>Ga0224497_10000927_pt1 | contig 19389 bp, 15 predicted proteins | sample SF_Jul11_sed_USG_4_FD_167970 | JGI IMG/M metagenome (GOLD analysis project Ga0224497, IMG submission 167970) | Sediment microbial communities from San Francisco Bay, California, United States - SF_Jul11_sed_USGS_13 | ecosystem: Environmental > Aquatic > Marine > Sediment | place: USA... | reverse complement strand
GCGCGAGATCCTCATTCAAACCCCGGCTGAGCAGATAAAACATCTCTTCACCTTCGAGCTGACCGACAGTCGCTCCGTGAGCACACTTAACATCGTCATTATAGATTTCAAGTTGCGGCTTCGTATCGACCCTCGCATCGTTAGACAACAACAGGTTTTTGTTTGACTGGTTGGCGTCGGTTCCGCTCGCGTCTTTGTGTACAAAAACCTTCCCGTTAAACACCGCCCTCGATTTTCCGTCGAGGATGCCCTTGTAATTCTGATGCGATACGCAGTTTTTGACCGTGTGGTCGATCCTCGAATGGGTGTCCGTATGCTGCCCGTCTTCGACCAGATATAGGCCGTCGACCCAAGCTTCGGCTCCCTCCCCTGTAAATTCCAGGTTTGCGTCATGCCGCGCGATCTTTCCACCTAGATTAATGTTCGTTGCGTCGTACACGGAGTCTTTTGAAAGTCTTGCTTTGGAAACGCCAATGTGGAATGCCTTGTGGCTCTCGCGCTGGACGCGTGAGTGTTTCAGGCGTGCGTTCGGTTCCAGGACAATCTCTGCAACTGTGTTCGTCAGATACCGCGCCTCGGATGTTCGCGTAAAGACCTCGACCAACTCTGCTTCGCTGCCTTCGTCACCGACGAACAGAACCCGCGGAAAATTCGCACGTTCTTCGGTTGACGCAAAGATCACGTGAATTTCCTTATCGACCCTTACGTTTTTCGTGACGTGTATAAAAACGCCGTTTTCGGTAAAGGCCGTGTTTAGTGCGGTAAAGGCGTTGAAGTCGTATTCTACGATCTTTGAGAGATTCGCTTTAAGCACCTCTTTGTCGAGCGAATCGGCAAAGCTCGCGATCGTCACCCCATCTGGCAGTCCATCGATCACGCTCAGATCGCGTCTGAAAACTCCGTCGACAAAGGCCACAATCAATTCGCCAGTCACTGCAAACCGCTCACTTCTAACGGCTGACGGCTCGCTGTTTGCACCGCCCACCGCGAACGGCTTGCTGGCCACCGCCTTTACATCCGTATACTTCCACTCCTCGTCACGGGTTGTCGGAAATCCTTTTTGCGTAAAATTCGCAAAGGCTTCGCGCCGGAGTGTCACCAACCATTCGGGTTGAGCCGAATCCCCTATGCTTTCCCGGAATGCCTCGTCAAATATTGTTGCTGCCTGTGCTTTCATTAATTTTAAAATCCCATAGTTTAGAGTCGGGCTTTGTCCGACGGTGCCCTGCGAAGCACGGCTCTAAACACAATCTTTTCTTATTTCTGCGTCGGGCTTTGCCCGACTGGGGCGAACAAGTTTTGTTAAAACTAAAAGCGCCGATGTCATCTAAATCCAACGTCTTACCTTTTTCTTAAACCCTTCGTATTTCTCGCCGTGTTCCCCGCTTAAAAACTCTTCTTCGAGCCTTACCTGAACATTCATCAATAAGTCGCCCATCAGAAAAGTGCCAAACGTGAGCGCATTTGGTATCGAAAGAAACAATCCCAAGCCGCCAAATCGCATACCCAGAAAAATCGGGTTTCTTGAATACTTGAACAAACCGGTGCTGACAAGATCCGTTTTGTTCTCCTTATCAATCCCAACCCTCCACGACCTGCCCATCTGTGCCTGCGCGATCACAACCCAAATCAGCGAAAAGCACATAAGCGAAAACCCGAAAAGCCTGAGCCAAGGATTTTCGAGCCATTTGATTGGCGCCAGATACCGGTAAACGGTCGGCCAAAAAGAAAACGCGATAACCGCAATCACGTTCAAAAGCAGGCTCAACCTAAATCCAACGCCTATGTAGTCGTAAGCCGAATCGCTTTTACCAAAAACATATGGGTTGATACCCGTCTGCTTCCAGACCTGGTAGGAACGCCAAAAAAAAGCGATCCCAAAAAACGCGGCAAAATAGACCGGAAGAGCAATTCTGAGTACCTGGTCCATCAATTTCCGGCCGCTTTGAAGGAATCATAGCCCTTTTCTTCGAGTTCGAGCGCGAGTTCCTTGCCGCCTTCCTTGACTATCTTTCCGTCCGCCAAAACGTGGACGTAATCCGGAACGATGTAATTCAAAAGGCGCTGATAATGCGTCACGAGGACGATCGCGTTCTCATCCGATTTCAACTTGTTTACGCCTTCCGAAACGATTCTGAGGGCATCGATATCGAGCCCGGAATCGGTCTCGTCGAGCACCGCCAGTTTCGGATCGAGAACAGCCATCTGGAGAATCTCGTTGCGCTTCTTTTCGCCTCCTGAGAAACCTTCATTTACCGACCGTTTGAAGAACGACGGGTCCATTTCGACGGTTTTCGCTTTTTCCTTCAAAAGGTCGTTGAACTCGAGCGGATCGAGTTCCTCGCCGCCACAGTGCTTCATCTTCTCGTTGTAAGCGAGACGCAAAAACTGCGAGTTTGAAACACCGGGGATCTCGACAGGGTATTGAAACGCCATAAAGACGCCCTCGCGTGCGCGCTCGTCCGGTTCGAGCGCGAGCAGGTCCTTCCCTTCATAGAGAATTTCACCTTTTTTTACCTCGTATGAGGGGTGTCCCGCCAGAACCTTGGCAAGAGTCGACTTTCCCGACCCGTTTGGCCCCATGATGGCGTGAACCTCGCCCCTGTCTATCTGAAGGTTTAATCCCTTCAGAATCATTTGCCCGTCGATCTCAACGTATAGGTCTTTAACTTCTAATAACATTTTTATTAATACAATTGCCAAATTAGGTTCAGAGTCGCGATTCGCCCGACATGCAGGGCAAGCCCTGCTTTAATCTGTTCCCAAATGAATCTCTCTATCAATCCGTGCAGGGAACAGCCCGACTGCACAGATCAAACTTGCGCCTCTTCCTGCCTGATCCATTTGTACAGGCCCCGTGCGTGAAGTACCAGAAAAATACAACTTCCAATGATCACGGCGTAGCTGCCGGTTATGGCGCCAAAAATTATCCAGCTCATACTCGCGACCATAAAGACAACAAAACCAAATTTATTCTGGTTTCCCAGCAGGTAAACACCTGAGAGTCCGCACGCAGTCGCAAGCCAATCGATTCCGTAATATTGAAAAATCTGCATTATCTGACTCCAGTCAAGCTCCCGACGCCGAGAATTCAATCTCATCCAATATGATCTTAAATTCGCTTTCCGCGGCCGGCCAATCTTCATCCGCGGCTTGAACACGCACAAACGCGCTTCTATTGCCAAGCTCGATCACAAAGTAATCGGCCGTGTACGGAATATCAACACCCCACACAGACACGACAAACCTATGGCGAATTCCCGTGCGGTTTCTTCCGGCAATATCTGTTGAAACACTCGCAATTCTCAAATTTGAGACATCCTTCATTTCCCTAAAACTGTTATCAGCCGATTCATCCAGTTCGTACTCCCTTTCCGCAGGCGCAACTGAAATCAAAACTTGAGGAGAATATGTGTCTCCGATTGAAACAAACGAAAAGCCGTCAGAATCAGCTGGACTGCTCTCTACCGACCAGCCCTCCGGATGCATGATTCGAAAACCGTTGCCAGCATATTCAAGTGTTTTGACCTTTTCCCTTCTCGGTTTTGCCGTGTCGAGAATCTCGTAAACATCCGTGCAAGAATTACCGATAAATGCGATCAGCACCAAAATAGATATAATGCGGACCCGTCTTTTCATTAGCCAACACTTCCCTCAAGCTTCATACCCAGGAGTTTCCGCGCTTCGACCGCGTATTCCATAGGCAATTCCTTGAACACTTCTTTACAAAATCCGTTGATAATCAGCGATATCGAATCCTCTTCCGAAAGCCCGCGCTGGCGAAGATAAAACAACTGGTCCTCGCTGATTTTCGACGTCGTCGCCTCGTGCTCGACACGCGCCGAGCTGTTGTTAACCTCGATATAAGGAAACGTGTTCGCCTCGCATTTGTCGCCGATAAGCATCGAGTCGCACTGGGTGTAATTCCGCGCGCCTTCCGCTTTCGGCATCACCTTGACGAGACCGCGATAGCTGTTGTTCGATCCGCCGGCCGATATTCCTTTCGAGATAATCGTCGAACTCGTGTTCTTTCCGAGATGGATCATCTTCGTGCCGGTGTCGGCAATCTGTTTGTTATTTGTCAGCGCCACCGAATAGAACTCGCCGATGGAGTTATCACCCTGGAGAATCACCGACGGGTATTTCCACGTGATCGCCGAACCGGTCTCGACCTGTGTCCAGGAGATCTTCGAATTCTTGCCGCGACAGGCGCCGCGCTTTGTTACAAAATTGTAAATGCCGCCCTTCCCGTTTTCGTCGCCGGCATACCAGTTCTGCACGGTCGAGTACTTGATTTCGGCGTCATCAAGTGCGATGAGTTCGACAACTGCCGCGTGCAGTTGGTTCGTATCAAACTGGGGCGCGGTACAGCCCTCGTTGTACGCTACATACCCGCCTTCTTCGGCGATGATCAGCGTCCTTTCGAACTGACCGGATTCCTGTGTATTGATACGAAAATAGGTCGAAAGCTCCATCGGGCATCGCACTCCCTTCGGTATAAAGACAAACGAGCCGTCTGAAAAGACCGCCGAGTTGAGCGCGGCATAAAAGTTGTCGCCGGTCGGCACGACCGAGCCGAGATATTGCTTGACGAGTTCCGGGTATTCGACAACCGCCTCGCTAAACGGGCAGAAGATGACCCCGGCTTCCTTTAGCTTTTTCTTGAATGTGGTTGCCACGGAAACCGAGTCAAAAACGGCGTCCACTGCAACATTAGCGAGCATTTTCTGCTCGGAAAGCGGTATCCCAAGCTTTTCAAATGTGTCCAGCAGTTCGGGGTCGACCTCATCCAGCGATTTCTTCTTTTCCTTTTGCTTCGGCGCCGCGTAATAGGTGATCTCCTGGAAATCGACCGTCGGATACACAAAATTTGCCCAGTGAGACGGTTCCTCCATCTTTTGCCAGTGACGAAACGCCTTCAACCGGAACTCGAGCATCCACTCCGGCTCGTTCTTCTTGGCGGAAATCAAACGCACCGTTTCTTCGGAAAGCCCCTTCGGGATGGTCTCAGTCTCGATGTCGGTAACAAAACCGTATTTATATTCCTGTTCTATTAATTCTGAAGCTGTACTCATAATTCATTAATCATTTATCAATTATCATTTATCAGATTTCATCAATCGCCACCTTTTGGTCAATTGTCGAACATCCTGCTCACTTACCCATATCGATTTCAAATTCATCGTCAAATACTCCAGTGCTGATATGTGATCCCTGAAAAATGACAAATGAAAAGATCCCTCATAAGTGATAAATGACTAAGAGAGCTCTACGGTCCCCTGCAGTCCCTGAATTTTATGAAACCTCTCATCGACCTTCTTTTCGGTACCGACAAGCTGAGCGAGGGAAATATTCGAGAGCGCGTTCTCGACGATCTCGTGGAGTCCGACGATTACCGCCCTGATTCCGCAATCGCCCGTATGCACGCATGAATCCTCGACACCGGTGTAGCTATCGCAATGACCGCCGATCTCATCCTTGTCGAGAACCCTTATGACCTCGCTGAGATAGATTTCTTTCGCGGGCCGGTCAAGCGAATATCCGCCCTTTGCACCGCGTGCCGATTTTACAAATCCCGCGTTGTTCAGGGTCCACATGAGTTTTCCCGCATTCGCCGTCGAGATCCCCTCGCGCTCGGCGATCTGCGGCAACGTCAGAGCCTCGCCGTCGGCCAGCGCGGCCAACTGAACGAGACATCTCAATCCATATTCTTCCTGTGCCGAAATCTTCATCTTTGTTCCCCGAAAACGCCTATATTTTCAAGCTGTTATAAGAAGATTCTCAAATCATTACTTTTTTGTCAAGATTAGAAAAGTGAAGTGCGGGGTCTGTGATGAGCAGGCTCCGAACGGCGATCGAAATCGCAGCTTCTTTTCCGCCAATTAGGTTCGCCCCGATTGCAATATTATACTGTGCATGACCTGAAATCGGGTGGTCGGAATGAAAATTGATCGCAGAAAATTTTGTGTGGGGACGTTCGCGGCGGGGATTTCGGCATTGATGATGCCAAGTGGAAGCGGTCAGATCGTACCCTTTGCGCATTCAAAAAAAGAAATTCGCCCGGTCGGATACGGCACCCTCATACCAACGGCATCGAACAACACCGGCGAGCAATTGATCGAGCTTCCGGCTGGTTTTCAATACAACGTGTTTGGTCAAACGGGCAGTGTGATGTCGGATGGAAAACCAACGCCGTCAAGGCACGACGGGATGGCGGCATTCGAAGATTCGAAGGGAATGATTCGCCTCGTCAGGAATCACGAGATCGGCTTTACCGGTCCCGGTACGGCACTCGATGTCCCAACGGCTTTTGATCCGACCACCGGCGGCGGCACCACGACTTTGGTGATCGACCCGGTGTCGCGTTTGCCCGTTCAGGATTTCCTGAGCCTAAGCGGTACGCACAGAAACTGCGCGGGAGGCGCAACTCCCTGGGGCACATGGCTTTCCTGCGAAGAGACGACCGCCGGTGCGGCGTCGGGTTTTGCAAAGGAGCACGGTTATGTGTTTGAAGTTTCATCCGCGGCAGATGGACCCGTTCTGTCCGCCGCGATCAAGGAAATGGGTCGTTTTTACCACGAGGCGGCGGCGGTCGAGCCGAGAACGAGCTTTGTCTATCTCACGGAAGACCGAAATCCCTGCGGCCTGTATCGATTTAAGCCGCACCAGTGGGGCAATCTGCATGGCGGCGGGACCCTCCAGATGCTTGCGATCAGCGGATCCAGGAACTTCGACACTCGAACCAACCAAAGGGTTGGCAAAACGCTTCCGGCGAAATGGGTCAAAATACCGGATCCCGATCCGGGCAATGCTGAATCCGATCCACTGGCGGTCTACGAGCAGGGTGCGGCGCTTGGCGGCGCGACGTTTGCACGGCTCGAGGGCTGTTGCTACCGCTTCCGCAAGATAATCTTTACATCTACGAACGGTGGAGACTCGGGACTCGGACAGGTCTGGGAATACCGCCCGACCAGTTTTCACCAGGGGCGGCTCCGGCTCTTATACGAGTCGGGCGAGATAAACGAACTCGATTTTCCCGACAACGTCGCGACAAACCGGCGAGGGGGATTGATTCTGTGTGAAGATGGTACCGGCGAGATTTATCTGAGAGGACTCGAAAGAAACGGGCAGGTGTTTGACTTTGCCAAGAATATCGCACCCGGTTTTGAAACGATGGAATTTGCGGGCGCGACCTTCAGCCCCGATGGTCAAACCCTTTTTGTAAATATCCAAACACCCGGTCTTACCCTCGCGATCTGGGGCGACTGGCAGTCCGGCGGACTTTAGATTTTATTCGAAGACCGGGCAGGCAGCACGCTGTCACCTTCCGTTATCCGTTACTAAACTTGATCATTGTTGCCGCGGGAAGCAGGTTTATCAGAGCATGCACCAGAACGCTTGCAAAGAGGTTTCGTTTGCTGCGCTCGAATACCGTCCCTAGTATCAGACCGCCAACGATCCCCTGCCCGAGTGACGCCGCCAGTGCAGCGCCGAAGTTACCATAAGAGGGCCAACGCGGATTCAGATAGGCATAGGGAAGATGATACAAACCAAAAAGAACTGAAGTTATGACTACTGCAAATATCCTGTTTTTGAAGAGGTCACCCAAACGGGTCTGAATTACACCACGGAAGAAGAACTCTTCGGTGAATGCTGCGGTAAATATGAGAAGGATGAAGGCCAAAGGCAGTAAATAAAAGGCCTTTCCGGACAGAATCAAATCCCAAAGTGCCGGAGCCTTATTCGAGGCCGCCAATTGGAGGGCACTCAAACCGAGACCTATTAAAAGTGCCCAGATCAGTCCTGTTCTCCAATTGTTCTTTTCAATACCGACTGCCGCGAGCGAATCGCCCAGGGGGCTTTGCTGACCGCGGCGAATTAGATAAATGATCAGGAAGGGAACAGCTACGAGCGTGAGCCAGTGTACGAATTCCGATTCCAGGCTCCAGAATAGGTAGCCCAGGTAGAGAAGGAAATAGAGCAGAAAAATGGTTGCTTCCCAGCCGTAGACCCACGATTTCTTGTCCCATTCCATCAATTGATTCTACGAAAAAAGAGGGAAGCGGGTTCGGTCTGCCACGGCGGCGCTCTGAATTCATGGAAATAGCTTGAATCAATCGACTCGCTTCATTTTAAAGACCTCTTCTTTGTAGGTCTTGTCTTTCTGACGCAAGGCCAGATAGATGTTGAGAGAGTTCTCCCCGGCGTTTTCAAATGTGAGCCCGCGAAAATAGTAGCGGTTTCCCTCTTTCTTCACGAAACGAAAATCTACGGTCTTTTCCTTTTCTTCCCAGCCCGTCATATCGGGATTGAAGTGTTTTAGTCTGAGAAACAGCTCGCCATCCACCACCTGAAAAATCAGGAACTCATAAAATACCGCCTGATTCTCCTTCTCAAGGACATACATGCCCATCATCAAACCGCCATCTGTCTTTGTCCAGGTCTCCCTGACGTCTCCGCCAAAAGCCTGACCCGCCCAACTGCCGGCCATCCACTCCATATCGGACACCGTTGCTTCAGCACCCTTTGTTTCTTTGTCGATTCGAATCGTGTTTTCGGTCAGTTTTGTCTGGCCGAAAGTAAACGAGGAAACAGTGAGAATCAGTGTTATCAGGAATAATTTTTGCATAGTCTATAGCTCCAGGTTTTGTTTCTCATCATGTAAACGAACGGAGATCCGGATTTTGGACGGCGAATTTGGCTTCGTCGTGGTGATTATACAGTGGAAGTGAAGATTGGCAACGGATAGACGCGGATTGACAAAAGAATAGCGCGAATCGAAACCGATCCGTTGAAAGTGAGCGGCTAAAGACCTTGATCCAAATGGGGTAATTAGCCACCCAATTATCTAATTCAACGTTGAACCAGAGGCCGTCTGAATGCCTCCGGCAAAACAAAAGTCAACGACCCCCCAGTCGGTCTACCCGGCAGGTGAATAAGTTTGATAGCTGGCCCAGGTATAGAAAAAGATGGTTTTGCCCTGCACCGCCTCCTTTTCAAGTCGCGTCGCCGTGTCTCCCTGTCTCCGCGTCCCCAATTCTCAGGGTCACCGGGCCCCATTACCCCGCGATTCCGTCTCTCCGCATCCTCTGCCTCCATGCTTCACCGGCAAAAAACCGATAATTGATCGTTTAACGGTTATGATTCTTCATGCGCCTCTTCTGGGAGGGCTGCCCAGTTCGGTCCCCGTTTCGGATACAAACCGTATCAGTCTCGAAGCTTCTTCCTGCGAGATCCGGCGCTTGCCATCGGGCGCGTCGATCTCGATCTGATGAAGTCTGGTTTCGATTTTGCTTGCGTTGGACATAAGATCGACATCACGCTGAGCATAATCATTCGTGCCGGGTTCCGTTTTGCTTTCGACAAGGCGGTGCTCGAGTTTTTTCCTGAAGTATTCGTTTAGGGCGTCCATCGCACTCTTCGGCAGCTCGATCGATTTCGCTTCGGTATTTTCCGAAGCTGAATATTCGAGCACCAATTGCCCGAGAGTGGCCTTTTCAATGGACCCCTTAAGATCATCGGTTTTTTCGAATTTCGCGGGTTCCTTCGATATCACCTTCCCCTGGAGCGGTCCGTTGTAGCCCTCGGGTATCGACCCTACATTCTCGGGTTCACCCGTTTTGACGACTTCCGGCTCCTCCGGTCCGGTCGTTGCGTTTTCTGCATTTGAGGTCCCGGCCGCGTCGCCGCAGCCGGAACCGATTATTACCAAAGCGATCAAAAGAGATGCGCCGAGGCCCGGAACCAATTTGAATCCTGTTCTTAAGTATTTGTTGAGAGTCATCTTTTTCCCCTTTTCTTAGTGGTCTCTATTGAAGTCAGTCGGATAAGAATAATTGAAAATCCTGCTCGCCCTTTTTGGGAATACCCTTTCGAAGTGTGTGCGTGCCTTTTCATTTGCGGTAGTCCTGACCATAGCTCCCATGTTCGCGGCCAGGTTCGAATATGGCGCGGTAGAGACAGCCCTTTCAAGGGCAATACCCTCAGGATGCACCGCTGTCGGCGTGACCATAGTATTCAAACGGGTCACGAGGGAAAGCTGGATCTTATCGTTGGCGTCACGCAGGCCCCGTAGGATAGAGTCTTTCGAGGCATAAGTAGCTGTCGAAGTTGCGCTCACGCTGACCCCACCGTTCGTCGAAGCCCCGGTCGAACCCGCACTTGCGCCGGCTTCAATTCCAACCGTAAAAGAGATCGAGACCGAGGTTTCCGGGAAGTCATTGACATTTTGCACGGCCCCCATCGCGATGACGATATTTGAAGCCATACTCGAGGTTGCTTCGTTCAGCAGTGCTTCTACTTCATCGGAAAGCCGCACCATTGTATCCGGGTCGCTTACTTTGTAGACATACCATGCATTCTTGACCTTTACAGCGTCATTTCCATCTACAGCAGCGACGGGAGCCGGGCGCGGGGCGGCGGAGTTTCGCTCCTGCATATCGACAAACATCGCGTTAATCCTCCATGCGAGCGGTCCGCCACGGTCACCCATATCGTCAAATTTGTTTACACCGACCGTTTCCGAGTTCGTGCAGAACTGTCCGCAGGCGCCGGTCGATTGAGAAATCAATCCAAGCGGATCGACAAACTTGTAAGGGCTGTTTAGAACGTAGGAGTACCGGTTAAATGTCTGCGGGTTTCGCAGGTTAGCCGATGCGTTGAGCGGGTCGACGGAAGTGTATCGACCCATCGCAGAGTCGTAATAGCGCATCTGCGCGAAATCGAGTCCCGATTCGATATCTCGTTCGTAACCCGTAAATTGATTCCGCAGATCCTGCGGCGAGCCGTAGCCATGAGAGGCCTCTCTTCCGCTCACATTTCCAATTTTATCGCTCAGCGATTCCCCAAATGCCATGAAATCGTTCCTCGATACGACGGTGCCTGCGCCGTCGGTAACAACCCGGGTGCTGCCCAAGCTGTCGCGGGTCAAATATCTGATTTTTGGCGATTCCGGGAGCTTGTCGGAGTATTCAGCAATCAGTTTTCCAAACGCATTATACACAAAAACCGTTTCGATGCCGTCTGATCTTTTTCGAACACGGCGGCCTTCGCCGTCATACTCGTATTTCGCATCCGGTGTCGTTGTCGAATTGTTTCCCCTAAAAAAGGAGGCGAGCTGGTTTTCGCCGTTGTAGACGAATCGTTTGTTGTCGGCATCCCGGGTAAGATTGCCCGCCCCATCAAATACATAATCCGGGATTCGGTCGCCGTCTTGTTCCTCTATAAGACGGTTTGTGGAAGGATCAAACGAAGGATTGGATGTTTTATCGAACTGAGAAATCGTCGTCGTCAATTCCTCTTCGTATATACGATTGCCATACCTGTCGTAAGCGAATGACTCCAGCCAATTCAAGTTCGAACCAACTGATTCGGAGACAAGCCTGACGCGATTAAGGGCGTCGTATTCATAATTTTGCGCAATATCCTGCGCCAAACCGTCAAAGGCAATCGTTTGTGATCGCAACGAACCGTTGTTCGCGCTGCCGCCATAGCCATATTTTAGCTGCAACAGGCTATTTTCATCCTCGGAATAACCCAGGTTGATTTCGCTTATCTGGTCGCGACTGTTAAAGCCCGCGCTCTGCCACCTGCCGTTACCGAGCCTCACTTTCTCAACTTCCCCGGATGGCGTGTATTCAAAATTGTTCATATACAATTTTGCCCCGTTGATACCGGACTTTGTGCCGCTAACATTACCGAGCTCTCCATCCTCATCAAAACCATATTCCATTCTTCGCCCGGACGGATAAACCTCCGCTACGAGCTTACCCCCCAGATCATATTCATAGGCGGTCCGGTAGATTTTGCCTCCCGTCGACTGCTCGTGTGCGCGCACCCGCCCCAATTCATCGAAAGTGAGGAACAGTGTGTCGGAAACCGAGTTCATTGCCCGTGTCAGCTTCCCTTTCGCGCGGTCTGGATTACCCGGCACTCCTTTTCCATCGTAGTAGAAAATGGCCGGCGGCGTACCATCCGAGAAATTCCGGCGCACCGGCCTGTTGAGCGCGTCGTATTCAACCTCGAGAGTCACATTCCTCGGGTCGGTTGACCTTACGACATTGGAATTGAGGTCGTGCTCAAACCCTTGTGCCCAGACGCTGTTCCCCGATACAGGGTCGACGGCGTCCAATTCAGGATTGACATCCTGTTCCGGCTGTTTGGAGAATTTGAGCCGCCCCAATGAATCGAACATGAAATATCGATGCTGATCTCCCTGAACAGTCTCACGTATGCGCCCGTTGGCATCGAACAGATATTCTGTAATCAGATTCTCGCCTTCCGGATCCTCGACAACCCGAAACATCCTGCCAATCGCATCCGTTACACCGGTACGTTTTCTGCCGGCTTGATCCGTGATTGTCTTTGTCGTTCCCTTCCTGTCGGATACCAGGATTCCATGATCGATTGAGACCTTCGATCCATCGGGTCCTGTAACGCGAATGACGCGCCCCGCATCGTCATATTCGTTGGTCGTCCAGCGTGGAAGCCCGCCATCCCGGTAAGGGGCACTCGCACGAAGCACCCTTCCTTCCGCATCGTATTCCTTGTCGACGAGTATGTTCCCACCGGAATTACCTAACTCGGATCGGATTAGTCGGCCCAGACCGTCAAAGTAATTTGTAGTACTCGCCCAGTTATTCTGGTCAATCTGCTTCCTGCTCATGATCCAAAAATTACCCGGCTCGTCGTTATAGAGCGTTTCCGCGTCAGGGCCTACTTTCGCATTTCCAAGATATTGGCCGCGCCGTTTCAATCTCAACGTTCCAGCTTCGTATTCGAAGCGGTTTACGATGCCGTTTGGCCCTGTTGTTGAAATAGGAAGCCCGGACGAAGGATCGACAACCGATTCGCTCACAAAGGACTCATTCGCTCCGTGGCTCCCGTCTGCATCCGGTACGGGTCCTTCCGTCTTAACCACGAACGCACTGAAAACGGGATCGTAAAATAGCCTGCTTTCATTGCCGAGAGGGTCGACTTGCGCGACTTTGTTTCCATAATCGTCATACACACTTTTGACCGACGCATAGGAGTTTTCCTCGGATGGCGATCCAAGCGAACTGTCCCATTTTCGGATTTCGGTTTGGTTTCCGCGGACAGGTGCAGAAGCACCCGGTTGGTCGTATACCGTAATTGATCTCGTTACAAGGCGGCCGGCGTTATCGAATCTTTCCTTAACAGTCCTTAGATCGATCAAGTTCCGGTCGCGATACAATTGCCGGGCCTGACTCGATATTTCTGGGTCGTAGATAAGATATGTAACTTTTCCGTACCTTATGAGGTTGGTCGTCGAAGGAAACTCGGGATTTGGCGGTAACGGATCAGGCTCCGCGCCGAACGCGGGCACCGTAACCGCGTTGTTGGCGGCCTCATATCCATAGGTAAAGGTCCCGTTCTGCAAAACGGGGGTTTGATCTTCATCCAGTTCCGATTCGAACGCGTATGTGAATCCTTGCTTTGTTTTGAGGCCATCACCGTTTCGCGGATCATAAACATATCGCTCGGAAAGCACCAACCTTGGATTGCGCTCGGCCCTTTGTTCGGCATTTGGCGCATTCGGGATGCGACGTGAAGATTTCGTCCAGTAGTTCAGGTCACGCCTGACCAGCTTGTTGTTCTTGTCAAAGACCCTGTTCTCATATTCCATTCCGGATAACGCTTTTTCAAATCCGAAAGTCCCGAAGTTGGGCGAAGGATATTGATCATCACTCCTGTATAGAAATCTTTCTGTTCGAATATTCTGGGGGTTTACCGTAGTGACCCTGTAACCGGACGGCTCCATAACTGCGGCGTCGTACGTCCAAACGTAGGGATCCCGACTCCCCGGAGCGACAAAAGCTTTTCTGACCCTAACCCCGAAATTGGTCTTTGTCGCAACCTCTCCGGGATCGGATTTTGATAACGTAGGGACGACCCCGTATTGATAATGCTCTTCGCCTCCGGTCGGGTAAACCACCCTCTCGATCCTTCCCAAATTGTCGTATTTGAACTCGTAAGCTGCGCCGGTCGGTAACTCGATTTTGGTCAGCACAACCGGGTTAAAGAGACCCTCGCCCTGATCGTGGACCCAGGCTTCCCACTCGGATCCGAATAGGTATGTGCCCGGTTGCCTAACGGGATCGTAGGGGCTTGGCGATGCGCGGTCGGCTTTGTACTTGATCTGATACGCCGGATCCGAAATGTCCGTCATCGCGCTTTCCGATTGAGTACCGCCATTTAGACGTTTCCAGTGAAATTTGTAGGTCACGGGCGCTCCGTTTATACCGGGAAGATTAAATTCTTGCGGACTGGAATTGGAGGTCGGTGCGGCCGGGGGCTCAAAGAGAAACGGCGAACCAAAAACGCGCCCAATCGTGTCCGTCAGGGTGCGGGCGGTTGCGTCGTATGTGATCGAATTCCCATTCGAATCGGTATAGCTGACGGCTTTGCGAACAAACGGACTTCTCGGTCCCGAAAGCAATTGCCTGGACGTGCTAAACAGATAGAATGAGCCGTCGGGAAGCAGCAGTTTGAAAGTGCCGCTCGCTGAATCTTCAATATACTTGGTGTTCGAGCTATCAGATGCCTTGAATGTTCCGTTGAAATCGAACGGGGCGGGATTTGTCGGTGAGTAAATGAAGACCTCGTCGCCGGCGCGCAAATCATGTGACACGCCGCCTGGAAGATGCGCAGTAATGCGCTTTACATAGGCGTTGCGAAGGGTCCCTCCAGAATCCGATGTGCTTGTCTGACATTCGTCCGAAATTGCGAATCCCTTCTCGCTATAGAGGTTTTCCGCACCTGTGTATTCGATATAGGGCACTTCGAGACTCGAGGTCCAGCCGGCTGCCGAGCGTTCGGAGTATTTCAATGTATTTATCGAAATGCAGGACTCCGGGTTGTTGACACGTGACTGCATCGTTATGTACTCGGTTCGCCAGACTTTAGAGGAGTAGTTAATCGAAATTGGCACATCGATTCCTCTGCCGGGATAGTTTCCGAGCGGTATATTTAGTTCAAGTCCTAGTGTGGTCGGATTGACGCCTCCACCTCCACGCAGAACGGTATCGGCATTACCATCCGTGTGCTGCTGTCCAAGCACAGGTAGATGCACAGACACCATCAGAAGTAAGAATGCGAGTAAAACTGAATTCGAGAGAGAGTGTAATTTTGAACCGGACATTGAAAGTCCGTGTGTAGCGGCTGACCTGAAAATTGTGAAGATTTGCATTTTTTGTTCCCCTGTTTTTCGCCTGAAGTGAGCAGGCGTTTCGAAGTGAGCGGACCAAGGTCCCGCTCTCCAAATAGTTCAGTAAGACGATTATCTGCGGTAGAGAGCGGGAAGCGGTATATCTCCAGCGCCGCCCCACAATGCGGTTCGCATTTCCCCGTTTGAGGACTGGCTGATGAACCACCGGCCCTCTGAAGGTCTCCACACTGCGATATCCACTTTCCCGTCACCGTCGTAATCGTTTTGAACAGCGACATCCCCTGCGGCCTGAAATGATGATTCCGTAAAGCTGCCGCTGGCGCTTCTCAACACTTTCCATTGCGTGCCGTTACGTACCGCGAAGTCGTCCCGCCCGTCCCCGTCGTAATCAGCGGGAACCGCTTCGCCCGACGTTCCCATGTTCGTGAATTGAATCTCCCCGTCCGAGCTGTTGAGCGAGTAAAACACTCCGTTTTCAGAGCGCCACACTGCTATATCTGCTTTGCCATCTCCGTCAAAGTCCTTCGGGCTCGGTGAGTCGTTCAATGACCCGAGCGGCAATTGCGTAATCCCCTGATCGGACGACCGGCGTACAAACCAATGGCCGTTGGCCGGCCGAAATACTGCGATATCCGTTTTACCGTCGCCGTCGAAATCCGCCTGCGCCGGGACGTCGCCGTCCCCGCCAAACGAGATCACCGATGTAGACGAGTCGCCTGAGGCGCTATTGATCAGATACCAAAGTCCTTCCTGCGGTCGAAAAACACAGAAGTCGGTCTTCCCGTCACCGTCGTAATCACCGATCGCGGGAATATCGCCCGACATACCCCATGAAACCGTCACCTGCCTTGTGCCGGTACCTCCCATCGTCCACCATTGGCCGGTCGATGGCCGCCAGATCGCAAGATCGGCAGTTGGTGCGGACGTCGCGCCGGCGTCCTCGACAGCAAACATTCCCGACTCCGTGTACAGGTATTCTCTGGACATCGAAAGTTCTTTGCGGTCCCCATTGCTGGTCCCGGCGAAGGGATTCAGCATTGAAAACAATCTCTCGGCCGTGAAGGCTGCGAATCGGCCGTCTTCACTCGCTCGGCGTACAAAAACCATACCAAGTACGGTCGCGGCGGTAAGTACGATAAGAAAGAGAAGTGAAAGACCGGGTCTTGCTTTTTCAAGATCGATCCAGCCGAAATTGAGACGCGATCGCCGGCTCTTGGCAGCGTCCGGAAAATCCGAACGCGGCGTGCATTTGTGTGAGGTTTTTGGTGACATTTTGATTGCTCCTTAGCTGCGTATGCGATGGTCAGGAACGTTTGGGGTAACTAAGTAACCGCCGTTCCCTGGCCATCAAAAGATTGAGAAAAGGACGGAGGCAGGACACCATGAATCGCATTGAGACAGATGAGAGATATGCGATTCTCCCTAATTAGGAACCTGAGACCGTACCTCCGTACCTTTTCAAGCACACGAAAGGCGGAACCGGAACACAAAAAAACACCGAAACGACTTGGCGCAAGTAACGCGTCGGTTCAGTGAAAGGTGTGAGAGGTACCTTGCTTTTCGTGAGGACATAAACCCAATATTCAAAACCCGTGTGAGATTTGAAAGACACTCCCTTGGGCAGATATTTCAACTGCCAATGTCCATCCTGAGTTTTGAATGTCCCATAACCTATTTGAATTCCTCCAGTCTGTCAAGGATTTTCCGGACCAGATCATCCGATCGCGGTAGCCTTGAAACCGTCATGATTTTCCAAACGTTCTATCGGCAAAATGTTAAACGTTTTAACAGTGAAGCAAAAAAATTTGTGCTCCGAATAAAATCAAAGGGAGCGAATTGAGAGAGCGCGACCAATTGCGTTAGAGTCTTAAGCTATGGAACAAGACGAGAAGGAAATCGCGTTTTTGCGCGGGCTGACTCTCGAACCGGAGTGGACCCAGATGTTTACCGACTTTTTTGACGATGCGGTGAAGATTGGTGACGCACTGACGGTGACGTACCTCAACGCAGGGACCGGTAATCACGCGATCGGGATGGTCGAATCGCTCGGCGCAAAGACGCAGATCTTCCCGGTCTGCGAAACGGCGGAGCTCGCCGAACACGCGCGTCTCAAGGCGGAGGCGACAAAGGCCGATATCGATTTTTCGACCCGGCGGCCGATCGGAAAATCCGATTTTGCGATTGCCGATGCGACCCTCCAGGAACCCAATGAGCTGGCGGAACTCGCAAGGGCGGCCGCCGCGGCGTCGGAAGGCCGGGTGGCGTTGTTTCTACCGACATTCGGCAGCTTTGGCGAGATTTTTTCTTATCTTTGGGAAGTGCTTTTCGAACTCGGGATCGAGGGGAAGGACGAGCAGATCGCGGAACTGATCACGGGTCAGGCAACCATCGAGGACGTAGAGGGCATGCTCCGGGACCTCGCCCTGCGGGGAGTCAGGACTCACCAGAAGGTGTTTAATTTTGATTTTGAGACGGGGAAGGAATTCGCCGCGTCGCTCCTGCTGAAGGGTTTCTTTTTTCCGAAATGGTTATCGTTTCTGGACGAAGGAGAGATGGAGAGGGTTATCGAAAAGCTCGCCCGGAAGATCGATGAGGAGAGCGCCGGGCTCTCGTTCAGGTTTACCGTGAAATCGGCGATTGTCGAAGGAAAACACTAAGAACTGGTTCAGAGTTCAGAGCTCAGAGCTCAGAGTTCAGAGTTCAGAGTTCAGAGTTCAGTGTTCAAAGTTTAGAGTTCAGGTTCTGAATCCTGAATCCTGAATCCTGACTCCTGACTCCTTACGGAGTTAGGCTTCTTTTTCCGTCGCGCCGTCGATCGCCTTCGGTTCGCCGTCGTCCTTCAACTCGTTTTCCATTTCCTCGAGTCCTTCCTTAAACGCTCTCCGGCTTTGGCCCAGCGATTTCGCCAACTTTGGCAAACGGCTAGCGCCGAACAAAAGGAAGAGGACAGCAACCACCAACACTATTTCCCAACCACTAAACATTTTTTCTTTCCTCGTATTGAAATGAATTAGACGCCCACGCGCCCGTAAAGGACGATAATACAGCCAAACAGCTCAAATGGTAAATGTTTTGGTACGAAATACGGATCTTGGGCTGATTACCTCCTGCAACTGCTGATTCAGCAAAGGTACTCGCGGCATGATTCAAATCCCGGATAAGGCGCAACCCTGAATCCAGAATCCTGAATCCTGAATCCTGAATCCTGAATCCTGAATCCAGAATCCTGAATCCTGAATCCTGAATCCTGAATCCAGAATCCTGAATCCAGAATCCTGAATCCTGAATCCTGAATCCAGAATCCTGAATCCAGAATCCTGAATCCTGAATCCTGAATCCTGAACTCACTAGGTGGTGAGTTCCACCTTCGCGCCGGCTTCGACCAGTTCCTGGCCGAGCCCGACGGCGACTTCTTCGTCGTCGATGTTGAGTGTAACGGCGCGGCCGTCGACGATGGCGTCGCGCATCTTTTCGGCTTCCTTTCCTTCCAGCCCGAGCCGGTCGACGAGTATCTCGCGAAGCTCAAACTTCTTCTTTCCCGTTTCGTAACCAACTATCTTTAATACCGGCATTATCCGTTCTCCTTGTCCCTGAACCGGTCGGTCGCCTCAGCCAGCGCCGATGTAATTCCCTTTTCTGAAATCGAGTGACCGGCGTCCGGAATGATATGGAGTTCGGATTCCGGAAAGGCCGTATGCAGTTCCCACGCCGAAACGGCCGGGCAGACGACATCGTATCTTCCCTGGACGATAACCGTCGGGATGTGGCGTATCTTGTCCACATTCTCGATCAGATAATTCTCGGTCGGGAAAAACGAGTTGTTCATAAAGTAGTGACATTCGATTCGCGCCAGTGCGAGCGCCTCGTTCGGGTCCTCCCAATGGTCCATCAGGTCCTTGTCGGGATAGAGCTTCGATGTCGAGCCCTCCCAAACGCTCCATGCACGCGCCGCCGATATCCTTGTCTCTTCGTCGTCGCTGGTGAGGCGTTTGTAATATGCCTTCATCATATCGCCCCGTTCCGCCTCCGGGATTTCATCGCGGTACCGCTCCCAATAATCCGGATAAATTTCGGACGCGCCGTATTGGTAAAACCACTTCAGCTCTTTCGGCCTCGTCAGGAAGATCCCGCGCAGGATTAGTCCGCGGGCCTTCCCGGGATGGGTCTGCGCATAGGTCAGGCTGAGCGTGCTGCCCCAGGAG
>Ga0224497_10000924_pt1 | contig 19440 bp, 17 predicted proteins | sample SF_Jul11_sed_USG_4_FD_167970 | JGI IMG/M metagenome (GOLD analysis project Ga0224497, IMG submission 167970) | Sediment microbial communities from San Francisco Bay, California, United States - SF_Jul11_sed_USGS_13 | ecosystem: Environmental > Aquatic > Marine > Sediment | place: USA... | reverse complement strand
GCGGGGCCGGCGCCGGCAGCTTCGTGCGTACTCAGTGATCGCCGCGACGACATGGAATTCCGTTTTCGTTAACGTCATAATTGGCGCCAAGTCGTGCCCCGGACGCCGGAGCAGGCGCTGCTCACAACTCGGCGTTAGACAAGAAACGCAATCCGTATGACGACCGATTAGAACACTCACGTAGCTTCAAGCTGAAAGACGGGGAGCCCTGGAATGAAAGACAGAGATCAAACGAGTCGCCGCCAATTTATTGCCGGAAGCGCCGCCGTCGCGACAGCCGCATTGGCATCCACAGAAGCATCGGCGCAGACGGACGAATTCGTCATCGACCCGCCAGACGTTATCTCGATGGAAGTTGTGGGCTCCGACCGGCGGTTCCCCGTACGACGTGTTTTCTGCCTCGGTCGGAATTATCGAGCCCACGCCTTTGAGAGCGGCGACAATCCCGACGTCAATCCGCCATTCTTCTTTATCAAGCCGAGGGACGCTGTCGTAGATTATCGCGAGGGAACGCCGTATCCGCAGGGGACCAAAGCGCTGCGTTACGAAGGCGAGATGGTCGTGGCGCTGAAAAGCGGCGGAACCGATATCGATCCCGCGGATGCCCTGGATCATGTCTTCGGTTACGGCGTCGGCATCGATTGGACGCGCCAGGATCTTCAGCAAGAGGCCCAGCGCCTTTCGCGGCCCTGGGCGATCAGCAAGTCGTTCGACAAGTCTGCACCTTGTGGGCCGCTTTACCCGGTGGAGACACACGGACACGCCGTAACGGGACGCATTTGGCTCAGTGTGAACGGCCAGATCAGACAGGATTCGGATCTTTCGGCGCAGATATGGTCTGTTCCGGAAGGCATCGCCATCTTGTCGCGCCACTACGAGCTCGCCGCCGGCGACATCATCATGACGGGAACGCCAGAAGGCATCGGTCTCGTCGAAAAAGGCGACGTCCTGGAAGTTGGCATCGAGGGTCTCGGCGAGATCGAGGTCGTCGTCACCTGATCGACGGGAATAACCTCGAATAGCGGTAGGACTAGTGAACGTCCGCCGATCTATGAGGATCGGCGGACGTTTTTCGTTGTGTCCTAAGCCGTCTTCAATCGGGGACGAGCATACGAATCATGCCGTCCTGCCGCGACGTGACGAAGATCTCGCCATCACGCGTGCGGCTCAGATGCATGTCAGCCCGCAGTGCCTGCGCACCGTTCGTACGCTCGATGAGCTCGCGGAAAGTCACGTAGCTGCGTTCATCGTCCGCGTCGCGCACGAACAGCTGAATTTCCTCGATCGGTGCCGTCGTCATCGGCACACCGTCATCGGCAGCCTTCAGCGCTGCAATGTCGGCAGCGAACAATCGCCCCCGCTGCAAATCACCAAAGACGAACTTGCCGCGCAACTGAGGAATGCGTCCGTAGTAGGCAAATCCACCGCTGATCGCCCGGCCCTCATTGTGATCGTAGATCGCTACGGGATACGTAAACTCGTCTTTCGTACGGCCGCTCAGCACGTCGTCCGGCAACTCGAATAACTGATTGAGCTCACCGCCCGGCCGGTACCTGCCGTTCTCCCAGTAGCCTTCGCGCGCCATCCAGCCGTAGTTGCCGCCAGCGTGAACGATGTTGATTTCCTCTATCTGGTTCATGCCGATATCCATCGCGTACATCGTGCCGTCCCTCGCATCCCACGACAGCCGATGGGCGTTGCGAAAACCGTAGGCATAGATCTCGCCCAACGTATCGGGGTCGCCGTCGCTGGCGAAGGGGTTGTCCGGCGGGATCGTGTAATCGCCAAGACCCTTCGTACCGCGCGATTCCGCTGGACTGCGCGGGTCGATGCGCAAGATCGCCGTGATGACCGAATCGAGACGCTGCGTTGCGCTCGGATTCTCGGAGTTCGGCCCACCGCCGTTGCTGAAGCCCAAGTCGCTGCCGCTCGTATACAGCAACCCGTAGTCGGGATCGCCCGGCTCGGCCGTCGGATTGAATCCGACATAACCGAATGGATGCGACATGTTGGCGGTCACATGAGCAATGCGCACGAGCTCACGTCGCGTGCCCTCGAAAGCATCCGCGCGCGGATCGTCCGCACGCCACTCAGTGATCACGTTGTGATGTGTGACGTCAGCTTCACCGTATCCAGGCGGGATGAAGTCGGGTTTTCTAGGCTGGGCAAACGCCCATTCACCGTGGACCGTATAGAACAGTCCGTTCTCCTCGAACTCGGGGTGAAACCCGAAGCCGATAAATCCGCTTTCGAGCCGGTTGTAGACGGCCCGTGGAAACACGGCGGAGAAGTCCGCATAGAGCGTGGGCGGCGAATCGTCGTTGAGCACGTAAAGGTAACCGCGCTGGTCATTCGCGAAACGGCGCCCGTCCGGCGCATCACGCACGAAGCTCACGCGGGCCCAACCGGCCGGATTCACGTCCTGGCTGGCGTGGAGCTGCCCGAGCGTGCGGGGCAGCCTGACGACATCGTCGATTCGCACCGTCAGACCGCGCTTTTCGATAGGATCGGGCAACGGATCTGTGATCTGGGCGATGACCATTTGCGCCGGCGCGAACGCGAGCAAGGCCATCGTGGTGAACGGGGTGCTGATGCGCATGGCGGGCCTCTTCTGTTTCGGGTCTCGATAAGGCTTATACCAGATCCGGCGCGCTATCGCCGGGCCCGCAACGCCGCCGTGGATCCGTCGCCCCCCATTAGCGCAAGATCTCGACCGCAGCTCGTTCTGCGCCGGCGCCTGGGTCAAGGGGATTCCTTGCAGCACGCCCAATAACCGCTATGCTTTGCGTCTGACCGGCGTGACCGCAAGACCGGCCCCCATGACAACCGCAAGTGTCGGGCACCTGTACCAAGATGAGGAATGGATGAGACTCTCGGGCGCAATTCTGGCTGCAGCCGTCTCCGGGACGGTGCTCGCACAAAGCCTGTCTAATCCTCCGACGCTCGAGTCGCTGGCCGCTATGGGCACCGAGGCGCTAGCAGCCGCGGCCAACGGTCTCGATCTGCTCGATCCGGCCGTTCGCGATATCGCAGCGCCGGCAATCGCAGCCTGGGTAATGGATTCCCGTGACGCAGCAGTAGCGCGCGGCGTCGAGAAGATCCCCACGGAAGTTCGCGACGCGCTCAACGGTTTCGTTCCGCATGAGATTCTCGAACGCGTTCGCTGGCGGTCTGATGACGAAGCCTTCTCCATCTCGCAAAGCCTTTTCGTCGCCGGCTACGCATCGGCACTCACGCTGGAAGACGTCGTCCTTTTTGCCAGCACCGAGAATGCAAACGACCCGAAGCTCTGGGCGCACGAGATCTATCATGTCATGCAGTACGAGGAGTGGGGGGTCGACGGCTTCGTCACTCGCTACCTCACCGATCGTGCAAGCGTCGAGCGAGATGCCTGGGAGTTTCGTTGGCAATGGATGAAGGCCACGGACCGGATTCCACAACTGTAACGACTCTACCGGCGGATCTTTCCGCGCTGCGATAGTTTCTGGGAGAAAAGCATGAACTATGACGGCCTGTTTGCGAACATCGCTCCGAACCCGAGACGGGCTCCGCAGCCATGCGGGTTGCCCGTAACCGTCGTTGGGATCCTCGCACTCGCGGCCTGCATTGGCCTCATTGCCGCAGCGATCCCGGCCCATGCTCAGCAACTGCCGGATCCCGAACGCTTCGAGGGTGCGATTCGTAGCTTCGAAGCACAGGACCGGATCGATCCGCCACCCGAGAACGCGATCGTTCTGACCGGCAGTTCGAGCATCGCACGTTGGAATGATCAAGCACCGGCTGCCCTGGCGCCTCTGACCGTCATCCCTCGCGGCTTTGGCGGCAGCATCATGAACGACGTGCTGCACTATCTGGATCGCGTCGCCCTCGCCTACGAGCCGCGGGCCATACTGATCTACGAAGGCGACAACGATACGGCCGCGCGACTATCGACGGAGCTCATCCTCGGGCAGCTTAGAGAGATCATCGCCAAGATCCATGCAACGCTGCCCGAGACCAGAATCTACGTGCTATCGGTCAAGCCCAGCGTTCTCAGGTGGGGCGTCTGGCCGCAAGCACAGGAAGTCAGCGCGGGCTATCGCGAGATTGCAGCTGCCGACCCGCTCGTCTACTACGTCGATGTCGCAACGCCGTTTTTGAATGAGGACGGTAGCGTCAGAACAGATATTTTCGTGCGCGATAACCTGCACTTGAATGACGTCGGCAATGAGATTTGGGGCGCAGCGATCAAAGCCGCACTGCTGCCCGTCGAGGGCGAATTCGAGTAGACGGACGTCGAGAAAGGCTAAAAGCCGATTGCAATCGTTCGCGCAAGCGCGAACAGCATCACAACGGTCGCGACGGCGCCAAGACTAATCGACGCGGTCCAACGCGCGAGCGCTGGCGCAGCAACGGCGCCGCCCGGCCCGTACACGCCGGCTATGCCAATAGACTGCAAGGGGCGCAGCGCCGCGCGAACGCTCGACCAGCGCCCGCGTAGCTCCGGCCGAGCCAGCACCTGTGCAACAATCGCCGCGTCGCTGCCGAGTTGTTGCCTGGCCCGCACCGCGGCCTCGGCGCGGGAATCGCCCGCCACGAGACGCTCGGCCTCGAGATCGACTCGGTGCTCACGAAGCTCCGCAACCAGCCTCTCGGCATAGCCCGTCGCGACGCCTTGCTCATAGAGGCGCTGGCGCAGCGCACTGAAATCGATATCAGGCATTGGCCGGCGCTCCGAGGGCCGCGTTGATCCCCGAGCTCACGCGACCCCACTCATCGCTCAGGCGGTCGAGGCGCTCCTGGCCTTTCGGCGTAACGCTGTAGTAGACGCGCGTGCGCCCGTTGACAGGCTTGCGCACGGCCTGCAGCGCGCCGTTGCGCTCGAGGCTGTGTAGCACGGGATAGACGACGCCCTCGCCAAGGACGATCGCCTCGCCTGTGACGAGGCGCACGGCCTTGACGAGCTCGTAGCCATACATCTCCCGGTGCACGAGCAAGCGCAATACGAGGAGCTCTGGAACCCCGCTCATAAACGGCGGATTCGTCTTGGCCATTACGGTTTCGCAACCCAGTTGGATGCCGCCAACTATACTTGTTCTTTCCAGGTATCTCAACGCAGACGGACCGCCGACGATCACGCGTCGGCGAGATCCTCGAACCGCCCGCCTCGCTCGGCAAGATCCTCGAGCACGCGCGGCACCCTCCAGTAGCGCGCACCAAACTTGCCCTCGAGCCTGCAGACGGTCGAGTGGACTCGATCCAGCCCGATGCTGTCGGCGTAGTACATCGGCCCGCCGCGGTGGCGTGGGAATCCGTAGCCGTTGAGCCAAATGACGTCGATATCACTCGCCCGGCTGGCAATACCGGCTTCGAGCACACGTGCACCTTCGACGATCAGCGCATAGATGCAACGCTCGACGATTTCATCATTGCTAATGTTGCGGCGCTCGATGCCCAACGCCTCAGCCTCGCGCACGATAATCTGTGCAACCTCAGGATCGGGCTGTGGCTCGCGTGAGCCGGGCGCGTAACGATACATGCCCAACCCCGTTTTCTGACCGTAGCGGCCAGCTTCAGCGAGCACGTCCGCAATGCGGAAATAGCTAGGATCGTCGGGAGCGTCACGCCGCTCGCTGCGGATCTTGTAACCGACATCGAGCCCGGCCAGGTCACCTACCGCGTGCGGACCCATGGCCATACCCCAATCGACGAGAGCTCGATCGATCTGCTCGGGGGCCGCGCCTTCGAGCAATAATGCTTGCGCTTCGCGGCCGTAGCCATGAAACATCCGATTGCCGACAAATCCGTGGGCATTTCCGACAACCACGCCGAGCTTGCCGAGCTTTCTCGCGAACGCAACTCCGGCAGCAACGGTAACGGGTGAGCAGCTCGCGGTTCGAACGATCTCTATGAGCCGCATGACATGCGCAGGACTGAAAAAATGCAGGCCGAAAACGTCCTCGGGGCGTTGCGTAGCTGCTGCAATTGCATCCACGTCGAGCGTCGACGTGTTCGTAGCAAGCAGCGTCTTCGGAGAACAGTTCTTGTCGAGCCCAGCAAAGATTTCACGCTTGAGGTCCAGGTTCTCGTAGACAGCCTCGATGACGAGATCCACCGATGCCACCTCACCGAGGTCGGTGGTCGTACGAAGTTTCGCGAGCAACCTACTCCCGGCCGCGCTATCCATACGGCCTCTTTCGATGGCAGCTTCGTTAATCCTCGCCATCTTCTCGCGAGCGCCCTCCAGTTGCTGCTCGCTGAGATCCTGGAGCATGACGTCGAGACCCGCTGCAAGACAGCTCTGCGCGATCCCGGCGCCCATCGTGCCGGCGCCGACGATCGCGACCCGAGAAATCGCCAGAGGCTCCGCATCGATCGCCAGTTGCGGCGGCTTCGTCACCTTCCTCTCGGCAAAAAACGCGTGGCGCAGTGCCTTTGACTGCGGCGACACCATGCAGCGCGTGAATAGCTCGCGTTCCGCGATAACGGCGTCGTCGAACGACATCGTCAATGCGTTCTCGACACTCCGAACGATGCAATCCGGCGCGAGCTGACCACGAGTTCTCGCAGCGATCTTGTTCCTATATTCGACGAAAAAATCCGCTGCGACGGTCGTGATTGGCAGATCTCGAATGCGTCGCGGTGCTGCGTCACTCGCGCAGAGTGACCGCGCATAGTCGATTGCCGCATCGAGCAACTCATCGGCGCGTACGACGGCATCGACGATGCCGCTGTCGTGCGCCTGGGCGGCATCGACAGGCCGCCCGGCAATCATGAGATCGAGCGCTGCTTCGACACCGACGAGCCGCGGCAACCGCTGCGTGCCGCTCGCCCCCGGAATCAGCCCGAGGCGAACTTCCGGAAAACCGACCGATGCGCCGGATGCTGCAACGCGTCCATGGCAACCAAGCGCGATCTCGAGCCCGCCGCCAAGCGCATGACCATGAATTGCCGCGACGACAGGTTTGTCCATCGCTTCGATGCGCGCGACGACCTGTGGCGTATGTGGCGGCCTCAGCCCTTGATCGAACTCGCGAATATCTGCGCCTGCAATGAAGTTCTTCCCTGCGCCGCGTATCACGACCGCCCCGACAGCGGGATCACGCTCGGCCGCGTCCATTGCCTCGAGCAGACCGACGCGTACGGCGTTCGAAAGCGCGTTCACGGGCGGATTATCGATCGTGACGATAGCTATAGCATCGAGGGTATCGATCTGAACGGGCGCCATGGGCCGCGCGTTGCGCTCGGTCGGCAGCTAACCGACGCGCCAGACGTTGGTTTCGTGCAATGCGTCGGCGACGGTCTTCGTACGCTCGAGTTGGCTCACATGGCTAGCGATGAAAGCTTGCTCGAAACTCGGGCCGGGATCGCGACGGATCACACCGAGCGCCACTGGGAGCTGCGGCGGCTGCATGGCGAGTAGAAGCTGCGCGAGCACCGGATTAGTTTCGTCATGGACGGCGACCTCATCCGCACGAGCCTTCGCATCGATGACCTCTAGCGACAACCTCGCCGGATCAATCCGCAAGCCCTTGGCACCGTCTACGCCAAACAGCAACGGCTCGCCGTGCGCCACGCGAATCTGCGCGTCAGCCGCGTTGGCTTTATCGGTGAACGCTGCAAAGACGTTATCATTGTAGACGATGCAGTTCTGAAAGATCTCGACGAATGCGGCGCCTTGGAAATCGCGCGCTGCCTCGAGCACATCACCGAGCCCCACCTTATCCGTGTCAATACCGCGTGCGATAAACCGTGCGCCCGCACCGAGCGCGAACTGCCCCGCCGAGACAGGTTGATCGAAGGAGCCCGCGGGACTTGACGGCGAGCGTGTTCCCACGCGTGACGTCGGCGAATACTGACCCTTCGTCAGACCGTATATTTCATTGTTGAACAGCAGAATATTCAGGTCGACATTACGCCGCAGCGTATGCAGCAGATGATTAGCGCCGATCGAAAGCCCGTCGCCGTCACCCGTAATGACCCAGACGTCGAGCTCGGGGTTCGCAAGCTTCACGCCTGTGGCGATAGCCGGTGCGCGGCCGTGGATCGTGTGGAAGCCATAGGTCTCGAGATAGTAAGGAAAACGCGCCGCACAACCGATTCCCGAGACAAACACGGTGTCCTCACGGCTGGCGCCGACCTTTGCGAGCACCTGGGTGACGGTCTTCAAGACCGCGTAATCACCGCAGCCCGGGCACCAGCGAACTTCCTCGGACGATGCGAAATCTTTCGCTGTAAGTTTTTCCGAAGCGCTCATACGGCATCCCTCACGCGTGACCCCAAAGCATCTAGTTCGCGCTCGATGGCCTCGCAGAGCTCATCGATATGAAACGGTTGACCCGTGACTTTGCCAAGCGGCACAGGATCGATCCCGAGCTTATCGCGCAGCAGTGTCGCGAGTTGACCCATGTTCATCTCGGGCACGAGCACGCGGTCGAAGCCCGCCAACAGCTCACCAAGATTCTTCGGTAGCGGCGAAAGATAACGAATATGAATATGGCTGACGTCGCGATCGGCCATTGTGTGCACGGCCTGATAGAGCGCACCGTACGTCGAACCCCAGCCGACAACGGCGAGCTTGCCGCGTTGTGGCCCAATCTCGATCGCCTGATCCGGGATGAAATCCGCGACTGACTGCACTTTGGCTGCACGCATTTCGGACATCTTCTGGTGATTCTCGGCATCGTAGGAAATCTGACCGGTGCGAATGTCCTTCTCGAGTCCCCCAACGCGGTACATGAGGCCTGGTGTGCCCGGTGAGATCCACGGCCGACCGAGCGATTCGGGATCTCGACGAAACGCGACGGAGTCGCCATCGTCGCCCGACGTTGTCGAAGGTACCGGATTCGCCTCGATCGGCGCATAGCCTGCCATATCGGGAATCTTCCATGGCTCGGCCGCATTGGCGAGATAGCCGTCGCTCAGCAGGATCACAGGCGTCATATGACGAACGGCGATGCGTACGGCCTCGATGGCTGTATCGAAACAGTCACTCGGCGAGCTCGCAGCCAGCACAGGCACGGGCGCATCCGCGTTGCGACCGTAGACCGCCTGATAGAGATCCGATTGCTCGGTCTTCGTCGGCAAGCCCGTCGACGGACCGCCACGCTGCGAGTTGACGATGACGAGTGGCAGCTCGGCGTTGATCGCGAGCCCGATTGCTTCGGTCTTGAGCGCAATGCCTGGACCCGAGCTCGAGGTCACACCGATGGCTCCCGCGTAAGACGCACCGATCGCCGCGCAAACGGCCGCAATCTCATCTTCTGCCTGAAACACCCCAACACCGAGCTCGCCAAGCCGTGCCAGGCGGTGCAGCAACGGCGATGCGGGTGTGATCGGATACGAACAGAACATCACTGTCCGATCAGCCAACTCTCCGGCAGCGGCAAGCCCGAGCGCAAGCGCATCGCTGCCGCGTATTCCGCGATAGTCACCCGGCGGAAAGTCTGCAGGCGCAACCGAGAATTTCGGCACGGCAGCCGCCAGCTCCGCCGTTTCTGCGTACGCATGCCCTGCGCGAAGCGCCGTTAGATTCGCTTCGCGCACGGTGTCGTCCTTGGAAAAACGCTGGTTGAGCCACCGCTCGATCGTCTCCAGATCGCGGCCGAACATCCACAGCAACACGCCAAGCGCATAAAAATTCTTGCAGCGTCCTCCCTCGCTCTTGCTGAGGCCGAAATCCTTGACGGCCTCCAGCGTCAGCCGCGTCAGCTCGATTGGCACGACCTGGTAGCCGTGGAGATCGCCGGTCTCGCGCGGGTCTTCGGCATAGCCGGCCTTCGTCAAATTGCGCGCCGTAAAGCCGTCGGTGTTAAGTAAAATCAATGCGCCCGATGCGACGAGGGACAAACTGACCTTCAGCGCCGCGGGATTGAACGCGACTAGGACCTGCGGCGCGTCGCCCGCAGTCGTAATCGGTCCCGTACCGAGATTGATCTGATACGCCGATACGCCAAACGTCGTGCCGGCCGGCGCCCTGATCTCGGCCGGATAATCCGGGAAGGTGGCGAAGTCACTACCGGCCGCCGCCGTCGATGCGGCGAATTGCGTGCCCATGAGCTGCACGCCGTCACCCGAGTCGCCAGCGAGCCGGACGACGATCGAATCGCTTGTCGGTTGCGCGTCGATGATCTGGAGTCTCCGTTTAATGCCCCGAGGAGGCCCCACAGTCTCCTCATCGTAGCGGCCGGCGAGTCAGGTTCGAGTCGGGCGGCGGTGAAACGCCGTCCGGCCGCGTCACGGACCGAGCTTTCGGGCGCTGATCATACCGCCTAGGCGTGAGCGCTCACAAGCACGAAGCGCACCTAAGCCGTCGATTTCGCAGCGAATTCTAAGCAAGTTCGCTTATATCGATATGCGCCAAAGCCTCCTGGTGACAAATCGAGCTAAGCCGCTAAAATACGCGCGCCGAGAGCGGGCCAACAAGGATTTAGCCAATGACCTTTATCGTTACCGAAAGCTGTATCAGATGTAAGTACACCGACTGCGTAGAGGTCTGCCCGGTCGATTGCTTCCACGAAGGCCCGAACATGCTCGTCATCGACCCCGAGGAATGCATCGATTGCACGCTATGTGAGCCCGAGTGCCCCGTGGAGGCGATTTATTCGGAAGACGAGATACCGGCTGGGCAGGAGCAATTCCTAAAACTCAACGCCGAACTCGCGAAAGATTGGCCGGTCCTGACTCAGGCGAAGGATCCGCCTGAGGACGCTGATGACTGGAAAGAGGTCGCCGGCAAGCTCGCCCAGCTCGAGCGCTGAACAAACAGTAGTAACGACGAGCGCGGCCGCAAGCGAGGCCGCGCCCGCACTGAACCTACTGTTGCTCCGTCAGGATCCGGTACATGCCCTCGACGTTCTGCGCACGAAAGTCGCTGTAGTTGAGCCAATCCTGATACGGCTCCATGAGAATCTCTGCTTGAAGCTCCTCGACCGTTGCGCCGCGCTCGATGCCGGCAGCGACCAAATCTCGAAGCTCCTCGATGTAGCGCCGGTGAGCCGCGACGTCGCTGAGATCCCCGACGAACCCATGACCCGTCACGACGACGTCGACGTCGAGCATCTCGACGGCGCGGATCGCGTTGAGCCACTCATTCAACGGCCCCTGATTGAGCGTGCGAAACGGCAACCGCCCGACACTGAAGAAATCGACGGCAAACACGGCCCGCTGCTCAGGAAAATGAATCACGCTCATATCCAGCGTATGAGTCATCTGCCCCACATGAATGATCTCAGCTTCGCTGCCGCCAAGCGTAACCGTCATACGGTCCTTGAAAACCAGATCGGGTGCGCGAACGTCGGCGAGCCGACCCCAAGCGACCTCAGCACCACTCAGGGAACCGTCAGCGTTCTCGTCGAAGAGTGAGAAGAATTGCGCGAACATGCCGGAGGCCTCTGATTCCTGCAATCGCCCGTCGCCGTTGGCGTCTTGCTCCGCCGCCGCACCGCTGAGCGGCGTGTTGGCCGAGGGTAGCTCGAGGTGCCTGAGCATGTTTTCCTGCGCGATAAACGTTGCTGTATCGTCGAAGACACCGCCGCCGGAAGCATGATCCCAATGATGATGGCTATAGAGCACGTAGCGTACCGGCACGCCGAAACGCTGGTCGATCTCATTCTTGAGCCACTCCGAGAACCCTCTATTGATCGTATCGGCAAGAATGACGCCCTCGTCGGTCACGAGGAACACGGCCCGGTGGCCCGCGTTCTCGGCACGATAGAGATTCTCGGCAATTTCGGTAATTGCACGATGCGGTTCCTGCGCGCTGCCATTGCCTAGTGGAAGCATGGCGCCCAGCACAGCCAGGCTCGCCAAGACGGTTCGTGTGATCTTCATTTGCGTCCCCCTAGTCCGGCCGTATGCCGCTCGACTATTTTGGATTGCTGAAATTCTGCAGTCGCCGAGTATTGCCCGGCCGGCTGCGGCAGGCAAGCCCATGCTGGCTGGCTTGCGCCCCTACGGCTGCAATAAATAGGAAAACTTGACGAAGAGCTGATCGCCGTCGCGACGCAAATCATCGGTTCGGACGATCTCGGTGCCCGAGCCCATATCGACGAGCTCAAAATTGCTCGAGTTGGTGTTATAGCCGAAGAACAGCGAGGACCATGGATTGATCACGTAGCGCACGAGCACGTCGTAGTTCGTATTTCTGTCCCGCCCCAGAGACGTCAGTGATGCGGCACCGGGCTGGATATCATCCTGCTGCACGATGAACCGCAGCGACCATTCCTTCGTGAACTGGTAGTTGAATTTCGTTCGAAATATTTCATTCGTAAAGATCGAGCCTGCGCCGTTCGGGTCCTCGAGCTCGGTATAAAGAAACGTACTGTCGATCCGCAACCTGTCAATCGGTCGCCAGAACGCCGTGAGCTCCGCCTTGGACGCGTCGACGACTTCCGGCTCAACGCCGACAGGCGGTGATAGATTGATCGCCTCACCCGATTCGAGAGTTGCAGATAACCCGAGTGTTGCGAGCGCCTGAGTCTCGAACGAGACAAATACCGTCTCTTGTGGATAGTCACGATTGTCGGCGAGGCCAGGAAAATCCTGAGGCCGCAACCGCTCCCTGAGCTTCTCCGTGCCGATGGCGAGCGACGTTTGCCCGTCGAAGTTGAATTCGATCTCCGGGCGAGTCTGGGCGTAAATGCGTAAGCCGGTCTGATCGTCAATGTGATTGAACCTGACCGTTGGCCCCCAGCTGTTGATCCTCGAGTCGGTTGGCCAAAAGAGATAAGTCGTATTCCAGTGGATGCCGTCACTGTCGGGAGAATAGTTGCGGTTCAGAAAGGCAAGATCCGCCCTGAAACCGGCCGTCGTATCGATTTTATGAACGTGCATCCTGAGATTGCGACCTCTGCGATCGAGCCGAATGTTTCGCTGCACGCCGCTGAGTCGCTCTCCGCTTTCGAGCAGCGTCTCCGAATCGATGAACTGCAGGATCGTCGACCAGGTCTCGTTGAGCTTGAGGCGCGTATCGACGCTGTTGATCGTATTCCAAGAATCACCGAACTGACGATCCGAATACAGCATGCCGACGCGCGACTGATCGCCGAAATCTCTGAATACGCGCAGGATGCCGATGTCGGCCGTCTCGCCTGCGAGCGGATCGGTAGGCGCCCTGCCCTGACCCGGCGCCTCGTCGTTCATGACCATGGAACCGACACCCCAGGCGCCCTGACGTCCCGTGAACTTGAAGCCGACTTGCGGATCGACGATACGGCGTGTGAACAGGAGCGAACCCTCTGTCGCGAAGTAATCCGCGTTCTCGAGAAAGAACGGCCGCCGCTCTGGAAAGCGCACCTCGAACCGTTGGTTCAAGGTCACCTGCGGCTGATCCGACTCGACCTGGCTGAAATCGGGGTTGAATGTCGCATCGAGCACGAGGCTGTCGCGGAAGACGAATTTCGCGTCCAGCCCGAGATTCTCCTCGGTATCGGCGTTGAACCCCGGGCCGCCGGGCCTATCAGGATCGAGGACGTCAAAGTCGCGCGCGAACGCGAACGGGATCAGTAAGATGTTCCGCCCCGGAGAAACGTCGGTGACGCCCGTCATGCGCGCGGCCTGGTTCAACCGCCCCTGGATCGTGTTCGAATAGGCCGGCCAATAGGCCTGCTCGCTGGTCCGCGGAATCTGGCGCTCGAGCATGATTCGCCAGGTCTGCTGATTGGCTTCCGGAAAGCGCAGCGTACGCATCGGGATCGCGAGCTTGACCATATAACCCTGGTCCGTCAGCTGCCCATCGGAATCCCAAACCGCTTCGTAAGAGGTGTCGAGGCCTGGCGACTCGGAAACCTCCTGCCAACGACCATCCGACTGCACGCCGAGCGGCGACGATCGAAACGAATAGCCCGTGCGCTGATTGTTGAACGTGTCGATTAGAACGCCGACGACATCGTCGTTGTCGATGCTCTCGCGCGGCGACAGGTTTGCGCGCACCTGGTCGGGCTCATCGTCGAACGCGAGAAAGACTGCGTAGAAATTATTCTCGTCAAAGGCGAGGTAAACTTCCGTGCGCTGGGTCGAAGGGGCACCGCCGTCCGGCTCTCGCTGAACGAAATCGGTAACCATCGCCATCTTTTCGCGCATCGCCTCGGACGGCAGCATGCCTGTGAAATCGGCGAGCTCCGGCTCCTGGTCCGTGTAGGGGACGACAAAGTCCTGACTGAGCTGAGCGTTAACGAAGGACAACAGGCCGAAGTAGCTCAACAGACCGAGCAATGAACGGCGAGTGTTTTGTCCCCTCATACGAGTTCCGATTCCGTCTAAGTCGGGTGGACGCGGCGATACGCCGCGTCGAGTCAGGCTGCGACGCTGACAATCAACTGGCGATGGTCTCCGGGGCGCCTGCGAGCGGGCGTTAATATATTGGAAATGACCGCAAGACGCTATGCGGAGGGCCCGCAAGAAGCAGAGCCGCCGTCAGGGGGCGAACCGAATCGAAGCGGCTTAGCGCTCCTGCAGCCGCTCCCGGACGATAGGCTCTAGACCAGTGAGGCCGGTCTGTATACCGGCTTCGACGGCTATCTCGTTGTCGGCACCGTTTATGCTCGCGCGCAGCGACATCAGCGCCCCGACGCGATTGCCGCTACCGCAATGGATGAGCACGGGCCCGTCGATTTCGGCGAGAATCCGATCGAGTTCCTGGGCCTTATCAAAAGTAATATCGGTCCGGCTATCGATCGGCAACGGGATGTAGCTCATTCCCTGACTCTCGACGGCCGCGCGCTCATCTTCGAGGCCACGGGGCTCGTGCGGGAGACGCAAGTCGATGACGGCAACGCCGCCTTCGCCTTTGAAACGCTGCAGCGCTGCCTCATCGGGCTGGCCGGCCCCCGTCACCCCCTCGGTATAGGCGGCTGCATCCGAAGGTGCCGATGGCTGCTGGGCAGAGGCCATGCCGCCGATCATGAATACGATAAATGCTGCGGTAGCGAGATTCGGTAGTGACGTCGAGATATGCATCGCGAGACCTGCTGTCGCTGGTTGAAACGTGTGACAAAGATACGCCCGGAGAGAATGGTTCTGCAAATCTTGTTGCGAAACCCGGCGAGTTACGACTTAACCGGGTACAGCGTATATAGTATCGGGCCTCGGTCCAACCCATCCCAGAGCGCTTCAAATGTCGCAAAACCAACAAATTACGTCCACTCTAGAGCCCGTGGCCGGCAACGGCCTCCTGCATCGGCGCCTGTTCCTGACCGGCGGCGCAGCGACGCTTGGCGCCGGCGCGCTCGGGCTGCTCACGGCGCGGCACGTAACGGCTGCGCCGCCCCCGGAGGTCCCCGAGTGGATGAAAGCGCCAGGCGCGCCGCTGAGCGGCTACGGACGACGGTCACGTTTCGAGGCGGGTGTGCAGCGCTACGTCGCCACGCCGGCAGCGGGCACGACAGGTGCGGGCGCCTCGCGCACGCCGCTCGAGCGCCTGAACGGCATGATCACGCCAAACGCCCTGCACTTCGAGCGCCACCACAGTGGCATTCCCGACATCGATCCCGAGCAGCACCGACTGCTCATTCACGGTCTCGTCGAACGCCCATTAGTCTTCTCGATGGACGCACTGCATCGCTATCCGATGGTTTCGCGTATTCAGTTTCTCGAGTGCTCGGGCAACAGCCGCACGATCATCGCTGCGGCGCCTCAGTCCGGGACCTGCGGACAACTTCACGGGCTCCTCTCCTGCAGCGAATGGACCGGGATCCCGCTTGGCGTGCTGCTCGAGGAGGCCGGTGTCGACCCTCAAGGCCGGTGGCTGCTCATGGAGGGGGCCGACGCCGCGGCCATGACGCGCAGCGTGCCGCTCGCCAAGGCCATGGACGACGCGCTGCTCGCGATCTACCAGAACGGCGAAGCGCTCCGACCCGAGCAGGGTTATCCGGTTCGGCTCTTTCTTCCGGGCTGGGAAGGCAACATCAGCGTCAAATGGCTTCGCCGCATCGCGGTGACTCGCGAGCCGACGATGACGCGGGACGAGACATCGAAGTACACCGATCTCTTGCCGGACGGACGGTCGCTGATGTTCACATTCGAAATGGGCGTTAAGTCCGTCATCACTTCGCCGTCACCGGGCCTTGCGATGCAAGGTCCGGGGCTCTACGAAATCTCAGGGCTGGCCTGGTCGGGGGCTGGCCGCATTCGGCGTGTCGAGATTTCCGCCGACGGCGGAGAAAGCTGGGCCGAGGCCGCGCTGACCGAGCCTGTGCTGTCCAAGGCGCTGACACGCTTTCGACTGCCCTGGCGCTGGGACGGTGGCTCCGCTGTGATCATGAGCCGCGCAGTCGACGAGACCGGCACCGTACAACCGACACGCGAGGCGCTCATTGCCGAGAAAGGCACACGCTTCGCGTATCACATCAACGGGATCGAGGGTTGGCAGGTTGCGGCAAACAACGAGGTGACCAATGTCCACGTCTAAGTGGATCGTCGCGGGCGTCTGCGCGGCGCTGACGTGGCCACTGACCGGGGGCAGCCAGGAAGGACCGAACCTCGGGATCGAGGCGACACCGGAGGAAATTGCCGGTTGGGATATCAGCATCGGCGCCGACGGTGACGGTCTCCCAGTCGGGTCGGGCACGCCTAGCGAAGGGGCGTCGATATTCGCGGCGAAGTGCGCGGCCTGCCACGGCCTGCAGGGCGAAGGCCTGCTCAACGACCGGCTCGTCGGCGGCCACGGCAGCCTTGCAACCGACAACCCCGCCAAGACCATCGGCAGCTATTGGCCTTACGCGACGACGATATTCGACTACGTGCGCCGCGCGATGCCGTATCAGACACCGCACACGCTGACCGATGACGAGGCTTATGCGGTCACGGCGCATCTGCTGCACCTCAACGGCATCATCCAAGCGGACGACGTTATCGACGCGCAGACACTCCCGGCCATCGAGATGCCGAACCGAGACAGCTTCGATCGGGTTTATCCGCCAACCGATTGAGCAGCGTCAGATCCGCCGTATCGCGGGCGCAGGGTTTTACGTTCGCACCGTTAGTCGGTCAGGAAGTGATACATGCCGAGGACGTTCTCGTCGACCCAATCGAAGCCGAACCAATCGCTGTATTCGTCCATCGTGATGTCCCGCTGCATCTGCTCGAGCGTTCGACCCGCCGCGATCCCAGCGGCGACTTGCGCTTGGAGCTTCTCGAGATACTCGCGCCACGCCATGACGTCCTCCCAGGTGCCGACGGGTCCATGGCCGGTAGAAACGAACTCGAAGTTTTTCGCCATTGCCTCCGTTTCCCGAATCGCCGTCATCCACTCCTCGAACATGCCGTTCTCGTAATCCATTTCTCTGTTCGGAAGCCGCCCGAACGAAATAAAGTCCACGACCATCAGCACGTCGTCATCCGGGAACGTGATCATGCTCGAATCCTTGGAGTGGTTCATTTCCCCGAGCCAGGTCAACGTCACACGTTTGCCGCCGAGCGTAATCTCGATCTCATCGGTGAAGGTAATATTCGGTGCTTGCACGAGACTGACCGGGCCGCGCACGACTTCTGCACCGCTCAAGACGCCATCTTTATTGGCATCGAAGCCCGGGAATTGGGTCATGTCGGACCCGTAGAAGCGCTGAATGTCGATCGGGACCTCGCTCTCCTCGACGACGCCGTTGCCGTTCACATCCAGCGCTGCGACAGGCTCGTATTGTCCGACGACGTCCGCGAGCGTCGTGGTCGGCGGCGGCAATGCGAGATGCGTCAACATGTTCGCATGGCCGACGAACTCTGCGGTGTCTGCAAACACGCCACCGCCGGATGCGTGATCCCAATGGTAGTGGCTATAGACGACATAGCGGACAGGAACGCCGAAACGGGTGTCGAACTCTTCTTTGAGCCACGCTGCGAACCCCGGGCCAATAGGATCTGCCAAGACGATACCGTCCGGCGTGACCATGAACAGCGTGGCGTGGTTGTCCACTGACGCTCGGTAGACACCGCCGTTGACGTGACTGATGGAGAAAACCGGGACGTGATTCGGATCTGCGCGTCGCAGCTCGGGCATCTGAGCAAAGGCCTGAGACACGAGCCCGAACACAGCGATCCAACCGACCAACAACGCGCTCACTCTCGTCTTGAGCATCAAGTTCTCCTTATGAAATCAAATATTTGTCCGGGTTTTCTCGAACCGGTAACGGCTGAATTCCGTCAGTAGCGGCCACAGGCACGCTAGCACGACCGTCTAAAGTAAGTTCCACCGGCCCCGAAGTCTAGCCGGAAATCGCTTGAAGTCTGTAGCCGATGCTATTATCGATCTTCATCTGATAATTCCGCTAGTTGGGGGAAACAATCGTGCATATCAATAACAAGTTCGTACTTCGCGGCGTGGGGGTCATTTGTCTCGCGTTTGCCGGGCTGGCTCAAGCGCAGCCTCCGACCGGACCGATGTCGTTTTTCATCACAAGCCAGGGCTCCGGCAACGGTGCCAACTTGGGAGGACTGGCGGGTGCTGATGCAATCTGCCAGAACCTGGCAGAGAGCGTCGATCAGGGCCATCTAACCTGGCGCGCATATCTGAGCACCCAGGGTGCGAATGCCGTTAACGCTCGTGACCGTATCGGACCCGGCCCGTGGTTCAACGTGAACGGCTACCGGGTTGCTGCGGATCTGGAATCCCTGCACAACCTCATGCATCGCATTAGCGCTGAGACGGGCCTCGATGAGCGTGGCCGCGTCATTCCGGGATCATTCGCCGTGCCGAACCGGCATGACATTTTAACTGGCTCGACAGAAGACGGTATGGCCTACCCTGCCGGTGAAGACATGACCTGCAACAACTGGACGAGCAGCAGCGATGGCAACAACAAAGCTCGCGTCGGACATCATGACTTTGCTGCCTGGGCGTCGTCGCATGACTCCCGGGGCTGCAGCCCGGCTGCGCTCAGAGCCTCGGGCGGTGACGGCTTGTTGTACTGCTTCGCCTTGAACGTCAACGACTAGCCTCGCGAACAAGCGTAGCCTGTATTTTATTCAGGCTCTGGTGGGTACACGCCGATGTCTGCTCCCAGCCGGGAGTGGACATCGCTTGGTCGTTGATCGGCAGGCTTGATTTTTCTGGTGAGCAACTCGTTAAGACTAAGGCTCAGCGCGGTGGATACCGCACGCCGTCGAATTGTTGCCGCAAGCGGTTTCGCGGCTTTGTTAACTACGGTCATCTCCAACGCGCATCATTCGGTCGCCGGACAGTACGACCCGAGCAAAGCGGTTACTGTCGAAGGCACCGTTGTCGAAGTGCTGATGCGCAATCCGCACTCTCGGATTCGTCTCGATATCACTCATGACTCCGGACAGACGGAAACGTGGACGCTCGAAATGGACGATGTCGAGGACATGGCCGAACAGGGCATCACGTCTGAAACGCTTCTCGCCGGCGACGAAATCATCGTCTTCGGTTTTCCGGCTCGAGATGGATCGCGCCTGCTGCATATCGAACGGCTGCAACGCCCCGCGGACGGCCTGGAATACGAGGACGAC
>Ga0224497_10000923_pt1 | contig 19442 bp, 16 predicted proteins | sample SF_Jul11_sed_USG_4_FD_167970 | JGI IMG/M metagenome (GOLD analysis project Ga0224497, IMG submission 167970) | Sediment microbial communities from San Francisco Bay, California, United States - SF_Jul11_sed_USGS_13 | ecosystem: Environmental > Aquatic > Marine > Sediment | place: USA... | reverse complement strand
TTCCCGCTGGCCGTCCGCATCCTGGCCAGTAACGCAGCGCATGCCGGTGGCGGCACGGCGCGTGTCTATGCGTGGAACACGGCGGGCGCCGTCGCTGGCTCATTGCTGGCTGCCTTCGTGCTGCTGCCCACGCTAGGGTTCGAGGGCACGATCAAGGTGGTTGCAGCCGCCAATTTCGCATTGGCTCTGTGGGTTGCAGTCTGCGTTGCCCGACGCCAGCCCGTTGTCATCGGTCTCACGGCGAGCGGTCTGCTCGCGACGGTGCTCATCTACACACCGTCGCGGCCGGACGCCGTCGTCACGAGCACAGCCTTTCCGGTCTCGTATCACACCGACCCGCAGGAAGTCTTTTACGCAGTCGGGCGCTCGGCAACGGTATTGCTGCTCGAGGAGAACGGCTATTTCTATCTACGCAGCAGCGGGCTGCCCGAAGCCTCGATTCTGGCCAAAGGCAGCCCGCCCGTGCAAGACCCGGAGAAATGGCTGACCGCCCTACCCGTCACCGCCCGGCCGGACGCCCAGACGCTGCTACTGATCGGCTTCGGCGGCGGCGTCGCACTCGAAGGTGTGCCGCCGTCGATCGACGACATCGACGTTATCGAGCTCGAGGCAGAAATTATCAACGCGAACCGCGCTATCGCGACGCAGCGTAATCGCGATCCGCTCGAGGATACCCGAGTCAACATCGTCAGCAACGACGCCCGCAACGCGCTGCGCCTGACGAACAAGCGCTACGACATCATCGTCTCGCAACCGTCGCACCCCTGGACGAGTGTGGCCGCCCATCTGTACACACGCGACTTCCTCGGCGAAGCCAAAGTCCATATGAGCGAAGAAGGCGTCTTCGTACAGTGGATCAATTCCGAATTCATCGATGAGCCGCTGCTGCGCACGCTCGCTGCGACGTTACGCAGTGAGTTCGAGCACGTTCGTCTGTACCAGCCCGGACCGCAGGTGCTCGTGTTTCTTGCCTCGGACACCGAGCTGACCCCGGAGCTGCAACTGTCCAGGTCCGGCGACCCGATCACGGACGACATCATGCATTACAGCCGCATGGGCATGAATGGTGTCGAGGATCTGCTGACGGCATTGGTCATGGACGAAGCAGGCGTTGCCGAGTTTGCAGGAGATGCACGCATCAGCACGGACGACAATCTGCTCATGGCGACACGCAGTCGCAGTCGCGCCGATGGCTTGGTGAGCGATGATCTTTTCCAACTGTTTGCACCCTACGATCCGCTAGTCACACGCGGCAGTTGGGTCTATACGCGACTCGCCGACAGCGTCGATTTCGGCTACGTGACGCGCAACCTCATTCGTCTGGGCCAGTACGAGCGTGCGATCGCGATAGCCGAGGCACATCCGGACGAATCGACACGTCTGCTCATGCTCGGCCTGCTCTACGCCGCACGTGGCCAGGAAGAGCAGGCAGCCGCTGCCTACAACCGAGCGCTAGAGTTGCGGCCCGACAATGCGCAGGCTCGCTATCTGCTCATCGCGCCGGCCATTCCCGCGCTGGCTCAACGCAGCGCCGGGGCCTCGGTCTCTGCGCTGGTCGAGGGCCTCCCAGCCTCAGCCGGCGCGATCATCTTCGGTTGGGAGGCCACTGCGAACCAGGATTGGGGCGCCCTGTCCCAGCTCGACAACGTGCTCGGCCGTGCTGCCATCACGGATGCGTGGTATCCCGACGTCGTGCAATTACGCGCCCAATGGCGTGGCCAAGTCAGGCAGAACATCGAGTCGTTCGCATTCGACGCCCTGCGTCTCGTCGATCGCGCAATATTGATACGGCCCGAGCTCAACCTTTACATGCTGCGAGCCGGCATCGGTATCGCGCTTCGCGACGGCAGCATCGCGGTGGAGTCATCGCGGCAGATTGTGCGACTAGTGAGGGCGAATCTCGATCGCGCGGCGGCGACCGGCGAGCGCGTCACCGGACGTGATCTCCTCGTGATGCAGCAGAACCTCAACGCCATCTCGACAAATCTGCGCGGTGACCTAGTCGGTACCGAGCCACGCCGGGCCGAGGTCGTCAGAAGCGATGCTAACGAGATCCTGAGATATATCAACTCCGTTCTCGAAGAGCTTCAGCGCGCTGCCGAGGCGCAAAACGCGCAGGAATGACCGCGCTAACGGCACTGTCGAACTTCATCTGGGGTCCGTATGTGCTGATCCCGCTGCTGCTCTTCACGGGCGTGTTTCTGACCATCCGGCTGCGAGCCCTACAGTTCCGCGAACTGGGGCCGGCCCTCTATCTCGGTTTCATCCGCCGCAAGGAACCCGGCGCGAGCGGCGACATCTCCCATTTCCAGGCACTCATGACCGCGCTCGCCGCCACAGTCGGCACGGGCAATATCGTCGGTGTCGCAACGGCCATCGCCCTCGGCGGGCCCGGTGCACTCTTCTGGATGTGGATGACGGGGCTCGTCGGCATGGCGACGAAGTACTGCGAAGCACTGCTGTCGGTGAAATATCGCATCACCGATCATCGCGGCGAGCAGGCCGGCGGCCCGATGTACTATCTGTCACGCGGCATCCCACAGCGGCAACTCGGTCGCTTCCTCGGCGCGGCATTTGCGCTGTTTACGGGCATCGCCGCCTTCGGAATCGGCAACATGGTCCAGGCCAACGCCGTTGCCGATGCTCTCGACAACGCCTTTGGCATTCCCGACTGGCAGAGCGGGGCTGCGCTCGCCGTCGGACTCGCACTCGTCGTGCTCGGTGGCATCCGCTCCATTGGCCGCGTCACCAGCGTGCTCGTACCGGGCATGATTGCGCTCTACCTCACGAGCGCCGGCGCCGTCTGGGTAGCGCATTTCGACCAGATCGGCGCCGCGTTTGCACTCGTATTTACAGACGCCTTTACGGGCACCGCCGCTACCGGCGGCTTCCTCGGTTCGAGCGCTGCGATGGCGATTCGCTATGGCGTCGCCCGCGGCATCTTCTCGAACGAATCCGGTCTCGGTTCGGCCGGTATCGCCGCTGCCGCAGCTCAGACCACCGAGCCGGCGCGGCAGGCTTTGGTATCGATGACTCAGACGTTCATCGACACGTTGGTTGTCTGCACCTTTACGGGTATCGCGATCATCGCGACAGGGGCCTGGAACTCGTCGGAGAATGGGGTGTTGATGACGCAATTGGCGTTCAACTCCGTCTTGCCGCAGGTCGGCGGAATCGTCATCGCGTCGAGTCTGGCGATGTTCGCGTTTTCGACGATCCTGGGCTGGTGCTACTACGGTGAGCGCAGTATCGAATATCTGCTCGGCGAGCGTGCGATCGTCCCGTATCGGATCGCGTTCGTGATCGTGGCATACGTGGGTGCCGTTAGAACGCTGGATTTCGTATGGCTGTTCTCCGACGTTATGAACGGGCTCATGGCCTTGCCCAACCTCATCGGGCTGCTTCTGCTCAGCGGCGTCGCGGTAGCCGAGACACGCAGCTATTTCGCGCGCAACGGCTGAAATTCAATGATGCACAAACTCGACGATAGCCGACCGAAACACGGGCGCAACACGACGATGTCAGGTAGATAGGTTCGCACACCCGATCTTTGCGCTAGACTCTGGTCGGGATGGGCGAATCCACTCACACAACCGGCGTCCTGGAACGCATTCAGCTCGAAGCCCTCGTCTCGATCAAGGCGTACATACCCGAGGACGCCATGACGGCAAGCCTGCTTGGCACCGAGCGCACGGGCCACGGTGTACGTATCCGGGACGACGGGCTCATCGTCACGATCGGCTATCTGATCAACGAAGCCGAGGATATTTGGGTAACAACGGAGGATGGGCTGTCATCGGCGGCGTATGTCGTAGGTAACGACTTTCGCAGCGGCCTCGCGCTCATCAAGCCGACCCTGCCACTGCCCGGACCCACCATCCCCATCGCCGCGACCGACGAGCTCAAAGTCGGAGATGCAGTCGTGATTGCCGCCAGCACGGACTCGGAACCACAAACGGTCGAAGCACAAATCCTCGCCCGCCAGGAATTTGCGGGCCGCTGGGAATATCTGCTCGAGGAAGCGATCTTTTCAGCACCACCACACCCGAGCTGGTCGGGTGCTGCGCTCGTAAATCTCCAAGGCGAGCTCTGCGCCATTGGCTCGCTCGTCATTCAAGGCTTCGAGATCCGTGGCGACCAACGAACCGTCAACATGTCCGTTCCGGTCCAGACGCTAGCCAGCGCCATCGACGAGATCTGCGAGCATGGCCGGCGTCTCGAGCCGCCGCGTCCATGGCTTGGCGTGCTCGTGCACGACGAGGACGACGAGCTCACCGTCGTAGGCGTTTATCGCGACTGCCCGGCCGATGTCGCTGGCCTACGGCCGGGCGATATCATCGTACGCGTCGGCAACCACGAAGTTTATGGCCTCGGTCATTTCTACCGAACGATGTGGAGCACGGGACCTGCGGGAACTGAAATCCCAATCACCGTGCTGCGCGATACAACGCGCCATGAGCTCCTCATAGCGTCCGTCGAGCGCATGGCCCACCTGCGCAAAGGCACCGTGCAGTAACACGCACGCGCGAAGCTTGCCAGGCGCGGCGCCGCTTGTTTATGCTGCCTACAACTCGATAACCAATCCAGGGGGATGCTTTAATGAAGACCGAGATTCACCGTCTCGTGGCCGTTGCGGCCGTGGCCTTTACGTTGTCCGCGTGCGGCCAGGGAGGCGGAGGCGCAGGCGTCGACACGGACACACCGGAATATAGGGCAATGGCCTACCGCCAGGCCCTCATGCGGGTCATCGCCTTCAAAGCGGGCCGAGTCAGAGGTATGGCCGACGGCAACATCCCCGTCGATGAAGCAGAGTTTGCGCGCTCAGCCGCCGAGCTCGCCACGCTAGCCGGCATGATCGAGGACGGCCTGGCCGCGGGCAGCGATAGCGATAGTCTCCCGGGAAGTGCTGCATTGCCCGCCATCTGGAGCGATCTCGCTGACGTCCGTCAGCGCGCAGCCGATCTGCGCACGGCTGCCGAGACGGTCGCCTCACAAGCACGGGCAGGTGGCTTCCAGGCGGCGCAAGTCGCGGCATCCGAGAACATCGGCCCGGCCTGTGGCGGCTGCCACAGATCCTATCGCCAAAGCGACGACTAGCTCGGATCGGGCCCAGGTCAGACGGATAATAGGCGGCCGTCGCAACGCGGCCGCCAAGTCGTACGATGAAACTTCTGCGAGCGGCGGCTTGAAGCCCGAGATGGCCTCGAAGTCGCCGCTCGAACACTTCTGATCCCTGCGATCGATTGCTTAGGCTTGCTGCTTCAAGCTCTCGTCGACGACAAACAGATCAGTAAGCAGCGCGCGCAGATGAATCGAGCCGTTAACGTTGTCGATGAGCAGTGAACTGATCGCGGGCTTCGACAAGACGAGCCTGACGATGGCCAAAGCGCGGGCGGCATCCTGGCTCACGGCATCCAGAAACGCTTGCCATGCCTGCGTATCTCCAAGCACTTCGCGCGTAGCCTCGGCGACAGCTTCGCCGAGACCGTCGAGTGCACTCTCCATTTTGCGCAGATAGTCCCTGAGGTCGGAGGCCGCACCACCCCCTTGATCGGACTGCCGACCCTGCGCGGCATAGGCGAACATGAACTCGTAGGCGGATTCGATTGCGTCAATGCGTTGATCTAGATCCATATCGTTAGCTTCACTCGTGTTTGTAAGTCGGTGCGTCAGCGCTACGCCTATCCGCCCTCGCATGCCAGTCGGAGCGGTCGTAGTATCGATCGTATTCACCGTCAGTGATCCAGCCGAGAATCATCGAACGCAATAGATGGAGCTTCTCCGGCCGGAACGCAAAATAGACATGCATGATGATCATCGTGACCAGGCAAAGCGAGGTCAGGTCGTGGAGCACGTACACGATCGCCCAGACATCGTCACTTACCCAGTATGGATCGCGCTCCCACCACGGCGTATCGATCTTCACGAGCATCATCAGTCCCGTTCCGATGGCTGTCAGCACGACGACGGTGAACGCGTGATGAATCGCCTTTTGCGCAAGCGAATATTTACCGGCGAGCCTGCCTGCGCCCGGGGACATTCGCAACGCAGACCGCAACGCCGCCAATCCGTCCCGAATGTCGCCAAAACTGATCCACATCGAGCGGAGGTTCTGCCAGAACACGGCGCGGACAACATGCAGAATAACCAGCACAGCGAGAATCAAGCCCGTGACCCAGTGGATAGCCACCCAAGCGAACTCGATGCCGAGTATTGGCAGCAGCGCCGTCGCGAGCAACACGACCACGGCGCCGGCGCTGAACCAGTGAAACAGCCGATCGACGAGCGCGTGACGTACTCGCCGCGCACCGCCGGCCGTCGCTGGCAGGGATTGCTCCGCCGTCATGGTCACTTCCGCTTGCCGGCGAGAAGCCAACTGTAGATGGCGTGCAATACCGCAAATACGATGCCCGCCCAGAAAAAGATCGGCAGCAAGTCCCAGGACAGGCCCAGAATAGTCTCCTGCCCCCAGACGTTGCGGCTAACACGAAGAAACTCCATCGTTTGCGCTCGTAACGTTAGAACTGCCAACGGCTTGCGTGGCTGCGCGCCGGCGGCCGTGCCCGCCTCACCTACGACGGTCCTCGCCCGCGCGACGGTTGTCGCCGGCTGTTATTGGTATTCGCCAGGGCCGCGAGCATACCGCATCCGCTGCGCGCAGCGCATCCCGCAGCCGCGAAGAGCGCCTGGAGCCGCGGCGCGCCCCAGGATGACCCAATCGAGCCGAGTTGCGGTATTCTCTCGGGCAACAAACGCCCGCGCGGCTCGCCGGATCAAGCCTCGCGCAACGGCGGTGACTTCCACGACCCGATTTCGACGTCTGATCAACGCTGGAGAGCAGCATGCGTTACGCAATGAATAGGAACAGGAACGAACGGCGCTCGCTGATTCCGGCATGGGCCGCGCTGGCCTGCCTTGCCATGACGTTCGTCGGGCCCGGTTATACACAACCAGCCCGATCTCCGGCCTTCTCCAACGCTAGCCTTCTGAATTTGCCAACCGACGGCTGGGTCACGAACGGTGGCAACATCTACAACCAGAGGTATTCGCCGCTCACGCAGATCAATCGAGACAACGTCGCCAATCTCAAAGGGGTTTGGCGTGCTCGTCTGAACGGCTCTGGCGTCGGCGCGCAGTATTCGGGCGAAGCAACTCCGTTAGTCTACGCCGGCGTCGTCTATATCATCACGGGCGCAGACGACGTCTTTGCAATCAGTGTCGATACCGGCGAGATGCTCTGGACGTACGAGGCCAACCTCGATCAGAACATCAACGTGATCTGCTGCGGCTGGACCAGCCGCGGCTTGGCGATGGGTGACGGCAAGATCTACGTCGGCCAGCTCGATGGCAAACTCATCGCACTGGACCAACGTAACGGCGAGGTCGTCTGGTCGACGCAAGCCGAGCGCTGGCAGGATGGCTTCAGTATCACGGGCGCGCCTCTCTATTATGACGGGCTGGTCATCACCGGCTTTGCGGGCGCCGAGAACGGCGTGCAGGGGCGGCTAAAGGCTTTCGATGCGCGTAGCGGTGAGCTTGCCTGGACGTTCTATACCGTACCGAATCCCGGTGAGATCGGCCACGATACTTGGCCCGCCGACAGCGAGGTCTACAAGTATGGCGGCGCGACCGTTTGGCAAACGCCGGCGGTCGATCCCGAGCTCGGCCTGATGTATTTCTCCACGGGCAACCCGGGCCCCGATTTCAACGGTAACGTACGCGAGGGCGACAATCTGTTTGCCACGTCTATCGTGGCGATCGAGGCCGCCACGGGTGAATACCGCTGGCACTTCCAGCAAGTCCACCATGACCTCTGGGATTACGACTCGCCGAGCCCGGTCGTGTTATTCGACATAGAGATCGACGGACGGATGCGTAAAGCGCTCGCGGAGCCGAGCAAGACAGGATGGGTCTATATCCTCGATCGAATTACGGGTGAGCCGCTGATCGGCATTGAGGAGCAACCCGTGCCGCAGGACGAGCATCAGAAGACCAGCCCGACGCAGCCCTTCCCGATTGGCGAGGCCTTCGTGCCTCAGGAAGTCGATATCGCCCCCGAGGGTTACCCGCCGCTCGTGAACCAAGGCCGAATCTTCACGCCTTTCGGGCCGGACGGCGCCGTCATGAAACCAGGCCACAGCGGCGGCGCGAACTGGTCGCCGAGCTCGTATGACCCCGACACGGGCCTACTCTATGTCTGTGCGACGGATCGCATGTCGTTCTTCCGCGGTGGCGTCTACGAGGACTACCCCATGGAGATCGGTGATCGTTATCTCGGTGGTCGCTTCGGTGCGATTCCCGTGCATATGAGTGGAATCTTCGCGGCCATGGACATGCACACGAACACGGTTGCCTGGCAGACGCGGTGGCGCAACCGCTGTCACGGCGGCTCCCTGACCACGGCGGGCGACCTGATCTTCACGGGGCGTCACGACGGCCGGCTTACGGCGCTCGATCCGAGCAATGGCGACGTGCTCTGGGAGTTCCAGACCGGCGCCGGCGTCAACGCGCCGGCGATAACCTTCGAGCACGAAGGTACCCAGTACGTTGCAGCGTTCTCAGCCGGCAACGCCTATATCGGCTCACCCCGGGGGGACAGCGTCTGGCTATTTTCGCTCGACGGCACGCTCGATGAGGTGCCGGAACCCGGTGAAAGGCCGGTGTTGACGGCCATACCCGACCGCGCGCCCGATGTCGCCAGCGGCCAGGTATTGTTCGAGGGCGCCTGCGCGTTCTGCCACGGCAGCCTCGGAGAAGGCGGCCACGCAGGCGGCATACCGCTGACGGGGGCAACAGACCTGCCGTCGGTCATGCTGCGAGTGACGGAAGGCTTCGGTGCGATGCCACCGTTCGGTGCGACGCTCACGACCGAGGAGATCCACGACATCAGCGCCTACGTCGTCGAAGGGCTGCCGCACGAATAGGCCGAACCGTCGTCGCCCGGCACGACAGATCCGCGCTTGCGTGCGCGCCGTCTAAAACGGCCGAGCCGCAGTATCCCGCGGCGCTGCTGAGCGCTGGGAACCACGAGACCTGCAGATGACGATCGAGTTATCGCGGGTATCGGACGCGGTTCAAGCGGCTTTGCGCTGTGGGGCCGCGAGCATTCTCTGCACGGAGCTGTAGGCCCGCCTAGCGAGATCCTCATCCATTGTGACCTCGTACTGCATATTCTCGAGACACGCGAGGATTCCCGGCAACGTGATGCGCTTCATGTGCGGGCACAGATTGCACGGTCGAACGAATTCCACATCCGGAAACTCCACTGCGACGTTGTCGCTCATCGAGCACTCCGTGATCATGACGACGCGCTCCGGACGTTTACGGTCGACGAAGTCGATCATGCCCGAGGTCGAGCCGACGAAATCGGCTTCGGCGAGAACGTCCGGTGGACACTCCGGATGTGCGATGATTTCGATTCCCGGCGTCTGCTTACGGTACTGACGCAGCTCCTCGGCAGTGAAGCGTTCGTGCACCTCGCACGAGCCCTCCCAGAGAATAATTTCCACATCCGTGTTCTGCGCGACGTAGCGACCGAGGTATTCGTCCGGCAGAAAAATTACGCGGTCCGTGCCAAGAGAATTGACGATCTGGACGGCGTTGGCCGACGTGCAGCAAATATCCGACTCTGCTTTGACGTCGGCCGTTGTGTTGACATACGTGACGACCGGCACACCCGGATAGCGCTCCTTGAGCATGCGCACATCCGCGCCCGTGATGCTTTCGGCGAGCGAGCAACCGGCCCTGAGATCGGGAATCAGGACCGTCTTGTCGTAGCTGAGAATCTTCGCCGTCTCTGCCATGAAATGGACGCCACACTGAACGATGACGTCGGCATCGGCGTCCCTGGCCTGCTGGGCCAGCCCGAGCGAATCGCCGGTGTAATCGGCCACACCGTGAAAAATCTCAGGCGTCTGGTAATTATGCGCGAGAATAACCGCGTTGCGCTCCGCCTTGAGCTCGTTGATCCGCGCGATATAAGGCGCATGCACAGGCCACTCGATCTCCGGAATCACGGCCCGCACGCGCGCGTAGATCGACGCCGTTGCCTTCTCGACCTGAGGTGTGAATTCAAGCGTTGTCATCATCCGACCCCTAGTTGTGCTCACTATGAGTATAAGTGTCGCGAAAGTATAGCACAGGCATCAGTCCGGGCAAATCGACGCCTGTGAGGCACGGACCCGCGGGGCCTGCGGCTAAGGTCCTCTCGGAGGCTGCAACGTTGCGACACCGGGCGCGCGCCGCTCGCGCAGCACGGCCCGGCGGAAGCGGAACAACTCGGCGGGGCGCCCGCCCGTGCTCACCTCGTGCTGCCCGGTCCCTTCCACGAGACCGCTGCGCTCGACGAAGCGGCGAAAGTTCTGCTTATGTACCTGCAGGCCGGACAAAGCCTCGACGACCTGCTGCAGACGCAGCAGCGTGAATGTCTCGGGTAGGAGCTCGAATGCGACCGGACGGTAGCGCAGCTTGCCGCGGATCCGCCCGAGCCCGGTCGCGAGTATTCGCCGGTGATCGAAGGCCATCGGCTTGCCAAGGACGGCAGAGATCGCAGACGCGGGCGACTGACCGCGGTCGATCCAGTACTCGGCAATGAGTTGCGCCTCGTAAAGCAGCTCGTAGCGCTCGAGCACCTTGTACGCATCCCAGCCGACGTCGCCCAGGCCGAAGCAGATGTCGATACGCTCACGCCGCCCGACCCGGTCGGCTCCCGGTAACCCTTCGAGCCAGTCGCGCAGCGCGGCCTCTATCTCGTCGATGAGCGCCGGCCGCCCGCGGCGCCAATCCTCCCAGGGAAAGTAGTCGTAGCAGTTCTCCCAGCTCGCATCCTCGGCTGTTTCGAGCACGCTCTCCTGGACGAGCGCGAGGTAGGCGATTGACAGAATACGGCCACCGGCGAGCTCGCGTGGATCGCGCCCCTTGTCCGCGAACGTATAGAGCTGTTCGACATAACCGAGACTGCCGCCCGTCTGACGCGTGACCGTCTCGCGAATGCAGCGCTCCAGCGTTCTATCCCGCTCCAGATCGAACGGGCCGAAAGGTAACGCTCGAAAATCATCGCCGATCCCTGGATAGGCACCAGGCGCGACGGTGAGCAAACGCGGCTGATCGTCCGTGACCGCGAGCACAGCGGCGTTGAGATCGACGACGAGCTGCGGCGCGTCAGGCACAGGCTATCGTTTCACTCGGGAATCGGTACGTCTTCGTCGTCGTGCGGCACTTTGTAACCGCGTTGCACGGCCGGACGCATCGCGATATCGACGTACCAACGTCGCAGGTTCGGGAAGTCGTTGAGATCCATCCGTTGGCGTTCGAAACGCGAGATCCACGGCCAGGTCGCGATGTCGACTATCGAATAATCGCCGGCAAGATAGGAGACGTCTGCGAGACGCGTGTCGAGAACCTTGTATATGCGCGCATTCTCTTTGAGGTAGCGCTCCTCGGCATACGGTGCTTTGCCCGGATTGTAGAAAACGAAATGATGAGTCTGGCCGAGCATCGGGCCGACGTGCGCCATCTGCATCATGAGCCACTGAATCGCGACCCACCGTTGCGGCCCGGGCGGCGGCATGAGCTGCCCCGTCTTCTCGGCCAAGTACATGAGTATCGCGCCGGACTCCATGAGGCTCATTCCGCTGTCATGATCGACGATGGCCGGTATCTTGTTGTTTGGGCTGATCTTGAGAAACTCAGGGTCGAATTGCTCGTCCTTACCGATATCCACGGGGATCGTCCGGTACGCCAGCCCGAGTTCCTCGAGCATGATGGAAATCTTGCGCCCGTTGGGCGTCGACCAGGTGTAGAAATCGATCATGCGTTGAGTCTCCCGACGTCCTTGGTTGCCGAATCAGCCCTGAATGCCTTCCGTGCGAATGTGAACGAGCTGACCACAGTGCTTGCAATGCACGGCATCTGATTCGTGGCGCGTGAGCCCGCAGCCTGAACACTCGTAACGAACCTTACTTGGCATAAAGATCGTCTGCACGAGACGGATGAACAAGGCGACGCCGACGATCATGATGGTCACGGCCAGCAAACGTCCCGTGCTGCCGACGAGAATGATGTCACCGAAACCCGTCGTCGTGAGCGTCGCCACTGTGAAATACAACGCATCGACGTAATTGTTGATGGACTCGTTGGCCTCGACCTGCAACACGAACACGGCAGCGGTGATCACGAAAATGAACACGATGAGATTCAGGGCGCTGAAGATCACGTCCTCGTTGCGTGCAAAGAACGGCGACTGTGTGCGCAGCTGATGCGAGACCGCATAGGAGCGCATCAAACGCACGGCTCGAATCACGCGCAGGAAAGCAAAGTTGCCGATCAGTGCCGGCACGAAGAGCGAGGCGATAACGAGCAGGTCGATGAGACTCAGCGCCCTGAACAGGAATGCGGCGCGATCGGCGTGTGCGATCATGCGGAAGACAAAATCCGCGACCAGGATGAGGCCGATCGCAGCGTCGATCACGATAATCCAGTCGTAGAGCGGCAAGAAGGTCGTGCCGACGAAATAGGCAATAATGACTATGTCGACTGCGAGCATCATCGAGCGCGCTCGGACAGCGCGCGGCGTCAAGCCGTAATAAAGCTCCTGACATTGACTCGTCAGCTTATCCATTCCGGCACGTCACCTCATTGGCCCTGCGGCCCGGCACCGGGCTCTCTTGGACCCGGCATACGTTTGCTACACAATGCGGCCATGCACGATCTCATCGCCGATATGCGCGAACTCCTCGAGCCGAGTGCCGTATTAACGGGCGAGCAGCTCGGCGACAAGTATAGCGTGGACTACACGGGCGAGAATCCTCATGAGCCGCTCGCCGTGCTACGGCCGAAAACGGCGCAAGAGGTCGCCGCGATCATGCGTGCTTGTCATGCGGCGGCGCAGCCCGTCGTCATTCAGGGCGGACTCACGGGTTTATCCGGCGGCGCGACGCCACGTCCCGGAGAAATCGCGTTGTCGTTGGAGCGCATGAGCGGTATCACGGAACTCGACGCGAGCGGCATGACGCTGACCGCGCTCGCGGGCACACCCTTGCAGTCAATTCAGGCCGCGGCACAAGAGGCCGGCTGCCTGTTCCCGCTCGACTTCGGTGCACGCGGCTCGTGTCAGATCGGCGGTGCGATCGCGACGAATGCCGGCGGCAACCAAGTCATCCGATTCGGCATGGCTCGAAATCTCGTGCTCGGTCTCGAAGCCGTGCTCGCCGACGGCACGATCATCAGCTCGATGAGCACGATGCTCAAGAACAACGCCGGCTACGATCTCAAGCAGCTGTTCGTCGGCACGGAAGGCACGCTCGGCGTGATTACACGCTGTGCACTGCGACTCTATCCACGCCTACCGAGCCGCGAGACAGCGTTGTGCGCACTGAAGACCTTCGACGATACCGTTGCCTTACTCAGCGCATCGAGGCGCCATCTGACCAACTCCCTGAGTGCTTTCGAGGTCATGTGGGCACCGTATTTCGACTTCGTCACGGAGCACGTGGAGAACTGCGATTCACCGTTCGAGAAGCGCCACCCGATCTACGCGCTCGTCGAGACTGAAGGCACAGACAGCGAAGCGGACAGCACACGCCTCGAGACACTTCTGGGCGAGGCCTTCGACGGCGAAATCGTCGCGGACGCCGCGATCGCTCAATCCGAAGCGCAACGAGAGGCGATCTGGGCTATTCGGGACGGTATCGCGGAAATCGCGCGCATGCTGACACCCTATGCGAGCCTCGACGTGAGCCTGGAGCTCGAGCGGACGCAGGCATTCCTCGCTGATGTCGATACCGCGCTCAAGGAAGCCTTCCCCGACGTGACGATTCTCGTGTTCGGCCACTTCGGTGACAACAACTTGCACGTCTTCGTCACGACCAAGCGCCACGAGGATCTCGAGCAAATTCATAAGATCACCTACGGCATCACCGGCCGCTACGGCGGTTCGATCTCAGCGGAACATGGTATTGGCCAGCTCAAAACCGGTTACCTGCACCATTCCCGCAGCCCGGCCGAGCTCGCGCTCATGCGCACGCTCAAGGCCGCGCTGGACCCGCTCGGCATCCTGAATGCGGGACGCGTGCTCGAGGTCGAGGACGCCACGGCAGCCTAACCCCGCGGAACTCTGAGGCTCCACGCGGACTCCAAGACCGTAGCGGTCCAGCGTCCGACCGAGGTATTCAACCGGCGTTCTGCGCGAGTACGGTATACTCCAGCCGTTCACGCATCCTATTCAGCGGCCCTCGGGGGGCGAGACATGTCTATTCGATCACGTATATTAGTCGTTGTTTTTACAGGCCTTTCGTGTAATGCCGCGACGGCACAGGACGCGGTCGATGCGCTCGTCGAGCGTGGCGAGGAGCTCTTTCACACGACTGTGGGCGGCTGCGCCACCTGCCACGGCCCAACCGGCGAAGGCCTCGTAGGCCCATCGCTGCATTTCGGCCCTTCGCCAGTGAATATCGTCGACCAGTTCGTCGCTAATCCGATCATGATCGTCGTTACCGAGAACCTCGACCCCACGAACGAGGACCTCGTCGCAATCTCGATGTACATCCGCTCGCTCGCAGGCCTCGAGCTCGACCCAGCCTTGCCGGCCCAGTGGCGCACCGAGCTCGTCGCGCTCGAGTCACTAGATACCGAGGAGCAGGAATTTCGCAGGACGGAGTACGAGCTCGCGATGGAGCGCGTGCAACGGTTCGATACGGTCGTCGAGACCTGGGAACGGCGCGCGAAGGAAGGCAGCGTCTGGAGCGAGTACCCCTCGCGCATCGTCGGGCGCTTCGATGCCGGTGAACCCAAGTTCACGCCAGAGCCCGGCAAGACCTATTGGTACGAAAACGTCGGCACGACGAGCTCGCCGTCCGTGCTGTTCGACGGCTATGTGCCGCCGACTAAGAATCGCCTCGTGGTCGGCGATGCCGCCACGCACGAGATCATCGCAAGCTACGCGATCGATGAGAACTTACGCTCGGTCGTGCATACCTCAGCGATGTCGCCTGACGGCCGCTGGGCCTATATGGTCGGCCCGCGCGAACCGAGCGCCGACGGCACGCCGAATCCAGCAGGCGCCTGGACGATGCTCAAACTCGACGCGCTGACGCTGCAGCCGGTGGTACAGGTCACGATCGGCGCGCGCCTGCATCACGGCCAGGTCTTCCGCGACAAGGTCCTGTTCGACACGTTCGTACGTGACCCCGACGGTCTCGGCCTGTTCCTCTACGACCCCGAGACCGACGAGGTGCTCGGCGGGGTTCGCGACGTCGACATGGGCGGATTCATCTACACGGTCTGGCCGGACCACGACTACGAGCGCATCTACGCGATGATGGAACCAGCAGGTTATGCACCAGGTCGAGGAACCGGCATGCGCGCTGTCACGCAGATCTATCATGGCGAGTACCAGGCGCTCAGGCCGTTCTGGATTGCCGTCATCAACCCCGATACCTGGGAAGTCGAGGCGGAATACCCGATCCCGGGCTACCGGCCGAACTGGGCCGTCATCGACTCGGCTAAAGAGCACATCTACGTCATCAACTCGAGCTCGAATGCTTCCAAGGTCCGCCTCAGCGACGGCGAGATCATCTGGACGGGCGGCACCGGCATCGGGCCTTACGGCGGCACGTTAAATGCCGACGAGACCGAGCTCTGGATCGCGGACAAGGGCGAAGGCGCTCATCACCTCGGCCGCACGGTCACAGTTCTCAACACCGAGGACGGCCATGCGACGGATTCGCTTTACGGCGCCTACAAAGTCGATCACGTGCTGCTCTCACCGAACGGCAAAGAGATGTGGGCCACGAGCAACGGCGAAGGCCGGATCTACGTCTACGATGCCAAGTCGAAGGAGCTCATTCGAAAAATCGACATGCCCGAGAATGGCGATGCCCACGGCCTGATCTGGGTGCACTACGATGAGAACGGTCAGGCCACGACAGTTCGCGATCAGGGAAATTTCCACAACGGCGTAAATCCGATGCTCGGGCGGCCGCTGGATTATTGATCGCGCGGGCGCTCAGAACAGGCCCGAACCGCGTCAGTCTCGAGCGGTCCAAACAACAGGACAAGGGTTAAAAGGAAGCAGCAGTGGCAGATTTCCGCGCAAGCCCGACCGTCGCCCTGAGCGTGCTCGTCATCGGCCTGTTCACGACGGCTGTCACGGCCCAGGAAACTGGGAGCGAGCATGCGGCGCACTTAGCCATGGCGGCGGACCATGCCTCGATGGTCGCGCCCGATGATCACGGCGTCGTCGTCGACTTCGAGCTGACCGGTCGCGACGGTGCGCTCGTACGCGATGAAGATTTCCGCGGCCGGCACGTGCTGCTGGGCTTTGGTTTCACGCACTGCGAGCACATCTGTCCGCTCATGGCCCTCAACATGAGCCGGGTCCTCGAGGGAGCCGGGAGCGAGATGACGGGTATCTTCGTCAGCGTCGATACCGAGCGCGATACAGCAGCAATCACCGACGACTACGCCGGCCATTTCAGTGAGGCAATGCTCGGCTTGAGTGGCAGCATCGAGCAGATCAATGCAGCCGCCAAGAACTTCAAGGTGAGCTATGCCGTGACGAAGACACAGGACGCCTATACGGTCCAGCACACGGCGAATGTTTTTTTGATCGACCCTGACGGCGAGCTCGTCGACGTCTTCAATTTCTCGACGTCGCCCGAGGCTATTCTCGAGGCGATCCGCTAGACCGGTGCGCTGACGATGTCCCACGGAACGCATACGCCGACACTGCATTTACCGAATCCGCTGAAGCTCGGTCTGCTCGCATTGGCTGGCATCGCGATCGCCTCGTCGTGGCTCATCTTTCCGTATTTCGTGCAGGGCCAGCAGCTCTTGCGCGGCGTCGGCGACGAGAGCCGCATGATCAAGGGCGAGACGGTCGCGCAGTACCTGACGCGCGAGCTCGTCAAGACGCCGAACCTGGAAATCACGGCGACTTTCGCGAGCGATGAGTATTTCCAATACGTTGATCGCGCCAGAATCGTCGGCAATCTGCGCCCCGACCGGAACATGATTTTCTTCGTCAGCGAGACCGTGCACACGGGCGAGCTGCCCGTGGATCCTCCGCGCGCGACGCTACGCGTGGGCGACATCGAGTACGAGCCCGCTCTGGCCGATGGCCCGACGAATGTCGAACACCACCGGCTGAGCGTGTTCAGCTTTCCGAAAGTGGATGCGAACGGCGACCCGATCGATTTCGAATCGGCCGGCCGCATGCGTCTCTACGTCGCAAGCCCCTACCTCGGCAGCCCCAACCCGATCACGTTTGCCGGCGGCTGGGATGCGCCTTATTCACTGCCCGAGGAGCTCAAGTCACGCGCGGACATTACACCTGTCGCCGCGCTTGCCCTCGGCGCGGGACTGCTGTCATCGGTACTGACGCCGTGTCTGCTGCAGCTCGTAGTCATGTTTGGCGGCATCATCGCGGGGTTCTCGACCGTGCCCGGAAAGGAAGGCGTGGACGTGCAGCGCATGACGCCGATCATCCGGCGCAAGGTCATGCAGATCGCGTTCGCATTCGTTCTAGGGTTTACGCTGCTCTACGTCCTCGCAGGCGCCCTGATCGGAGCGATCGGCCACCAGGCCCAGCTCGTGTTTGCCGAATACAGCCGCGTCGTCGCCGTCGCATCGGGCGTGATCGTCATTCTGCTCGGCCTATGGATCGGCTTTCGCGGCACGCGCGAGCTGGCGTGCCGTGTGCCGAACCGGCTCGAGATGCAATCGCTCTCGATAAAGGACATTGCCGGCACGGCGCTCGCCTCGATGGGCTACGCGCTCGGCTGCACGGCCTGCTTCGGCGGTGCGATCGTGGCGACGTTGATCGTCTATGTCGGCGCGATCGGCAGCGCAATGATTGGCGCCAGCATCATGCTGACGTTCGCGATCGGCGTGGCGATACCGTTCCTGCTTGCCGCGTTCTACATCTCGAAGATGGACAGCATTCTCAACGCACTCGCGCGCCACGCCCGAAAACTGAGCTACGCGAGCATGGTCATCATCATCGCTTTCGGACTTATTCTGATCACGGACAATTTCCATACCGTCAGCGACATGATCTACCCCTATCTCGGGCTGAACTAAACGGTAGATACGACGATGCGCCGCTGGATTCTGTTGATAGCTCTGCTCGCGACCGCGATGCAGCTGCAGATCGGCTCGGCGGCAGACCTCTCCAATCCGCTCAAGCTCATGTTCGTCGCCGATGCCGAGGACAACATCATCGACGTTATCGATCTCGATACCCGTGAAGCCGTCGCGCGCATCGAAACGAAATATCCAGTCGATGATCTCGTCGCGACACCTTATGCGCCGGTGCTCGTCTACACGAATATCGAGCATAAGCTCGTGAGCCTCTACGATCTCCGAGAACAGCGTCTCGCGATGGAGGTCACCTTACCGATGACCCCGAGACATATGGTGCTCGATACGAGCGGCTCGAAGATCGGCTTCAGCGACAGCCAAGACGGCGGCTTCGTGCTGTTCTCTGCGTACGGCGGTAGCATCATTTTCGAGCTCGAGGACTTCCCGCCGAGCCGCGACGTCTTATTCGATCCGAACGAGATCGAGATCTTCTACAGCAACAGTGCAACCGGCGCGATCGGCATGATCGATTCGAACCTCCAACAGAGAGTCGAGATGCAGGTTGCCGATATTCCCGGCCAGGCGCTCTCCGCACCGAGCCGGAGTCTCGATGGCCGCTACGTCTATGTCGCCAACGAGGATACGGGCGAAGTCTATAGCCTCAACGCGTTCTCCAAGGTCGTCTACCGCAGCTTCCGCGTCGGCGACGCACCGGCGCGCCCCTACACCACGCCGGAAGGCGCATTTCTGTACATGATGGACAAGGCATCGGGCCGTTTTCTGTCCGTCGAGCAGAACCGCTTCGAGCAATATGTCGACACGAAGATCGGCTTAGGTATAGACCTCGTCACGGTCGGACGCTTCGATCGCATGAACCTGCTCATGAGCACGGAGAACAGCGACTATTATCTGTTCGACAATATCCGGCGCTCGGTCGTCGGTTCGGGCGCGTTCGAGCACACACCGCTCGACTCGCTAGGGTCCGTGGACGGACGCACGGCCTTCGTTGCGTTTCAGGACAGCCCATCGGTCGCCTTCGTAGACCTCGAAGGCGGCGATATCGAGTACATCCCTGCGACGGTCAACGGCGCCGGCGCGTTCGCGATCGGACTGTCCAACAACGTCTGCCACTGAGCGCGACGCAAGCTCGCAGCGCCTGTAGGCCGCCTGCCGGCCGCTCTCTACCTAAAGATCCCCTCATCCGCGCCGATACAGGGCAATACGCCCCCGTGGGCCAGCGGCCGTCGTGCCACTGGCCTGTGACGACGAGCCGGACGTACCGACGCAGCAGGCGTGAAGGACCGATCAACATGTCGACAGAACCGCTAACCCACGACCACAAGCTGAACTTCGTGCAGTCGCTC
>Ga0224497_10000921_pt1 | contig 19457 bp, 14 predicted proteins | sample SF_Jul11_sed_USG_4_FD_167970 | JGI IMG/M metagenome (GOLD analysis project Ga0224497, IMG submission 167970) | Sediment microbial communities from San Francisco Bay, California, United States - SF_Jul11_sed_USGS_13 | ecosystem: Environmental > Aquatic > Marine > Sediment | place: USA... | reverse complement strand
ATCGTCCACGCGACAGCTGCCATTCCTGCAAGAAAAATCGACGCACCATCGAAACGGGAAAAGGACGGAGGTTGTTGGAGCACGCCGTGCTCGCTCAGGAAATCGAGGGTGAAACTGGGAATGACGCGTCCACCGATAAGCGCCAACAGCATGATGATGACCGAGAGCGCCATGCGCTCGGGAAGATCGGTCGCTGCGTCGCTCAGGGCCCGGACGTGAAAAAGCAGATTGGCAATGGCATACAGACTGATCAGCACACCTATCGGAGAACGATCCCACGCTTTTCCAATCGCAATCTCCCGCCAGGCAATCATCGCCAAGGTTACAAGAAAGGCGCCGTCTACGAGGGCTGACACATAGTCTGGGAGCCATGGTACCGCCATGACCAGACGTCCTGCCAGCCACAACATCCATAAGCACATCAACGGCATTCCCTTGATCGGAGGACGATCCGTCCAGTTGGGCATAGCCGTGAGCAGGAAGCCCGCGATCACGGCCGGCAGAAAGCCGAAGACCATCTCATGCACATGCCACTCTCGCGGGGCATAGAGAAAATGCGTGTTGTCTGCCCCGGCAAGAATTAGCGCCCAGATGGGGAGTGCGACGCCCGCAAATACGGCAGCACTCAGAAAAAACGGTCGAAATCCGTATGAAAAGAAAGCCAGTCTCTGAATGCGGGATCTTTCGTTCGTCGTATTGGTCATATGATCCTTAGTTCTGAAGAAGAATTGTTCGTCATGTGAATACGGGCGTCATTTCTCGGCTGAAGGAATGGTGACTCATCGGGTAGCAGTGTAGACGATGTGGTTGAGCTGGCACAGGGGAGGGGATCAAGAATGGTTATCTTCCAAACAGGGCGGCCCTCACTGGGTGGTCATCCTGCGCCCTTCTGGGGAATGATCGGTGCCCTGGTCGAACGTCGTCACGGCTCAGCGAGATCCTTCGTTTCACTCAGGATGACACCAATTCACAGAACTTGCCCCACATCGTTTTAAATAGATAGGGACGTCCTCTTTCCGGTTATCTTTCGTCTCTCTTCGTTGAGCCAATGAAGATGGATACCCGCTTACGACCGGCGGGGATGACGGATAGGGAGCAAATGCTCGCCCAACAACCCGAATGTCATCCTGAGCCAGCGGCGAAGGATCTGTGCCCAGGTTGAGGATGATACGGCTTAGCCAGATCCTTCGTTCCACTCAGGATGACAACGCCTGAAGCCTGGGAATCTGTACCAAACTGTAGTTGCGCTGCGCGACCTTGTGTCGACTATGATCCCGAACCTAAGACCTTGGTAATCAGGGTCTGCGCTTCTTCCTGGATTTGCTTGAGATGCGAGTCGCCCCGAAAGCTCTCCGCATAAATTTTATAGACATCCTCCGTTCCAGAAGGGCGGGCGGCAAACCACCCGTTCTCCGTCATCACTTTCAGGCCGCCAATGGCACTGCCGGTTCCTGGTGCTGAGGTCAGGATGCCGGTAATCTTTTCCCCTGCGAGTTCGGTCGCTTGAATCTGCTCTGGTGAAAGTTTTTTGAGAATGGCCTTTTGCGCGGGTGTGGCCGGCGCATCGATGCGCTCGTAGACTGGAGTTCCAAGTTCCTTGGTGAGGTCGAGGTAGAGTTGTCCCGGATCCCGCCCGGTTTTGGCCATCATCTCTGCGGCCAACAGGTCCAGAATGATGCCGTCTTTATCGGTCGTCCACACGGTGCCGTCACGACGAAGAAAGGACGCACCGGCACTCTCTTCTCCCCCAAAACCGACGGACCCGTCAAGCAGCCCATCCACAAACCATTTGAATCCGACCGGCACTTCCACGAGACGCCGTCCCAGTTTGGCGGCCACTCGATCAATCATGCTGCTACTCACGACCGTCTTTCCGACTGCGGCATCCTGCCGCCACCCCGAGCGTTGGGTAAACAGATACGAAATAGCCACCGCGAGATAGTGGTTGGGATTCATCAGCCCCGCCGTGCGCGTCACAATCCCATGCCGGTCATGGTCGGTATCATTGGCGAAGGCAATATCGAAACGATCCTTTAAGGCAATCAGGCCGGCCATGGCATAGGGAGAGGAACAATCCATGCGAATCTTTCCATCCCAATCCAGATTCATGAAGCGAAAGGTCGGATCCACGCCTTCATGCACGACCGTGACCGGGAATCCGTACCGCTCGGTGATGGGTCCCCAATAGTCCACGCCTGCTCCGCCAAGCGGATCCACTCCAATGGACAGTTTCGCGTCGCGGATGGCCTCCATGTCGATCACGGCGCCAAGATCGCCAACATACGAGCCGACATAATCATGCTTGTGCGTGGTCGAGGCACGGCGGGCCTTCTCGTACGAGATGCGCTTCACCCCGCGCAGGTCATCGGTCAGAAACGCGTTCGCCTGCTTCTCGATCCAAGTGGTGACGTCGGCATCGGCCGGGCCGCCATGGGGCGGGTTATATTTGAAGCCACCGTCTTCAGGCGGATTGTGCGAAGGCGTAATCACAATGCCATCGGCTACGCCCGTTTTCCGATCACGATTGTAGGTCAGGATCGCATGGGAAATAACGGGGGTCGGGGTGTACCCGTTGTCGCGGTCCACCATCACGACCACACCATTGGCGGCCAGCACTTCGAGCGTACTCGCCAGGGCCGGCTCTGAGAGCGCGTGCGTATCCATGCCTAAAAAGAGAGGTCCGTCAATATGCTGTTGCTGACGATAGAGGCAGATGGCCTGGGTGGTCGCCAGGATATGCGCTTCATTAAATGAAAGCTTCAAGGAGGAGCCGCGGTGTCCCGAAGTCCCGAAAGCGACCCGTTGTTCCGGCACCGAAGGGTCAGGCCGTCCCGTGTAATAGGCGGTGACCAACCGGGGAATGTTGGCGAGCATGGAAGGCTGGGTTGGCTGTCCTGCGAGTGGGCTGACGTTCTTCATGATATCTCCACGTTCAGAAATAGGTGAATACGACATCTCCTGCGTTCAGTGAGAGGGAGGATACATTACCGATATTCCCCACAGGATTCAAAGGCTTCCTTCTCTCTCACGGCGGTCTTATTGTGTCTCAAGGTAGGGTGCCGTCTTCCACTCCGGCGTGGGTATTTCCTGGATGTGATAAATCCTCATGGAAGGCTTGGAAATCTCAGGCCTCATGGAAGCTTTATCAACACCCGTAAAGAAATTCTGTGGATAAGAAAATCATTGACATCGTGAAGTTTTTACATTGGCATCAATGGGCATGGGTATACAGACACATGTCAAGAAAAAAATGATATTTCTACCTTTAAGACTATGCCAAAAACCCTACGCCCCTATATGGGGGGGCATCAAAAAAACTTTATACCATGCCTAAAAAAGCGGCAATCTGCGCATTTCCTTATCAATCGTTAGAAAATCACGCGATGCACGCCGGTATCCACCAGGTTATCCACAAAACTTGGGGACGAAAAAAATCTCCTCTGGTCTGCATTTTGCCGAAGTCAGAAATGGGCCATTTTTCACGCAATGGATGACTTTCGCAAGTGACCAATCAGGAGTCAGGTGCCAAAAACATTTTTTCATCTGTCTTGATCGTTTCTTCTGGTGAAACGTTGGCATCCAATGCCTGAATGGTGAACGATCAATGACACACCACTCCGGTGAAACGTTGTCATCCTGACCCATTCGGCAAGCCTGCCCTGAGCGCAGTCGAAGGGGCTCAGGGCAAGTCCACCGAAGGATCTGGCTGAGCCGTGGTCTCGTCAATCTGGGCACAGATCCTTCACCATGGGTTCAGGATGACAACCTGGTGAGGGCCTCACCGTCTGCACGTGTTCGTCCAATGCCTGAATGGTGAACGATCGATGTAAGGCTCATGTCCCGAGAGACTTTGTCATTCTGAGTGAAACGAAGAATCTGGCTGAGCCGTGGCGTCGGCACCCTGGGCACAGATCCTTCACCGTGGGCTCGGGATAACAACCTGGTGAGGACCTCACAGATTTTGCACGTGTTCGTCCGTTGGCTGAATGAACAAATCTAAGTTTTGACCCTCAATGGCAGAGGCCTCATTTCTGGGAAGAGCCCTGCCGGAAGGATTCCAAAAAGGCCTGTTTACACAATGCACCGCATTGGTAGAATGAGCGGGTGCCTCGCAATCCCCCTCCTGTCCCCTGCTTACCTATTCGACACACGGTGTCTCACATTTCATTTCCATCGGACAGTCACGCCGCATGTGGCGTGCAGACGTGCGCGCGCCATCGTTGATGAGGGTACCTATGACTGCCCTATCCGCTGTTGGAGAATAATGCCCCATGGACGCCCTTGAATCGTTCGTGTCGACCGTAGCCGGTTGGGTGTGGGGCCCGCCGATGTTGATCCTGCTGGTCGGGACGGGGTTGTATCTGACCATTCTGCTGAAAGGCATGCAGTTTCGGGTCCTGCCACATGCCCTGAAATTAGTGTTTCAAAAAGAGCTGAGTGGCAATGGAGACATTAGTCATTTTGCCGCGCTCATGACGGCGTTATCGGCCACGGTGGGGATCGGGAATATTGTCGGCGTGGCGGCGGCCATCACGCTCGGCGGGCCCGGCGCCGTGTTCTGGATGTGGATGACCGGCCTGGTGGGCATGGCGACCAAATACGCCGAAGCGGTGCTGGCGGTGAAATACCGCGAGCGAGGGAAATACGGGATGCGTGGCGGGCCGATGTATTACCTGGCCAACGGTGCCGGGCTGCCGTGGTTGGGCTGGCTGTTCGCCCTGTTCACGGCCTGTGCGGCGTTTGGTATCGGCAACATGACGCAGGCCAACGCCGTGGCCGGCATCATTGAGTCGACCTTTCAGATCGAGCCCTGGATCACCGGCGTCGTGTTGATGGCGATGACGGCGCTCGTGATTTTGGGTGGCATCACATCCATCGGGCGGTTTACCTCCGTGTTGGTGCCCTTCATGATTGGGGGGTATGTGTCGGCAGCCTTGGTCGTGCTGGCCCTGCATGTGACGGAGATCCCTCAGGCCTTGTTCAGTATTGTGTATCACGCATGGAATCCGATCGCGGCAGGAGGCGGGTTCGCCGGTGCGACGATGGCCGCCGCCATGCGATACGGGTTAGCGAGGGGAGTCTTTTCCAATGAATCGGGCCTGGGCTCAGCGCCCATTGCCGCGGCCGCCGCACGCACCGACGACCCGGTCAGACAGGCACTGGTCAGCATGACCCAGACCTTTATCGACACGCTGGTCGTCTGCAGTATGACGGCGCTGGTCATTCTGACCGCCACCTCATGGACACACGGCATCGGTGCGGCTCAACTCACCAGCGCCAGCTTCGGGGAAACCCTGGGCCACACGGGAGAACTCATTGTCACGCTGTCCATCGCCCTGTTTGCCTATTCGACCTTGATTGGCTGGAACTATTACGGCGAGAAAGCCATCGAGTATTTAATGGGACCCAAGGCGATCGTCTATTACCGCGTGGTCTTTGTCGGAGTCGTCCTCATTGGCGCCACGTCCAGGTTGGAATTCGTCTGGAATGTCTCCGATCTTATGAACGGCCTGATGGCCATTCCGAATCTCATCGGATTGCTGCTACTGGCCAATGTTGTCAAACAGGAAACGGCACGCTACTTCAGCCGTCGGCGGCCTCATGAAAGTCCCGATGTGATAACGAAGAGCAAAGGGGAATGAAAGAGGGTAGTAGAGCCGTGAGGTGGGAAAAATATGATGTAATCATTCAATCAGTGGGGAAACAATTTGTGACTGTGGTAGCCCGCAACCGGCTTGTCATCCTGATCCATTCGACTTCGCTCAGGACAAGGGCCAACGAAGGATCTCGTTAAGCCATGGGACTTTTCGACCTGGGCACAGATCCTCCGCCGAAGGGCCCAGGTTGACATCATGAATGATCGGGATTCCCTACGAAATCCGTCATGCCCGACATTCGTTATCGGGCATTCATCTTCGTTTCGTTTCGGATGGATCCCCGCTACCTACTTGCGGGGATGACGAAAAGGAGTGGTCATTCCCGACATTCGTTATCGGGCAACCATCTTCGTTTCGTTTCAGATGGATCCCCGCCTACCACTTGCGGGGATTCCAGAACGAGGACGTCCTTCCAAACATTATGAACCCGCAAACCATCCGCCAAGCTTCAGTAACGCATAGGGGGCCAGATAAAAGGCCAACACGGAAATGACCACGCCCATCAATGCCCCGGCCAACCCTTTTACCACAACCCCAACCAAGGGAAGCAAAAACACGATCAGGATCATCGCCAGTGCGACCCCTTTGTGGCGTTCATAAAAAGCCGTGCGCCGATCACTCTTGAGGGAATCGGAAAATGAAAGGTCGGGAGTAAGAGCCATTGGGCCAGTATAGTACAAACCTGTACCTGTTGGGTGAGTTTCCTTGCCGACTTCCTCATTCCCGACAGGAGTAAGCGGAAATTCATTAACACTTGTCCTTCCGGACCTTTAAATTTTATCAATGTTTTGTAGAAAGCTAATGCTGGGGGCGAAGAAATATTCGCCGCCTTTCAGTGTGACGAATCCCTGGAAATCAAATGGTTGGGTTTTTCTGTTTTTACCAGCCCATTCGCAAGGCCATTGTTGTTGAAGTGGTGTTTTTTTATCACTTGTCTGCCCGATGATAGGGTCAAGCCCATTGGTCGTATCATTAGCCATTCTCTGCAAATGCTCAAATTGTTTGGCGATATCGGCCTGGAAGCACATGAAAAGAAGGCCAACTCCATTCTCAGGGCGATCCTCCATATCTTTTTTCCGTTTCCCATAAGTGATTCCCCGTCTGGCAATTCGGTGTTCACGTTCTTCTATTCGACTTTTGGTCGACACACTCCGCGGATTGACCTTTCGGATGTGTCCTTGAAAAGGACATTTTGATCCATTCGAATCATTTTGGTAGTTAAAATTATTAAAAACAGGTTGATCCATACCCTCACCATATTGGAGGGTCACCGGGGTCCCATCTTCAAATCGTCCGACGACAAGAGCACCAGCCAGCTCTTTTTCTTTGTCGCCTTTCAATCCGAGGGTTTTTGCCAGGCTTTCTTCAGTTTTCTTAAAGCCTTTAACATCTTGCTCCAGTTTTCGAAAAACGAAATAACTTCCAAAGCTATTATTGGTCTTACAACCATTCGGATCGCTTGCCAAAACCAAATTAAGGGGAGTGGAGGGGTCATATTGGTCAATACCCTCCCTCCTTCTTTGGGATTCGATATCTTCCTTGAGGAAAAGAGGTTGGCTACGACCATCAACATATCCAAAGTGTTCCACGATGTTTCCATGTTGATCAGGAGGGAGTACTCTGCCCTTTTCGGTAGTGATTTCCTCTAAAGCACCCTTGGTGTGTTTTATGGAATCCCGCAATTGACGGCGCTCGACTCTTAGCTGTTCTTCATCTTTATGGGCCAGAATAATCATGGCATGGATTTCATCTCTATATGGCTCATCCCATTCTTGGGAAGGTCGGTCATGTAGATCTGTACGGGAGGCTTTCATTCCTTTTCGAAATTTGGGATCAGAGGGGATTTGGTTCTTTTTGAAGTCTAATGCTTGGTATCCTTTGGCAGAGAGGACAAAACCGGTAAATGTCGTTTCTTTCCATTGTTTGCCTGAATCAAGAGCCTTCCGTCGGTCAATGGGCTCCTTTGCAGTCGTAATCTTTTTTGAAAAATCCTTTACCCAGGTTCTGGCCTGAGTAGGATCCTTTCCGAATTTAATGAAAATATGAGCGGTATAATGCCGGCCGTGGCCTTTCAGGATATTGCCTTGTAGGTCGTTAAGCATGACTTCGTGTTGACGGTCGTCTTGGTCCAGCGGAATGACCTTGGCCTGATTCTGGGGGTCGACGTTATTCAGATTCATTGAAGCCACTCCTTTCTAAAGTATGGGGTCGGTTGACGGTCCTTCACTGTTCGACCCGTTATCCGAAGTGTCTGTTTTTCCACCGATCGCAATCATGTAGATGGTTGAATGGGTGATACCATCCAATTCCAAATACTCGTCAATCTCACGGTCACGATAGCCGCCTATGTTGACACAGCCTAATCCAAGAGCATTGGCAACAAGGTTAAGGTTTTGGGCAACATGACCGGCCTCCAACAAAATAAACCGGTACCCACGTTCTCCATATTTGAAGATCGACCGCTCGAAAATAGCGGTGAGGAAAATTATGAGGGATGTCCCCTGAGCTAATTCCGGCTGGACCAGCGCCAACGAAATCCGTTGTGTGTCGTCGCCATTTTGAAGATGGCGTAAACAATGTTCGGCAGCGTTGTAGTGGTAGATCCCGGAGGAGTGTCCTTTAAGGGAAGCCGTGTGAAAAAACATTTCCAAGGGATAAAGTGCCCCACCGGATGGTATGACCCGGAAAGGCCGAGGGAAAGCAGTGTTGGTATTTTTTCTGGTGACGCCATAGGCGTAGAAGAAAAGTGTGGCAATGTGTTCCAAGGTCAATTCACGTGGGCTGAAATTTCGAGCGGATGTACGAGTGGTGATGGCTTGCTCAAGAGGGAGCGATAGGGGTGTAAAGGAATGCGGAAGGTCTACGCGCGGATACCCTTCAAAGGGTAAGGACTCATGAAACTTTCTCATTCTGGAACGGACTTCCTCTTTCGAAGGGGTTTGGGTATAGCGACTAACCTTGGAATTCTCATGGAAGAGTTCCCATAATTGTTCTTCGTTGCCTCCGGGCATAACGATCTCTTGCCATACCCGTTGTTCTGCCATAGTTTGTTCTCCTTTTTCTATGGGAAGGGATGGGGCGCGGGATTAGTATCCGAAAGTTTAGTAATGCCCTGATAGCCAAGTTTTTGGGGCACCTGCCAAAGACGTGAGCCGCCGAGGGCACGTATCCCATGTCCCATGAATAGAGGATGAAACCCGGGAATCAATGCTCGAACCACAAACAATCCCGATTCGGTGACATCAGGCGTTGTCAGGTCCACCACAAGGACACGGTGATGAATATTTTCCACCTTTTTAAGGAGAGTCCTTAAATTAATTTCAGGATCCCCTGTTGCCAAATTTTCAATTTCATCAAATTCAATTCGTTGCGTAGATTCAAAAACAAAGTCAGCAAGGTGAGTATTTGCATGGTCACAATACAGCCGAACATGAATATCCTGGTTTACAATGTTTTCGAAATTTGGATCAGGAATACAGGGAGGGAGGTTGGTCTTGAGAAGTTGAGCCAGACGCCTCGTATGCGCCAATTCCTCGAGACTTTTCCTGACCGCTTCCTCGGGATCCAAATCCGCTGAGGCTGCGAACACCAAAGCAGGCGCTTCAGGGACATGACTTCGCAGAACCGACAGGACTGTTGGAATTCCTATGTCCATGGTGAGGTTGAGGAGCGTGATGGTACTGTTGATTCGTTCCAACCGCTGAACGAGGTCACGATTAAGGGCGCTTAATGTTTCAACTTTGATGTGTGGCCTGCCTAGGTGTGCCTGCCATGTAATGGTGAAGGCATCGCGTTCGATGACCTCGCAGATTGCCGAGAGAATGGCTTTCGTTCGACTGCTATGACAGGCCAGTCCGGTAGAAATCGGCTGAGTTATGGGGTGCTCTCCATTCTCCCTATCGAAGAAATAGGGAAGGAACACCATGGCGGCTGGAACGTAGCAGGGCTCGCCTTTTAGGAGGTCTGTGGCTTGGACCCATCGAAGAGGAGTGTCGCTATCAAAGGGGAAAAAGCGAAAATCTCTTTGCGAGTACTGGTCCTGAGTAAAAAGAGCAAAGTCGGTCGGCGGTATACATGGGAAAGACGCATTGGTAAAAGAAGTAAGGGGTAGCTCCTTTTTGTCATACATCGCAGAACAATACCGTTCCACGGCTTCCCCGAGAGCCTTGGCCAAGGCAATGGCCCTGTTTGTTGATGCACCACCCGCAATTGAGAAATTTTTTTGATCGCAGAAAGCAAGGGTGTTACAGGCTTTGGCCGCATAATGAAAAAACGCCGGTGCTCCCGGTTCGCGTGGAGCTTGGGAAACATGACGAACAATTCCCACAGATCGGTCTACGAGATTTTCAACCAGGTAAGAAAGCTGTTCTAAGTCCGAAGGGGAAGGAATCAATCGATCCTTCCTCCGCGTGGGACGAAGTTTGATTTATAAGGGGTCTCAAGGGATCGAGTGGTCAGGGGACTACAGACGGCACACCTGGGAACTTTAAATACTTTTCTTTTCATCATTTTGGACGTGAACAGATTGACCTCGATTTGAGTGCCAACATTCCACAAAGGGAGGACGTCGCTATACAGCTTCGTTAGCTCGAAAGACACAATATCCCCCAGGATTGAAGCCATGGAGGGGTGATACCCGACCACTTTTTGGCCGGTTGATGTAATTGTTTCTGATGCACGCTCGACTTCGGGGTCATTCATGTGAGCATTCTGGCGTTGGCGCAGACATTCATAACAAGCGGTTTCGCCCGGGACCACCAAGGGCCCGACATATCCAATCAAATTCTGGAGGATCACCGGAAGAAAGTGGCAGCGGTTTTTGACACAGAATTCATTCCAATTCCGTATGCCCTGATGGGTTCCCAAGTCAGAGGCGGCAATAAGGCATTTCACAGACGAGGGGTTGAGTTGGTTTTCCCATGTACTCAGCTCCATCGGTTTGCTGAGGTTGGGAGACCACCTGGCTTCCAACAAATTTCCCCCATCATCGAACAGGTCAGGATTCCGCATCCAGGGGTCATCTATTACCTGAAAATTTTCTAACCCTGAGTCGGTGAGAGAGGAAACGAGGCGGCGGGAGATACTGTTTACGCCCATGATGATAAGATTCCGACTGTTCAATCGTTGGTTGACCTCATTAGCTGAAACGCCAAAATGCCAATAAAAAATATCTAAGGGGCTTTCGGGAATTTTCAGGCCCGGTTCAGTTAGCTCGCTAGGCACCAATAGGCGCCTAGCGAGTAAGTCTTCAATGAGGTCTTCAGCAGCATCACGCTCGTTAGAGTTGAACCGTTTGAAGATCTCTTCGCGAGTGATGCCATCTTTGAAAGCAAGGATCAAGATACGGCCCACCATCTCCTTGGCGCCATCTCCCGACACTTTGAGCTCAGTGCAACCTCGCTTAAGGAGGATGCCATCCTTAAGGCCAATGATTTGGACTGGTAATGCCTTCAGTTTCATTCTGATTACCAGCACGTGCAACAGGCATCGCAGGCATATTCTCCTTCATGTTCCGGGTGGTAATAGTTCATTCCTGATTTAAGCTCAAGCGCCTTGATGATATTACCCATTTCCTGTTGGGTTAGTTTCATTGCTCGATCGCTTAAAGGCCCACTTCTTTCGTGAAACCCGGATAACCTCATTAAGTCCCCTACGGTATAATCTTTATAGGTGAGGGATCCCCAAGCCGCATCGTCGTGCAAGCCCGCCTCAATACAGTAGCTCTTTTCAACCAGGCCATCAGAATTCTCAGTGCCTGGACCCTGAAAGGCTTTTTTCTGTCTTGCAACTTTTCTTGGATCTTCTGCCATAATGCACCTCCTTTAGTGATTGAATTTGACCTTCTTTAGGCCCCCTGACAGTGATTAATTAGTAACCAAATTTTTCTGAAACTTGTGTGTAACCAAATGCTGGGTTGGGGATTCCACCTTACCGAACATTCTTCAAAATTTATGGTAGGTGTTTGCAAACCTCAATTTTTTACACTTAGGGCAACCTAATGGTCAGCCAGCCTAATACCCGACTTTTGATGGTTTCACCGAGTGGATGCTCCATATGTTTGTCGTTGAGGGCATTGAACACCGAGACCGCTAATTCAGCCTTATCGTTCCAAAACCGATAGCCACCGCGAAGGTTGAGTAAGGTGTAGCTGCCGACCCTCTCGTTCGGCGGAGGAAAACCGCCGGGAAGAGTCGAAAACGCGGTGAAGCTTGGGCCGATAGGATAATCCGCTGACCCGACAAAATGAACGACGGCTTCTCCGTTGAGGCCATTGTCAAAGTCTGCCCTGAGGCCTCCATTGACTTTCCATTGTGGGCCGCCGCGTCTCACAAGGCCTGTCAGACTCTGGCTGATATCCTGGTAGGAGAAATTTGTAAAGCCAGTCAGCCAGGGCATCACCAGATATTCGGCTCCCGCCTCGACACCTTGAATGGTGGCTTCACCGGAGGCGTTGCCGAAAGTGAGCCCACCCACCGTTGGTTCTTGGCCAATCAGATCTTTGAGATTGTTGAGAAAGAGGGACGCTCGGGTCCTGAGCCGGTGTTTGAAATACCATCCCTGATAGGAAAGCTCATATGACGTGATTTTCTCCGGTTTAAGATTCTCCTGACCGGTTAAGGAATTTACCGTGGTGGATGGGGGAACAAATGGGGGGAATCCTGGAAAGAAGAAGGCCCCTCGTGAGTCCGTATGCGTTTCAAAAATCGTGGGAGAGCGATAGGCTATCGCAGCGGTCAGTCGAAAGGAATGGTTTTCAGATGGTTTGAAAATCAGAGAGCCCCGCGGGCTATAGGTCGGATTGATATAGGTGTCCATATCAAAACGAAGCCCCGCCACCGCGGTAAGCATGGAAATGGGTTTCCATTCCTCTTGCACGTACAGCCCCAACCGGTTTTCATGGCTGGAGCCGGAGAGAAAGTTGCTGGCGGTGGTGTTGTATCGATAGTTGAGGCCGTAGGTCAGCTCGTTGGTTGCTCCTATTTTCAGCCGGTGCTGACCCTCAACGTTATAGCTATTCCAATTCAAGCTTTGCTCTGAGCTACCGTTTTCGGGACTGAAGAAATTTATGAACGTGGAAATGTTTGGCGAAAAGGCGTTTACGTCGCTTGGCTGATGGAGGTTGGTCCAGTATCCCCTGAGAAAAAAGTTGGCTCCCTCGTAGGCCGTATTAATATACCCTTGCTCAGGTTTCTGAGAGATCACGACCGTGTCAACGATTGGGCCCTCATACTGACTCGAAGTCAAAAACCCCCCGGATAGTTTTGCCGCTGTTTCCCCTGGGAGCGCATAGGTCGTGGCTATGTTGAATTTGTTTGACCCGAAAGCTTTCTTGTCGCGGTCATCCCATTCATTGGTCTGGTCATAGCCATAGGAGATACGATAGGAGAGGTCTTCAAACCTCCCACCATAGATGGCTGAAAGCATGACGGTGGAAAATTCTCCCCCACCAGCTTGAACCGTGAGCCCTTTCATTTCCTCCGCGCTCTTCGTAATGATATTGATGACGCCATCATACGCATTGAATCCATAGATCGCCGAAGCGGGGCCTTTGAGTACCTCGATTTGCTTGATTTCCGGCAAGGTTATTGGAATCGCTTTCCACAGCATTTCCCCCTGGCTATCCAGGTAGATAGATCGCCCATCCACCAACACCAACAGTTTGTTGGCTCTGGATTGATTGTCCCCACGCATGCTGACGTTGAAATCAGCACCGGTCATTTGGATGACCTCCAGACCGGGTATACGCCTGAGGACGGTGGGCAGATCCGTTGCTCCGGATTGGCGGATGTCTGCATCGGTAATGACATAGACATTGGAAGGAGCCTCTGAAATGGGCTGTTCATGGGCTATGGCGATACTCACGGTTTCTTCTTGAAGAAATTGCAGGTCTTCTTTCACCATCTCCAGATCCGTTTGTATAATTTCAGAGAGATCGGGAGGAGCTGAGGTGGTTTCTGCCCACGCCCATTCAGAGGTGATGGTGTCCGTTGCGGCGATCATGAAGAACACCGCCCCTCCACACAGCCATAAGGAAGATCTAAGCAGGCGGGACAATTTTTGGGGGCCTTCAATAAAAAACTCCGACTGAGGGTTTAGGAATTGATCATCATGAGCTTCGCACCAACGAGTCTTACTTGCTTTTCGAGTAGCTGCAAGAGTAGGTCCTAGCCTCGTTCTCATATTGCCTCAATCTCCTCAGCCCTCATGCTGAGGGCAAAAACATTGAAGAACCTACCCACCGTTATAATCTTGTTCATTCATTCCGAGAGTCCGGCCTTTTTTTAAAGATGTTGATGCGTATCCAATTGGATAACTTGTGTATCTTTTTCGATACCATACGTTGAGAGAATTGTTGTGTGGGAGGCTCAAGCCCGGACAAATAGGAGTGCGCCGTATGGCGCGCGGCGGAGATGGTTCCTGAACCCTAACGGCGAAATGGAAGAAAGAACGTCAATGGAAAAAGACAGCTACCACGAAGGAGTGATTCGGAAGTGAGCGGAGGAATGTCACTTGCTGGGGCGAGGTTGAAAAAATTATCCCAATCAGAAATAAAAACAGCGACAACAGCCCTGTGAATGGATTAATGCCTGCATCATGTTAAAAAAATGTGCTGTCTGCCCTGTCCCCATCAACCTGCCCTGTCAGACTACTCATCCCGTTGTTCCGAACCGGGTTGGGGAAACCCTTTGGCGAGTTCTTTTTCGCCAAACTCTTTGTCACGCTCTCCGCTGCACCATTTCCCCGCACCGCCTCTGTTGTACCGGTTGAGAAGCTCCTCTTGTGTTGCCCCCTTTACTGTAGGATGTTCCTACTGTTCGTGTAAGGCCTCCGGAGTGTATCCCGACTGTGTGTGATGATTGACGTGGGCAAACAACTGTCATCGCTCGGTCCCTCCGTTTGGAAATGATGAGGGGGGATGGAACGCCCCCATTCTATGCCTGAGTTCTCAATTTTTCAAGAGGACCGGTTTGGTTGGGGAATACGGATGGATTCTTGATGGCTCTTGGCGGGTTCGGAAAGTGCAACGGGGATTTCGAACATTTACGCATGGGTGAGATAAATATCAAAACGGTGTTTTTTGGTTTTGATCGAGGCCTGGGGTTTGATCCCGGCGAGAAAATCCGCATAGGCGGGGCGCTTCACGACCACACGCTTGGTGGCAATCGTGAGCGCGAGGCTTAGTAACTCATCGGCATCCGCATCCGGCCCCACGACATGTTGTAGCATTCTCATTTCTTTTTTCACGAGCGCCGATTTTTCTTTATGGGGAAACATGGGGTCTAGATAAATCACCTCGGGTTCAAACGGGACTTGTGACAGCTCTTTGCGACTATCCCCACACGTGAGTGACAGTTTGTCTTTCATCAGCAGGCCAATTTTCTCATCCTGTTCGGCACGACGTACGCCATCCTTCAGGAGTGTGGCAATGATCTCGGATCGTTCGATCATATGCACGCGACATCCCATGGTCGCCAGCACAAATGCGTCGCGCCCCCATCCGGCGGTGGCATCCACAATATTGGGTCGATGGCCTTTTTTGATCCCCACCGCCTTACTAATGGCCTCGCCACCCGCATGACCATATTTTCTCCGATACGCCGTTTTGCCGGACACAAAATCAATGACCACTGGTGTCATGTCCGGCTCATCTTGATCAAGCAGGTGCCATTGCTGATCTTTCATTTGAAGGCAATACTTCATGACGCTGTGTTTTCGTGTGAGGCAAATTGAGAAGTGCGGTATTTCAATATGGCTAGGGCTGGCACCATGCTACCCAACCCTTCAAATAAAGTACAGAATGATTGTTTATGCCATTTTGTCGGAGGGAGTGTGTTCTGGAATGTTGGTGGGGGGATGAAGAGGGAGAGAGATTCCTGCGAAGAACTGCAGGAATGACGGAATACGAAAAGATGGATTCCCGATTAACCATGTCGGGAATGACGGAGCCGGGAAGGATTGCTGATAACGAATGGCGGGAAGGACGAGAGCGGATGGATGTCCGATAACGAACGTCGTGCATGACGGATGGGGCGAAGGATCTGTGTCCAGGTTGAAGGTGCCACGACTTGGCGAGATCCTTCGTTGGCCCCTGTCCTGAGCGAAGTCGAATGGATCAGGATGACAAAATTTTGCATGACTTGTTCTGTTCGTTATACGCACAGCTTTCATGAGGCATGGTCTGAACAATGCAATCCTAAGGAGTGACAAATTATGCATGCGGACGGGTGGAGGAAAAGATGGATGTCCGATAACGAATGTCGGGCATGACGAGGTGGGGATGGATTCCCGATCACTTATGGTGTCATCCTGAGCCGGCGGCGAAGGATCTGTGCCCAGGTGGACCAGGCTACGGCTAGGCCAGATCCTTCGGTACCCTCAGGATGACAAATTCTTTCAGGACGCGTTCCTGCTCATCTGTTAAAAGGGGCATTTAACTGTGAGGATGAGGAGTGTGAGTGGTGGGGTGAATGGTGACGACGACGGATTTGGAGGTGGGCGTGTTGCTCTTATCTGCCACGCTGTCGATGGGGATGAGCACGTTGGCTTCGGGAAAGTACGTCGCGACGCAAGTGCGGGGAATGGGGTAGGGGACGACGACAAATTGTAACGCTGTTCGCGTCTGGCCCTTGTGGTGGCTGACGATGTCCACCAGGTCTCCTTTAGCTAGGTCCCGCTCCTCCATATCACGATCATTCATGAACACCACCCGTCGTCCGGCTTTGATGCCACGGTACCGGTCATCCAGTCCATAGATGGTGGTGTTGTATTGATCGTGACTGCGAATGGTCATCATGAGCAATTGATCCGGTGCCAGGTGAATGTCCGGCATCGAGTGGACGGTGAACCGGGCTTTCCCCGACGGAGTGGGGAATTGCCGGGCATCGCGGATCGGGTTGGCTAGATAGAATCCGCCCGGTTTGTTGACGCGCTCTGTGTAGTTCTCATGCCCAGGGACGACCTGGCTGATGAGATGACGAATCTCATCGTAATCGTGAATAAGTTCGTCCCAGTTGATGTGGTTCCATGGCCCTTCCTTGTTGTTGAAGGTGGCCTTCGCGAGGTTGGCGACAATATCGACTTCACTTTTGAGAAACTCGGACACCGGCTCGAGTCGGCCCTGCGAGGTCTGGACGACACCCATGGTGTTTTCCGTGGTGACATATTGCGGGATGTCATCTTGAAGATCTTTGTCGGTTCGTCCCAGGGCCGGCAGGATAAGGGCTTCGGTTCCGGTGACGAGATGGGCACGGTTGAGTTTGGTGGAGATGTGGACGGTGAGCCGGCACCGGGAGAGCGCCTGCGCGGTATACGCCGTATCCGGCGTGGCCGAGAGAAAGTTGCCGCCGAGGGCGATGAAGACCTTGGCGTGCCCCGCATGCATGGCCTTGATGCCTCGCACTGCGTCATGGCCTCGCTTGGTGGGAGGCTGAAAATGACAGATCTTCCTGAGGCGATCCAGAAATTCGGGAGTGGGGTTTTCGGTGATGCCCATGGTGCGATCGCCCTGCACATTGCTATGGCCACGGACCGGGCAGGGGCCTGCGCCTGGTCTCCCGATATTGCCGCGCAGCAGGAGGAAGTTGATGATTTCCTGCATGTTGGCCACGGCGTTTTTATGTTGGGTCATGCCCATGGCCCAGGTGCAGATGATGCTCTTGGCCTGTTCAGCAATATCGGCGGCCTTTTGGATGTCTTCTCGCGCAATGCCGCTGCCTTCCTCAATTTTCTCCCAAGACATGTTTCGTGTGGCGGTGGCGAAGTGGTCGAAGCCTTCGGTGTACTGTTGGATGAACGGCAGATCGAGGATGGTGCCCGGATTCTTTTCTTCCCGCATGAGCAGTTCCTTCATGATGCCTTTGAGTAAGGGCACGTCGCCGTTGATTTTGACGGGGAGATACAGCGTGGCGATCGGAGTCCCCTGGCCCAGCCAGTGGGTGACTTCCTGGGGATGAATGAACCGGGTGGTGCCGGCTTCGGGAAGCGGATTGATGCTGACAATCTGACAGCCCCGCCGGGCGGCCTGCTGGAGCGTGGCAAGCATACGGGGGTGGTTGGTGCCGGGATTTTGTCCCAGGATGAAGATGGCGTCGGTCAGTTGAAAATCGTCGAGCGTGACCGTGGCTTTGCCGATGCCGATGACTTCTTTTAACGCCACGCTGCTGGACTCGTGACACATGTTGGAGGAATCGGGCAGATTGTTGGTGCCATAGAGCCGAGCGAAGAGTTGATAGAGGAAAGCGGCTTCGTTGCTGGTGCGGCCGGACGTATAGAAGATGGCTTCGTTGGGATCGTCGAGTGCATTGAGTTGCCCGGCGATGGTGTCAAACGCCTTGGCCCAGGAGATGGGATGATAATGCGTATCCTCGCTCCGCTTGATCATCGGACGGATGAGGCGTCCTTGCTGCCCTAGCCAGTAATCTGATTGCTGGCCCAGTTGCTCAAGGGAATATCGTTGGAAAAATTCTTTGGTGATGACCTTGGTTGTGGCTTCATGGGCGACGGCTTTGACGCCGTTTTCACAAAACTCAGTGAGGGCCCGGTCGCCGTCCGGATCGGGCCAGCCACAACCGGGGCAATCAAACCCTTGCTTTTGATTGACCTTGAGGAGTGCCTGGCCACCTCGCCTCACGCCCATTTCGTGGGTGGTGTGTTTGAGGGAGGTGAGAATAGCGGGGATGCCCCCGGCCCACGTGGAGGGCGCGTCAAGTTTCAGGTCGTGGGAATCTTCGAGGGGGATTTCCCACGGCGGTGTTGACGGGGCTTCCGGTGTTTCGGGTTGTTTGTCCAAGTTTTTCCTTTAATTGTGCAGCCTGGTGGTCTTGGATCCGTCCGGGGTCGTGATAGATCGTCATGCGTTGATGGTGCAAAAAGCCCACCAGGGTCATGTTGAATTCTTGTGCTACCTGCACCGCGAGTGTGGAGGGTGCTCCCATGGCGGCGAGAAACGGGATGCCGCCCATGGAGGATTTCTGCATGAGTTCGAAACTGGCCCGTCCGCTCACCAGCACCACATGGTGAGAGAGGGGCAGATGGTTGTTCATCAATGCCCACCCTAAGACTTTATCCAGGGCATTGTGCCGTCCGACGTCTTCCCGCAGACAGAGCAGAGTGCCCTGTTCATCAAACAGGGCTGAGGCATGACAGCCCCCGGTTTGCTGGAAGAGCTGTTGCTGCGCCGTCATGCGTTCCGGCAGGCAGAATAACATGTTTTGTGTGACGGAAGGGGAGGTCAGATGTTTAATGTTTTTGCCAAAGTGGTTATGAATTTTGAGGGCCTCGATGGAAGTTTTGCCACAGATCCCGCAACTGGAGGTGGTATAAAAATTCCGGTCCATCGTCGCGGTTTTCACCGACACGGTGGGATGGACTTCTACCCGAACGATATTCTGAAAGTTCTGCCCCTTGACGACCGGCCCGCATGGGCGGATGTGTTTGATGTCGTCCCATCCGGCAATGATGCCTTCGGTAAATAGGAATCCTGCGGCCAGTTCCAAATCATGTCCAGGGGTCCGCATGGTAATCGAGACACTTTTCCGCTGGGGTCTGCCGTTGGCCCAATACTCCAGACGGATTTCAAGCGGTTCTTCAATGGCCAACTGGTCGGTCCATATGTGTGGGACTGGGCGAGCGGCGTATCCATCCATAGAGGGGCCCACGGGGCAGACAGAATCGGCGGAAATGGTTGTGGGCTGTGTAGAGTAGAGTTTGGTGGCCATGCTCCCAACCTCTTTTCATTTCAACTGATGGATGGCCAGGCGACCATTCGTTTTTATGGGTGGACCTTTTCATTATCCCCCG
>Ga0224497_10000919_pt1 | contig 19465 bp, 22 predicted proteins | sample SF_Jul11_sed_USG_4_FD_167970 | JGI IMG/M metagenome (GOLD analysis project Ga0224497, IMG submission 167970) | Sediment microbial communities from San Francisco Bay, California, United States - SF_Jul11_sed_USGS_13 | ecosystem: Environmental > Aquatic > Marine > Sediment | place: USA... | reverse complement strand
ATGTCGAGTTGTTTCCGTAACTCGGCTTCAGCAACGTCCCTGGCTTCTACTGCCTGAAATTCATCCATGAATAACGCTGACGGTTGAGGTGAAAACCGGACCCAGTAGGTGGTTCCAGTACAAAACATTCACAAAAACAAGAAATGTGTGAACCAAATTAAGTCTAATAATGAAACAGATTCTTGTCAAATTTGATTCGTTTCCATGTTGGTGCTCTTGAAATTGCGCCGACTCAGGAGATGGGCTATACTGCTTCTCTTCGTCCATCTGTAACCTCATTGTTCCATTTCCAATACGCACGCGTATGACTCCTAACCCCTCAGACTTTGCCCTTCAAGAACAAGACATCCTTCAGGCTTTGAATAAGGCCAAGGCGCGGGATGTGGATTATGCCGATCTGTATTTGGAATCGTCTGTCACAGACTCTGTTTCCATGGAAGAGAGTTTGGTTAAGCGTGCGGTGAAAAGTGTCGCACAAGGAGCCGGTATTCGGGCGGTAGCAGGAGAGCGAACGGGGTTTGCCTATTCGGATGATCTTTCCGTTCGTGATTTAGTGCAGGCGGCAGAAACGGCCCGGTATATTGCGGAGTCTCCCCAAGGTGAGAATCCTTTGGCCGTCACACATCGGTCTGGTCCATCACAAAACCTGTACCCTCTCTCGCAACCATTGACCGATATTACCACCGAAGCTCGTGTTGATCTCCTGAATCAGATTGACGTCGAAGCTCGAAAATATGATCCTCGCATTGCCAAGGTCATGGCGTCGTTTAATACGGAGCAAAAAATATTTTTGGTGGTGAATTCTGAAGGCCAACTGGTAGGAGACGTACAGCCTCTGGCGCGTCTTCAAGTCACCTGTATTGCTGAGGATGGATCGAATCGTCAGGTTGGAAGTTATGGGGGTGGTGGTCGCGTTGGATTTTCTTTCTTTGTTGAAAACGACCGGGCTTTAGAGTTTGCTAGAGAAGCGGCCCGTCAAGCGATCGTGAACTTAGATGCGGTCGATGCACCGGCCGGAACCATGCCGGTAGTGCTAGGAGGAGGATGGCCAGGGATTCTCCTGCATGAAGCCATTGGGCATGGGTTAGAGGCGGACTTCAATCGTCGCAAAACTTCCGCGTTTAGTGACCTGATTGGGCAGTCAGTCGCTTCGGAGTTATGTACCATTGTTGATGACGGTACGCTGCCCTTTCGTCGTGGTTCCATGAATATTGACGATGAAGGCACACCCACCTCACGCACGATGCTCATTGAAAAAGGCGTGTTGCGAGGATATATCACCGATCGCCTCAATGCCCGCTTGATGGGCATTCCTCTCACCGGCAATGGCCGTCGTGAAGATTTTCGTAGTGTCGTGCTTCCGCGTATGACGAATACCTTCATGCTTGCGGGAGAGTCCGAACCTGAAGACATCGTCCGTTCGGTCAAAAAGGGTTTGTACGCGGCATCCTTTGGTGGGGGGCAAGTGGATATCACCAGTGGTAAATTTGTCTTTTCGGCCAGCGAGGCCTATCTTATTGAAGATGGTAAGGTCACCAGGCCTGTCAAGGGGGCGACGTTAATTGGGAACGGTCCTGATGTGCTGAAGAAGGTGTCCATGGTCGGACATGATATGAAGCTGGATGAAGGAATCGGAACCTGTGGTAAAGAAGGTCAATCTGTTCCGGTCGGTGTCGGGCTCCCTACCATAAAAGTTGATGAAATGACCGTTGGCGGAACGGCTATGGCCTGATGATGTTTCCTCCCGCGTTGTTGCTTTCCTCTCACACATGAACAAATTACCCACTACCATGCATGGTGAGCATTTCCCCGAGTTAGCCGCGATGGTTCTCAAGCGCGCTAAGACGTTAGGTGCCACCGAAGCGGATCTTCTTGTGGCCGAAGGCGATTCGGTGTCGGTGCAAGTGCGAATGTCTGAGGTGGATCGACTCTCAAAAGCGCGTGAAAAAGTGTTAGGAATTCGGGTTTTCTTTGGTAAACGGTCAGCCAGTTCCTCGACTTCGGATTTTTCCGAAGCCTCGTTGGATCGTTTAGTGAGTGATACCTGTAGCCTGGCCAAGGCGGTCGTGGAAGATGAGACTTCAGGGTTGCCCACCGCGGACCACATGGCAGTTGATTTTCCAGATCTGGATATGAAGGATAGTCGGCAATTGACCGTGGATGAAGAAATTGATTTGGCCAAACGCGCTGAGAAAGCTGCATTTGATGCTGACTCTCGTATTACTAATTCTGAAGGGGCCGAATGCTCAGCAGGATATGGATCGGTTTTGGTAGCAAATTCTCATGGGTTTGTCGGATCCTATACCAGTTCGTCTTATTCCCTTTCTGTGTCGCCTATTGCGGTGGACAATCAAAATGGCGGCATGCAGCGAGATTATTGGTATTCGGTGAAACGCAAATTTCAAGAATTAGATTCCCCTGAGAAGGTCGGGCAGGAGGCGACGCGTCGGACGGTGAGACGGTTGGGAAGTCGACCGATTTCGACTCAAGAAGTCCCTGTCATTTTCGACCCGGAAATTGCCCAAGGGCTGTTAGGCCATATTGCTTCTGCGGCATCCGGGTATTCGCTCTATAAAGGCGCGTCGTTTCTCATGGGGCAATTGGGGAAAAAGATCGCGGCGGAATCTGTGACGGTGGTCGATGATGGACGCATGGCCAATGGCCTGGGTTCTCGACCCTTTGACGGGGAGGGATTGCCCACGAGGAGAAATGTTGTCGTTGATAAAGGGGTCCTGACGAGTTATTTATTAGATACGTATTCCGGAAGAAAATTAGGGATGCCATCTACAGGCAATGCCTCGCGCTCCGTAGGTGAAAATCCAACGGTAGGCACCACTAATCTCTTTCTTTCTCCAGGGACTTCTTCTCCTGAGGAGATACTGAAGTCCACGAAACGTGGACTTCTCGTGACCGAGCTGATTGGGTTTGGCGTGAATATGGTCACTGGTGACTATTCTCGCGGGGCCGTGGGATTTTGGGTAGAAAATGGAGAAATTGTGCATCCGGTGGAAGAAGTCACTATTGCTGGAAATTTAAAAAATATATTCAATGACATTGAGATGATTGGGAACGATCTGGTTTTTCGAGGTCGAACAGCCAGCCCCACCGTGAAGATTCGAAAAATGATGGTCGCAGGGCATTAACGCCCATGGTAATAATATTTCCTGATGAAATAGCGTGATGGAGAATTCATATGCCGCTTGAGCCAGAAGATGGGGCCAAAGCCCTGCAATTGATCACTTCCCGGTATAACCAACGGGAATGGAGAAAGAAAATTGAAAAAACTCTCAGTTTGCCACCATCAGGCTTTAACGATGAAACGCAGCGAAAAATATTTTTGTACCTCAAGGTTGGCCTGCAGGCCTATAAATCCCGTCGGGCTGATCTACCTGCTTGGATTGTGGGCGGATTCGCGACGAAAGAGGTCATTGATCGAGCCCTGTTTAAGCCCACCGTCATCGACCCTGAATTTACGAAGGAACATGTTGCCCTCTTAGGTGAAGATCCTGGTGAAGAGGTTGATATGGTCTGGTGGGATGACATGCTCGTCAATTGGTTTGAAGAACCAGAAGAAGAAGGAGAAGAGGACGTGGATGGGGAAACGTCCGAAGAATCTGAAACGGTTGCCAAAGATGATACATCCTCCGATCCATCAAATACTGAACAAGCGCAAAAGACTCCATCCTAGTCGGGTCGCAGGAGTTCAACTCTCAGGTCTTGGAGATCTGCTTCCGACAGTTTTGGGATGGGGAAACATCACCTAGAAGTCACCCAGCTACCTTTCTCACCTCGTACCTTTTCAGTGCCTGCCAAACCACATGGCTTTGTCTATAGGTTTCTCTACCGATTAAACCTGTGGGTCTGCCGACTCATGTATGGAGTCGAGCCTTTCAATGAATCTCCCATTCCCTTGGGGGGTCCAGCGCTCATCGTGTGCGACCATACCGCGCTCGGTGACCCGTTAGTCCTGTTAGCCACGGCCGGACGCCCGGTTCGATTCCTCATGGCCGCAGAGATTTACGCTCAACCACATATTCAGTGGGTGTTTAAGGCAGTTGGCTGCATTCCGGTTCAACGAGGGAAACGGGACATCAAAGCTATTCGAGCCATGTTGGATGGTTTAGCAGCGGAGGAGGTTATCGGCCTTTTTCCTGAGGGTGGCCTGGATCGACATCGGTTAGATGAAGGGCATCCAGGCATCGGGTATTTGGCAATTAAGTCAGGTGCCCCGGTCATACCCGCTTCGATTGTTTGGGAGGGTCCGCATTCGGTAACCTCGATGCTCAAAACGTTGTTTGTCCCGAGTAAGGCCACGATCGGATATGGGAAACCTTTTAAATTTCCCCAAGAATCTAAGCCCAGCAAAGAATCTATGCAATCTTGTACCAAGGAAATTATGAAACAGATAGAAGCCTTAAGGGAAGGTATTCTCTCGGGTGAATCCTAAAAGAGAGTACTTTTTAGTTAAGGAAACTTTGCAAATTACCGGAATTCACAGCTAATGACCAAACAGCAGAGTATGGGAACGATTTTAGAAGAATCCTCTTCCGACCGAAGATTTCATAAGAAGTCTGAGTTGCTGCAGATATTTGTAAGGAACGTACCTCATGCCATCAATCAATCCAAGTCAGGATCTCTATTTTCCCTCCAAACGAGATGGGTGGATTGTGGCGTTGATTTGGGGAAGTCTGTTTATCAGTGTGATTGGAGGGATGATTCCTTTGGCCATGGCCGGGACATCTTGGATTGAGGCGGTGGTGGTGGTGATTATTTTGGTGGGAATGGATGGGCTCATGTTGTGGGTGTTGTATGGCACTGGTTATCGCGTCACCCGAGATACGGTACTCATCCGATGTGGGCCTTTTTCATTTCGTGTGGCCCTAAAAGATATTGAGGCGATCACTCCAACACATAGTCTGTTATCTAGTCCGGCCTGTTCAATCGATCGGTTGAAAATTGTCTATGGGCTTTCCCAACAGAGTCTTATGGTTTCCCCTGAGGACAAATCCGGATTTCTTTCCGCTATCGTGCACCAGTGTCCTACCTTAGTCGTTTTTCATGATCGGGTCAGGAAAAAGATGGACGCTTCTTCTTCAGCTGTGAGTCCGACCATTCAACCCCAGGGCATTGCCTAGCCCACCCCCCTGGATGAAACAAGCCTTGCGGCATTCTCTATCTCTGTAAGGGGTAAACAGTGAGGGGTCAGGAGCAGAATAAAAGACATCCATCTGGGGTTGCCTTCAAATATTTTTCTCCTTTCCTTACCCCTCACGCCTCACGATCTTTGACGGATTTTTTAACTATTCCCGACAGCTACTGATACCAGAATTTTTCTAGCGCGTATGTGGGTAATTTTCGAGAATCATTCAACAGGTCTTTCTATTACGTGTCCGGACAAGTCCGGTCCAATATGTAATAGACCGGGCAGAAACCGGTGAATCCGCTTTGCAGTAGTGTGGCCCCTAAAATTCCTGGAAGCCATAACCAGGCCGAGTTTACATAGACACCCAATAGCACGCCGAGAGTGATGAGCCCGCCTGCAATGCCGTCGTGAATTTGGCGTGTGTTTTTCATAAGGTTTCTCTCCTTTCCCTTTCGGTATACCTGCCACAGCTCGGGAGTATTGTCGATCGACTATTGTTCCACATGTTGATGAAGTATATCGTTAAGTGCGATCTCCAAGTCTTGGATCAGGAGAGGTTTGTGTAATAGTTTCCGGATGCCGAGTTGTTGCGCTCGTTCCGGGGTGAGTGTATGGCTAAAGCCTGTGAAGACCATGATGGGAATTTTTGCATTGAGTTGGAGGATCGTCGCGGCTAATGCTTCTCCGGTCATTTTCGGCATGGTCTGATCGGTGAGGACCGCATGGAATTGATACGGATCATTTTTGAATAGTTCTAAGGCTGCCAGGGAGTCAGTGCAGATGGTCACGGTATACCCGAGATGTTCGAGGAAATGTTGTCCCATGGTGGCCAGCGCTTCCTCGTCATCAACAAACAAAATGTGGGCATGTTGTTTAGCGTGCTTGGGAGGGGACACTTCGGTGGAAAGTACAGGAGGGGTCACATCTAAATACGGAAGGAAAATATAAAATGTGGTACCCAAGCCGACTTGGCTTTCAACGGTAATCGTCCCATGGTGGGCCAGAATGATGCCATGGACCACTGAAAGTCCCATGCCAGTGCCTTCGCCGACTTCTTTGGTTGTGAAAAAGGGATCGAATATTCGTGGGAGCACATGAGGGGGGATGCCGGTTCCCGTATCGGAAATGCTGAGGCGAAAATATGGCCCCGGGGTGAGGTCGGGGAGTTTGCTGACGCTGTCTTGATCCAAAAGAAGGTGTTCGAGTTTTACCCGGATACTTCCGTGTTTGCCCCGAAGGGCATGTTCCGCATTGGTCAACACATTAATGAAGACTTGATGGAGTTGCGTGGGGTCAGCCAGGACCATTCCCGATTTCTCGTGAATATCGGTCTGAATGTCGATGGTTTTAGGAAGGGTGGCTCCCATGAGCTTCATCACTTCGCGAAGAATCGTATGCAAGCGAATCGGCCGATGTTCCGGGTCGGTTTGTCGGCTGAATGTGAGGATTTGCCTGATGAGTTCTTTGGCTCGATTCCCTGCAGTCAGGACCTGATCGAGATATCCATAGATGGGATTGTCCTTGGAAATTTTGACTTGGGCTAACTGACTAAATCCCAGCATGGCCGTCAAAATATTATTGAAGTCATGGGCGATGCCTCCCGCCAAAGTCCCCATAGCTTCCATTTTCTGGGCTTGCCGTAATTTGTTCTCACTGTGGCGGATTTTGGCTTCGGCTTCTAACCTTGTAGTAATGTCCGAAAAGCTAATCACCGCTCCCACAATTTTTCCATACTCGTGAATGGGAGTACTGATAAATTCAACGGGAAACGAGTTGCCATCTTTCCGCCAGAGGAGTTCATGGTCCCCTCGATGGGACTGACCTCCTAAAAATTCACCATGCAGGGGGCATTCCCCTCGGGGGTATAGCGTGCCATCTCTTCGGGTATGGTGCATCGTTTCATGCATGGGCTTTCCCAAGATTTCCTTGATGTCGTACCCCAGCATAGCGGCCCCAGCAGGATTAATGAACGTGACGTGGCCTTGAAGGTTAAGTCCATAAATGCCTTCCCCGGCGGAAGTCAAAATTAACTGATTCTGCCTACTGATTTGTTGGAGTTGTTCGGTAGCGAGTTGGCGTTCTTGGATTTCAGCCTCCAGAGATTGTTTCGCATTTCGTAGGGCTAATGTTCGCTCCTCAACGGTCTTTTCCAATGTAGAAGCTGAATTCTGGAGCGCCTGTGATTGGGTCGTGAGAAGCCCAATCGTCTGGGTCACTGTCTGTTCCAGGCGTTCCAAGTCTCCATGTGCGTCCAACACCTCGGCTTCGCTAACAGTGGAAGGCTGAGGTACATTGGAGGGGTCTGGTTTCGACAACGTTCGACTGGCCAAGGTCTGTTGGAGTTGATTGATGACCGATTGCAAAATTGAAGAAATATTCTTTTTGGACCACTGTAAGCTGAGAATCCCAGCACCTATGAGCAACAGGGTCATGAGGGACATATTCAAGATAAGTTGAAAGTCCTGGTCCTTAACGTCCTTGAGGGAAAAGGTGACGCGAATCCAGGCATCGGTTTCTCCCTGGCCCTGTAAGGGCGCGACCATGACCATCAATGGGTCGCCGGTTTCGGTTGTGGCATAGCGGACGATTTTCTGGTGTTGTTTTTTCATTTCTAACCATTGTGCATCATCAAGGGTCAGTCCTATGCGGGAGGGGGTTTGAGAGGCCATCACCATATTGTCATAGTCGATCAGTTCGATTTCGAGAATTTCCGGGTCAGGCGGGTAGTTCATCAGGGCTTCTTGAATTCGGAATAAGTTATTCTGGATGGCAGCCCAACCCCCAATCGCGAAGGCTTGGGTAAAGGCCAGGCCCTTGGTTTCCGCCGCATGGTAGAGCATGGCACGTTGCTTAGCGAGCATGATACCTGCCAAGACCATCATAATCAGGAGAATAATTCCAGACAGAAGAATGGTATGGCGAAAGCGGAGACTACCTCGCCACTTATTGTACAAGCGGGAAAACGGATTGAGGGGGGTTGAAGGCATGATTGAAGAAGAATAATGGACAATGAAAAATAAGTAAATCATCACTTTGAAACGGAGGGGGATCACCGGGTGCCCTCAAGGGGATGCTGGGAAAAAACGATATGATTTTGATTGGTTGTTTTGTCAGGTGGTGGATTTCTTGACCACCTTTAAAATAGGGGGATAGACTGCTCATCATGAAACCGGTTCTTTGGGTTGCCATGAGCCTTCTGCTGGTAGGTATAACCTCGTTTAATACCGTGGCGGCAGAGGAAAATGGAGGTATTATTTCGGGAAGGGTAAGTTGGCATGGAAAGGATCAGCCCTCGGCAATCATTTCAAATGCCATTGATCCCATCGTCTGTGGGAAAGAAATTAAAGTTCAAGCGATAGAGGTAGATGGGAAAACCCGAGGTCTTCAACATGTCGTCGTGAGTATTGAAAATATTCTTCCACAATCACATACTCTACCATCGCGGAAGATCATTGTCCGGAATATTGAATGTCGCTTCTGGCCTCCTGTGGACGCAGCTCAATTGGGAAACAATGTGGAAGTTCAAAACCAGGATCCCATTTTGCATAACACGCATATTTCTTTGGAGAATCGAACAGTCCTCAATGTCGCACAGCTGGCCAATTCTCGCCCCATTCGAAAACCACTGAAACGCCCAGGGCTCTATTCGATTCGATGTGACAAACATAAGTTTATGGTTGGGGCCTTAATGGTGTATGATCACCCCTACTTTGCGGTGACGGATGCCGAAGGGAGATTTCAATTACCCCGGTTGGTAGCGGGTACCTATAACATTCAGGCTTGGCATGAAATGTTGGGGACCCTCTCTCATGAAGTGGTGGTGCCCGCGGAGGGCACCGTTGATATCCATTTCGCCTATCCCTAAATTGGATAGGCCAATTGAATATGAACGCCATATTATAGAATCAAGTCACTGACTACTTTACACCTTTTCCCCATGCTTTCAGAAACCCCTGTACAACGTATTCGCCTACACTTTACTGGCCCGACCCAAAAGCTGCACACCCGGTTGTGTCGGTTAGTAGGCCAAGCGGTGGCGGATTATTCGCTGATTGAGGATGGCGATACGGTCATGGTGTGTCTGTCAGGCGGAAAAGATAGCTATGGGATGCTGGATATCTTATTGTCCATGCAATCTCGTGCACCGATTTCCTACCAAATTTTTGCGGTCAATTTAGATCAAAAGCAACCAGGATTTCCTGTACACATTCTTCCTGATTATCTGACCAAGCTAGGTGTACCCTTTCATATCGAAGAGCAAGACACGTATTCGGTGGTGAAGGAATTGATCCCCGAAGGGAAAACGACGTGTTCCCTGTGTTCACGATTGCGTCGTGGAATTTTGTATGGCCTGGCGGAGAAGTTTGGTGCGACAAAGATTGCCCTGGGGCATCATCGTGATGACATGGTGGAAACCATGATGCTCAACATGTTGTTTAATGGCACGCTCAAGGCCATGCCACCCAAATTGCGCTCTGATGATGGCAAACATGTGGTCATTCGACCCTTGGCCTATATTCGTGAAGAAGATTTGACTCGGTATTCGGAACTCCGGAATTTCCCTATTATTCCGTGTGATTTATGCGGATCTCAAGAAAATTTAAAGCGGCAAGAAGTGAAAGCTCTACTCAGGGATTGCGAGAGTCGCTATCCTGGTTCCGGGGATAATATCTTTGCGGCGTTAACGAATGTGAGACCCAGCCATCTTCTCGACCCACATCTGTTTGATTTTTCCTCTATAGATCAGTCCGGTTCATAACATTTAATTTCTGCTTCCCGGTAAATAGATATCGCCGGCGCTCCCTTCAGTTCCTGAGTCGACCGTCTCCATTTTTTCATTATAGGTCTGTTGAAAACACATGGACCACCTATCAGGCTTGAATACCCAAGACGGCTTTCCCTCACTCAGTAAGGAGTGAACAGTAAGGAGTTAGGAGTAAGAGGAAAGTAATTCTTCTGGGGGTTTCCTTTCCCAATGTATTCTCATCGCCTTATGCCTCAAGGTTTTCGATGGACTTTCTTAACCGATTCACTGCTATTTTTTAGGTTGAAGGGACATCCCCTATGATTTACCTTCAATTACTCTTCCTCATCATGGTAGCGAATGGCGCGCCGATCATTGGGCGGTGGCTTTTGAATGATCATTGTTCCACACCCCTTGATGGTGGGATGGTTTTCATGGACGGTCTTCCTGTTTTGGGAACATCCAAAACCTATCGTGGAGTTTTATGTGCCATTCTGGTGACCCCGCTTGTTGCGATCTTCATTGGATTGACATGGGATATTGGGTTGACCGTTTCGTGTTTGGCGATGTTGGGGGATTGCCTTTCAAGTTTTGTGAAGCGAAGGTTGAATCTACCTCCTTCTGCTATGGCATTGGGCATAGATCAGATTCCGGAAAGCCTCCTGCCTTTGCTAGGCGTGTGGAATCAGCTTTCCTTAGGCTGGGATGGAATTGTGGCCACGATGGCTGGATTTTTCATCATAGAGTTGGGGCTTTCTGCCATATTGTATAAACTGCAAATTCGCAAACATCCTTATTGATACGACCCTGATTGATTCAGTTACTAAGGTTAAGGGGGGTGTGTTTCTGGCAAGGCAATCCCTAGTTGTCGAAGTTTTCTGGAAAAACCTTCAGGTGTATTTAACGTGTGAATCAAACGACCATCTGGCTGTCGGTAGGAAATGAACCCGCCATCTTCTAGCGGTACGACTAACACAGGATCCTTTGCGGTGTGGCTTGAAAATTCTTTGAAAGAGGATGAAAGACCCAACAGCGTATCAAAAGTAAGGGGTTGGTCTATCCTGGGCAAGACAAATCGTCCAGGGCAATTCCGAATTGGGCGCCAGGGCCAGCGAGCCCATGCCTCTTCAAAGGTCGGGGTCATTCTCGGCGGCTCTCAGTTAGTCATTCCGCTCATTTAAGGGAGAGACGGAGTTCTAAAGAGAGGTTGAACCCAAAGGTCGCATGATTTTTGGTAGGTCATGAAAGACTCGAGGCTGTCTGTACGAAAAAACAAATCGTTGCGATAATGCATTCCGATCATTCACAAGAAGACAATGCTTCGGGTTCGTCTCGTACCCCATTGATCCCAATTGGGTTTGCCATTGTCACCGTCCTGATGGTGCCGGTGGTTCTCTATTCGGTTGGACCAGAAGGGCCATTAAAAGTCGGGGATATTGTCTTTGCCACGGGCCGTCACCGGGTGAAGTTTGTCGACTCCAAGATTCTCAAGATTCAAGGGTACCATGATTTTTGTATTCTTGAATCCCGGATGCAGTTAGTGGTCCAAAAAATAGATGTGACTCCAGATAGCCACATGGTTGCCGAGCCTATTGGTGTGGGAAAGATCGACGTCCCCTATTGTCCACCACGAACTGCGGTTCTCCTGAAGCCCTATCAGGCCACATTGAAAGCGGACCTATGGGGTGGGCTGCGTGATACGCTGTCAAATTTATTCTCAGGACGGTGAGTAAGAATTGAGCCGGGCAAGAAATGACCAACGATACCTCGTTTCAATTTGGCAGAACTCAGATATTACGATTGTAGTTTCTCCGCAAATTGTTGCCGGAATTTAGCGACTTTTGGTCCGATAAGATAGGCGCAATACGGTTGCGAAGGATTGTGGACAAAATATTCTTGATGATAACTTTCGGCAATATAAAAAGTAGATGCCGGGACGACTTCAGTCACGATGGGCGAATCAAATATTTTGTCTTCCGTTAATTTGGCTATTACTTCTCTCGCGGTGGTTTCTTGCGCTGGTGAATGATAAAAAATGGCTGAACGGTACTGAGTTCCCACATCATTTCCCTGCCGATTCAAGGTCGTGGGATCGTGAATCCCGAAAAAGATTTCCAAAAGTTCCCGATACGAAATTATTTTGGGATCAAACTTAATCTGGATGATCTCAGCATGTCCTGTTGTTCCAGAGCAGACCGCTTCATACGTAGGATTAGGACGTCCCCCTCCCATGTATCCCGATTCCACTGATTCCACACCTTTGACTTGATCAAACACCGCTTCTAAACACCAAAAACACCCCCCACCTAATGTGGCCAGTTCGTGTTCTGATGTTGGAGGCTGTGGAGTGTCTTTCATGCGTTGTTCCTTATCGTGAGGAATATTTGCTAAAAAATATTAATTCATAAGTGCTGCCCAAGAGTTATACCATGGGAGGTGCTCTTCGGCTACCAAATGTAGTAGTGACAGTTGGTCTTCAGGAGAGAGTTTGCTTTCATGGAGGATTTGCCATGTTGTTGGGGCCTTCCATCAACAAGCGGATATCTCAGCTTTTTGCTAAGGTACGCATCATATGCGAATAGTTTGGGCCACGGATATCCATTTAAATTTTCTTCGCCCGCATGAGCGAGCAGAATTCTTTGGGAATATTCGAAGCCAAAAGGCTGATGCCGTAATTGTTTCTGGTGATATTGCTGAATCGCCTTGCTTGCGGGAACTTCTTTTTGAAATGCAACAAGCGATTGACCTCCCTCTCTACTTCGTCTTAGGAAATCACGATTTTTACCACGGGTCCATTGAAACCGTCCGACAGGACATCCAAAAATGGTGTCTAACTCAACTAAATCTACACTATCTTTCTGCCCTAGGGCCAATGGAACTCACACACAAGACGGTCTTAATTGGGCATGATGGGTGGGGGGATGGACGATTGGGAAATTACCAGCAGTCTCCCGTCAGACTCAGTGATCAAGAAGTGATTCGAGATTTTCATGGCCTGGATCGCAATGAGGTTCTGGCCAAGCTTCAGGCCTTGGGCGACGCGTCTGCCGCCTATTTTCGCGAACTGTTAATCAAAGCGCTGGACTCGTATCAACAGGTCCTGTGTCTCACCCATGTGCCGCCTTTCAAGGAAGCCTGCTGGTATGAAGGCAAAATGGGCAACGATGATTGGCTGCCTTACTTTACCTGTAAGGCCGTGGGTGAGGTGTTACTGAACGTCGTGCAACCCAGACCCGATTGTCAGGTGACGGTACTTTGCGGTCACACGCATCATGCCGGAACGGTTCAGATGCTTCCAAATCTTCGTGTGCTGACGGGGTCCGCGGAATACGGTGAGCCCTGCATTTCAGATGTCCTGGAAATTTTTTAATATATTTTGAGCGCACGCTTCCAGAGTACAAACCTGTTCTGTTGAATTGGTGTGGAGGATTAGTTAAAGGAAAATGCGTGGCGGGAATGTATGAGCTGATTCGATTGGTGCTGCCAGTTAATCGTCATGAGATTCCAGCACTGTTCTGGTCCTTTCTGTATTTCTTCTGTCTCTTGGCGGCTTACTATATCCTCCGTCCGGTTCGAGACGAGATGGGCGTCTTATTAGGAGCCCATACACTGCCCTGGTTATTTTCTGCGGTATTTCTCACCATGCTTGCCATTATTCCTTTGTTTGGTTGGGTGGCGGGCCATTTCCCAATCCGTCGATTGTTGTCAACCGTGTATGGATTTTTCATCATGAATCTGGTGGGCTTTTTTGTGGCCCTGCAAGTTGGCATGCAGGTGCAGACTATTGGCCCCGTTTTTTTTGTGTGGTTGAGTGTCTTTAACCTTTTTGTCGTATCGGTATTTTGGAGTTTTATTGCCGATGTCTTTCCCACTGATGCCGCCCGCCGGTTGTTTGGGGGTATTTCTGCCGGAGGGAGTCTTGGTGCGATGACTGGTCCGTTCATCACGGCCTTGGCCGTGAAAGGTGTGGGGATTCAGGGCCTCTTGTTGGTGTCGGGACTGTTTTTATTGTTAGGAATCGGGTGCATTCTGGCATTGCTTAGATGGTATCACAGACATCATGGTACAGATCTCGGCAAACAGCATCTTTCGTCTACCAAGGATCCTGATGCGGCGCCTCCCAGTTTATGGATAGGAGCCGTGCGCATTTTTCGTTCTCCCTATTTACGAGGTATTTCCCTGTATCTTATGTGTTATTCCGTCCTTTCGACCTTTTTATATGCGCAGCAAACCATCCTGATTCCTGATGTCATGCCGAGTTCTGAAAATCGTATTCAATTGTTTGCCTCAGTTGATCTTGGGATTAATGTCTTGGCCTTTTTGCTTCAGTTTTTCGCGATAGGATGGTTGCTGTCCCGGTTTGGAGTCATGGTTATGTTGGTCGTGATGCCCATCGTGTCCTTCATTGGATTTGGGGTATTTGGGTTATGGACTGTGTTGCCGGTATTGGTTGGATTTGGTGTGTTACGAAGGGCAGGTGAATTTTCTATTACCAAACCTACACGAGAAACGTTGTTTACCGTAGTGCTACGGGAAGAAAAATACCAAGCGAAAAATGTGATTGATACGGTGGTCCATCGAGGAGCCGATGCGACGGGAACCGGGATTGTTGCACTCTTTCATACATGGGGCATGGGACTGTCACAAATGGCATTTGCGGCCATGCCGATCGCCGCCCTTTGGTTTGGAACAGGTCTTTGGTTGGGGCGACGTCATGAATACATTCGCCAAAATCAGCCATGAATAATCTCTTCCTTATCAATGGAGAGGAATTTTCGGATATTGGGGGAACTCATAAGTTTCAACTCTCAATTCGGAATGACTCTAATCTGACGAGCCTATGAACTCCTCCAAGAAAACTTTAATGGTTAGTTTATTGGCTATTCTCGCGTTATTCGGAGGCGCGTTGATTTATTTCACGATGGAGTTTCTTTCATCCCTGAAGCAGAGTGGGGCTCCACCAACCCCAGAGATCATTCACCAAGTCGGGCTGATGATTTTGGTGGTCACGATGATGGCAGGTTTCCCTGCGGTGGGAATGGGTGCGTATGTGATGTATATCGGATCAAGAATACGGGCCACCGGTCAATGGCCTCCGGCCGGGATGGGATTTCAATCAAAAGCACCAGTTGTGTTGGGACCCCGTACCAACTTGGTTGGGTTGTGCACAATGGGATTAGGAGGAATCTTAGTGTTGGCCGGATTATTCTTGCCCTTGTTAGGCTGGCGTTTAATGAACATGCTGGGTGAATAACGTAATCTGCTTTTTTTTCAGAGGCGGTCAGCAGTCAAAGGCAGTATTTTAAATGTGTGGACGTCATGACTAAGTGGGATTGGGCCATTCTGGCAGCGTTTATTGTGTATGCTCTGTATGCAGGATTTCGAGAACGAGGACTGGCCTCAAAAAATCTTGATGAGTATTTCTTGGCAGGGCGGAGTCTATCGGGATGGAAAGCCGGCCTGAGTATGGCAGCCACGCAGTTCGCGGCCGATACGCCTCTTCTGGTCACTGGCTTGGTGGCGACAGCGGGGATTTTTGCCTTATGGCGGTTGTGGATTTATGCTTTGGCCTTTCTCATGATGGGTTTTTTGCTCGCACCAAGCTGGCGACGAGTGGGTGTGCTGACCGACGCGGAATTAACCGAGGTGCGGTATGGGCATCGGGCTGCAGCGGCTCTGCGGGGCATTAAAGCGATTTATTTTGGAACCATTGTGAATTGCACGGTTTTGGCGATGGTCCTCCTGGCTGCGACACGCTTGGCGGAACCGTTTCTTCTCTGGGATCAATGGCTACCAGCGGATTTTTTTGAATTCGGCCTCCACATTGTGCAATGGGCTGGTGTGCCGTTTGCTGTTGGGGGGGTAGAATCCGAGACGATTTGGGTCCGTTCCACCAATAATTTACTGTCCATTGGGATGATTGTGTTGGTGACCATGATGTATTCCACAACCGGTGGGTTGCGAAGTGTTGTGAACACTGACCTTGTGCAATTTGCCATTGGTATTGTGGCCAGTCTAGGGTTCGCGTGGGTGGTCGTGGATCATGTGGGTGGGCTGACAGCGCTCACTCAGCACATCCAAGAGCAGTTCACGACAGTGGCGGGTTATCCTCTCACGGGTAATGAGCTGTTGGCTTTTACGCCTTTTGGAGCCAAAGATGCGACGATGTTGGTCCTCCTTGTATATGGATTTCAATGGCTGTTGCAGATGAATGCGGATGGGACGGGATATTTGGCGCAACGATCCATGGCGTGCCGAACTGATCATGATGCGCGTTTGGCGGCGGTGGTGTTTACCGTGGCGCAAGTCCTGTTACGGAGCTTGATTTGGTTGCCGCTGGCCTTGGGATTATTGGTGATTTTCCCCCCAGCTTCAGGCTCAATTGATATGGCTGCCCGCGAGTTCACCTTTATCCAAGGGATTGATGAACTCTTACCCGCTGGCTTGAAAGGGTTGATGCTGGTTGGCATGTTGGCCGCCTTAGCCTCAACCGTCGACACGCATTTGAATTGGGGAGCGTCCTACTGGACGAATGATGTGTATCGACGGTTTATTTGCCAAAGTTGGTTGAAACGTCAACCTTCCAATCCTGCCTTGGTGTGGGTCGCTCGTGGAAGCAATGTGCTGATTTTAGTTATTGCCCTGTGTATTCTCCCTTGGTTGTCTTCTATTCAGATGGCCTGGCAGGTGAGCCTGTTATTGGGGGCAGGGATGGGAGTGTTGCTCGTGTTGCGTTGGATTTGGTGGCGCATTACCGCATGGGGTGAATTAGCCTGCATCATGACCTCGATAATCATGGCCCCGCTGTTGTTGTGGGGGTTGCCGGATCAAGAGGAACTGCGTCTGCTCATTATGGGGTTTGGTTCCGGGATCATCGGCATTGGAGTTTCCTTATTCACTGGTCCGGAAGATGAAGAGCGTTTAGAGGCCTTTTATCGACGAGCCCAGCCTCCGGGGTTTTGGGGACCGATTGAGCGACGAGTTCATCTCGATTTTGCAGGTGGTTCTCAACGGTTATGGCGAGCGATAATGGCGACGGGCCTCAATGCCCTGTCGATCTTTTGTGTTCTGACGGGCCTTGGTTCATGGATGGTTGGTAGCCCGGCCCCAACCTGGATGCCTTTGCGGGAAATCTGGATTGCAGGTTTGTTATTGGTAGGCGTTGGGTTGTGTCCCGTTTGGATAAGGCTGGGTTTTCTTCAACCGAATGAGAAAAGTTGGTCGGGGTAAGAGTTGAAACCTGGATCTGCCACGATTCTTGCTTGTGCGGGACGTCGGATTGATGCGGTGAATGCATCCATCAGTCGTTTCCCTTTAGTCGAATCAGACCGGGTTGGGCGGGAGGTGGAAGCTGTGCTGCGGGAACAGCGGGTTACCCTGGTGGTGAGTTCAGCTGCTTGCGGCGCGGACTTAATAGTTTTACATCTCGCCCATCGCTTAGGAATCCGAAGGCGGGTACTTTTGCCTTATGCCCCCGAACGATTTCGTCGGCACTCGGTCGTGGATCGGCCTTCAAGTCAACAATGGAATTGGGGAATGCTGTATGATCAGGTGATTGAACAGGTTCGAGACGTTGGAGATGTCAGAATTCTCGAGGACACACCGGAAGGCCAAATAGGCTACCAGGCGGTCAATCGAGCGCTTCTTGATGAAGCCATGGCCTTTGGAATGCCAAAATCTGAGCAGGCAAGAGAAATGGGACCACCACAGGCCAAAGCCCTAATCATTTGGGACGGGCAGGCCCGTGGCGTTAAGGATCTCACTATGCATTTTGCGGAGGAAGCTAGTAACCGTGGGTTGCCTGTTTTAGAAATTTTGACCTGTTCATCGTCATAATAGGAGACGAACAGGAAGATATTGGGGGACCATCTGTTTGTTCTAAGTCTGGATGGGACGTTGGTTTTGGGTGGGATGCGGACGAAGGCTCATAGTAATGTTAGCCCATAAAACAGTAGTGTCGGGCTTGGCTCGTTACAGCGAATCGCCGAACAAGGCCTGTGCATCGGCCCACACCATGCCCTCGGGGAGTCCGGTCATCCAATCCCCAGGTTCATTGGCCAGTCGAAAAGAATACTCTCTGTCGACTTTTTTCAAAATGACTTCTCCGCCATTCACCCAGGTTTGAATCGTTTCTTCGTTTTCTATCCACATGGTGGTCTCTGTATGATTGGGGGGTATACCCCAAACATACTGAATCGGCTTTCGTGCAACCATTCCTCGAAAGTCCTAATAAGCCATCCAGGTTCGCCCATAGAATTTTTCCCATAGGGCAGACACTTTAAGGACCGTATTCATTCAAAGCGAAGAGTAGGTGGAAGTCGTTGGCAAAAGAGTGAGGACAGGAAGAAAAGAGACTCTCTCGCCTCTCATTTAACCATGTCAGTCTTGCGGCCAGATGAATGTGATTGTTGAAGGGCGGAGGAACTTTACGTTCTTCCGATAGGGCCGGATATAAAAAAGATCTAGAGGAATTTGTAAATAGTTTGGGGAATATGGAACTTTCGTTTGGTATACACAATGCCGAGGAGATTACCTTCTCGCTTAAGAATCTGTTTTTTCACGTTTTGCGCAACAATAGATCGAGTTTTTTCGGCCGCAAGGACGAGGATCACCCCATTCACTGATTCGCAAATGGCCAGCCCATCGGACGAGTCATTGACCGGTGAGGAATCAATGAGAATCAATGAAAATTTGTTGCGTGCCACTCTCCACATATCGGAAGAATGGAAGGAACTCCTTTGCGTCAGAGATCTGAAAAAATGCGAAGACAGCGTAGCTAGGAACAGATTGGATTGTTCAACTTGGGAAATGACCCCATCAAGCGCTTTCCCTTCTTTGAGAACGAAATCTAAAGGTGGTTTCGCTTCAATCCCAAACGCCTGATTCTGTGATGGATTTTTGAAATCAGCCTCAACGAGAAGCACCGGCTTGTTGCTTTTGGCCGCCACGACTAGGGCAAACTCCCGTATAAGGGTGGAGGTCCCTTCTCCGGCTTGAGAACCAATAAACTGAATCACATTTTGGTCAGGGTTGGGGAGACGTGCCGCAATGTTCTGAGCTAAAGCCAGCAGTTCGGATTCTTCATTAAATTGGGGAGTGGAGAGGGCGTGCTTTCCTTTGGAGGGATAGGGGTCAGAATTAGGCTGCTCATGGTCTTGATCATTGAATTTAGCTAACTGATCTTTTTGAGCCGATTGCAATGCGTCGTAGAGTTTACTCATGGCGACTCCTTATGGTTCTCATGCACCATTAGCATAATAGTATTATCGGAAAAAATACAGTGGATGGGAGTAATAATTAGGGGATGGTGCTTGCCCCAATCTATTCGTCCGGCTCTCTGAATGAGCCCCCGTTCAGAAAGACTCATTGATTGGGGGATTCATCAACACGTGGGGCACCTAGATGCTGAACACCACCAGAACCCTAGACTACGATCAGATGAGGGTTATTTCCAGATGCACAAAATGACCCCCGCGACACATGTTAGCCACCAACAGATTTCGCGAGAAAATTGTTCTCCTACACTTTGCCGTTTATGGCTCTACATCTACGTCTTCTTTGGTTGCCTGGTTGTAGAA
>Ga0224497_10000918_pt1 | contig 19491 bp, 12 predicted proteins | sample SF_Jul11_sed_USG_4_FD_167970 | JGI IMG/M metagenome (GOLD analysis project Ga0224497, IMG submission 167970) | Sediment microbial communities from San Francisco Bay, California, United States - SF_Jul11_sed_USGS_13 | ecosystem: Environmental > Aquatic > Marine > Sediment | place: USA... | reverse complement strand
CGAGCCATCGACCGAGAGCGCGGCACCCCTGGAGCCGACAATGAATTCCACGCCGGACACCGCGGCGGTCGAAATCACAGCGGTTACGCAACAGCAGGCGCCGTCCGATGTCACGGCCGAACCCGAGATCGGTGCCGCGGCCGAACCCGAGTCGTATGCCGGGGCCGAACTGGACGACGAGTCAACGGCGCAAGCCGCAAGCGCTGTCGCCGCGGCGATCGAAACCACTGCAGGCACCGAGCCCGCCAACGAAAGCGGGGAACAGCCGGGAAGCGGCACGGAATCCGAGGCCGCGACCGTCGCGCAACCAGCGGCGCCGGGGCAGGCCGCGTTCGTATCCGAGCCGGGTACCGCGAGCGATACCGACGCGGTGATCGTTAAGCAGCCACAGCCCGTTGCGCCCGGCGGGATCGAGTCGAACCAGCAACGTTTCGATTTACTGTTGCGGCAATCGATGGCCTGGATCAATGACCGCGACGACGTCACCGGCACGATCCAGATCCTGCTGCTCGGTTACAACTCATTCAACGTCGATAATTTCTACGATTACGTCTCCAGGCTGGCCGACCGGCAGGTCGATGTCGGCAAGCTGCGCGTGTTCAAGGCCTCTACCGGCAAGGCCGAAGTTTACGGCGTCTTCTACGGGGAATACGCGAGCCGCAGGGCCGCATTTTCCGCGATCAATGAGCTGCCGGCGGTGCTGCGTGACGCGTCGCCGATACCGCGTAGCGTGGGCGGCCTGTGGCAGGAAATTCGACGACTCGAGTCCAAAATTTAGCTATATTGCCCGCAACCAGGGGGTAAGGTTTGAAATCACACTATGACATGATCGTTATCGGCAGCGGACCCGCCGGCAAGCGCGCCGCGATCCAGGCCGCCAAGATCGGCAAGAAAGTGCTGCTGGTAGAAAAGAACCAGATCGTCGGCGGTGTCACCGTGCACACCGGCACCATCCCGAGTAAGACCCTGCGAGAAACCGTGCTGTTTCTGTCCGGCTGGCGCCAGCGCGGAATCTATGGACTCAGCTACAAGGTCAAGGACAATATTACCGCCGACGATTTAAAGCAGCGGCTGATGTCGACGCTGAACCACGAAATCGAAATCATCCAGCACCAGCTGATGCGCAACAACGTCGAAATCGAGTATGGGCACGCGCGCTTCAGCGGTGAGCATTCGATCAGCGTCGAGACTTACGACGGCAATTTCAACGAATTCAGCGCCGATTACTTCGTGATATGCGTCGGTACGCGCACGCGCCGCCCCGAAAACGTGCCCTTCGACGGCGACGCGATCATGGACAGCGACGAGATCCTCGAGCTCAATCGCATTCCGCGCAAGATGCTGGTGGTCGGCAGCGGGGTCATCGGTATCGAGTACGCCACCATTTTCAAGGCGCTCGATATCGAGGTGACGATGCTCGAATCGAACGAGTATATCCTCGGTTTCGTCGACCGCGAAATCGTCGACGAACTGATCCACCACCTGCGCGACTGTAATATCCAGGTGCGCCTGAACGACCAGATCAGCACCATCAACAAGTTCGACGACGGCAAGGTCGTGGTCAAGTTTGGGAGCGGCAAGAGCATGGCCGTAGATACCGTGCTGTTTGCGGCTGGACGCCAGGGCGTCACCGACGACCTGGCCCTCGATCAGGTCGGCCTCGTCGCCGACAAGCGCGGCCGCATCATCGTCAACGAGGATTACCGGACGGACGTGCCGCATATATATGCCGCCGGCGACGTCATCGGTTTTCCGAGTCTGGCGTCGACGTCGATGGAGCAGGGCCGGCACGCGGCCTGCCACGCGTTCGGCGCCGAGGTGCACAGCCAGCCCGAACTGTTTCCGTACGGCATCTACGCGGTCCCCGAAATCAGCATGGTCGGCCTCACCGAGCAGGAGTGCAAGGAGCGCAGTATCGCCTACGAGGTCGGCATCGCCCGCTTCCGCGAGACCGCGCGCGGGCAGATCATCGGCCTGCGCGAAGGCATGCTGAAAATGCTGTTCTCGATCGAGACGCAAAGGCTGCTCGGCGTGCACATCATCGGCGAGGGCGCGACCGAGCTGGTGCATATCGGCCAGGCGGTTATCTCGCTCGGCGGAACGCTCGATTACTTCGTGCAAACCGTGTTCAACTACCCGACGCTGGCCGAGGCCTACAAGATTGCCGCGCTCGACGCTTACAACCGCATGACTTTCTAGTTCCAGGCAGTTTCCCCGGCGTCGTTTCTCGCGGGGACGGCGGGGACAGCGGGGGGCGCAGGGAATGTCTGGGGCTTCGATGACGGGGATCGGAGTTAACTTCTGGTTGGCGGGATTGATTCCCGTAAAGGTTTTCGCAGAGGCGCAGGGAGCGCGGTGAATGACAGGAAATCCGTCATGCCGGCCTAAGAGCCGGCATCCACTTCCAGCGAAACCTCCCAGGTGGATTGCGGGTCAAGCCCGCAATGACGGGCCTCTCGGTCATGCTGGCGCTCATGTGGCAATGCAGGTTTTACAGTTAGTAACCGCTAAAATATAAAACGATATTACCTCTGCGCTCTCCGCGTCTCTGCGAGAATCTTCTTCGAAAACTACAGGCGTCTGGGAACTAACACTGCTCCCAGGGCAGCCCCTCGAAGCGCCATCCGCCGATCGTGCTGCGGTGGTGGTCGTCGTCGAGTTCGCCCTCGAAACCGTGCTTGATGTTGTAGACATGCCTGAAGCCGTGCTCGATCAGCAGGTTGCCGGCTTCCTCGGAGCGGTTGCCGCTGCGGCAGATCAGCACCACCGGCACGCTGTCGTGCGCCGATGACGCGATCACGCCGCCGAGGATCAGCTTGCGCACCTCGCGCTCGAAATCCGGGTTGATGACGAAGTCGGGCTCGTCGATCCACGGGATGTTGACCGCACCGACGGGGTGACCGATGAACAGGTATTCCATGTCCGAGCGCACGTCGATGAATGCGGTGCTCGGCTCTTTCTTCATCAGGTCGAAGGCTTCCTGCGCGCCGATATGTTGTACTTTACTTTCAGTCATTTCTCTAACTATTTGATTGTTCGATAAAAGATACGGGAAACAAGTGTCAAATATGCTATAGACTGAACACGGAATCGAGCTTTATTTGAGATTTTTTTGAACATCACTGCGGATTTGGCCGATGCATCAGCGCATACATGCGCCATCTGTCCAGAATTGCGCGTGTTTCGTCGTTTTCTGAGCGATTATCAAACAGGATCCCGGCATGCCCTGGTAAGGCCGCTTATAATTTGTTTGATGATCGATCAACAACTAATGACATGCTGAAAAGCCATAAAAATCGAACTGTCGAACGCTGGCCGCGTCTCGTTGCGGTGTTGATTGTTTGGCTGTTTGCCATCGATGCGAACGCGGCACTGGTCATAAATTCCGCGACAGTCGATGGCGGCGCAACCACTACCGTCGCGGCAGGTAGTACCATTTCGCTGTCGATTACGGTTACCTCATCCGGCGGCGGTGCCAGCAACGACTGGTTTGCGACAGGCTGGTTGATCGCAAATGCGAGCGGACCGCTTGCCTGTGTCAATCACGCGGATTATTCGGCGTCAGGGACTTATACCGAAACCTTCAATATCACCGCGCCGGCGACAGCCGGTACCTTCAATGTCTACCTGGTCGCGTATCGCAGCGACACCTGTACCTCCGCTGGCAGCAGTCCCCAGTTCGTGCTTGCAAACGCCGTCATAACGACGCCGGCGACGATTCCGGTTTGTGAAACCTTTCGCGACGAATTCTCCACCGCGGCTTATAACAACCAGAACGGCAGTTTCAACTGGGCGACCGACTGGAGCGAGGTCGGCGATGACGGCACCGCGACAGGCGGTAATATCCAGGTCGCTTCGAACTCGGTGCGATTCCGGGGTGGACTCCAGCCGGCAACACCGCTTAACGGGCGCTACCTGGCGCGGCAGGCCGACCTGAGCGGATTTACCAGCGCTACGCTGACCTTCGACTACCGGGAATCCGGTATCTGGGAACCCAACGATGAGTTCGATATCTATGCCTCTGCCGACGGCGGGTCGAACTGGACGCTGATACAGACTTTCACGGATGATCAGGGTGGCTCATTTCAGCCTTTTTCGGCTGATCTGACGCCCTATATCGCCAGCAACACCAGGATTGCATTTGTCATCAGGGCCGACAATGCCGGCGAGAGCTTCTTCATCGATAATGTTCAGATCGAGGCCTGTGCGGCCGCGGTTGGGCTCGATCACTTTACGATTACCCCGGCAACCACCAATGCCAGCACCTGCCTGCCGAACGCGATCACGATTGTTGCCGAGGACGCATCGAATAATCCGATCACCAACTACACCGGCACCGTCAACATCGGCACCAGCTCCGGAAATGGCAACTGGAGCGTGAATGATGCCGACAACGTGACCAATCCGAACCCGGATGTCGACGATGACGGTGCGGTTGATTACGGCTTTCTGGCGTCGGACGCAGGCGAAATTATTCTCGATCTGACCGATACCCGGGCCGAGACCTTGACCATAAGCGTGTCCGATGCATTCGCGGGCGTCACGTCGACCAGCGTGGCGATCAGTTTTGCCGACAACGTTTTCATCATCACCGAGGACCCGGTGCAGGTTGCGGGGCGTCCACAGGCGATGAGTATCGCGCTGTGGACCAACGACGGCAGCAATTGTTTCATCGATACCAGCTATAACTATAATCCGCAAATCCTGGAAGCGAGTATCGACCGGGGCGGGGTGTTGCCGGGCGCGAACGATCCGGCGATCGGCGCGGTCGTGATTCCGCAAGGACCTGCGAGCGCCGCCATCACGCTCGATTTCTCGGCCATGCCGGGGCAGGCAAGTTTCACTCTGGACAGCAGCGATGTCGGACAGTATCGCCTGAACATTACCGACAACAGCAATGTGCATAGCGCGGGATCGATTGTCGGCAGCAGCAACATCCTGACGGTCCGTCCTTTCGGTATCGCGGTTACCGGTATCAGGGCCGGCGCGATCGTAAACCCGGGCGGCAGCGCGCCCGCCGATCCGATTTTCACCGTCGCCGGAGGTGACTTCGAAGCCACCGTATCCGCCGTGTTGTGGGATGCCGCCGACGATACCGACAACGATGGCGTGCTCGATACCGGTTTTTTTGCTAATAATGTTGTCGCGCCCAGTTTTGCCTGGGATACGACGCTTGCGGCGTCGACCGCGGCGGCAAGCTATACGCCCGATCCGGGCACGCCCGGCGTACTCAATAACGGTAACATACTGCTCGCCGAATTCGGCGGCGGTTCGTTTAACTTCACCGATCTGCAATACACCGAGGTCGGCAGTTTTACGCTGCAGTCGTCTGCGCTCGATTTTCTCGGCGTCGCGAGCGCCGATATCGCAGGCGACGACATCGTCGTCGGTCGCTTCATCCCGGCGCTATTTCAGGTCACCCATCCCGGCGCCAACAACGGCCAGCTCGGTGAGGGTTGCGTCGGCTTTAGCTATATCGGACAGGATTTCAGTTACGCAGCCGGAATGGAGCCGGTGTTTACGGTAACCGCGCAAAATGCGCTGGGTGCAACCACCGCGCAATATCGTGATGGCTTCGTCAAACTGGGCGCAAACAGCGCTACCGTAGTCGCGACCCAGGACGAGGTTGAAGTCGGTACCGATGCCCTGCCGATGCTGGTGAGCTACGCCCAGGCGGCGATGCTCGATACGCCAAACAACGACGGCAGCGTCGATTACCGCTTCGGTGCCGATACCTTCCGTTACGGCCCGGCGTCCCCGGTAAGCTTCGCCAAGTACGACAATAGCGAAATCGACGAGTATACCGGCGATATCGATCCGGAAATTACCGCCGTATCCGACGGCGAGGTCACCACCATTTACGCGGCCGGAACCCACAAGATCAATCCCGACGGCAATCTCAACCGCTTTGGTCGATTGAACATGAAAAATGCATTCGGCTCGGAAATCAGCTCGCTGCCGATGCAGGTTTACGTCGAATACCTGGATAACGGCGTTTACCAGAAATCGATGGGCGATACCTGTACCGCGATCAGCGCGGCCGACCTGTTAAACACCCCTGCGGCGTTTTCGGTACCGACCGTCGACAACAACCCGGCGGCTGCGGGCAATGTCAACTACAGCTACCCGGCGCCCGGCGCGAATGGAACCGTCAATACCATTACCAGGCTCGACCCGGCCTGGGCGGACCAGCTCTGGCTACGCTACGACTGGAATGGCGACGGCGTCTTCGATGATGATCCGAACGCCACCGCGACCTTCGGCATTTTCGAAGGCAACGAGGTACAGATCTACATTCAGCAGAGATACGAGGGGCTCTAGTACCCGCCGATAACCGCGGATTTGCGCCCGCGGGTAGGCTAGAGACTATCCGCGGGATTCCAGGGTGTTCAGTAATGTTGCGGCTCGCGGCATCAACGCAAGATCACAATTTAATCGATAACAGTCGTGCGCGGTCATTCCCGCGCGAGCGGGAATCTTGTAATATCCAGTCACTTCGATAAGTGAGGCCGCGCTTCGATGCCAGGGCCCGCGGAACAATTGCGATGAAAACCATTTACCTGTTACGCCACGCCAAGTCGAGCTGGGACAACAACAGCCTCAGCGACAAGCAGCGCCCGTTGAGCGCGCGCGGGTTGAAAAACGCGCCGCAAATGGGGCAACGTTTTGCCGCGCGCGGCGAGCAGCTCGAACGGGTATTGTCGAGCCCCGCATTGCGCGCGTTGAACACCGCGCAGCTGTTCTGCGAGGCCTGCGGATACCCGCCCGACGATATCGTCGTCGAAGCGGACCTTTACTTTTCGGGCAGCGTGTCGATCGAGGACCTGATCATGGCGCAGGACGACCAGCTGCGCGCGCTGATGCTGGTGTTCCATAACCCGGACATCACTTATTTCGCCAATTCGATCGACTACGATTTTCACATCGACAACGTGCCTACCTGCGGCCTGGTCAAGCTGGTCAGCGACATCGCGCAATGGCGCGACTGGACCCGCGACAATACCGATGTCGAGTATTTCGACTACCCGAAAAACACCGGCGAGGTGCTGCGCAAGTAGGCCGGCGAGCGCGCCGGGGTGGCCGCTCAGTTCGAGCGCAGGTGAATATTCCGATGGCGCAGGCCCTCGGGCTTGCGCCGCTTGAGCCGGTTTGCCTCGCGCATGCGGTCCTGCGCTTCGCGTATCAGCGCCTGCTGACTACCTTCTCCGGTTTCGCTCTTGCCCTTGAGCTGGACGTAGGAACCGTCGCCATGCATTTGCCAGACGCCGTATTCGTCGGATAACTGCGTGTCGATGATATTGCGCAGCCGCGCCTGCAGTTCGGGATCTTCCACCGGCGCCAGCACTTCGACGCGGTGTTCGAGGTTACGCATCATCGCGTCGGCCGAGCCGATGTAGTATTCCGGGTTGTCGGCATTCTTGAAATAGTAGATGCGGCTGTGTTCGAGAAAACGCCCGATTACGCTGAACACGCGGATATTGTCCGACAGGCCGGGAACGCCCGGGCGCAGGCGGCAGGTATCGCGCACGATCAGGTCGATCTTGACCCCGTCCTGCGAGGCCTGGTAGAGCGCGCGCACGATATCCTTGTCCTCCAGCGCGTTGATCTTGAGCTGGATGTGGCCATTCGATTTGTCGCTGTGCTGGTCGATTTCGCGCTGGATCTTGTCGAGTAGCGCGCGCTTCAGCAGCTTCGGCGCGGGCAGAATCTTGCGGTAATTGCGCTTCGGCGTGAACCCGGTGGTCAGGTAGTTGAACAGTTCGGTGATGTCGCGGCCGATATCGGGGTCGCTGGTCAGCAGGCCGAGATCGGTGTAAAGCCGCGCGTTGCCGGCGTGATAGTTGCCGGTGCCGATGTGCACGTAACGGCGCAGGCCGCTGTAGTCGTTGCGCACCACGAGGATGACCTTGCAGTGGGTTTTCAGGTCCATCACGCCGTAGGTCACGTGAATACCGGCTTCCTCCAGCCGGCTCGACCAGCGGATATTGGCGGCCTCGTCGAAGCGCGCCTTCAGTTCCACCACCACCGCGACCTGCTTGCCGTTTTGCGCCGCGTCGACGAGGTAGTCGATGACCTTGGTCTCGCCCGAGGTGCGGTACAGCGTCATCTTGATCGCGCGCACCTTCGGATCGCGGCTGGCCTCGCGCAGCAGGCGTTCGACCGAGGTTGAAAACGATTCGTAGGGATGATGCAGCAGGATCGAGCCGATATCGCGCACCGCGTGAAAGATGTTGGGCATATGCGCGAGCTTCGGGTGATCGATCGGGTGGTGCGGCGGGTCGCGCAGCGCCGGTATCTCCAGGCTGCACAGGCTCAACAGGTCGCGTGCCGCGAGCAATCCTTTCTTTTCGAATACGTCGGCGGGGTCCAGCCCGAGCTCGGCCGCGAGCATGCCGCGGCGGGTTTGGTCCATATCGTGCTGCACCACGACGCGCACGATCTTGGCGAAGCGACGATGCCGCACCTCGGACTCGATGATCGCGAGCAGGTCGTCGGCCTCGTCCTCGTCGCGCGCGGTGTTGGCGTTGCGCGTCACGTAAAAAGTTTCGCTGGCGACGATTTCCATGTTCGGAAACAGGACATCGAGGTTCTTCGCCATGACGCTTTCCAGCGGCACGAAAGTATAGGTATTCGGCACCTGCAGGAAGCGCGGAATGCCGAGGCCGACCGGCACCTTGACGCGCGCGCGCAGCTCCTCCTCGCTGTCGCTGTGACGCAGCGTGACCAGCAGGTTCAGCGACAGGTTGGAAATAAACGGGAACGGGTGCGCCGGATCGACCCCCTGCGGCGTGACCAGCGGATAGATGTTGTCGAAGTAGTAGCTGCGGATAAAATCGCGATCGGCCCCTTCGAGCGATTCATAGGGCGTGATATGAATGCCGTTCTCGGCAAGCCCCGCGATCAGCCGCGGCATCAGTTCGGATTTTTCTTCCTCGAGTTCGCGCACCCTGGCGTAGCATTCCTCGATCTGCTGCGCGGGCAGGCGACCGTCGACGCTGTAATCCATGACGCCGGCGCCGACCTGCTGTTTCAGACCGCCGATGCGTTTCATGAAAAACTCGTCGAGGTTGGAGCTGACGATGCCGACGAACTTGAGACGCTCCAGCAGGGGATTGCTTTCGTCCTGCGCCTCGTGTAGCACGCGGCGGTTGAACTCGAGCCAGGTGAGCTCGCGGTTGAGATAGAGTTCGGGCGCGCCTAGGTCCGAATAGTCGGTCTCCTGCGCAACTGCCGTTGTTTCCGTTGTGACTTCGGGCGCTGCTGCCTCGTTGTCGGAGACGATCGTCAGGGTGTCCTTGATACCGGGGGTTGTAGCCATGTTTGTTACGTTAATCCGTTCAGGTTAATGATGTTCGGGCACGAAAGTCTGGTCCTCCATCGGCGGCCGTATGTAGCCGCCCGCAGTGCTGCGCGGTTCCAGCTCGATCGGTGCCGGGGTCAGGTCCTCGTAGGGAATCATGCTCAGCAGGTGCTTGATGCAGTTCAGCCGCGCGTGTTTCTTGATATCGGCGTTGACCACGTACCACGGCGCCTGCTTGATATCAGTATAGGCGAACATCTGGTCTTTGGCCTTCGAATACTCGAGCCACTTGTTGCGCGATTCGAGATCCATCGGGCTCAGTTTCCAGCGCTTGGTCGGGTCCTTGATGCGTCCCTGGAAACGGCGTTCCTGCTCCTCGTCGCTGACCGAAAACCAGTACTTGATCAGGATGATGCCGGAACGCACCAGCATGCGTTCGAATTCCGGGCAACTGCGCATGAATTCCTCGTATTCCGCGTCGCTGCAGAATCCCATGACACGTTCGACGCCGGCGCGGTTGTACCAGCTGCGATCGAACAGCACCATTTCGCCGGCGGCGGGCAGATGCGGCACGTAGCGCTGGAAATACCACTGGGTCTTGTCGCGTTCGGTCGGCGTGCCGAGCGCGACCACGCGGCAGATGCGCGGGTTCAGGCTCTCGGTAATACGCTTGATGACGCCGCCCTTGCCGGCAGCGTCGCGGCCCTCGAAAATGCAGACCACTTTCAATCCTTTCTCCTTGATCCACTCCTGCAGCTTCACCAGTTCGATTTGCAGTTTGGCCAGTTCCTGCTCGTATTCCTTGTTCGAAATTTTCCGGTTTTTTTGTTTTTCGACGTTTGGAGACATGATTTCGCCCTAAAATCAATGGTTGGAACCCTCCAACCTATACCAAACCGCAAAAACTGTCCATATTTGGGCAATACGAAGTTACGCGACAATGACATGAATCAGTTTTGCCCAATGCCGGTGAACCATCGGCCAGGTTTTCGGTCGATAAATCTGTCGCAAGGGAGACGCCCATATGAGTAATAATCCGTTCATAACACCGTTCGAATCATTGCCCGAAGCGCTGCCGATTTTCCCGCTGCCCGGCGCCGTCGTCATGCCGGGTGCAGAATTGCCGCTGAACATCTTCGAACCGCGCTACCTGAACATGGTGAACGATGCGCTCGGCAAGCATCGCATGATCGGCATGATCCAGCCCAATCCCGACGCCGACAACGATATCGATATCTGCCGCACCGGCTGCGCCGGACGCATCACGCAGTATCGCGAAACCCGGGATTGCCGCATCGAAATGGTGCTGACCGGGGTATGCCGTTTCGACGTGGCCGAAGAACTGTCGACGACGCGCGGCTACCGCTTGATCGTGCCGGACTGGTCGCGTTTCGCCGAAGATTACGTGGATCACGGAAAATCGCTCGACGGGCGGCACCAGGAGCTGGTCGAGACGCTGAAGCAGTTTTTCGAGGGCAAGGGCTACGAGGCCGACCTGGCGATGCTCGAGCGGTTGCCGGCGGCGCGCCTGGTCGACAGCCTGACGCTGGCGCTGCCGTTCAGCGCGCGCGAAAAACAGATGCTGCTCGAAACCGTCGCTGTCGAGAGTCGACTGGCCAATTTCATAGCGCTGCTCGACGGCGATTTCGAAGTCCCCGACTCGGCCACGCGACACTAGAAACCAGTCATCCCGCTTCCCGGGCCCGCCACGCCGTCATGCCGGGCCTGACCCGGCATCCATTGACGCCAGCCAACGTTGTCGGCGCAAGGCCCCTTGGGCCTTGCGGAACGTTCGCGCCATGGTCGCAATGGATTGCGGCCTGCGCCGCAATGCCGAACTCCCCGTCGTTCCGGCGCCTACGCGGCCCGCGTGCGCCCGGTTAGCCAACGCGTCATCGCGCTCCCAGTGCCGCGTTCGAAGGTAATTAAGTACTGTGTCCCCGGAATTCTTTTTGACTCTCTGGAAGGCTGGTTCCGGGGGTGGTCTCGTTTGGCAATTCAGGTATAGTTTACCCGTTAAAAAAATAAGGAATAACGGAATGAAGCCGCCAGGTCTGCTCGCGAGTCTGACACTGTTTTCAATTCTGTACACCGGCCTTGCGCCGGCCGAGTCGGGCGATCGGATCGTCACCGGTTCCGTGATCGCCAACCGCAGCGTCACGCTGGCGACTCGCATCATGGGCCGGATCACGCGGGTACACGCGCTCGAGGGCGAGCGGGTCAAGGGTGACCAGGTGATCGTCGAGCTCGATGACACCGAGTACCAGGCCAGGCTAAAGATCGCGCAGGCGGCACGCGAGCGCGCCGAGGCGGAACTCGCGCACCGCGAGCGCAGCCGCAAGCGCCTCGAAAAACTGACCCAGACCAACGCGGTGTCGCAGGACGCCGTCGACGAGGCCGTGTACGCACTCGAAATTGCCGCGGCCAACCTCAAGGCCGCGCAGGCGGAAATCGATGCAATCCAGTCGACCCTGATGGAAACCCGGATCAGGGCGCCGTTCGACGCGGTCGTGATCAGGAAGTACGCGGAGACCGGCCTTGTTACGCAACCCGGACAGGCGCTCTACGAGATCCAGGATCAGAGCAAACTCAAGTTCAGGGCGCGCGTCACGGAACGCGATCTGACGAATATCAAGGTTGACGACGTGGCGTTGGTCACGATCACGGCGCTCGGCGACGAATCGGTCAGCGCGCGCGTCATCAGGGTTATACCGTACGGCGACGATCGCCATACCTTCCTGATCGAGCTCGCGCTGCCCAACAGGCCCGGACTGTATCCAGGCATGTTCGGCAAGGCGATATTCCGGTAAAGCCGGACAGGGAAACCGCGAACGGCATGCAGTCATTGCTCCGCTATTTCGCCAGCAACCATACCCTGGCAAATATCTTCACGCTGATGGTCGTGCTGCTGGGCCTTGGTACCCTGACCCATATTCAACGTGATAACTTCCCGAGCGTCGACCTGGCGGAAATGGTCATCACCACGCGCTACCCCGGCGCGTCGCCGCGGGATGTCGAACTCAATGTCACCAACAAGATCGAGGAAGAACTCAAGGAAGTCGACGGGCTGAAACGCGTGACCTCGTTTTCGATGGAAAACATTTCGGTCGTCAACGTCAAGATCGACCTCGACGCCAAGGATCTGGACAAGGTCAAGACCGATGTTCGCGACGCGGTATCGAGAACCGCGGGGCTGCCGCCGGAGGTCGACGAGCAGCCGGTAGTGCTCGAAATTACCACGGCGACCGGAATTCCGATCATCGAGGTGGGTCTGAGCGGTGATATCCCTTATGCCGAGCTGCGCGAGATCGCGCGGCGCGCGGAAAAAGCCCTCGAGGAAATTCCCGGCGTGGCGCGGCTGCGGCGTTACGGTTACCTCGACCGCGAAATCCAGGTCGAAATACTGCAGGATGCGATGGAGCAATGGCAGGTGCCCGGAGCGCAGATTGTCAACGCGATCGCGAATCGCAATATCCGCGCCAGCGGCGGATCCTTCGAGTCCTATACCAGCGAAAAAAATATCGTTACGCTGGCGCAGTTCGAGACCCCGCAGGAGGTCGAGGACGTTATCGTCGACGTCACCGCCGACGGTACCCAGGTTCGCGTCAGGGATCTTGCCATCGTCAAGGATGCCTTCGAACCGGAAAAGATTCGTTCGCGCATGAATGGCAGGGCGGCCATCTCGTTCCTGGTCTACAAGAAAGAATCGGCCGACATTATTCGCACCGTGGAGCGGATCAAGGCCTTTGTCGACGAAAACCAGCATCGATTGCCGGACAGCGTGCGCATCGAGTACTCCAACGATGTGTCGCAGAACGTCAATAACCGCCTCGAGGTCGTGCTTTATAACGGCGCGCTGGGCCTGGTCCTGGTGCTGGTGACGCTGGCGCTGTTCCTCGACCTGCGCTCGGCAATCTGGGTGGCGATGGGGATCCCGGTGGCGCTGCTCGGCACGATATTCCTGCTGCCGATGTTCGGCGCCTACCTCGATTCGATCGCGCTCGGCGCGATGATCCTGGTCATCGGCATCATCGTCGACGACGGCATCGTCGTCGCCGAGAATATCTGGCGCTTCCGCGAAATGGGTAAAGCGCCGCTGGATGCCGCGGTCGAAGGCGCGGCGGCGGTATTCGCGCCCGTTGTTACCACGTTGCTGACGACGGCGTTGGCATTTGCGCCGATGTTTTTCATGACCGGCACGCTCGGTGATTTTATCTTCGTGATTCCGCTGGTGGTGTTGTTGGCATTGCTGGTGTCGTTCGCGGAACTGATCGTTGCCCTGCCGGCGCACCTGATCTGGGGCGTCGACGAGCGCGCGCTGAACGTGGCAAAGGAACCCAGGCGGCTCGATATCGAGGCGATCAAGCGCGCCTTCGGTAATATTCTCGAACGCATGCTCAGGTGGCGCTACCCGGTAATGATCGCCGCCTTCGTGGTGCTGATGAGCGCTTTCTGGTACGCCGCGCGCTATATGGATTTCGTGCTGTTCCCGACGCAGTCGGCGGATCGGTTTTACGTGCTCGCCGAATTGCCGACGGGTTCCTCGCTCGACCACACCTCCGACACGATCCGCAGCCTCGAGGCGCTGGTCGAGGATTTACCCGCCGGCGAGGTCGAGTCCTACGTCACCCGGATTGGCGGCCTCGGCGATTATTTTCCGGGCGAGAATGAGCACTGGGCTTACGTCGGGGTATTCCTGACACCATTTGCGACGCGCGAACGCAACGCCGACGCGATCGTTGAAGACCTGCGTGCGCGCGGCGAGAAGATCGAAGAGATCGAGCGGCTCGGGTTTATCGTCGACAGCGGCGGGCCGCCGGTAGGCCGGCCGATCACGATTCGTGTCGTCGGCAGCGATGATACCCGGCGCGCCGAACTCGCCGAACTGGTGGTGCAGCGGCTCGAGCGACTCGATGGCGTCAAGGACATCGACCGCGACGACAAGAAAGGCAAGGAGCAGATCAATATCGAAATCGACTATATCCGCCTTGCCGACCGGGGGCTCACCGTGGCCGATATCGCCCGCAACGTACGCCTCGCTTTCGACGGCGAGGTCGTCACCTCGGTTCGTTACGGCGACGAGGATGTCGATTTCAGAGTGTTGTTCGAAGAATCCGCGCGCAGCTCGCTCGACACGCTGGCGGACCTGGTGATTCCGAACGCGCGCGGCGATTTCGTCCGCCTCGAGGAGGTGGCCGAATTCAGCATCGGCGCGGGACCGTCCAACGTTTACCACTTCGATAACGAGCGCGCGATCACGATTACCGCCGACGTGGTCAAGGACGTCATCACGCCGCTGGCGGCGACCGCGCGCACGCTGCAGGACATCGACCTGGACCAGGACTGGCCCGGAATGCGTCTCGCGGTCGGCGGCGAGGCCGAGGAGTCGGCGGAATCGATGGGCAGCCTGGTGGTCGCCTTTATCGCCGCTGCGATCGGCATCTACCTGCTGCTGGTGCTGCTGTTCAATTCGCTGACGCAGCCGGTGATGGTCATGATCGCGATCCCGTTCGGCCTGGTCGGGGTCATCCTCGCGTTCGCGCTGCACCAGCAGGCCTTCGGTTTCCTGGCGATGCTCGGCGTCGTCGGCCTGACCGGCATCGTCGTCAACGACTCGCTGATCCTGGTCAACCTCGTCAACCGCCTGCAGGAAATCCAGCCTGGCCTGTCGGCCCACGACCGGATCGTCGGTGCCGCCAAAACCAGGCTGCGCCCGATCGTGTTGACGTCGATTACGACCGTGGCGGGTCTGTTGCCGATGGCCTACGGCCTTGGCGGTTCGGATCCGTTCTCGGCGCCGATGGCGCTCGCGATGGGGTACGGTATCCTGTTCGCGACGCCGATCACGCTGGTGCTGATCCCGTGCCTGCTCGCCGTCATGGATGACCTGCAGCAAATTTCGCGACGCCTGTATAAAAACTTGCCCTGGTCCCCGACTGATCCCGAACAGATACGGGGACACAATACTTGATTTCTCTACTTGTATAACCCGAAATCCGGTTATAACCACTAGTTGAGTATTGTGTCCCCGGAATTTTTTTGGAACATGGTCGACGAATCGAAACGATCCAGCCCGCAGCATCCGATGCCTGGAAAGCGTGCGCAAATGGCGTATTTGTTGCTGGCGTACACGGCGACTCTGTTTGCCGTCGCCGGTGTATTCCTGCCCCTGCTGCCGGCAACGCCCTTTCTCCTGGTTGCGGTCTGGGCGGCGTCGAGGGGATCGCAGCGGATACATGACTGGATTTACGATCAACCAATGTTTGCCCGCCTGATCAACGACTGGCAGCAACAAGGCGCGGTGCCGTTAAGCGCAAAATGGCTGGCCACGATGATGATGCTCGGCAGCTGGCTAACCCTGATCTGGACCGGATCGCACTGGATGCTGGTGCTCGGCATGAGCCTGTTCTTTGTCTGCATCGGCGGCTTTTTATGGACGCGCCCTAAACCGAGGGCTTGACCACCGACGGCATCTCGTCAATGATCGGCTCGTGTTTCGTTGGCCGATACTGATGAATCTCTCGCAATTACTCGCGGACAGGGCGGCACGCCATGGCGACAAGGCGTTCCTGTTGTTCGAGCGCCAGCCGCTCGAAGCCGGGTCGAAGGGTTCGTTGCGCCGGGTTTTGTCCTACCGCGACCTCGATGCGCAGGTCAACCGCGCCTGCCATTTTCTTGCCGACCAGGGGCTAGGGCAGGGAGATGTCGTCAACCTGCACCTGCCCAACTGCCCGGCCTTCGTTATCCTGTGGTTTGCCGCGGCGCGTCTTGGCGCGGTGATGATGCCGACCAACGTGTTGGCGTCGGTCGACGAGCTGGTGTACCTGCTCGGCCACTCGCATTCGAAAATCGCCTTGACCACCGCCGAGCACCTGGCAACGCTGGGCGAGTGCCAGCGGCAACTCGACCAACTGCGGCAGGTAATCGCCTGCGACCCGTACGCGTCCGAGCCCGCCGCGGATGCGTTCGAGGCGCGGCTCGTGCAATATCCCGATTCACCGTGGCCATGCCCGGCCGACGACACCGACATGGCCGCGATCATGTATACCTCGGGTACGACGTCGAAACCAAAGGGCGTCATGGTCACCCACGCCAACTACCTGGCCGCGGGCCGAACCGTCGCCGATGCCATCGAGCTCGGCGAGCAGGACCGGCAATTCGTCGTGCTGCCGCTATTCCACGGCAACGCACAATACTATTCGACGATGAGCGCGCTGCTCGCCGGCGCCAGCGTCGCGCTGATGGATCGCTTTTCCGCAAGCCGCTATTTCGACCGTTGCATCGAGTATGGCTGCACCGTGGCGAGCCTGTTCGCGGCGCCGATGCGCATGATTCTCGCGCAACCGGAACAGCCGGAGCATCGCGACAACGGGCTGCGTGTCGTGCTGTTTGCACAAAACCTGACGCCGCAACAGCTCGAGCAATGGGAGCGGCGCTTCGGCGCGCCGTTGTGCCAGCTGTGGGGTATGACCGAAACCATGGGACCGCCACTGATGAACCCGCTGCGCGGCGAACGGCGCAACTGGACCGTCGGCAAACCGATCGGCGGATACGAGGTTGCGCTGGTCGATGAAACGGGCGCCACTGCCGCGCAAGGCCGGGCGGGCGAAATCACGGTAAAAGGGATCCCCGGTGAAACCATCATGTCGGGTTATTTCAGGAATCCGCAGGCGACCCGCGACACGATTCGCGACGGCTGGCTTTATACCGGCGACAGCGCGATCCGCGACGACGACGGATATTTCCGTTTCGTCGATCGCAACAAAGACATGATCAAGCGTTCCGGTGAGAATGTCTCCGCGGGCGAGGTCGAAAACGTCGTGTTGCAGCACCCGGCGGTGTTCGAATGCGCCGTTATCGGCCTGCCGGACGCGCTGCGCGACGAGGCGATCGTCGCGGTGGTCGTATTGCATCGAGGACGCGAGGTCAGCGAAGCCGAACTGATTGGATTTTGCTCAGGCAAGCTCGCCAGCTTCAGGGCCCCGCAACGCATCGTATTCGAGGAATCCCTGCCGAAAACTTCGGTGGGCAAGATCCAGAAGCACCTGATCCGGGATGCATTGATGCGCAACGCCGTTTCTGCACCGTCGCGGTAAGGTCGAATCCGGGGTTCCGATTTGAAAGCCGGCATGGTTTCTGTTATGTGTCCGGGTAGAAGTTGCAGCAATAAGTCCGATAACTGAAAAATTAGAGGATTAACTTTCGTGACAGCCACTGATATATCATATGCTTTCGACAAGCGACGCCCGATGGCCGCGGCGTTGCGGAAGCGCGTGATGCCGCAGTCTTGCCGAAGGTTGCGGCCGCAAACTGTCCGATGAACCTGGTAACTCGAACTTTTACTCATCAAGCGGCCCTGGTCTTGCCTGCAACAATCCAATTCTAACCAAAACAAAAGGACACACAAATGCCAACCAATCAAAACTCTAAAAACATGCTCGTCGTGGTGCATGGCATGGGCGAGGACACCCGGGAAGGCGTCGAAGCCGAGGTCAGGCAAGTCCTGAGCGACAAGCTCGGTTCGAATATAGAGGATAAGGTAGACGTCCGCGCCATCGCCTACAACAAGGTCTTCAACGACTGGCGCCGGCGCGCCGCCGACAACTGGAAGCAGGCGGTCAATGCGCTCGAGGGACGCGTCCATTTCACGCGCACCAAGAGCTTCCTGGAAAAAGCGGTCAAGGTAAACGACGATAATTTCTACGCTACGCACTGGCTCGACGTCGTGCTCTACATGAGCACGCTGGGGGTGCGGGTTCAGTTGGAAGTCGCCCGGCAAATGACCCAGATCCTGCAGGAGTTCAACAACGGCGGTAATCTGAATTCGCGCAAGATCGTGCTGATGGCGCATTCGCTGGGCACGGCGGTGACCCACGATACGCTGCACAAGATGTGGCACGGCGGTTTCGAGGATGCACGCTACAACAACCTGTCGAAAATGCCGTTCACCTTCTCCGCGTTTTATCAACTGGCAAACACCAGCCGGCTGCTGAAAACCGGCATCGATCCGACCAGCCGACAAACCGCGGTGCGACCCGCGCCCAGCGGCATGATGGAACTCATGTACAACGTGCATCACAAGTTCGACCCGATCGCGCTGGTCAAGGCGTTCAAAATCGACGACCTGGCACGCTGGCTGCCCGAGCAGAACTGGCCGGACGAGTTTTTCTTCGATGTGGAGTTGAGCGGCGTGCACGCGGTCAACGTGCACGGCATGACGCACTACCTGTCGGACCCGCGGCTGCACTGCCCGTTGTTCAACCTGCTAATCGACGATTACAGCTATCCGCCGGATCGCTCCGCGCAATACAAGAAACACGACAAGGGCGTATTCGGCAAAAAGGTGGACAAGCTCAAGGCCAGCATCGATGCGATCGACTTCGACGAAATCGAATCGATCAGCGAAATTGCCGAATTCTGGAAAAAAATCGAAGCGGTACAATCCGACGCCGATGCAAAGCTGGAAGATTTGACCGCCGCGTTGAAAGCGATCGCCGACAAAGGGGATGAGTGATGAACAGTATTAAAGTATTGATCGGCATCGTTTCGCTTTTGCTGTTGTTCGTATCCCCGGTCAAAGCCGGGGAAATCTGTGAATCCAGGCTGGACAGTCTCGAGTTTGAAGATTTCAAAGCCTGGATCCAAACCGTCCGGGAGTCCAACTGCGCCAGAACGACCCTGAGCGAATATCCCGAACTTGCTCGCGTCGACGTTGGCGATGATCCCGTCGCCGCAACCAGCGCTTACCAGGCCGCGGTGAGAGTGTTTCTGTCGGTCATAGGCAAAGGTTCATTTGATCCCGATTTCATCCAAATTACCAAGACGATGAACCTGCAGTCGCATGCCGACGCAGTCAATTTTAAGGCGCTGACATTTAATTTAAAGGAGCCGGAAGGGACGGGTTACCCGGATATCGAGAGGACTATTGATATCGGCAACACGGCCGTGACTACATACAAGACTTACCGCCGGTATTGCGTAACGGCGAAAGACGAAACTGCCTGCGCGTTATGGGAAAAAACGGCGCGGCTGCTGGGGGCGATGGCCTATATCACCGAAGATTACAGGGGAGTAATAATCGGGTATACCCTCACCCAGTTCCAGAGGAAGCTCGATGACACCATCGACAAATGGGACGACTATTTCGAGCAGCGCAAACCCCAGCTGCCGTGGGAAATGGCGATCAACCA
>Ga0224497_10000917_pt1 | contig 19506 bp, 14 predicted proteins | sample SF_Jul11_sed_USG_4_FD_167970 | JGI IMG/M metagenome (GOLD analysis project Ga0224497, IMG submission 167970) | Sediment microbial communities from San Francisco Bay, California, United States - SF_Jul11_sed_USGS_13 | ecosystem: Environmental > Aquatic > Marine > Sediment | place: USA... | reverse complement strand
AACCGGAGACAGATGGAGGACGGCGACCTCGTGCTCATCGATGCCGGAGCGGAGTACGGACAGTTCTCGGCCGACATCACTCGTACGTTCCCCGTCGGCGGGACCTTCACGCCTCCGCAGCGAGCGATCTACGACGTGGTGCTGGCCGCGCAGGAGGCCGCGCTCGCCGAGTGCCGGCCCGGAGGCACCCTCACCGCCCAGCACAGGGCCGCCCGCCGGGCGATCGCCTGCGGGTTGGTCGACCTCGGTGTGCTGCCCCGCGATGCCGAGGACTCATACGCCATGGGCCATGACCGTGAGTTCTTCATGCACGGCACCGGCCACTGGCTTGGCCTCGACGTTCACGACGCCGGCCGCTATCGGGTGGATGGGGAACCGATCGCGCTGGCACCGGGGATGGCTTTCACGGTTGAGCCGGGCGTGTATGTCGATCCGAAGCGTCCGGTCGTGGAGTTCGCCGTGCTCGACTACGACGAGGACGCTCTGCGGCAAGCAACCTACGAGCTCGGCCCCGAGGAGGCTCGCAAGCAGCGGGAGGCGGTTCGCGCAGCGGCCGACAAGCTCGAGCATGAGGTTCCGGCCGAGTTCCTCGGCATCGGGGTGCGCATCGAGGATGACATCCTCATTACGGAGGACGGATATAGGAACCTGACCTTCGGAGTGCCGACCGATCCAGCTGAGATCGAGGCCTTGTGCGCCGAGGTGTCGGCACTGCCGCGTCTATGAGCTGGCTCGCCAAGCGAGCCCTGATCTTCGCCGGTGTGGCGGTGGCCGTGGGTGTGGCATCGGCAGTCGGCTGGCCGGGCGACGTGAACAACGAGCCGATGACCGGGGGCCACTGGTTGGCCGTCGGCGGTTTCTTCGTCACCGCCGTGTTGCTCGTGGTGGCGGCAGTTCTGGCGGGCATGGCCGTGACGGGCGACGCCTGGCGGGTGAAGCAGTTCAAACTCGATGCGTATCTCGACGATATGAAGAAGGACCGTTAAGGCAACCGGCCGCTTCAACGCCATTCCACCCTTGAACGCTGCAAGAATCAGGTGGCACCACGCGAGGAGGCGCCATCGCCAGGATCAAGGTCGGCAACCCTTTCCCGCTCGGGGCGACCGTCGAGCGGGGAGGGGTCAACTTCTCCCTCTACTCTCGACATGCCTACGAGGTCGAGCTCTGCTTGTACGACGACGTCGATGACACCAAGCCGGCCGAAGTAGTCACGCTCGATTCCCGCCGCCACCGCACCTATCACTACTGGCACGTCAGGGTGAAGAATGTCGAGCCCGGACAGGTGTACGGCTACCGGGTGCGCGGACCATACGACCCCGAACTCGGACTCCGGTTTGACCCCGACAAAGTGCTGCTCGATCCGTACGGCAGATCGGTTGCCGTGCCGGCCGGGTACAGCCGGGAGGCCGCCATCCAGCCCGGGACCAACGACGGCGAGGCCATGAAGAGCGTCGTGGTCGACGTCGAGGCATACGATTGGGAGGGAGATGAGCCGCTGCGGCGCCCGTTCTCCCAGACGGTGATCTACGAACTGCACGTGCGCGGCTTTACCCGTCACCCAAGCTCGGGGGTGAAGAAACGGGAGAAGAGCGGGAGGCGCAACAGCCGGCGAGGATCCTTCGCCGGGCTCATCGACAAGATCCCCTACCTGCAGGACCTGGGCATCACCGCAGTCGAACTGCTGCCGGTGTTCCAATTCGACCGCCAGCACGCTCCGGAGGGGCTGTCAGATTATTGGGGCTACGGCCCGGTCTCGTTTTTCGCTCCCCACGCCGATTACGGCTGGCGGCGAGACCCGCTCGGCCCGCTGGACGAGTTCCGTGACATGGTCAAGGCGTTGCACCGCGCCGGGATCGAAGTGATTCTGGATGTCGTGTACAACCACACCGCCGAGGGCGGAGAAGGCGGCCCGACTAGCAGCTTCCGGGGCCTCGACAACCCTACGTACTACATGCTCGACGACGGGGGCGGGCGGTACGCCAACTACTCGGGGACGGGGAATACGCTGAACGCCAACCAGCCGATCGTCCGCCGGCTCATCCTCGACAGCCTCCGGTACTGGGTTGAGCAGATGCACGTCGACGGCTTCCGCTTCGATCTGGCGTCCATCCTCTCCCGGGACGAGAGCGGTCGGCCGATTCCCAACCCACCGGTGCTGCTGGATATCGAGACCGACCCGGTGCTGGCAGGAACCAAGCTGATCGCCGAGGCCTGGGATGCCGCCGGCCTGTACCAGGTGGGCGAGTTTGTGGGGGATTCGTGGAAGGAGTGGAACGGGAAGTTCCGCGACGACGTGCGCAGTTTTCTGAGAGGCGACAAGGGGAGCGTTCCCCGGGTGGCAGAGCGGATCATGGGCAGCCCAACCCTGTATGGCGGGGGAGTGCGCGAACCGGAGCGAAGCGTCAACTTCGTTACCTGTCATGACGGCTTCACGCTCAACGATCTCGTCACCTACGACCGGAAGCACAACGCCGCAAATCTGGAAGGCGGCCGGGACGGGTCCGATGACAATCGCAGCTGGAACTGTGGAGTGGAGGGGCCGACCGACCATCCGCACATCGAGGCCTTGCGCAACCGGCAAGTGAAGAACTTCTTGACGATCACGCTGCTCTCGGTGGGGACTCCGATGCTGCTCATGGGTGACGAGATGCGTCGCACCCAGAATGGAAACAACAATGCCTGGTCTCAGGACAACGAGACGAGCTGGCTCGATTGGTCGCTCCTGGAACACCACGGGGACGTTCACCGGTTTGTGCAGCAACTCATCGAAATGCGCCAGCATTTCGACTCCGTTCGCTTCGACCCGGGGCTCACCCTCAGCCAGCTCATCCGGCAAGCGAGGATCCGGCTGCACGGGGTGCGAATGGAGGCTCCCGACCTGTCGTTCGATTCTCACACCCTCGCCGTGTCGGCCGTGAACCGTTCGAATGGGTTGCGCATGCACTTCCTGCTCAACGGGTACACGGCGCCGCTCACCTTTGAATTGCCCGGGCTTCCGGCCGGGGCCGAGTCGTGGCGCAGGGTGGTGGACACCTCGTTGGCATCACCCAACGATGTGGTTGATCCGGCGCATGCACCGTTCGTCGACGGAGGCGGCTACCCAACGCCGCAGAAGACGGTGGTCGTCCTGTTTGCCGCCAACGGGATGAGTGACGACGACTGACGCCGCTACTCGTAGCGGAGGGCGTCGCCGGGCCGCATGCGAACCGCCCGTCGCAGCGGCAGACGCAGAACCAGCAGCGACACCAGGACCGTCACGACGAGGGCGACCAAAATCGGCCACACCGGAAACAGAAAGCTGAATCCAGCGTGGAACTCGTTCTCCAGCACCCACATGATGAACCGGCCGATCGCGTACCCGGTGGGTATGCCGAGCAGCCAGCCGACGAGAGCGATCACGATGCCTTCCGCCCGAAACATCGCCCGCAGGTCACGGCGGCGAGCGCCGATGCTGCGGAGAACCCCGATCTCCCGGGTACGGTCGAGCACGTTGGTCGTCATCGAGTTGACGAGACCGATCATGCCGATGGCGACGATGGGCAGGCCCATCGCCATGATCACCGTGACGACCAGACGATTCTCCTCCGCATTCAGGTTGCGTTCGATGTACCGGAGGGAGGTCCCGACCACGTAGCCGTTCTGCTCCATCGTGCGGTGTATTCCTGAGGCGGCGGCCTCAACTACCGCCGGATCGGGAGCGATCGTTCGTATCCAGTAATTGCCGGTGGTCCATCCCTCGTAGTCGAGCACGGTCTTGAAGGGGGTGAAGATGCCCTGGGCGTCGTTGACGAGCTGACCGTCGATGCCGATCACCTCCAGGTCGATCGGTCCCCGGCGGGTCTCGACGGTCACGACTTCACCGACCCCGGTACCGGACAACTTGGCAAGCGCTTCGCCGAACACCGCCACCCGGGCGCCCGCCTCGGCCTCTTCTGCGGTGAACCAGCGACCGTCGATCACGTCATGCTCGTAGGTGCTCACCGCCGGCAGGCCCCACACGTTGTGCTCCCCGTCCAACTCAACACTGCTGTAGATCATCTGATGGGCGAACTCCACTTCCGGGACCGACTCGATGAGGGCAACGGCGGCGGCGTCGAGACCGCGGCTGCCGTTGTTCCACAGGATGATGTCGCCGCCTTCGAGGTCTTGGGAGTTGCGAGTCTCGTCGAGCGCGGTGATCGATACGGCCCCGAACGCGAGCATCGTCCCGACCGCCAGGCCGATCGGGACGGCGGTGGCCAGGTTGCGGCCGGCCCGACGGGTCGCGTTGCGGAGGCCCATCTGGTTGCGACGTGACAAGAACCCGGCCCGGGCCACCATCCGGTCGAGTGGCTTCACCCCGTAGCTGGCAACCACGCCGTGGTCCTCGATGGCCTCCCGCACACTGATGCGGGCGGTGCGGCGCAGGGCGGGCCAGGCGGCCAGGGCCGTTCCCCCGAGGCCGACGACGATGCTGAGGACGACGGCCATCCCGCTCACTTGCCACCCGATGCTGGTCCCCCCGAACTCGGAGCTCATGAAGCCCATGAGCATGTTGCTGAGCGGGAATCCGAGGCCGATACCCAGCACGGTTCCGATGCCGCCGAGCAGGAGGGCGGTGCGGAGATAGCCGAGCCCGATTCGGCGGCGGGTTCCCCCCACCGCCTTCATGACCCCGATCTCACGGGTCTGCTCGCGCACGATGGTGCTCATCGTTGTGTAGATGAGGACGAGGGCGGACAGGAGAGCGATGCCGGCGATCACGTAGAACAAGACGATGAAGTTCTCGAAGTCCTCGGACCCGGGCCATGTGCCCTCGTCCCACACCTCCAGCACATCCCAGTAGGCAAGCTCCGGGACCTGAGCAGTCAGGCTGGCGCGGAGATCGTCGACCATTGCCGACACCGCCGCGGGCGATCGGTCGGCGGCGATCACGTCGATCGAGTTGGGTGCGGTGTAACCCATGACGGCTCGCACGTCGGCATCGGACAGGTAGAGGAAGGGGACGTCCTCGGCGACGTCGCTGCTGTAGCGGACGGTCCCGCCCCGTCCGGCTACCTCGAAGGTGATCCACGCCCCGGTGGAGGACCGGAGGGCGACGGTGTCGCCGACGACGCCCGAGTAGCGGCCGGTCCGCGCGTTCTCGAAATCCGTCACCAGCTGGCCCCGGCCCGCCGGCAGGGCTCCTTCCTCCACCGAAACGATATTGACCGATTGGCCGCCGAAGTCTTGCACTCCGACCAGCACGACCCCCTGGGGACGGTCGCCGGTTCTCATCTCGGTCCGGCCGAGTGTGCGCGCGTCGAGGGCGGCCACGTTGTCCCTCGTTCGGAGGTCGTCGAGCACCGACCCCGGGAGGTCGGCAACGGCGGGTGCCAGCCGGATGGTGTGAAGGGCATCCGCGTTGGTGCGGGCGGTCATCGAGGCGTCGATGTTCCCGGGGATGGAGAACAGCCAAATGCCGGCGACGGCGCCGGCAATGGTGAGGATGGTGAGCAGGGATCGGGCCTTGCGTCGGGTCAGCTCACGCAGCGAGCGCCGGCTGTGGGCGGAGATCATGGCTGTCCGCCGTCGACCACCTGACCGTCTCGAATGGTCACCACGCGATGCGCCTCACCGGCCAGGCTGGGATCGTGGGTCACATACACGATGGTGGTGCCGTTTGCGTTGACCTTGCCGAGAACCTCGAACATCTCCGTCGCCGTGTCCGAGTCGAGGTTGCCGGTTGGCTCGTCCGCTACCAGGATCGACGGATCACACGCTAGGGCACGGGCGATGGCGACCCGCTGCTGTTCTCCTCCGGACAACTCGGCCGGAAAGTTTCCCAGCTTGTCGCCCAGGCCGACTTGTTCGAGCCGGTTGTGGGCCCGTTCGACCCGCCCGGCCACCGACCCGGTCCCGGCGAAGTCGAGCGGCAGCATCACATTCTCGGCAGCAGTGAGGGTGGGGAGTAGCTGGAAGAACTGGAATACAATTCCAACGTGCTCACCTCTCCAGACGGCCAGTTCTTCCTCGGTTAGGTCGTTCAGGTTGCGGCCGGTCACTATCACCCGGCCGGAGGTGGGACGGTCGATTCCCGTGATGATGTTGAGGATGGTCGACTTGCCGCTGCCGCTCGGCCCGACGACTGCAACCAGTTCGCCGGGGTTCACCGCGATGTCGACCCCGCGCAGCGCCGGGTACTCGACTCTCCCGGTGGCGAAGACCTTCTCGACCCCCCGCAGCTGAATGACCGGACCGGTGACGCCGGTTTCCGCGACGGGTGCGTCGCGGATCGTTTCCATGACCGATTCGTACCCTGGGAAGTGTCGATTCTCTAGGGTACAAAGTCCGCGATTTGAGAACCCCCTGCCCGGCGCGCCTCATGCCTTGCGTTTGTGGTCCGGCCGGCCAGTAGTCTCGCCTCGGGCATCGCGGAGGAGGAGTCTTGGCGGAGGGATTAGGCCGTACCGAGTTCAGCGAGGAGGAACTCGTCTGGCTGGCGGGTTATCGCGCCCACCCGACGCCCCTGTCGGTAGGCCATCCAGATTGGCGCGGCATTCGTAGCTCGGCCAGTCAGCTTTTCGATCAGCTCTATTTCCTGCAAGATGATCTCGACGAGTCTTCCGGCCGCCACTACGCCCGGCTTTTCGCCGAGGCGGGGTGCCCGGCCGTTGTCATCCAGGGCTTTCCCAGGACTTTCCGTTTCCTCGTTTCCGCGTTGGAAGCGGTCGTTCCCTCCATTCCCGTGTACCTCATTTGGCACGGCAACTTCATGCAGGCGCAGCAGGATTATGCCTGGGCGGCTTTCCAGCTGGTCGTGCAGCTCGCCCGCGAGGGCAAGATCGCGAAACTCGGCTTCGTCAAGAAGGGGATGGCCGAGGTCGTCGCCGCCCACGGCCTGTCTACCGGATTCGTGATGAACCGGGTTCGCCAGATTCCCCTCGCACCCTCCCGGCCGCTGCCCGACGGTCCCCACTTCGGTATCTGGAACATCATCGAGAGCTGGCAGAAGCCCCCGTTTGCGATGATCGCCGCAGTCTCGACCATCCCCGGTGCGGTACTGCATTCTTCGGCGGTTGGCCCCCGGGTTCAGGAGGCCCTCGAGTTCTGGCAGGTCGAACGAGGACAACTGATCGACGGACCCATCGACCGGGAAGACATGCCCGCCCGGCTCGCCTCAATGCACGTCAACCTCAATGTGACCCTGAGCGAGTGTGCCCCGATGGTCCCGTTGGAGAGCTTGTCGCTGGGAGTGCCCAGCCTGCTGGGACCGACTTCTCACTACTTCGAAGACCACGATTATCTCCACAGCCGCCTGGTGGTGCCGTCGCCGGATTCGGCGTGGAAGATCAGCAAGTTCATCGAACGAGCCCTCGAAGAACGCACCGAGATCGTCGAGGCCTACCGGGCCTATGCGCCCGGCTACAACGAGCGAGCGGCCGCGGCCCTTGAGGCGTTCCTCGGAATGCCGGCCGGGCGGAACGACTGACCGTGCTGCAGCTGACCGAGCCGACCCGGGAGTGGTTCGAATCCTCGTTCCCGAGACCGACGCCCGCTCAGGTCGAGGGATGGGCGGCCATTGCCTCCGGCGCCCACACGCTCATTCATGCCCCGACCGGGTCGGGCAAGACGCTGGCCGCATTCCTGTACGCCCTCGATCGGCTCCATGCGGAGCCGGCCCCGGCGGACGCACAACGCTGCCGGGTCCTGTATGTCTCCCCGATGAAGGCGCTCGCCTACGACATCGACCGCAACCTGCGGGCACCCCTCATCGGCATTCGAAATGCCGCCACCCGGCTCGGTCTCGAACTGCCCGAGGTCACAACCGGCATGCGGACCGGCGACACGCCATCGGTCGAACGCCGGCGGATGATGAAGGCACCGCCCGACGTCCTGATCACGACCCCGGAGTCGCTCTATCTCATGCTCACCTCGCAGGTGCGGGAGATCCTCCGCTCGGTGCGCTGGGTCATCGTCGACGAAGTCCACGCGGTGGCAGGAACCAAACGGGGCTCCCACCTGGCGCTTTCGCTCGAACGGCTCGACGAACTGGCCGATGCTCCGCAGCGCATCGGCCTGTCGGCCACCCAGCGCCCGCTGGCCGACATCGCCCGCTTCCTCGGCGGCGGAACACCCGATGGTGAAGGATGGAAGCCGCGTCCGGTCACCGTGGTCGACGTTCCGTGGGAGAAGGTGCTCGACATCCAGATTGTCGTGCCCCTGCAGGACATGACGCGCCCCGATCTGGCGGTGCCGTCGATCGACCCCGAGCAGCCGCCGATCCGGTCGATCTGGCCGCTGATGTACCCGAGGCTGCTCGAGCTCATTGAGAAGCATCGTTCCACCATCGTGTTTGGAAACAGCCGGGGTTTGGTGGAGCGTTTGGCCCAGCAGCTCAATGATTTGGCGGGTCGGGAGGTGGCTCAAGCCCACCACGGATCGTTGTCGCGCGAACAACGACTGGCGATTGAGGATCGTCTCAAGCGTGGTGAACTGCCGGCAGTGATCGCCACCAGCTCGCTCGAGCTCGGCATCGATATGGAGGCAGTCGACCTCGTCATGCTCGTGGAGTCTCCCAACACCGTGGCCAGTGGGCTGCAGCGGGTAGGCCGGGCCGGCCACCAGGTCGGTGTACCCAGCCGGGCGCGGGTGTTCCCCAAACACCGGGCCGATCTTCTCGAGGCGGCCGTGGTCGTCGATCGGATGTATGCCGGAGAGATCGAATCGACGGCCATTCCCCAGAACCCGCTCGACGTGCTCTCTCAGCAAATCGTGGCCATGGTGTCGATGGACGAGTGGCCCGTCGACGATCTCTATGACGTCGTGCGACGCGCCGGTCCGTACGCGAAGCTCGGAAGGGGGGCGTTCGAGGCGACGCTCGACATGCTGGCCGGCCGCTATCCGTCCGATGAGTTCGCCGAGCTGCGTCCGCGGCTGGTGTGGGACCGGGTCGATGGGCTGCTGACCGCCCGGCCCGGTGCCCAGATGCTGGCGGTCACCAATCCGGGGACAATCCCCGACCGTGGCCTGTATCGCGTTTCCCTCCCGGAGGGCGGTCACGTCGGCGAGCTCGACGAGGAGATGGTCTACGAGTCGCGGGTGGGCGACGTCATCACGCTCGGGTCGACTGCGTGGCGGATCGATGAGATCGACCACGACCGTGTGCGGGTGACCCCGGCGCCGCCCGGGGTTCCGAGCAAGCTTCCCTTCTGGCACGGTGACATGGTCGGTCGTCCGCTCGAGTTGGGTCGGGCGATTGGACGGTTCATTCGTGAGGTCGGTGCCCTCGACACCGCCGAGGCCGAGCAACTCCTGGAGGACCGCTACCGGCTCGATCCGTGGGCGGCCGCCAACCTGGCGGCTTTCATCGGCGCCGAGAAGGATGCCACCGGTGCCCTTCCGACCGATCGCACCATCGTCATCCAGCGTTATCGCGATGAGATCGGTGACTGGCGGATGGTGCTGCTCTCCCCGTTCGGGGCCCGGGTGCACGCTCCCTGGTCACTGGCCGCCTCGGCCAAGCTGCGGAGCCGGTATGACTTCGAGGTCGATGCGATGTGGACCGACGACGGGATGGTGTTCCGTTTCCCCGGGGCCGACGAGCCGCCGCCGGTCGACGCGCTGATTGTCGAGCCGGAGGAGCTGGAGGAGATAGTTGTTGGGGAGGTCGCCAACAGTGCCCTGTTTGCGTCCCGGTTCCGGGAGGCGGCCGGCCGAGCCCTGCTGCTTCCGCGGCGACGTCCGGGAGACCGCACCCCGTTGTGGCTGCAGCGTCGCCGCTCGGCCGATCTTCTGAAGATCGCCGGCAAGTTCCCATCGTTTCCGATTGTCCTCGAGACCTACCGCGAGGTCATGCAAGAGCATTTCGATCTGCCGGCCCTCACCGACTTGCTCGGCGAGATCCGTTCTCGGAAGGTACGGGTCAGCGACGTGTCGCTTGACACGCCGAGCCCCTTCGCGTCCTCGCTGACCTTCGATTTCATCGCCGCCTACATGTATGAGTACGACGCTCCGCCCGGGGAGCGACGGGCGGCCGCCCTCACCCTCGACCGCAGCCTGCTTGCCGAGCTGCTGGGTGAGCCCGAGCTGCGCAGCCTGTTGGATGCCGAGGTGGTCGGCGACGTGGAGCTCGAGCTGCAGCGGCTGGTTCCCGACCGTCACGCCCGTTCGGGGCCGGCCGTTCACGACCTGCTGCGCCATCTCGGGCCGCTCGGCCGCACCGACCTCGAGGCCCGGGTGGACGGTGACCTCGACGCCTTCCTGGCGGAGTTGGAGGCGGGGCGCCAGGTGTTGGTCATCTCAGCCGGCGACGGTGAGCGCTGGGCGGCGATTGAGGATGCCGCTCGCCTGCGCGATGCCCTCGGGGTTGCTCTGCCCCAGGGAATCCCCGCGGCCTTCTTGGAGCAGGTGGGCGACCCGCTCGGTGACGTGGTCGGGCGGTTCGCCCGTACCCGCGGGCCCTTCACCGCCCGGCAGGCCGCGGGAGCTCTCGGGCTGGCCCCGGCAGTGGTCGATGAGGTGCTCGGCCGGCTCGAGGCGGCCGGGAGAGTGAGCCGGGGAGCGTTCTTGCCGGCCGGTGACGGCCAGGAGTGGGTGGACTCCGAGGTTCTACGCCGGCTGCGGCGGCGATCGCTCGCCAAACTGCGGTCCGAGGTCGAGCCGGTGGCGCCCTCCGCCCTCGGCGAGTTCCTGGCCCGCTGGCAGCACGTTGGTAATCGACAGTCGAGCCTCGATCGGCTCATCGAGATCGTTCGGCAGCTGCAGGGGGCTTCGATTCCGGCCTCCATCCTCGAGACCGAGGTCCTGCCGTCTCGCATGTCGTACGGTCCTGAGCTGCTCGATCAGCTGATGGCCTCCGGTGACGTGGTGTGGGTGGGCCGGGAGCCGCTGGCCTCGAACGACGGCCGGCTCGCCCTCTATCTGCGCGACCAGATTCCGTTGCTCCATGCCCCCTCGCCGACGGAGCGTCCCACCGACCCGATTCACGATCGGCTACGGACGCAACTGGCCGAGCAGGGCGCGTCGTTCTTTCGAGATCTATATGAGGCGGCCGGCGGCCGGGATCCGCAGCGCACCCTCGACGCGCTGTGGGATCTGGTGTGGGCCGGGGAGGTGACCAACGACACGCTGGGACCGCTCCGCGCCTTCCTCTGGGGCAAGGTGAAGCGAACCACAGCCTCGCGGCGACCGCGACTGCCTTCGGCTTTGCCGCCCGCCGGCAGTGGCCGCTGGTATCTGGTGGGCACGCTCATCGAAGACGCCCCGGAGCCGACCACCCGGGCAAAGGCCGTCACCGATCAACTGCTGGAGCGAACCGGCATTCTCACCAGGGATGTGGCCGCCGCCGAGGGCATTCCCGGTGGTTTCTCGGCGGTGTATCCGGTGCTGCGGGCACTGGAAGACGCCGGCCGGGTGCGCCGGGGGTATTTCGTTGAGGGCCTCGGGGGAGCCCAATTCGCCACTCCGGGGTCGGTCGACCGTCTTCGGCAACCGTCGGACGGCAAGCCGCTCCTCTTGGCAGCGGCCGATCCGGCCAGCCCGTACGGGGCGGCGGTCGGCTGGCCGGATAACGCCGGCGGTCGGCCCAGCCGTTCGGCCGGCGCCTACGTGATCACCGTCGGAGGCGCCCTCGTTGTTTTCGTCGAACGCGGTGCCCGCCGGCTCCTCACCTTCACCGAAGACGAGGGCGTGCTCACCCAGGCGCTCGGGCCGCTGCAGGCGTTGGCCCGTCGGCGCAGGCGCTTCGAGATCGAGACGATCGACGGTGCCCGGGCTGCAACCACGATGCTGGGTGTGCTGATGCTGTCGTCCGGTTTCGTCGACTCCTACAAGGGCCTGGCCTACAGGGCGTAGGGTCACGCCTCACGGTCTGCGACCGGCGGCGACGGCCCTGCGCGGCAGGACGGGACGATGGGCTCGTTCTCTGGTCATGCACGACATGGGCTGATCCGCCCCGCTGGGCGGCTGCGTATGGAAGTATCCTGCTCTCCGCGACGAGAAAGCGCCGGTGGACATGGATTTACAAGAAGACTCCGGCGTCATCCCTGAGCCTGACGTCCGTGCCCGCGGGTCTCGCCCGGCGCCCGAACTCCGCTTCGTCGTTGCCGCCGCGGCCGCCTTCAGTGTCGCCTACTTCTTCGCCCTCACCCGGCTGGTTCGCGGCAACATCCTCAACTCGTACCCGTTCATTCCCAACGACGGGTTCGACTGGTTGCTCGAGGGTTACGCAGTCAGCCGCTGGTTCGACGGCTTGCCGATCCCGGAACTGCCGTTGGCCCGAAACCCGGGATTCGTCGGCGTGATCTTCGCCGACTTTCACATCGGCGCCAACGGTGATTTGCTGTTTGCGGTCGTCGCCGTTTCCGTGTTCGCATCCATCACCGCCGGCGTGCTCATCGCCTATTGGCGCAATATCCCGGCCTACCAGGCCGGGGTGATTGCCCTGGCCATGGCGTTGACTCCGGTCGGCTTTTTTCGGCAAGTTATCCTGGCCGACCAGCTCGCCGCCACGCTGATGGTGTTCTCGGCGGTGGCGTTGTATCCCTATTTCACCCGCGGTAGCCGGGGCTGGCTGGCAACGGCGATGGTGACTGCCGTCGCGGGAGGGCTCACGCAGATCTACGGAATGATGGCGTTTCTGATCGTGGCCGGATGGTGCTTCACGGTTTCGGTGAAACGCCGCCAACCCGACCGTCTGCTGGCGGGGGCGATGGTCGTGCAACTCGTGGCGACCTATGGGATCACGAGATGGTGGTTGTCGGTGGTCCCTCATGCCGGCACCCCCCAGCAGTTCGAGGTCCTCCAATTGAACTTCAACATGCTCGACTTCTACTCCGATGCCTGGGCGTTCGCCTTTGGCCCCCTGGTGCCGCTCGTCATCGTGCTGTTGGTTTGGCGCCGCCGGGAGGTGATGGCTTCGCCCGTCCTCAGCGGATACTGGCTGACGGTGCTGGTGTTGCTGGTTTCGACCTTCTTCTATCAGTTCGAGGAGTTCCGCTTCACGCTGCCCACTGTTCTCATGCTCGGGGTGGCGCTGATGGCGACGCTTCCCGGCGCCCGGCCGCTCCCTCGTCCCCGCTACCTGATGGCGGCAACTGCCGTGCTGGTGTTGCTCGCCGGTCTTTTCGTGGTCCCGGTGAGTTACTGGTCTCCCGAGCTCACCAACCTCGAGTTCGGTCCTTCGCACAGCTACTTCGGGCGGCTGCTCGACGTGACGCCGAGCAATCGCTTCGAACTCGAGAAGCAGTGCCAGTCGAGTTATGACTTCTGCTCAGAGGTGCTGTTACCGGACTCAATTCCCGGTTACCGGCGGAATTCGCTCCTGACCTATCAGTATTTGGCCAACCTCGACCGATGACGCCATACTCCTGCCGATGAAAGACGAGATGAGCGATTTGCGCTGCCTGTCGGCGGTGATGCCGTGCTACGACGAAGAAGCCACCGTCGAGGAGATCCTCGGTGCCGTGCTGGCGTCGCCGTACATCGCCGAGGTCGTGGTGGTCGATGACGGGTCGCGCGACCGTACCGCCGAGATCGTCGGCAAGATCGCAGCCAACGACGATCGGGTGCGGCTGTTTCTGCAACCGTTCAATATGGGCAAGGGCGCCGCGCTGCAGCGAGGCTTTCTCGAAGTCACGCAGCCATACGTCGTCATCCAGGACGCCGATCTCGAATACGACCCGGCCGAGTACGAGGCTCTCATGGCCCCCTTGCTGGACGGCCACGCCGACATTGTGTTCGGCTCACGGTTTCACAGCGGTCACGCCCATCGCGTCCTGTACTTCTGGCATGCGGTCGGCAACAAGATGCTCACCCTCGGGTCCAATGTGATGACGAACCTCAACCTCACCGATATGGAGACTTGTTACAAGGCGTTCCGCAGGGAAGTGCTCGACTCGCTCACGCTCGAGGAAGCCCGTTTCGGCATCGAGCCGGAGATGACGGCGAAGATGGCTGCGGGCGGATGGCGGATCTGGGAAGTGGGGATTTCATACTCCGGGCGGACGTATGCCGAGGGCAAGAAGATCGGCATGAAGGATGCGCTCCGTGCCGGCTGGTGCGTCCTGCGGTATTCGCCGTTGGGTGAGCGGCTCGCTCGCGGGAAGGCCTATCGCCAGGGCCCCGAGCACCCGAGAGCCGACGAGTCCGGCCTGGCGCCGGCGCTGGAGAACCTCGATCAATGCCACAACTACCCCAACTGGATTGCCGACCGGCTGATCCCGCACCTGCGGGGCCGGGTCCACGAAGCGGGCGCCGGGACGGGGACCATCGCCCGTCGCCTGGTGGACCACGGCCTGGTGGCCGTTTCCGAACCCGAACTCGCCTTCGCCGAGACGCTGCGTTCCGAGTTCGCCGCCCATGCGGTGACCGTGGTCGAGGCCGGGTTGTATGAGGCACTGCAGGAGATCGACGCCGACACGGTCGTTCTCGTCAACGTCCTCGAGCACCTCGAAGATGACACGGGGGCGTTGCGCGCCATAACCGAGCGACTGCCGGCCGGTGGGCGGGTCGTCCTCTTCGTGCCGGCCCATGAGGCCCTGTACAGCAAGTCGGATCGTGCCGTCGGTCATTACCGGCGCTATTCCCGAGTTGGGCTTGTCAACAAGCTGAGTGCTGCCGGCCTCAACGTCCTCGAAGCCGGCCATGTCAACCCTTTGGGGGCTGTCCTCTGGCTCGGCTATTCGAGGATGCTCGGTCGCCGACCGGAGCAAGACGCCGCCGCCGGTCTCTTCGATCGCTTTCTCATGAAGCCCTTGAGCCGCCTCGAAGCCGGCCGCCAGCCCCGCTTTGGTCAATCGATCATCGCTGTGGCCGAGCGCACCTGACCATTCGTCTCACTTCAGACGGGTCGACAAGGAAAGCGGAGACGGGATGAACCCCCAGGTTGATGCCTACATAAGGCAATCGGAGCAGTGGCCGGGCGAGATCGCTGCCCTTCGGCCGATTCTGCTGGGATCCCGGTGTTGCCTCCAACCCGTGGGATGCGGTCGACACCTACGTGGCGCGGGTATACGACTTCGGTTCGGTCACGTACAGCGTTCCCGACGGCCGGATCCTGCGGGTGATGCTCGCAGTGGACAAGGCCCGAAACGGACGGATGTACTTCGGCTTCGACACCGTCGAGTACCCGGCAGTGGCGGCCTTCGATTTGAGCTGAGCGAATAGCCAAGGTCCTGGTGCTACGGCAAGTACGTGCGGCGTGAACCCGACCCGAACCTCTGTGCGGCGTTCGGTCTGCACAACTATCCCCAAACGCCCCGCAACGCGGGACCTTTGGCCGGGGCGGTCGGCTCCGGCGCCGGTTCGAATAGGGGCTAGAGGAGGGCCACATGACAGCATCTGAAGACCCGGCAATGACCAGGGCGAAGAAGCGAGTCGCGGAGGTGAGCGCCTTCTACTACCACCTCATGACGTTTGTGTTCGTCGGGTTCTTCCTGATCATCATCGACCGGATGACCGGGCCAAACGACCGGTTCGCCGGCCTGGATTGGGCGTTCTGGGTAATCATCTTCTGGGGACTCGGTGTTGTTGGTCACGCCATCAGCGTCTACTTCGGCGAGTCCCGCGTGCGGAAGCTCTACGAGCAGGAGAAGGCGCGGGAACGCCAGGGGAGCTGAACGGCTGCACCGGTGCACGGATCGTTTCCTCAACGACCTGCCCGCGTGGGGGTGAGCATTGGATTGCGGTGCGCTGGAGTCCTCACAGGAAGAGGACGCCCGAGCGCGAAGAAAGCTGACGTTCGCCCCTAGGCCTCACCATCCGGAGTTGTTGCAATCGGGATAGACGAGGAGGGCCTATGACCCAGAACGATCCTCGCGAGCGCGCAGAACGGCGCGTCCGTGAGCTCAAGGACTTCTACAGCCACTTGACCACCTACGTACTCGTATGCACGCTGCTGGCGGTCATCGACGTTGCCGGCAGCGCCAGCGGGAGCGACACTTTCCTGGGACTGACGTGGGCGTACTGGCCGATCTTCGGATGGGGGATCGCCATTCTGTTCCACGCCGTGTCGACGTTCTTCCAGCCGACCGGATGGGAGGAGCGCAAGGTCCGCCAGTACATGGAGAAGGAAGCCAGGCGCGATGAGGAGCGGAGGCTGAGCTCCCCATAGCGGACCAGGACACGAGGAGGAACCACCATGACTATTGCCCCTGAACGTCCGCTCGAGCAAGAGCCGTTGCGACCAGAGCGCACCAACTGGACGTTGGTGATCATCCTGATGGCACTCATCGCCGGTTTGGTGGTGGCGATCGCCGTCGTGGTTTCGAACGACGACGACGAGCCCTCCACCTCCGGTGAGCGCATCAGCGGTTCCGGCACCGTCGTCGTGGAAGATCGGGCGGTCGGTGATCTCGACGCGGTGTCATTGTTCTCCAGCGGGCGGATCATCATCACTCAGGGATCGGACACCTCGCTGAGCGTGGAGGCCGACGACAACCTGTTGGCGTACATTCAGACCGACGTGCGAGGCGGCACCCTCGAGATCGGGGCCGAGCGGGACGGGCGCTCGTACAACCTGGACCCGTCCGATGAGATCATCTACCGGCTCGGAGTGGCCGACCTGAGCCAGATCGAGGTCTTCGGCGCAGGGACGGTGGAAGTAGGGCCGCTCACCTTGGACACACTCGACGTGCGAGTCATGGGAAGCGCCGACGTCACCCTCGACGCCCTTACCGCCGATCGCCTCGACATCGAGGTTCCCGGCTCCGCCGACCTCAGGCTGTCCGGGGTGGTGCCGGAGCAGACGATCCGCTGGATGGGAGCCGGCACCTACGACGGTACCGAGCTGCAGAGCGAGTCGGCGGAAGTCGACATGCTGGGCGCGGCCTCGATAGACCTGTGGGTCACCGATTCGCTCGATGTGACGATAACCGGGGCCGGCACCGTGCGTTACTACGGCACGCCCTCCGTCGACCAGACGGTGACGGGAGTGGGTTCGGTCAAGAGCCTCGGGGCGAAGTAGCGGGACCCATCGCCCGGCCGGTGGCGAGAACGAACGTGAGCACGCGGTGCTCGGGGTGCTTGATCGACAGGCCGGCGTGAAGCGAATATCGGTGGGTAGTGGCTTCAACCTGATGGGATCAGCGTACTTGCGGAGGCAGCCCGGGAGCTCCGCGAGTCGGGAACACACCGGTTCTGGGCTCGGGCATCGGCCGAGCAGCCGCGCGGGATGCCGCCTTCGACTGACCCCAGCCCGTCTACCATTGCGCCGATGCGATCCTTCCTTCTCGTCTTCTACGGCAACACCGGTAGCTCCTGGCTGATTCAGACCATCGGGAGTCCCCGCACCGTCTACATCCCCGCCTTCGAGCCGCTCGAGAAGTGGGCGTGGGAAGTAACCGAAGCCGAGCGCCTCGAATGGATGCGCACCGTATTCAGCCCGCCGGACGACCGTTCAGGTGCCGAGTACAGAGCCTGGCTCGAGAACGTCGGACAGAACCCGCACTTCGGTGCTCCCAAGAACCCGGCCTTCTCAGTGGTCGGGTTCAAGATGCACAGCCACACCATCGACGACCACGCCGCCCTGTTGAAGACGCTGCGCGATCTTGATTCCAAGGTGATCGTTTTGCAGCGCACCAACCGCATAAAGCATGCGTTGTCCCTCTACCGATATCACGAGGAGGGCAAGAGCCAGTTCGACAAGAGCGGCGTGCGTCCCCCGAGTGAACTCGACCTGGAAGTCTTCCACCGTTGGGTCAAAGAGTCGGTCGCCCTCCATCGCCAATCCAAGGCCTTCTGGAAAGAGGCGGTTGCCCTACTCGGCCGCGATGCACTGGAGCGGGTGAACTACGAAGCGTTCATCGACGAAGCCGGGAAGGTCGAGACCATGGAGCGCCTGGCCGACTTCCTGGGAATCGACGGCCTTTCCTACACCGCCTCGGTGTTCAAGAAGGCGACGCCCGACAGCCTGGAGGCAGCGGTCGTCAACTTCGACGAGTTGGCCGCCCGTTACGCCGGGACCAAGTTCCAGAAGCACCTGACCGGCTAGCCGGCGGCTGCGGTCACCTCTGCACCTCCCGCCAGCGAAAGCAGCTCACCGTGTGATCGTTCACGAGCCCCATGGCTTGCATGTGGGCGTATGCGATGGTCGGTCCGAAGAAGCGGAAGCCCCGGGCCTTCAGGTCTTTGGCCATGGCCTCGGACACCCCGGTCTTTGCCGGGATGTCGGCCATGGTCTTGAACCGGTTGATCACCGGCGTGTCGTCCACGAAGCTCCAGAAGTATCCGGCGATGCTGCCGAACTCATCGCGCAGTGCCAGTGATGCCCGGGCGTTGCCGATCGCAGCCTCGATTTTCTGGCGGTTGCGGACGATGCCCGCGTTGCCGAGCAGTTTCTCGACCCGGGCCGGCGTGAATCGGGCAACTCTTTCGGGATCGAAGCCGGCGAACGCCAGCCGGTAGTTCTCCCGCTTGCGGAGGATGGTGATCCAGCTCAATCCGGCCTGGGCGCTCTCCAACACGACGAACTCGAACAGCTTCTGGTCGTTTCTCTCCGGGGTGCCCCATTCGGTGTCGTGGTAGGAGACATAGAGCGGATCGTCTCCCGCCCACTCGCAACGATGCAAACCCCCGGTCATAGCGGCCAGCGTATCGGGTGCGGCCGGAGGCGGGAAGGCGCCTCCACGCCGGTGGTGCCGACGACCGACCCCCTTCCCCCCACGTCCACCACCTGGCACGATGCGGGAATGGCATACCCGGCCGTCCACACCTCCTGTTCCGAGTCCCGCCGGCGACCGGATTCCGTCGGCGATTCGGGATCATGAGGTCGCCTCGAAGCCGACTTGTCGGGCTTCTCGGAGCCGAGATTGCTCTGGTGGCCGGCCTGCACGGTCTCTCCCGAACCCGCGCCTTTGCAGTCGGTTGGTCGGAATGGACGGGAGGGCTCGATGACGCGGCCTTCGAAGATGCCGTCGGTTCGATCGTGCTGCTGGTTGCCCTCGGGCTCGGCTACTGGCTGCTGCTTTCCACCGTCGGCTATCTGGGGGCATCGTTCTCCCGGCGGCCCGCCATGGTGGGAAGGGCGCGATGGATCACGCTTCCGTCGATACGGAGGCTCGTGAATCGGGCGGTCGCCCTCTCGGTGGCAGCATCGACGCTGGCCGGATCCGTCGCTCCGGCGGCCGCCGATGTGACCGGATCCCACTCAGCCGTCCGGGTAACCGTCGAGGTGCACGGCCGGGGGCAATTGGGTCCCCCCGGCGTTGAGGATGGAGACCTGCAGGGCGTACCGACCGACGTCATCGTTCCGCCTCATCTCCGTCCTGCGCTGCCCGCGGTCCCGCTCGACGGGTCTGTGGAACATCGGGTGACGGTTCGCCGTGGCGATCACCTCTGGAGCCTCTCGGAACGGCACCTGCAGCAGGTGCTGGGCATGCCCCACCCCGGCGAGCCTGCGGTCGCCCGGTACTGGGCGCGCGTCATCGATGTCAACCGCGCCATCATCCGTTCTGGCGATCCCGACCTCATCTATCCGGGCGAGGTCATCACGCTGCCCCGATTGGTCCCCGACTCATAGATCGCGAAATCCTCCAGCAGGTCGCGAAA
>Ga0224497_10000916_pt1 | contig 19516 bp, 17 predicted proteins | sample SF_Jul11_sed_USG_4_FD_167970 | JGI IMG/M metagenome (GOLD analysis project Ga0224497, IMG submission 167970) | Sediment microbial communities from San Francisco Bay, California, United States - SF_Jul11_sed_USGS_13 | ecosystem: Environmental > Aquatic > Marine > Sediment | place: USA... | reverse complement strand
AACGATGTCGAGGTCTTTCCGGAAGTTCGCCCTACCTTGACCGAACTGGGGAGGCGCTACCGTGTGATTGCCGTAACGAACGGCAACGCGGATGTGAATTCGATTGGCATTAGTGATCTTTTCCACGAAGTCATCTCGGCATCCTCTGCCGGCGCCGCAAAGCCGAACCGGAGGATATTCGACATAGCCGTTGCAGCCGGTGGTGCAGGTGCCGATCAAACCCTGCATGTCGGCGATCATCCCGAAGTCGATGTTGCCGGCGCACGTGAGGCAGGTCTTAGAACGGTCTGGGTCAATCGTAATGGTCAGAATTGGCCGGAACACCTGCAAAAGCCCGATGGAATCGTTCGGGACGTCAGTGAATTACTTGCGCTGCTCGGAGCAACGGCACGATGATCAACCTGCCCCTGCTCCTGTACGTGCCGGGTCTCTTGCCCAAGCCCGAACCTGGCCTGCACCGGGACGCTTTGTTTCGTTGTTTAATCGCCGGACTGCGGCGCTACGACGAGAAGATCGCGCTCGATATCGCTGCCAATCTGCACTGTTTCGATATCGTTTCGTGGACCTACAATTTCTACAAAACGCATCGCGACATCGCGATTGATCAGGAGGCGATCGAAGCGGTCATCGAGCAACCGGGGGCTTCGCCCGAAGACATTGCGGAAGCAATGTCGTGGCGACGCCGGGTTGCGCGCTGGGCATTCTCGCTGGCCGACTTTATTCCGTTCCTTATTCCGCACGTTGCCAATGAGCGAATGGAACTGCACTTGCGTGACTTGCGGCGTTACACGCGGAACCAGGATGAAATCGCGGAGCATACGCGGCAAATGCTGAAAATGCGCCTGCGCGCCGCCGTCGAAGCGCGTCGCCCGATCCTGCTAATCGGGCATAGCATGGGCTCGGTGATCAGCTGGGACAGCCTGTGGCAGATGTCGCGAAATGCGCGCGATCAGATTGATGTTGACCTGTTGCTGACGATGGGCAGTCCGCTGGGCCAACGATTTATTCAGCGTCGTTTGCTGGGCCACGACCAAGCCGGTGACAGCCGGTATCTGCAAGGAATTCGTCGTTGGATTAATCTGTCCGCCATCGGCGACCTGACAGCCCTCGATCCGGATCTGGCGGACGACTTCGAGGAGATGATCAAGCGGGGACTCGTCGAATCGATAGAAGACCATTTCCTGCACAACTATTTCCGGCTTGACGGCGTCCTTAACCCGCACGCCGAATACGGCTACCTGGCCAACGAAGTCACGGCGAAAATCGTTGCCGAATGGTGGCAAGCTTGCAGATCGCAGGCCGGCGACCACACATCGGAAATAAAGCGCAGCACAGCGAGCTCTCGTCAAGCGGGATCGAAACATGAAGATGAGTGATCCCCGGCCCGCGATGTACAGGGATCAGGACGGTTCGATATTCGGCCGGATGACGATATCGATACGACGATTACGTTCGCGCCCGGATTCGGTTTCGTTGCTCGCGACGGGGCGCGTCTCGCCGTAGCCGGTCGCGATCAATCGGTATGTCGGAATGCGCATTGCATTGATCATGTATTGCTGTACAGATTCTGCACGCGCCTGAGACAAGGTCTGATTGAAATCGTCGCCGCCGTGCGAATCGGTGTGGCCCTCGATGATCAGTTCGCTGCGCGGAAACACATCAATCGCTTTCTCGACTTTCCCAAGCAGGTCGAAGCTCTGTGGCTTGAGTTGTGACTGACCGCTGTCAAAAGTCAGCCCGACGAGTCGCAGGATGATGTTGTTACCTTCCCGAAACACGCGCGCCTCTGATGCCGCGAACATTTTCTCGACCTGCTCGAACTGTTGCTTGACCCTTGCCTGCGCCTCGAGTCGCTGAACCAATGCCGCGCGTTCTGCGGTTGCGCCGCCCAGGCGTTCGTCGAGGGCCGCCATTTCCTCTTCCATGTCCGCGAGGCGTATTTCGTTTTCAGCCTTTTCCTGGCCAAGGGCCTGGTTCTCGTTACGCAGTTGCTCAATGTGCGCGACGAGTTCGGCCGCCAGGCGGTCGGGGCCATCTTCCATGTCGGGCACGATGTCGGCAGCACCAGAAATATCCCGCATCGGTTTCTCCCACTGCAGCACGAGTTGTTCCGCGGTTATGTCGCGATCGCGAACTTTGCGGACTACTTCGGAAAGATAGATTGCGTGTTTGGCTTCGTAGTTAGCCTGTCGTGCGAGGCTGCGTGGCCGGTCGGTGTCGTAGCGATTCTCGTTAAGCTCGCGCTCTGCGTCTGCGAGCAACTGTTTCGCCTGGCCGAGGGTGATAGGAGCGTAGCGGCCCACGCGAGCGCGATCTGCATCCGCAAGCAGCTGCCGCGTCTCGGTGAGATATTGCGCCTTAATGGCGATGAGCTCTGCGTCACGGTACAGACTCGTGGCTTCGATACCCCGTCGTTTGGAGCCTTTCAGGTCACCGCGTTCCAGTATCCGAATCGCATCAGCGAAATCGCGCTGCGCTTCGGTCCAGATATCCGGCGCCAGTTCGGGCGCGCGCGCGTTGGCCGCGTCCTGGCGGCTCTTCATGACCTGGGCAAGTGCGGTCGCTGCAAGTTCGGCGGCCGTGGTTGCCGTCTTGAAGTAGCGAACGGCGTCTGCTGCATTCGAGCGTACTATTTCGATACTGCGGCCGCGCTCGAGGGCGAACTCGGCGTCGGTATACTCGTTCATGCCGCGCTCGTAGCTGCGCGGAGCCAGCAGCGCGGCGTTGGCCGCTTCGGCGGCGGCCTTGGCGGCGTCGGCTTCCTTGAAAAAGGTCTTTCTTAGCTCGTCCTGCGCCGTTGCGCCGGCGGCGCTGAGCAACAGCGTGAGGGTCAGGATGCAACGTACGAACCCCGTTTTTTCGGCCATGTGTCTGATTCCTGCGTAGGTTTAAGCAAACCCGCCCAAGCGATAGGCAGTTCGACGCCAATATTACATATGCCGCGGCGCGAAATCTGTGCGTCGCGTCGCCGAATCAGGCAAATTTTACGCTCGGTAAACAATTTACGCGACTCAGGGCTTTGCTGCACCGCAGCAAAAAGTGATCGGCATTCTGGCAAATCCGGAGTTTTGTGGCATGGCTCACAGTAGCGTCGCGACCGCCCCGGTAGTATCTACCCATGTCCGCAAAGTACTACACACAGTTCATATTGACCGACGCTCAGTATCGTGGCGGTAACGAATTCAGCGGTGTGATCGAGTTAAGTCAGCCGATGGAAATGGACACTGATGCGCGTGACATTGAGGCCGTACTGGCCCGCAATTTCGATCTGCAAATGAACGCAGTGAAGCTCGTCAGCTGGTCGAGATTGCACTAGGTTCTTCTGGCGCAACACCGGTTCCCCCTGACTCTCCCGGCTTCGGCCGGGATTTTTTTTGCCTTCATCTGTGCGACAATGCGTGCCCTTTCGCCAGGCACACAGCACACCGAATGAGCAGCAACATCGACAAGACATTCCGCGGAATTGCAATTATAGAAAGCGGCACGAAATACGCGACAGAAGCGGGTTTTTCGGCCATCAAGAATGGCGTAAAGACGCGCCGTGATGCCGAACCGCTCGTAAAAGGCGATAAACCCAAATGGCTGCGCGCGAAAATGCCGTCCGGGAAAGGCCATGCCGCGGTTCGGCGCATCGTCAAAGAGCATCGCTTAAGTACCGTGTGCGAGGAATCCATGTGTCCCAACATTGGTGAGTGCTGGAATGCCGGAACCGCGACGATCATGGTCATGGGTTCGGTTTGTACGCGGGCCTGCCGCTTTTGCGCGGTGGACACGGGCAATCCAAAGGGCTGGCTCGACGCGGAAGAGCCCGCAAATACAGGTCGTGCCGTCAAGCTCATGGGGCTTGAGTATGTCGTTATTACATCGGTTGATCGCGACGACCTGGCAGACGGCGGCGCCACACATTACGCGGCCTGCGTGCGGGCGATCAAGGCAGAGAATCCGGCAACGGCTGTCGAAGCCCTGACGCCGGATTTCAACGGCGTCATGGAGCATGTCGAAATTGTGGTTGATTCGGGACTCGACGTGTTTGCGCAGAATGTGGAAACCGTGCGACGGCTAACGCACCCGGTGCGCGATCCACGCGCGGGTTACGAGCAGACGATCGATGTACTGCGGCACGCCAAGGACTACCGTCCGGAGGTGCTGACAAAGACGAGCCTGATGCTGGGCCTCGGCGAGCGCGACAACGAGATCATGCGCACGATGGACGACCTTCGCGACGCAAACGTCGATATCCTGACGCTGGGCCAGTACTTGCGGCCTACGCCGAATCACCTTGCGTTGGACCGTTACGTGACACCTGACGAGTTTGACCTTTACAGGCGTGAAGGCCTGGACAAGGGCTTTCTCGAGGTTGTTGCCGGGCCTTTGGTACGTTCCAGCTATCGGGCCGAACAGGTCCTGCAGAAGAATAACGTCGGCCTCGCCGTATGAGTCAGTTTTTGTTCGAGTACGGTCTCTTTCTGCTGAAGGTCTTGACGATCGTCGTAGCCATCGTAATTGTCATCAGCGTTGCGGCAGCGGCCGGCCGCAAATCCAGCCAGGAAGGCCTCGAAGTCGAGAGCATCAACAAGAAATACAAGTCGATTGCGAGCGCGCTGCGCAAGGCCGTGCTAAAAAAGGACGAGCAAAAGAAAGAAGCGAAAGAGGAAAAGAAGCGCGACAAAGCCGAAGCGAAGCAAGTTTCGGTTCGGCCACGCAGTTTTGTCATCAACTTCAAGGGTGACCTCAAAGCAAGTGCTGTGCCGTCATTACGCCAAGAGGTCAGTGCGGTCCTCGATGTCGCCAAAGCGGATGACCAGGTCATCGTGTGCCTGGAAAATCACGGCGGTATGGTACACGAGCACGGCCTTGCCGCATCGCAGCTGGCACGAATCCGTGATCGCAATATTCCGCTCGCGGTCTGTGTCGACAAGGTCGCTGCCAGCGGCGGCTATCTCATGGCATGCGTCGCGTCCACGATTTACGCTGCGCCTTTCGCCATTCTCGGCTCAATCGGCGTGCTGGCGCAGATTCCAAACTTCAACCGCATGCTGGACAGTCACGGCGTCGATTTCGAGCAGATTACGGCGGGCAAATACAAACGCACGGTGACAATGTTCGGTGAAAATACCGATGAGGATCGCGCAAAGCTCAAAGAGGAACTCGAAGACGTGCACGGCCTGTTCAAGGCGGCAATCAGTAAGTACCGGCCCGACCTCGACCTCGACAAGGTGGCCACGGGTGAGCATTGGTATGGCACGAGGGCCCTGGAGCTCGGTCTGGCTGACGAAATCAAGACCAGCGATGAGCTGCTGACCGAGCTCGCCGTTGACCGCGATCTGTATCAGCTTACCTACCGCATAAAACAGCCGCTGCAAAAACGGCTTATGGCAAATATTGATAGCGCACTCGAAAAAGTCGACGCCGCAGGGTGGCGTCGTAAATTCGAATCGCGGCTGCCACGCTGAACTGTGGAACTGGCAGCGGGCAAAATTGTCGAAAATCTATGAGAGTTTCAGGATATCGGTTCTAAGGGCCTCCCATGCGTACAGAACGATTCAGATCATTGTTGTCACTGGCAGTTGTCGCCGTCAGCGCGTTGTCGTGGTCTCATTATGCCGCGGCGATTTCCGACAGTGAGCTGGCCGCAGAGGCCGCCAAGCAGTTCGCCACAATGAAGGCTTCCATGCCGCTAACGACGGATCGCGAGACAATCAGCTACATCGCCTGCGTGGCCAACGCGGTCGTCAGCGAGTTGGATCCGCCGCACAGTGATCTCGCGTGGGAAATGGCCATTTTCGACAACGATGCCGTTAATGCTTTCGCGATGCCGGGCGGCAAGATCGGGGTGATGGTGGGCATCCTCAAAGCGGCACAGAATCCGGACCAGCTGGCTGCAGTCATCGGCCATGAGATCGCGCACGTGACAGCCGATCATTCCAAAGAGAGGGCGTCACGCGGCAAGCTGTCCAATGTGGGCATTCAGGTCGCTGCAGTACTCCTCGGAGGCGGACACCAGGGCGCAACCTACACCGCCTACGAAGCCCTCAACCAAGGTGCGGCTTTCGGCATCATGTTGCCCTTCTCCCGCAATCAGGAGAGTGAGGCTGATGTCATTGGTCTGAAGTACATGGCAAAGGCCGGCTTCGACCCGCGTGCGGCCGTGCCGTTGTGGCAGAATATGACCAATGAAGCAGAGGAAGCCCCGGCGGAATTCATTTCCACGCATCCGTCCAGTGACAAACGTATTGATGCGCTGGTCTCGCAGTGGATTGATGCCCTGCCGCTCTATAACCAGGCCAGGCAGGAAGGCCGCATTCCCAACTGCATACCACCCCAGTCGACGCTGCAGATTTCCGAAGAGGAGTAACGGCGCTAACCTTCGCCGGATTGCGTTACTGGCGCCGCTCGTCGCACTGAGCGGTTGTGCCTCACTGAAAGACTTCTTTGGCACGGCTCCGGGCTACCGGGGACCGGTCGTGCCGCTCAGTGAGCGACCGGTTCATGAACCCATTCCGGCCAACCATTTCGTACTGGAATCGCCACAGCAGTCTGTTGTCGGCACGCTGCAGGTCGTGTTTCCGCGAAGTGAGGAAACGCTGTCGGATCTGGCACGCGCCTACGGCCTTGGATACGATGAACTGATCGCCGCCAATCCAGGCATCGATCCGTGGTTGCCCGGCGAAAACACGCCGGTCCTGTTGCCTACGCAATACATTCTTCCCGATGTTCCGCGGGAGGGCATAGTCCTCAACATCGCATCCAAGCGCCTGTTCTATTTTCCAGAGGTTCCCGAAGGCCAGGCGCAGATTGTCAAGACGTACCCGATCGGTATCGGTCGCGTTGGCTGGGAGACGCCGCTTGGCGTAACGGCAGTTGAAGCCAAAGCGAAAGACCCACACTGGTACGTACCATGGTCCGTACGCCAGGAGCATGCGGAATTGGGCAATCCGTTACCGTCAGTAATTCCTCCGGGGCCCGACAACCCGCTTGGACACCGCGTGCTCAAACTGGAAATGCCCGGGTATTTAATTCATGGGACCAATCAGCCGTTTGGCGTCGGCATGCGCGTGAGTCATGGCTGTGTGCGTCTGTATCCCGAAAACATCGAATATCTCTACGAGATCGTCGACGTCGGCGAGCCGGTGGCCATCATCAATGAACCTTTTCTGCTCGGCCAGCTGGATGGCGACTGGTATTTCGAAAGTCATGCGCCCCTCGAAGATGATGTGATTAGTCCCGAACTGCGGCTCGAGCAATTGTTCGAGAATCATCGCGGAGGGTCCGGTATCGATGCGCGTCACAGCGACCATGCACGATTAATTGCGAGCATTGCAGACGGCGTTCCGTCGCGACTCGGCAGTCGGGACGATGACGTGCTCGCACGCGCGCGGCTTGTGCGCAACACAGTCGAAATCGATCCGGACGCACCGACGATACTCGAGATTCGCGAAATGATTGAAGAAGCAGTACGTGAAGCTGCGGCAGAGGCGATAGCGGAGGAAGAAGCAGAGTCGTTGTAGGTGTCAGCCCGGATCTTTGCTCTAATCGAAGTAACGCAGGAATTCCGCAGGCAGGCGCGATGCGTCGCCGGGCCGCTCGTATCCTGCTGAAAGCGGCCGCGAGTTATAGGTATTCCAGAACAGCATCGATTGCCTGGCGTATTGTTGCTGGTTCAGGTCGTGCAGCATTGCCGCCATTGCCTTGCCCGTGTAGGTCGTTTCAAGGGCAAGCCCCAGTTCATCGCGTGCGATGGCAACCGCACGGTCGGTCGCCGCGTTCGTCTTCGCATAACCGCCGCCGAGAAACTCGCTGCGGAAGCTATACCGTACTTGATCCGCAAGGTCTGCCGGAATTGACGCGTCGAAGGTATGCATTAGCGTTGCAGTTTTGGCGATCAGACGGTGCATGCGCAGAGGACTTGCCACGAAATCCTCGGTGACCTGCACAGCCTGAACTTCGGTAGGCAGCTTGCCGAGTGCCAGGCCCAACGCAAGACCAACGGCGGTAGCCATCGTGCCGTTAGCGACATACACGCGATCCGGCGCATCAATGTCACCCGCGGCGACCTGATCGGCGAGTTCCAGACCCGCATTGACGAAACCAAGGGCGCCAAGCCAGCTTGATCCACCCGCGGGAATCGCCCAGGCATGACGGTGCCACAGATGGTCTCGCAACGTACGAATCCGATCCGGGCGGCTGCCACCGTAGCGCACGATGTCGGTATCATTCTGCAAGTGCATGTTGAGTACGCGTGGTGCGTTCGCGGTCTTGGTTTGGTGTGACAAAAAACAGGTGCATTCAAAGCCGAGCGATTTTGCGTACAGGGCCGTAGCCAGGGCGTGATTCGAGGCGACAGTACCGAAAGTCGCGACGCGTTTCGCCTTTCTTTGACGCGCCCGGTACAGCAGATACTCGAGTTTACGAACCTTGTTGCCGCCGTACAGCTCGCCGGTCACATCGTCGCACTTGATCGCGACGCGGCGCCGCCCTGTGCTGGCCAGCAGCGACTTCTCGGCGAGTGGCGTCGGCAAGTCGGCAAGTATGATTTTGGGCAGTCTGGCCGCCAGTTGCGGATATTGAATCGCGAGAGAGTCATTCATGTTTCGAATATTAGCGAATAAGACCCTATGGCTGCGCAATTCAATAGCATAAGCCGCGGCCACTGATTAGAATGAGCCCACCGATATCTGACTGTTTCGGAGATAAGCTTGTCAGATGCAGTTGACCGTGGCATCACGGTCACAGAAATGACAGCGATGGACCAGTCCATCGACGTGTCCCCGGAGACCACGGCGGCCTTTGTCGGACGTGCGCTTCGTGGCCCCCTGAATGTTCCGCTCTTGATACACAGCTTCGGCGACTTTCGTCGTCGCTTCGGTGACGTCTGGACGCGTTCCAGCCTTGCACCTGCTGTGAAACAGTTCTTCGAGCATGGCGGCAAGAACCTGTATGTCGTGCGCGTTGCAAACAATGCGCGCGGCGCGATGATATGCCTTCCGGCGAGCGGCTCAGCGCTCGTCGTGCGTGCGCTCGAGCCGGGTTCGACGGAACGCATTCGCGCGGCCGTCGATTACGACGGCATTGATCCGGATAACGCTGAACTTTTCAATCTGACATTGCAGCGTATAGATCCGGACACAGGACTGGTTACCGATCAGGAGATGTTTCGTCGCGCAAACTATCGTGAAGATGCCGAAAACTTCGTCGCAGATCTGTTGCTGACGTCGACGCTTGCCCGCGTCGAGCATCCATATCCGACACACCGGCCCGAGCTTACGTTCGGAGCGGACGTGCCGTTCAACGTAGCCTACGCCGAGCATTCGCAGCAAGGGTCCGATGGCCAGGAATTGTCGGACTACGACCTGGTCGGGTCGAGAATGCGCGGCACCGGCATATTTTCACTGGGCCAGGTCGACCGATTCGATCTGCTGTACTTGCCGCCGCCGGGGAAAGGTCGTGATCCGGGTCCCGCGTCACTGCTCGCGGCAGAATTGTACTGTCGCCAGCGCGGCGCGATGTTAGTCGTTGATCCACCCACTGACTGGGTGACGCCGGCGAAAGCCGTGGCGGGAATTCGCAGGATGGGGTTGGCCAGCCCAAGCATGGTCGGGTACTTTCCGAGAATGTATCGACGGCGTGACGAGGACAGCGTGCCGCGAGTCGTCGGCGGCGCACTGGCGGGCCTTCTTTGCAAGCTCGATCGGACCTACGGACCCTGGCATGATCTCGACCAGCGGGGCATGGGCTTCAACCGTGAGCTGGTCCCTGCGTTTGATGTCAGTGAGGCGGATGGGCAAGTTTTCGCGCGCGAGGGACTCAATGTTCTTGCGAAAGGCCCGGCAGGCAGGGCACGACTGTGTGGCTCTGTGACCATGGGCCGAGGTAGAGAGTCGCATCGTAGTTATGCGAGCCTGGCAGTTCGGCGACTTTGTCTGCGAATCATCAATTCCATCGAACAGGCGACTCGCTGGGCGGTGTTCGAGCGTGATGATTGCGAGCTCGCGGAGCGCATTCGCAGCCAGGTCGTGGCCTTCCTTTCCGGCCTCGCGAATATGGGCGCTTTTGAAAACGATCGTTTCTTCGTCGATTGCGATACAGGCTTGTCACACCGTACTGACAGTCTCGGGCGCGGTGTTACGGTCCTCGTTGTCTTTCATCCTGTCGGCTGCCGGGAGGCCGTTTCGTTTACGCTGCACCAGGCGGTATCTGGTTGCCGCGTTGTAACGACGGCATTTGCCCCTGTTATGGAACATTGCGCTTAAGAACATAAGTCAATTGCATCCATAGGCTGTCATATGAGCATCGACTCCATGCCACCAATCTTTCGGGAGGGGGTATGAGAGACAGCGATGCTCTGGAGAACAACCCACACGTTTCGCGCTCGGCACTGGAAGCCATTCACGGCCAGGTTTACGGCTGGGCCCTCTCGCGATGCGATTTCGACCACGCGACTGCGGAGGATTTGATGCAACAGGCCTACGTCGAACTGCTGAGTGGCAGCGCCCGATTTGACAATAAGGCTACGCTCAAGACGTTCGTCTTCGGCGTGGTGCAGAATCTTGCAAGGAGTCGTTTTCGACGTGTTTCGACGCGACTGCGTCTCGTCAGACAGTACCGGCAGGAGTCCATTACTGACGCGGTCGAAGCGATCGAGCCAGTCATTGACGACGGCCTGTGGCGAGCCGTGCGGGCATTGCCGGCACGTCAACGCGATATCATCGAACTCGTCTTTTGCCGGGACCTCACGATCGAACAGGCGGCGTCGGTCATGGGCGTGTCGACAGGAACAGGGCGCGTACATTACGACCGCGCCAAGAAGGCGCTGCGGTCACGACTGCAGGACTGGGCGGAGCAATAGTGATGACGATCTCGGACGAAACGCTTCGTGAACAGGTCAGTCGCGCCTGGCGTCGCGCTGCCGGTGAAGATCATTCGTCTTTCGACAGCGTGTGGCAATCCGCACAGCAAAGGCACGCGGCCTTGCGACGACGCTACCGTCGGTTCGCAAGCGTCGCGGCAGTTGCTGCGGTGATTGTCATCGGCCTGAACTTGCAGACAGCAGAGGAAGAGGCCACATACATTGAAATTGCGGACCTGCTGGATTCGACCTACTGGTCGGCGCCCAGCGACGTCTTACTGCCAGACAGGGAATTTGACATATATCGGGACATGCCGGTGCTTTTCGAGTCAACCGAACCGGCAGGAGGAGCGTTACTATGAGAAAGGGATCACTGGTCTTGCTGGCTTTCGCCTGCATTGGCATGGGAGTGGCGATTGCCGCAGAGCCAAAAGCGGACGTATTCAAAGGTAAGTTGTTCGCGCCTAACGTTATTCTCGAGAACCAGTCGGAATTAAGTCTTAGTAAACAACAATTTACGGAGATCAAGAAAGCGGTAGTCGAGGTGCAGTCGAACGTCGCCGAGCATGAATGGGAGCTCCGCGAGGCTTACCAATACATCATGTCCGAACTCGATAAGACACCGATCGATGAACAAAAAGTGCTCGAACATGTCGGCGCCGCACTTCGCGCCGAGAACGAAGTCAAAAAGTTGCAGGTAGCCATGCTTATTCGGCTTAAGAACCTGCTCACAGGCGAACAGATCGCGTATTTGGAGTCCGTGCGCGACTAGCGTTGCGACAAATGTGCACATCGACGCTACGAATTATCACAATTGCGCGCGTGCAGAGGTAATAGGCTCTCGGGAACGAATGCAGAAAGGGCTGAGCCGCTCCGCGAGACCGGGACAATGACATGACAACCAGACTGATCTCACTGCTTATATCATTGCTGCTCGGAATCGCCGGTTGCGGCGGCAATTCGGGTGGTGGCAACAATGAACCGCCACCGCCCACGCCGATTACAAAAGCTGAAGCTTTCCAGTTCCTCAATCAGGCGACGTTCGGCGCGACCGATGCGGAAGCGCAACGCGTTATCAACATGCGGTACGAAGCATGGATCGACGAGCAACTGCAACAACCCGCGTCGTTGCAGTTACCGCACTTGCAATCTGTGCCGCCGCCACAGTTCATGTTTCAGCTCCAACCCGACCGGGTCGACATCTGGTTCCGCAACGCATTAAACGGTCAGGACCAGCTGCGTCAACGAGTCGCTTTCGCACTGTCAGAGATCATGGTTGTGTCGCAGCTCGGGGTGTTAGGGGACCAGCCCTATGCACTCGCGAGTTATTACGATGTGCTGGCGCGCAATGCATTTGGTAACTACCGTGACCTGATCGAAGAAGTCACATTACATCCGGCGATGGGCGCTTATCTGAGCATGCTTGGTAACGAAAAGCCGGATCCCGTAAGAAACATCCGTCCCGATGAAAACTATGCGCGAGAATTGATGCAGTTGTTTTCGATCGGTCTTGTCGAGCTGAATCAGGATGGCAGTATTCGGCTGGATGCCGACAACCAGCCGATACCGACCTACGACCAGGCGATCATCGAAGCATTCGCGCATGTCTACACAGGATGGACGTATGCAGGCGCACCGGTTTTCCAGGGTGCCTTCCCGACGCAGCAGCGCCAGATCTTTCCGATGGAGCTCTGGCCGCAATTTCACGACACCGGCGAGAAAACGCTGTTGAATGGCGTGACGCTGCCGGCAGGACAGACCGGTGAACAGGATCTGGCGGGTGCGTTGGATAATATATTCAGTCATCCAAACGTCGCTCCATTTATTGCGATACGGCTGATTCAGCGGCTGGTGACAAGCAATCCGTCGCCCAGCTATGTGTCGCGCGTTGCTGGCGTTTTCAACAACAACGGCTCGGGTGTGCGAGGCGACCTCGGGGCCGTGGTCAAGGCGATATTGCTCGACGAGGAAGCTCGTCCCGATTTGCGCATGGACCTCGACGGCAAGGTCAAGGAGCCGATTCTGCGTTTGACACAGCTATGGCGAACCTACAACGCGGCATCGGCCAGCGGTCGGTATCCGTACAACTTCGCCTATATCCTATTCGGGCAAGGGCCCCTGCAGTCGCCGTCGGTATTCAATTTCTTCAGTCCGTTTTATGCGCCACCCGGCGAGATTCGCGACAGCGGTCTGGTTGCGCCAGAGCTCGAGATTGCGACTGAGTTTCTCAACACCTACATCACGAACTACATGTTTTGTCAGACGTTTTTCTGGAATCAGGAGTCGAGCCCGGATTGCGGACCCATCACGGACGATACCGTCCTGATCGATACGACGGCAGAAGTTGCTGTAGCGAATGATGCCGATGCGCTTATCGACATGGTGGGCGAGAAACTGGTGGCCGGCCGGATATCCGCGACCTTACGGACGGAAATCGCCGGCATGCTCGCCCGTATACCTGAGGATCAGCCGAATCTGCGTGCCGCGGAAACGATTTACTTGCTAGTTACGTCGCCCGAGTACGCGTACCAGCGGTAACGACTGGCGAACGAGACCAAGATTATGCGAAAGATTAAGCGACGAGATTTCTTGATGACAGGTGCTTCCGTAGCAGCTGCCACAATGGCGTCCACGCCGGGGCTCACTTACGCACAAACGATCGGCGGAGGTGCGCCTTTCGATGACTATCGTGCGCTGGTCTGCGTATTCCTGTTCGGTGGCAATGACTCGTTCAATATGCTCGTCCCAAATACGACAGCCGAGTACAACGCGTACGCAGCGTCGCGGCAAAATCTGGCCATCGCGAAGACAGACCTGTTGCCGATCAACCCGGTTTCATTCACGCCGGGCAGCGAACCATTCGGCTTGCATCCAGCGATGACGAGTCTGCAACAGCTGTTCGAGTCCGGTGCTGCTTCGTTCGTCGCCAACGCCGGTCCACTGATCGAGCCAACAACGAAGGACCAGTTTTTCAATCAATCGGTCGCATTGCCGCCGCAGCTATTCTCGCACAATGACCAGCAGGACCAGTGGTTGTCGCTGCGTGGCAAGACGCCCAGCAAGACCGGCTGGGCGGGTCGCATGGCCGACCTTATTCGTACCAACGTTGCGTACCAACAGATGGCCACCAACGCATCGTTGTTTGGCACTAACACTTTCCAGTCGGCGGAGGAGACCGTCGCCTATGTCATGGGTGCAACGGGCCCGCTGGAATTTGGTTTCATGTCATCGGATCCCGATGCAGGCCTGCTCTACGAACAGGGCCAGGCGTTTGGGCGCATTATCGACGCGTCCTACCAGTCGATCTACGAACGTGGCTTCGCGGCGGTGCAGCGGCGCGCGATCGATTCGGCAGAAAACGTAATAGCCGCAATCCGGGCAGCCGAGAATTCCGGCGCCATCACGACAGTATTTCCGGCAAGTCAGCTGGGCACGCAGCTCGAGACTGTGGCAAAACTCATTGCTGCACGGGATCAATTGCAGATGCGGCGGCAGATATTTTTCGTTGCCACTGGCGGGTTTGATTCACACGATGACCAGAATCAGAATCAGCCCGGACTGCTCGCTAACATCAGCGAATCGATTGCCGCCTTCCACGCTGCGACTGTCGAACTGGACGTTGCAGATGCCGTTACTACGTTTACACAGTCAGACTTCGGTCGCACACTCACATCCAATGGCGACGGCACCGATCATGCTTGGGGTGGTAACCAGATCGTGGTCGGCGGCAGCGTCGTTGGCCAGGACATCTATGGCACATTTCCAGTGCTGGAGATCGGCGGTGACGATGATGTTGGCGGCGGCCGAATGATCCCGACGACTTCCGCAGACCAGTTTGCGGCGACGCTCGCCAAATGGTTCGGAATTCCCGACGCCGACCTGGATATTGTTGCGCCGCATATCGACAATTTCATGCAGCGCGATCTCGGTTTTATGGCCTGACATCGGCGCCACAAATGAGTGACAGCTCGCTCAATTTGGTCTCCGCGACGATTGTCTCTGCCCATGCATGGCAAATAAGGAAACTGTTACTCATTCCAGGCGGCGCGAATGAGATTAGCACCGCTAGCCATGCCGGCTGCAGGCGAAGCTGGCCCGCATCCTTCCTATTCGATCTCACATGCGGCAATCTGTTGGCATATGAAACTCGACCGATTCATTCGGATAGCGATTGCGGCGCTGATTTTGCTTGTGCTCGTTATCGCGATTGCAGCGTTGCTGTTCGTGACCGAGTCGGCTCTAAACGTCTGGGACCGGCTCGTCGAAGGGCCGCAGGCGCTGCTGTACGGATATGTGACCGTTATGGCGGCGTTAATCTTCGCCGCGGTCTGGCTGGTATGGCGTCTGGTCGTGCGCCGCAAGGTTCCTGACGCAAAGCACCGAGCACCTGAAAAACTGACGCGGGACGACATCAAACAACGTCTCCGCGAGGCCGAGGCCTCCGGCGTTGATGTCAGTGCAGCGCAGGCCGAGCTTCAGGAGCTGGCCGTGCGACAGCAAGCTGGGGCAATTCACCTGTGTTTCTTCGGTGAAGTCAGTACGGGCAAGAGCTCACTGATCAAGGCTCTAATTCCTGCGGCGGAGGTCTGCGTCGATGTCGTTGCAGGTTCTACGACCGACATACAGCATTATCGATGGCGTGATGACCTGGGGCACCAGATCCTGTTGACGGACGTGCCTGGCACCGGCGGTCATGAAGAAGGGTTCGACGAGGTGGCGCTGCAAGAAGCGCAGCGTGCGCACGTTGTACTGTTTGTCTGTGATGGCGATCTGACGCGAGATGAGGTTCGGTCCGTCCAGCATCTGCTGACGCTTGGGAAGCCGATCGTGATGGTCATGAACAAATCGGATCGCTTCGACGTCGACGAGCAGGCTGCCTTGATACAACGGCTTCTCGAGCATCTGGATTCTCTGGGTGGCACCGTCGAGCGGGACAGAATCGTTGCAGTTTCCGCCGGCGGTGAACTGGAGGTCATCGAGCGTCGTCAGGATGGCTCGGAAGACGTCGTCCGACGGCAGCGCCCGGCCGATATCGGTGTACTCGTCGTCGCGATAAACCGTCTGCTCCATGAGACTATCGACTCAATCGACGAACAACGTGATCGTGCCGTTTTTCGGCTCGCCGCCGACAAACTCGCAGACGCAGAAGCCGAATACCGATTGCAACGATCGGAACAGATCATCCGTAGTTCGACGCGCAAGGCGGTCGTCGGCGCTCTTGCTGCAGTAAGTCCGGGTACCGATGTTTTGATTCAGGGCTATATAGGCACGGCGATGACCCAGGAACTGTGTAAGCTTTATGGCGCAACGCCGCGGGACCTCGATATCGAGGAGTTTCTCAATTTGAGTCAGAGCCGGGTAGGGCGAGCGTTGCCCCTGTCTCTTGCGGTTGCCGGCAATGGTTTGAAGGCGTTTCCAGGAATTGGCACGGTTGCCGGCGGTCTCGTACACGCTGTCGCTTATGGGCTGATCTTCGATGCGCTTGGTCGTAGCCTGGTTCTGACCCTGTCGCGTCATGGGAAGCTTGTGCCCGGCATTGCGGCCAAAGAATTTGAGGAAGGCATCAGTGAACATATTGAAGCGGGCGTACGCCGCGTTGCCAAGATGGCCCTGGAGCAAAAAACGGGCGCCAGCTGAGGCCGGGCAGGACGTCGGCTCAGACCATCTGGCGCTTGCACGCGAAAGCTTGCGCGAGCTCATCGACGATGCGCGTCTTCCTGCGGGCGTGCGCGACGCTTTGGCACATGATTACGAAGCCGTTGAAGCCATGCTCGACAAACTGGAGCATGGTCATCTGCATCTGGCCGCACTTGGGCGCGTAAGCACTGGCAAGTCGTCATTGCTCAACGCCCTGATCGGTAGCGAGGCATTCTCGGTCAGCCCCCTTCACGGCGAAACGCAGCAGTCATCCATGCAGGCCTGGAAAGAAGTCGAGGCAGGTGGCGTATTTCTGCTCGATACGCCAGGTCTCGACGAGGCTGGTGGGGAGGGCCGCGAGGCAATGGCCCGCGAAGTCGCTGGCCGTTCTGATCTGGTCATTTTTGTCCTCGACGGGGACATCACCGAAACCGAACTGCGCGCATTGCGCAATTTGCTGGCGCAAGGGCGCCCGGTTCTCGTGGCGCTCAACAAGATTGACTTGTTTACGCGCGACGAGCAGGCAGCTTTGCTCCAGTCTATTCGTGACAAGACCGATGGCATTGTTGACGCCGAGCATGTCATCCCTGTAGCAGCGCAACCGCGACCGCAAACGGTGTTTGAGGTTGCCGCGAATGGCGAGGAGATCGAAAGCAAGCGGTCACGCGAACCTGATGTCGAAGCTTTGCGGCTCAAGTTGTGGGACATTCTGGACGCCGAGGGAAAGACACTGGCGGCACTGAACGCAAGTCTGTTCGCATCCGACCTTAGCGACCAGGTCGGGCACCGCATTCTGGCAGCACGACGTGAAATTGGCGACAAACTGGTGCGCACCTATTGTGTGGGCAAGGGCATCGCAGTCGCATTCAATCCGGTGCCCGTTGCGGATCTGTTTGCGGCTGCGTTCATCGACGTTGGCATGGTGATACACCTGTCGCGCGTCTATGGACTGCCACTCAGCCGCAGGGAAGCAGGCACACTGGTCAAAGTAATCGTTGCAGAGTCGGCGGCATTGATGGGCACGGTCTGGGCGCTGCACATTGTATCGAGTGCGCTGAAAGTGGGGACGGCAGGACTGTCGACCATCGTCACAGCCGGTGCGCAAGGAGCGATCGCCTATTACAGTACCTACGTCGTTGGGCAGGTGGCCGCTGAATATCTCGGCAAGGGCAAGTCGTGGGGAGATGGCGGTCCCAAACATGTCGTCAAGCAGATTCTCGACACGCTTGATCGCGATACCGTCTTACAGGACGCGAAGCGCGAGATTCAGGCACGCCTCGGGCTTGGTTGAGGCAAGAACTGGTGGGCAAGCGCGCGCGATTGGAGCTAATCTGGGACGCTATTCGCGACATCCCTCGTGGGTCAGTCGCGAGCTACGGCCAAATCGCCGAGATTGCCGGAATACCCCGGGGCGCACGCCAGGTTGGCTATGCACTGCGGCAACTTCCCGACGGTCACGACGTGCCGTGGCATCGCGTGATCCAGGCCTCCGGAAAAATTGCCTTCGAGAAAGGCAGCCGGCCTTACAAGGAACAAAGCAAACGACTTATGATGGAAGACGTTGCGGTCATTGCGGGACGTGTCGACATGCAGAAGTACCGCTGGCAGCCCGACCTGGACGAGCTATTGTGGAAACCGTCTGCGGCGTGGGATGACGAGTGAGCACTGGTCGCAAACTCCGCTCCAAGCTGTTCAATCTGCTGGTCAGCGAAAAAACGCTTGCCGCGACGCGGTCGTTTGCGGAAAAGCGCCGCAGGCTCGCGCGTCGGCCACATGTCGTGTCAGTTTTCCTGGAACTCGATGATCCGTATTCATACCTGCTCGCGCGGTATCTGCCCGGCCTTGCGGCAAGCTACGACATCGAATTGCGTTATTGCCTGACGCAAGCGTGCGCTGGCGAAGACTTTCGTCCGCATTCCGGCATGCTGGCCGCATACGCCGAGGAAGACTGTCGTCGCCTCGCTGCAGAGCTTGGCGTGCCATTCCTTGACAGAGGACGTGCACCGCCGGTTGAATATCGCCGCGCGCTCATCGATGCGCTCGCGGCGAATGCGCACAATGCGAAATTCGACGACGAACTGTTGGAGGCTATCTCATTGTACTGGCGCGGGGATTCGGAGGGCGTTGCGCGACGCGTCAGTGGCGCTGTACTCACGGGTGCTGGCGACAAGCTGCTTGCTGACAATCAGAAGCGACTGGTCGATCTGGGTCACTACAATTCTGCCACGGTACATTATGCAGGGGAATGGTATTGGGGTATTGACCGCCTGCATTACCTGACAGAAAGACTTGACGCACTTGGGGCGCGTCGTGAGGGCGCGAAGACCACGGGGCTGGCTGCCATTCGCCAGGCCATGCATGTGACGCTACCTGTCGCACGGCCAAGCGCCGCAAAGGACCTGCCGCCACTCGAATTCTTTTATTCATTTCGCAGCCCTTACTCGTATCTGTCCGCCAAGCGGGTGCTTGCGATCGCCGATGCGTTTGGCCTCCAACTGCAGATTCGCCCGGTGTTGCCTATGCTTATGCGCGGCTTGCAGGTTCCGCGCTCGAAGCTGCGCTACATCGCAACCGACACCGGCCGCGAAGCACGCCGCTTGGATATACCGTACGGCAACTTCGCCGATCCGCTCGGCCGCGGAGTCGAACGGTGTCTGGCCGTGTTCATATACGCGAAAAATCAAAAACGCGAGCGGGATTTTCTGCTCAACGCTGGTGAGGCTATTTGGGCGCGTGGCATCGACGTGGCAACTGATAAGGGCATGCGGTGGGTAACGGGACGCACAGCCTTGTTCTGGCCCGATGTGCTGGCGGCAATGCAGGACGATGGCTGGCAGAGGATTGCCGAAGACAACCGGGAGTCGATGATGGAATCGGGGTGCTGGGGCGTTCCCACCATGCGGCTTGGTGACTTCGTTGTATGGGGCCAGGACCGTGACTGGCTTCTCGTGCGGCACATTGAAGAGCATTGCGATACAGGAGACGGAATACTCGTATGACGACAGTGATTTTTTCGCACGGTCAGGAAAGTGG
>Ga0224497_10000914_pt1 | contig 19542 bp, 18 predicted proteins | sample SF_Jul11_sed_USG_4_FD_167970 | JGI IMG/M metagenome (GOLD analysis project Ga0224497, IMG submission 167970) | Sediment microbial communities from San Francisco Bay, California, United States - SF_Jul11_sed_USGS_13 | ecosystem: Environmental > Aquatic > Marine > Sediment | place: USA... | reverse complement strand
ATTATTTAAGCCCTGGATAACAAGCGTCAATAATTCGTGCTCGCCTCAGAAGAAGCGCGTTTCGACGCCGGTTGCGCGCTTGACGGGATATTTCGTCCATAGCAGTATCTTAGTCGTTCGCTTTCCATTCTGGCCGAATCCGCAAATCAGGTGAGCTGAATGGCCCGTCGACGGCCGAGTCGCGGTGATCAGCGCTCGACTCCCGAGAACGGTAGAGGCCGGATTCGGGAACCAGAGCGTCGTCAACTCACAGTAATGTTCTGTGATCTGGTCGAGTCCACCGCGCTTTCACACCAGATCGATCCCGAAGATCTTCGGGACGTCATCCGCTTGTTTCAGACCACCTGCGCTGCGATCATCGAACGCTATGAAGGCTACGTCTCCCGCTACATGGGGGACGGCATCCTGGTTCTGTTCGGTTATCCGTTGGCCCATGAGAACGACGCCGAGCGTGCCGTCCACGCGGGCCTCGATATTACAAGAGCCGTCTCGTCGCTGAAGGCACCTTTCGATAGTAGCGTGCCGCTCGCCGTTCGAACCGGGATTGCGACGGGCCTTGTCATCGCCGGCGACGTCATAGGCGAAGGCGCCTCAGAGGAAGAGGCCATCGTCGGCAGCACGCCCAATCTGGCGGCGCGATTGCAGAGTCTTGCGGAAGCAAACACCTTGGTTATCGCCGAGGGCACGCGCAGACTGCTCCGCGATGCCTTCGAGTATCGGTCCCTGGGGGAACGCCGACTGAAAGGATTCGAGGCTCCGGTAATCGCCTGGCGGGTGATCGGTCCGAGTCCGGTGGAGACTCGATTCGACGCCGCTCAAAACGTCGCGCTTACTCCTTGGGTGGATCGCAACGACGAGATTGAATTAATGCGCGGGCTCTGGAATCACGCCAAATCCAAGCCCGGCCAGACGCTGCTGGTATCGGGAGAAGCGGGGATAGGAAAATCCAGATTGGCAAAGACGTTGCGGGATCATTTGGCATCGGAGCCGCATGCCAATCTGCAGTATCAGTGCTCGCCTTATTACCGTTACACCGCGCTATATCCCTTTACCCGCCAGCTCGAACGGGCCGCCGGGTTCGAACGGGACGATTCGGACGCGTTAAAGCTGGAGAAACTGCGGGCCATTCTGGATGGAGAGTCGTTGCCGCTTTTGGCCCACCTGATTTCCATACCCACTGAAAAGGACGCGGATATCGCCAGGCTTACTCCCCAGCGGCGCAAAGAGCTGACTTTCAACGCCATCCTGAGCAATTTCTTCGCGCGCGCACGACAGCTACCGGTGCTCGCGACGGTGGAAGACCTGCACTGGATGGACCCAACCTCGCTGGAATTGATGACATTCATCATCGATCGTATTGCGGAGGCCCGTGCTCTTTTCATCCTGGCCTTTCGCCCGGAGTTTTCCCCTGCCTGGGTCGACAAGCCCAACGTGTCGATGCTGAAGCTCAACGGACTTCATCGTGAGCACGGGGAGAAACTGGCGGAGATCGTGTTTGGAGACGGACACCTGGCGAAGGAAATCATCTACCAGGTGGTGGATAAGACCGAAGGCGTGCCGCTATTCATCGAGGAGCTGGCCAAATCCATCCTCGAATCCGGCGTAATCGGCAAGAACGGTCGCAGCACCCGCAGCCTAGCTGCGTTGTCGGGAACGATTCCGGTAACCTTGATGGATTCGCTGATGGCGCGTGTCGATCAGCTCGGAGAAGCAAAAAAAATTGCGCAGATCGGTGCGGTCATTGGCCAGGAATTTACCCATTCCCTGATCGCCATGATTGCGTCATTGCCGCAACAGGAGCTTCAGTCTCAGCTGGATCGACTCGTGTCGTCCGGGCTCGCGATCCGGCGCTATGCCACCACCGAAACCCGCTATGCCTTTAAGCATGCTCTGGTACGAGACGCGGCTTATAACAGCCTGCTGAAGAAACGCCGCGAAGCGTTGCACGCTCAAATCGCCGAATGCCTGGAAACCCGGTTTCCGGAAACCTCGGCCAACGAGCCCGAGCTTCTCGCGTACCACTATTCCCGTACCGGTCTTGCCGAGAAAGCCATACGCTACTGGCATCTGGCTGCTGAAGTCGCCGGCGCCCGCTCCGCGAACCTTGAAGCCTTGAGTCACGTGACCAGCGCCCTCGGGCTTCTCGAATCTCTGCCCGATACCCCGGTTCGAAGAGAGCTCGAGCTTTCCCTGCTGATTACCCTCGGCCCGGTGCAGATCGCCATCAAGGGATCGGGATCGACGGAGGCGAAAGACGTTTATGCCCGCGCCGTCGAGCTGTGCGCGGAGCTGCCGGATTCACCACTGCATTTTGCCGCGTACTGGGGTCAGTGGCGGACATCGAGGAGCTATCTGACCAAGCGCGAGCGCGCCGATCGGCTGCTTGCCGTGGCGGACAACCTGGGAGATCCCGGCCTTCGCCTGCAGGCGCACCACTGCCAGTGGGCGAGCCTTTTCAACCTTGGTTTCCACCTCCAGTGCCTGCGCCATGTGGAACGCGGGGTTGAGCTGTACGAGGCCGGAGAATTCGAAAGCCACGCATTGATCTACGGTGGTCATGATCCGGCGGTATGCGGCCAGGGCGAGGCCGCCCTCTCCCTATGGCTGCTCGGTTATCCGGAGCAGGCGATCACTCGGATTGAAAAGGCCTTAGCCGTCGCCGAAACACTTGCCCACGCCGGCAGCACGGTGCACGCAATGGACATCTGTCTCATGCTCCACTGCTTCAGACGGGATCCGGAAAAGGTTCGCGAGCGGGCAGAGCAGATGATTGCATTGAGCGAACAGGAGAAGTTTGGCGCGCACCGTGCCAAGGGAGAAATTCTCCGTGGCTGGGGCTTGGTTAAGCTGGGCGAGGCCGAGCGGGGAATTGCCGGCCTGCGCGAGGGCGTCGATTCGCTGCGCGCAATGGGCACCAGTGAAGATCTACCGGTTTTTCTCGGCATGCTCGCTGAAGCCTACGCGCTGCGCAGCCGGCCGGCAGAGGGGCTGGCCGCCGTCGAGGAAGCGTTTCGGGAGTCGGAACGGATGGCGCTGCGTTACTGGGTCGCAGAGCTGTGGCGCTGCAAGGGCGAGCTGCTGCTGGCCATGCCCAAGAGCGATGTGGCCGATGCCGAGGAGGCCTTCACTCAGAGCTTGCAGATTGCACGTCAACAGCAGGCGAAGTCACTGGAGCTTCGCACCGCCGTGAGTTATGCGCGGCTGCTTCAGAAGCGTGGCGAAGCAAACAAGGCTTACGAGCTGCTGCGGCCGGTTTACGAATGGTTCACTGAGGGGTTCGACAACGTAGACCTGACCGAGGCGCGGGTTTGCCTTGATGAGCTCAACCCCCGCACCGGGACCACCTGAGGCGCGCTCATGGTCGCCCAACTGTCGTACTTTGGCCATGACGCGGGAGTAAAGGCATACCGGATCGGCACTCACCGTACAGTCGACCCGCAAGCCACACTCGATCGGATCAACCCGTTCATGGACGAGATGGGCATAACCCGTATCGCCAACGTCACCGGTCTCGACCACGTCGGCATACCGGTGGTCATGGTGTGCCGTCCCAACTCGCGTTCGATTTCCGTATCCCAGGGTAAAGGTGTGGAGCTCTCGGCAGCCAAAGCTTCCGGCGTGATGGAAGCGGTGGAGACCTACCACGCCGAGCGCATCACGCTGCCGCTCAAGCTTTGCTCCTTCGAGGAGCTCAAGAGAAACCATCCGGTGGTCGATGTTTTGCGGCTGCCGTTCGCGCGGGAGAGCCGTTATCGAAACGATGTTGCTCTGCTATGGATCGAGGGGCGCAACCTGATCAACGACCAGCCGGTATGGCTGCCTCACGAGTTGGTGCATACGGATTACTCGCTACCGCAGCCGACCGGCAGCGGATGCTTTAGCGCAAACACCAACGGTCTTGCGTCGGGAAACCATACTCTGGAGGCCATCGCCCACGGCCTATACGAGGTGATCGAGCGCGATGCAATCACTCTCTGGCGGCTGGAAAGCAGCATGCTGGGCTCACACCCGCTGGATCTCGAGAGTGTTGACGACCCGACGTGCCGCGGGCTGCTGGAACAATTCGAGCACGCGGAACTCGAGGTACGCGTCTGGAACGTCACCTCCGATGCAGGCGTTGCCTGCTTCTTTTGCATGCTGATGGACAAAGAGGACGCGGACACCGAGCCTGAGTTCGGATCCGGTTGTCACCCGACGCGGCAGATCGCGCTGCTGCGCGCCCTCACCGAGGCCGCCCAGGCGCGAACAACTTACATCGCCGGCTCCCGCGACGACTTTTCTCCGGAGATCTATTCCGTCTCGGCGCGCGCCCGGCGCACCCGCGCCTGCCGCGAGTTGATGGCGCGGCAAACGCCCGGGCAGATGTTTCAGCAGGTGCCGACGTTCGAGGCGGACACAATTTCTGACGATATTGCCTGGACCCTGGGGCAGCTTCAGGCGTTGGGGATTGATGAGGTGGTCGCCGTCGACTTGAGCCAGCAACGCTTTCAGGTCCCCGTTGCGCGCGTCATCGTCCCGGGACTCGAAGGCGTGTACAAGGGCGAACACAGCGATTACGCCCCCGGGGCGAGAGCGCGTGCGATGCTGGAGTCGGGCTCGTGACCGCCTGCGTGTTCATCGGGCCCACCCTGCCCGTGGCCCAGGCGCGGGAGGTGCTTGACGCGGAGTATCTGCCGCCGGTTCGCCAGGGCGACGTCTACCGCGCCGTAATGCGTTTTGGCCCGCAAGCGGTTGGCATCATCGACGGTTACTTTCACCAGGTTCCGTCGGTCTGGCACAAGGAGATCCTCTGGGCCATGGCCGAAGGCGTGCACGTTTTCGGCAGCGCCAGCATGGGCGCGCTGCGGGCTGCCGAGCTGCAGCCCTTCGGTATGCACGGCGTAGGCGAAGTGTTTGCGGGGTATCGGCAGCGCATCATCGAGGATGACGACGAAGTCGCGGTCGTTCACGGGCCGCCGGAGACCGGCTTCCTGGCGGCGTCTGAAGCCATGGTCAATATCCGCTGTACTCTGACCAACGCGGAGGGCGAAGGCGTCATCGCCGCCGAAACCCGGCGAGCCCTGGTCAGCATTGCCAAGGCGCTTTTTTATCCGCGGCGCAGCTACTCCAAAGTGCTCGAGCGCGGCGCCGCCGAAGGACTCCCGGCCGGTGAATTATCCGCTCTACACGGCTGGCTTGGGCACGGTCGTGTGGACGTGAAGCGGAACGACGCCCTCGAAATGCTCAGCGCCATGGGCGAGCTGCTCGAGAGAGATCCGACGCCGAAGCGGGTCGATTACCGCTTTGAGCACACCAGCATGTGGCAAGCGGCGATCACCGAAATCGATGCGACACTTAGTCAATTCTCTGACGACGCAGATCTTTACGCTAGGGAATGGCTGCTGGATGAGCTTCGCCTGGATGGCGACGCTTACCAAAAATTAAAACCGGCCGCACTGCTGCGGATGCTTGCACTCCGGGAGGCGGAACGAAACCATATTGAAGTGAGCGACCAGGAGCTCAGCAAGTTCACCACCAATTTTCGCCTGGATCATGGATTGCATTTCGGCCGCGATCTGGACCAGTGGCTCTCCGAGCGCAATCTGGATCGAAAGTCGCTGGAAAAGCTGATGGCGCACGAGCTGTTGGTGAACAAGCTCGCTGGCGAAAACGCCGCTGAGCTCGAGCGCAATTTGATCGATTTGCTTCGCCTGAACGGCGACTTCGCAAAGCTCGCCGCCCGGGCGCGGGCGAAACGCAATGCGCTGACGACTGGAGAACGGGCACAAAAAGAACAGGTGGACCTCGACGATTTGCGCGCCATGACGTGGTATTTCTCACAACGCCTGGGACGCCCGATGCCGGAAGATATCGACGCTTGGGCGGTAAGCTCGGGTTTTGAAGGCGCGGCAGCATTCCGTCGCGCGGTACTGCGGGAATACCGCTACCAACTCTCCGGTAAACGGGAGTAAAGTAATTAAACGCATGCGTCTCCGGAGAAGAGACGCGGCGCCAAGCACACCCGGCAGGGAGGCGAGTCTGGCGAGGACCGGGATATGCCCCACGCCCACGACCTGGCAATCCGTCAATCCGGAACGCGGGTGCGGCTGTTCGCCCAGTCGCACTATATGCAGGCGTTCCGCGAGCCCGAGATCGTCTGGCTCGCCCCGCCCGCGGGCAGCGTCGGCCCAGGGCCGTCGGACGATCGCATGTATGTGGTCGATCCCATCGGCAAGGAAGATCCCTACGAGTTTCCTTTTCTACCGCCCTGGGGTGGCCCCGCGCATCCCCCCGTCGAGCCAGACGCGGACGGCCATTTCGATTACTTCGACGTCAATACCCGAGATTTCGTCGTCGCCCACATGTACGGCGGCATTCGCCGGGTGTTGGACATCTGGGAGGGCTATTTCGGCCGCCGCATCGAGTGGCAGTTCCGCCCTCACTTCGAGCGCCTGGAGCTTATCCCGGTGATCGACTGGGACAACGCCCAGTCGGGTTACGGCTTCATCGAAACCGGTTTCGGTCCAAGCCAGGCCGGAGAAGCGCAGCCGTTTTGCCTCAACTTTGACGTGCTCGCCCACGAGTTCGGCCACAGCATGATGTTCTCCGAGGTCGGTCACGACGAAGCCACCGTGACCGGGGAGTATCTGGGATTCCAGGAGGGCGTAGCGGATCTCATCGCTTTGATATCGGCGCTACATTTCGACTCGGTGCTGGACCGGACGCTGATCTCGTCTCAGGGCAACCTGTACGCGGAGAACGAAACCAATCGCCTGGGAGAGCTTTCCGAAGTCGCCGAGATCAGGGTGGCGGACAACATGCGCAAGCTATCGGAATTCGAGCAAGGCTGGTCCGATCCCCACCATCTGGCCTTGCCTCTAGTAGGCGCGGTGTTCGACTGCCTGGTGGACGTGTATCAGGAGCAGCTGCTGCGCGCCGGGCTGATCGATGCTGAGCTGGCGCGCCTCACTAACGTGACCCCCTACGAGGAGCTAGACGAGGGCGTCGTCCACGTGCGTTACGCCGAGGCTTACCAGGGACGGCACGAGGAATTCAAAACCGCGCTGATCGCGGCGCGGGATTACTTAGGCCACTGCCTGGTGTTCGTCTTGACTGGAACGTCACCGCACTTTCTGCGCTTCGCCGACGTGGGCGCAACGCTGCTTGAGGCGGATCGGGCTCTGAGCGGCGGAGAATATCAGCAGCAGTTTTTACAGAATCTTGTCTGGCGCGATATCGGCGCCGCCGTGGTGGGACCCCAACTGGCGGAGGAAGACTGACATGAATCGTTTTAATCTAAAAGGGAAGCTTCGTCATCAAGTCAGGTCCTTCTCGTGTGCGATAGAATATTGTTTTTAAACAAGGGAGGAAAAGAAAATGCCAAATCTTTTGTCGATAGAACGGCTATGCCTTTTCGGTGTGATTTTTACTGGCTTCTGTCGAGGGGGGAAAGTGCCGAAGGCGGACGAACAAAACTCGGGATCGAAAAGCGAAAACTTCGGCAGCGTTCACCCGGACAACGAAGTTAGAAAAATGCTTGGGGGCAACCTTCCCCTGTTTTTGGCTAGGATTTACGCCATTAGTTACGAGGGCGGCTATCAGCTACTGCCGAGGCCAACGGTATTCCTGGTGCATGGCCCAGGCGCGGATCCGGAAAATCTGAACCCGCCCGGCGGTCCAGACTTTAGTCTCGATGCGGCGACTGGCGGAACGAGTACCACAGGGCTACCAAGCAAGATCGGTGTTTTTGCCAAGGACATCAAAGTGTGGGTCTATGATCGGGACGACATGGCTCTGCGTGTGGAAATTGCCACCGGCCCGTTTGATGAGCTTCTCTTAAAACCACTGTTCTGTCCCGCCGGTGGCGCGACTTCGCGGGCCGATCTCACATCGCGGGCGGACCTCACCTCGCGCGCCGATCTCACGTCCAGGGCGGATCTGACCTCGCGGGCGGATCTGGCCATGCGTCACCGCTATCGCTGACGCTCACATTAGCGCAGATACCGACGTCGGATTGTTTCTTCGCGCGCAGCGAGATGCCCGCGCGGGTGCTCACCTGTACGCATGAAGTTTAGTTTTACCGAGCACACGCTTCGCCCGCGCCACGCTTTTACGATTTCACGGGAAAGCATCCGCGAGAAACAAACCTTCTTCGTCGAGCTTCAGCACGACGGCATAACGGCTCACGGCGAAGCGGCGCCTATGGCGCGTTTTGGCGAGACGCCCGCGAAATGCCGCGCGGCGCTGAATCAACTCATCGACACAATGCCGGAGAGTCCAGGCGACTGGGAGGCGGTGATCCGATCTCTTGAGGCCACGGCGCCGAACGCGCCCGCCGCTAGAGCGGCGATAGACGCGGCAATTATGGATTGGATTGGGAAATCTTCCGGCGCACCGCTTTACGAGCTCTGGAGCATCGATCCCGCGAGCATGCCTCCCACCAGCATGAGCATCGCCATCGACGCGCCGGAGCGCGTGCGCGAGCGGGCACGGGAGGCAAGCGATTTCCTAGTGCTGAAGCTCAAGCTCGGGGGCAAAGAAGACCACGCCATGGTGAAGGCAGTCCGTGATGTAACCGATGCGCCCATACGCGGCGACGCCAATGAAGGTTATCGGGATCGAGAGGCCGCCCTTCGAGAGATCGAATGGCTGGCGGAGCAAAATGTCGAGCTGGTGGAGCAGCCCCTACCCGCAGATCGGATTGACGACATGATCTGGCTGAAGCAGCGCAGCCCCCTGCCGCTCATCGCCGACGAAGCGTTCATGCACGCTCGAGATCTGTCAAAGATCGCTGAAGGCTACAACGGCATCAACATCAAACTGGTGAAATGCGGCGGCACGCTGGCCGCCCGTGAGGCCATCGCGGCGGCGCGGTCCCGTCGCCTCAAGGTGATGCTCGGCTGCACCATCGAGTCGTCCCTGGGGATAGCCGCGGCCGCGCATCTCGCGCCGCTCACCGACTACGTGGATCTCGACGGTAACCTGCTGATTTCCAATGATCCGTTCGAAGGGCATCCCGTGATCGAAGGGCGCATTAAGCTACGCGGCGCCCCTGGGCTGGGTATTCTTTGAAGCCGCGTATCCCGCCCTAATCACCAATCACGAATCACCTTGGGTTTAGGCGTGACGAAGCCCGCCAACGCTAACGTTTGCGTGGCCGCACAAAAAATCGTTGCTTCTATTAATCCGCCGCGACGGGCGCATCCGGCGGCTTGATTTGCTCGGTCTTCGGCCAGGCTTTCAACACCGCCTGCACCAGGGTTGCCAGTGGTATGGCGAAGAAGATCCCCCAGAATCCCCACAGCCCGCCAAAGATGAGAATGGCGACGATGATTGCCACCGGATGCAGGTTGACCGCTTCCGAGAACAGTAGCGGCACCAGCACGTTGCCGTCCAGGGCCTGGATGATGCCGTAGGCCGCCAGCACCCAGGCGAAGTCGACGGTAAAGCCCCACTGAAAGTACGCCACCAGCGCCACCGGAATGGTGACCGCAATCGCGCCGACGTAAGGAATGAGCACGGAGAGACCGACGACGACGCCGAGCAGCAGCGAGAACTGCAGCCCGAGAACGGCGAAGGTGACGTAGGTCACTATCCAGACGATGATGATCTCGACGAATTTGCCGCGCACGTAGTTGCCGATCTGATCGTCCACGTCGCGCCAGACTTCGGCGAGAAGCTTTCGATCCCTGGGCAGAAAGCCGGTGATCCAGCCGACGATGCGCTGCTTGTCCTTCATGAAGAAAAACACCATCAGAGGCACCAGGAAGAGATAGACAACCCAGGTAATGACGCCGACTACCGAAGCGAGCGAAAGGGACACCGCCTGCTGACCCAGCGCTACGGTTTCTGCGCGGATCGCGGCGATGAGGTCGCGCACCTGTTCCACGCTGAAGAGCTGCGGATAGCGCTCCGGCAGCGTCATCAGCAGATCCTGACCTCGCGCGATCATCACCGGCAGCTGCTGGGCGAGCTGGGTGGCCTGCCGGGAGAGCAGCGGCATAAGGCCGAAGATGATGAAGACGACGAAGGCCATGAATCCCGAGAACACGATCAGCACGGCGATGAACCTGGGAAAACCGATGCGCACCAGGTACGCCACCAGGCCTTCCAGCAGGTAGGCGATGATGACGCTCGCGAGCATGGGGGCCAGCATGTGGCCCGCTATGTAGATGATGGCGAAACCCGTGAGAAGAACGACCGCAAGCCCGATCACCTGCGGGTCGGAAAGATGTCGCCGGAACCAGACGCGTATGACTTCCATTACCAGGCCGTTTCGGAATATCGCTCAGCTTTGCGGCTTCGATTCACCAAAGGCGTTGGAAGCCGCAGTGGCGCGTTCGCGGATCGATTTCGCTAAACGCTCCTCGTCTACACCCCCTCCCTGTCCCTCCCCCTCGTAGCGAGGGGGAGGGGACACCGCCGAACGCATTGTGCCAGGGATTCTCGCACAATAAATCAAGATAGCGATTCGGGTTTGAGCGTGAGGACTCGGCGCTGGGTAGGGCGCGGCGTCAGCCGCTTCGGATCCGCTGCAGTCGCTTGCGCGCGAGACCTGCGGCGGTAGAGTCGGGAAAACGCTTGATGAGATCATCCAGAACCTGTTCCGCCTCCTTGCGCTGACCGAGCTCGTCATGAATGTAGCCGATCTTCAGCAGCGCGTGGGTGAGCTTCTGGCTTTGAGGATATTCGGCGACCAGCAACTGGAACTGCTTCAACGCCGGCTCGAACTTGCGCGTGACGTAGTACGCCTCCGCCAACCAGTAGTTTGCGTTGTCCGTATATTGGCCGGACGGATACTTGGCAAGAAAATCCTTGAACGCCTGGGTCGACTGGTCGTAACGGCCTGATTTGAGCAAATCAAAGGCGGCCTGGTAGGCGCGCTGCTCTTCGGCGGAGTCCACCTGGGGTGCGCTGGGAGAAAGCTGACCGGGTGAGGCCGCCGCCGTGGTCGTGCCCGGCTGCGGCGGGAGTCCGGGCTGCGTTGACGGCCCCGCGGCCGAAGAGGGGGCGGGCGCCGAAGCACCTGCCTGTCCTGTTTCCATGCGCTGGAGCCGGCGGTCGATGTCCAGGTAGAGCTCACGTTGCCGCTGCTTGAGCTGCGACAGAGTATGACTCTGCAGCTCGACCTCTCCGCGAAGACTCTGAACTTCCTCCTGCAGGGCCTGCACGGATTGATACAGCTCGATCAGCGTCTGATTGTTCATCATCTGCTCGAGCTTGGCGACGCGCTCGCCCAGCTTGGCATTGTCCTGGACCGGCGCCTGGGCGGCGGCGGTCCAGGACAAACAGAGCGCGATCGCGGCGGTACCGATTCGCCGGAGGATACCGAAGCGCATAGCTATTTCTCGAGCCGATTAACGGGTTCGATAGACGATCTCGACCCGGCGGTTGAGCTGCCAGCACGCTTCGTTGTGTTCCGTGCACACGGGCCGCTCTTCGCCGTAGCTCACCGTGCGGATCTGCTGTCCTGATGCGCCCATCAGAGTCATCAGCTGGCGCGCCGCAATGGCGCGTCGCTCACCGAGGGCAACGTTATATTCCCGGCTGCCGCGCTCATCGGCGTGACCTTCCAGGGTGACAGAAGCAGACGAGTTGTTGGAAAGATACTTGGCGTGGGCTTCAAGGATTGCCCGCGCCTCGGGCTTGATGTCGCTCTTATCGAATTCGAAGTAGACGGTGCGCTTTGAAAGCAGGCTCGAAGGATCATCCAGCGGGCTCCCCTGAAACCCTGAAGACGGCATGACCGCGCTGGACGAACTGCCGGAAGTGGTTCCCACCTCGGTGCCCGTGGTCGCCCCTTCCTGCGTTCCAACGGTTCCCTCGCACGCGGCCAGCACGGCGGCAGACGCGAGGATGAGGAGAAATTTAGTGATGCGGTATTGCATGGGTAGCTCCTTACTCAAGTTCCATTGTATTTAAAGTAGTCCTAATTCCTTCGTTTCAAAGGTCGATTTTGAAAAGGCCGGCAGATTTTGACGAGCCGCCAATACTTTAGCGACCGCTTCAAGGATTTCTGAACGGTCCCCAGGCCGGTTCGCGCACCGCCTGGAGTTCTACGCCGAGCGTTTGGCGCACCCGGCCGTCGGTGGAAACCGCGGCCAGAGACGAACCTTCATTGTCGCTTGTAGCATACAGGATCATACTCCCATTAGGCGCGAAACTGGGCGACTCATCGAGCGAACTGTCGGTTAGAACACGAACTGCGCCGTTTTCCAGATCCAGCGTCGCGATGCGGAAAGCGCCGTCGTTAGTGTGGACAAAAGCAATCTTCGTTCCTTCCGGTGAGAACGTAGCGCGTGAGTTGTATCGGCCGTCGAAGGTGAGCCGCTCCTCGCGGCCGCCGCTAATGGGCACGCGATAGATATTTGGCGTGCCGCCGCGGTCGGAGGTGAAGATGATGGATCGGCCGTCCGGCGCCCAGGCGGGCTCGGTGTCGATGCCGGGATTATTGGTGAGACGCTGAAGGCGGCTGCTGCCGAGATAGAAAATGTAAACTTCGGCATTGCCGTCCTTGGAAAGCGTCAGCGCGAGCCTCGATCCGTCGGGCGAGAACGTCGGCGCGCTGTTCAATCCCGGATAGTCGGCGACCAGGCGCCGCGTGCCCGTGGCGAGTTCCTGAATGAATACCCGTGGACGGTCCCCTTCGAAAGACACGTAAACGATCTGCTGACCGTCCGGCGACCAGCCCGGGGAAAGAATCGGCGCGGGTGACTGCAGCGTCGGCTGCGGGTTGTAGCCGTCGCTGTCGGCAATGATCAGCCGGTAGCGCTTGGTGGGATCACCGGTCTTGTGCTCGGTGATGTAGGCGATGCGCGTATCGAAAGCGCCCCGCTCTCCGGTCAGGCGCTCGTAAATGATGTCGCTGAACTGATGCGCCTTGCGGCGAAGGTCCGCCGCGCTGGATTCCACCTGAAATCCCGTGATCTGCTGCGCTCGGAAAATGTCGAAGAGACGAAACTCCGCCACGAATCTGTTGCCGGGCTGCTGCGTCAGCCGGCCGATGATCAGGTTGGGCGTGCCCAGCATGCGAAAGTCCTGGAAGTTGATCTGCTCCGCGGCTGCGGGCCTCGAAGGCAGCTCGGCAAAAGGCAACGGCGCGAAGCGCCCGCTGCGGACGAGATCGTCGGCTATGACCTGGGCCATGTCCGTCGGCGGCGGTATGTTGCCGCCGTTCCAGGCGAAAGGCGCGATGGCGATGGGCTGCGCGCCCTCAATGCCGTGGGTGATGCGAATTTTCAGCACGTCGTCCTGCGCCTGTGCGGCAACACACGCGACCAGAAGCAAGAACGAGAGCCTTTTTAAGACTGAAAACAAGGATTAACCCTCCGGATCGAATACGAATTGTAAGTTGCGCGAAAACAGCGACGGGTCCTTGGGTTGCGGCAGCGGGGACGCGTTCCAGATCGCGTTCACCACCGATTGATCGAAGCCCTCATTTCCGCTGCCTTGACTGACTTTCACGTCGATCACCTCGCCGCCCGGTATCTGCGAGACCCGCAGCTCACACTTAAGGCCCTTGCCCGTATCCGCCGGCCGGATCCACCTGCGCTCCACCGAGGCCTGAATCTGAGAAATATATTCGGCCTGCATACGGCTGCGCAAACTGAGGGCAGCAGCATCCAGTGTCTCCTGCTCCGCGGCAAGCTCCGACATCATCAGCGCTTCGGCTTCCTTGCGCCGGCGCTCATCCTCCGCGCGTTTTTGCTCTTCCTCCTTGCGCTTTTTCTCCGCCTCGGCGCGCTTTCGCGTTTCCTCTTCTTTGCGTTTGCGCTCGGCTTCAGCTTTGATCCGCTCGGCTTCGGCGCGTTTTTGTTCCTCTTCCGCCTTTTGCTTGGCTTCGCGGGCAAGACGGGCCTGCTCCTCGATGGCCTGCTTTTCCACTTCCGCCCTGCGCCTGGCCTCGTCGGCCTGCTGGCGCTGGGTTTCCAGCTGCTGGCGCTCGGCTACCGCCTGCTCCTTGAGCTTTGCTTCCTCGCGCTGAATGACGGCGAGCGCGGCCAGGCGCTCGGCCTCTTCATCCCGCGCCTTCGCGAGCTTCTGCTTTTCTTCCTCGAGTTTTTTTAGCTGCTCCAGTTCTTGCTGCTTTTTACGCTGGAACTCGGCAAGACGCTCCGCCTCCTGCTCACGCTCTTTTCTCAGATTGGCTTCGTGGGCGGTCTTTTCTTCGCTTAGCTTCTTCTGCAGCTCGGCCAGACGCATCTCCTCTTCCAGTCGCTGCTTTCTCGCTTTGTCCGCTTCCGTTTCCAGCTTCTCCAGACGCTCCCTTTCCTGCTGCTTCTTCTTCTCTTCCTGCTCTTTGACCTTTTGCAGCTCTTCAATCACGCGGGACTCGTCCTTCACCACCGCATTCACAGGTTCCCCCTGGGACGGCGCGGACACGGTTGTTGGCATCCAGTCGAGGCTGATCACCAGCAGCGCGCCCAGGATCAGGTGCACGACGATGGCGAGAATGACCGCCGTGGTGTTGTCGAAGAAGCGGCGAATCTTCATCAGCGCGGCTTTTCCAGCGGATCGGTGAGCAAACCGATGCTGTTTGCACCGGCTTGTTGCAGCAGCGCCATAGCCAGAACCACGTCGCCATAGGGCACGTTGCGATCGCCCTTGACCAGCACCTGCATATCCGGCCGGTGACGCAGCAGCGCGCTGACGCGGTTCACCAGGACTTCCGTGGTCACGGGCGAATCCTGATCTTCGCCGTAGTTGAGGTAGTAGTCGCCGGCTGCGGTGACGCTCACCACCAGCGGCTCGGCGCTGGTGGTGTCCACCACCTTGGCGTCGGTCCTGGGCAGATCCACCTTGACGCCCTGGGTGAGCAGCGGCGCGGTAATCATGAAAATTACCAGCAGCACCAGCATCACGTCGATGTACGGCACGACGTTAATTTCCGATATCGGCCGCTTGCGGTCTCTTTGTCTTGCCATGGTGATTCAGTATCTGCTTAAGCTGTTCAAACGGACGCCGTCCCGATCAGGGGTTAATCGTGCCCCGAAGCGTGGGTCTGGCGCGCGAGGATGGAGGAGAACTCCTCGACAAATGTGTCGTAGCGGTTGTGCAGTCTTTCCACCTGATTGACGTAACGGTTATAGGCGATCACGGCGGGGATCGCCGCGAACAGCCCCATGGCGGTGGCGATGAGCGCTTCGGCGATGCCCGGCGCCACCATGGAGATGGTCGCCTGGGTCACGTTACCCAGCGCGCGGAACGAGTTCATGATGCCCCACACGGTGCCGAACAAGCCGATGTAGGGGCTGGTGGAACCCACCGTGGCGAGAAAGGGCAGGTGCAGCTCGAGGTCGTCCACCTCGCGCCTCAAGGCCACGCGCATGGCGCGCTGGGTGCCGTCGAGGATCGCCGCCGGCTGGATCCCGCTTTGATTGCGAAGTCGGGCGTACTCCTTGAATCCTGCGTGGAAGATCCGCTCCATGCCTGCTGGCTCGTGGGTGTCCTCGTTGATCCGCTTGTAGACCTTCACCAGGTCCTTGCCCGACCAGAAATCGTCTTCGAAGATGTTGGCAGCGCGCTGGGCGCGGTTGATGCCGGCGCGCTTGGTGAAGATCAGCGTCCAGGAAACGACCGACGCCATGAGCAGGATCAGCATCACGATCTGCACGATGACGCTGGCGTTGACGACCATGCCGATTAGCGAATGATCAAATGACACGTTGAAACTCCGTTATGAGCTTTTGCGGTATTCCCCGGGGTTTAAGCGTACTCGCGTCCACGCAGGCGATTCTGACAGTGCCCCGGCAAATGAGTTCTTCCCCATCGCGGGTGACCCGCTGGGTCAGGTCGAAATACGCCCTCGCTATGCGCTCCATTTCCACGCTCACGGCAAGGGTGTCGTTGAAAAGTGCCGGCTTTTTGTACTCGAGCTCGAGCTTCGCCACCGTAAACAGCACCCCGTCGCCGTCCTTCAACTCGGTGAGCTCGAAGCCTAAGCTCCGCAGCCATTCGGTGCGGGCGCGCTCCATGTACTTTAGATGATTGGCGTAATAGACGATGCCGGCGGCGTCGGTGTCCTCGTAGTACACCCGAACCGGGAAGACGAAGGAATTCGACGACAAAGCGGCCTTTGGTTTCTGCGATACCATGGGAATCGCTTATCCGCGCCGTGCGGTACACGGGCGCGTCATTTGCCCGCGAACAGATCGCGGACGGTCTGATCCACGGAAATGACGGGCGGCTCCAGGCCGAAGTGCAGCCAGGCGTTGCGGGTGGCGACCCGGCCGCGGGGTGTGCGCATGAGATAGCCCTGCTGGATCAGGAAGGGCTCGAGCACATCCTCGATGGTGACGCGCTCCTCGCCGATGGCCGCGGCCAGATTGTCGATGCCGACGGGTCCGCCGTCGAACTTCTGCAGCACCGCCATCAACAACTTGCGATCCATGACGTCGAAGCCTTCCTCGTCAACATCCAGCATTTTCAGCGCTTTCTCGGCGATATCGGCGGTAATGCGTCCGTCGGCTTTGACCTCGGCGTAATCGCGCACGCGCCTGAGCAGCCGGTTGGCGATGCGCGGCGTGCCGCGGGAGCGTCTGGAGAGCTCCACCGCGCCGTCGGAGGTCAGGTCGACCTCCAGGATCCGCGCCGATCGTTCCAGGATCCGGGCCAAGTCCGCTTCGTCGTAGAACTCCAGGCGCTGGACGATTCCGAAGCGGTCCCGAAGCGGGGAGGTCAGCATGCCCGCCCGGGTGGTGGCCCCCACCAGAGTGAAAGGCGGGATCTCCAGCTTGATGGAGCGGGCCGCCGGGCCTTCACCGATGACTATGTCGAGCTGGTAGTCCTCCATCGCCGGATAGAGGATTTCCTCCACCACCGGGTTGAGACGATGGATCTCGTCGATGAAGAGCACGTCCCGGGGTTCTAAATTGGTGAGCAGCGCGGCCAGATCCCCGGAACGCTCCAGCACCGGGCCCGCGGTCTGGCGCAGGTTCACCCCAAGCTCGGCGGCGACGATGTGGGCGAGGGTGGTTTTGCCGAGTCCCGGCGGGCCGAAGATAAGCAGGTGGTCCAGGGCTTCGCCGCGGTTCGCCGCGGCGGTGATGAAGATCTCCATCTGCTCGCGGACCGCGTGCTGGCCGACAAACTCCTCGAGCCTTTTCGGCCGGACGCTGCGCTCGATGGCCGCGTCGTGGGCGCTCGCCGTGGGGGAGACCAGTCGTTCCGTGTCCATAATCCTTCCGTCAGCCCTTAGTTCCAGCCCGCGGCCGGCGCGTTTTCGCGCGGCGGCACACTGAGTGTGCGGTCGGCTTGTGGAAGCTCTGTGTCCCCCATCTGGCCGAATGCGGTCTTTGGCCGGGCGAATTGGGGCGATCCGCGCCCCTTCCTTGAAACTTGGCCCACTACTTTACCAACGACTGCAGCGCCAGTCGCACGATCTCTTCACACACGAGCCCTTCGCTGGCCACCGCGCGCACCCGCTGGCTTGCTTCCTGGGGCTTGAAGCCCAAAGACACCAGCGCGCTCACCGCCTCGCCCACGGGATCGGCGGGACGGGGCGCCGGAGCGACTCCCGGAACCGGAGCGGCGGCAGCGCCATCGGCCCGGTCCAGGCGGTCGCGCATTTCGATCACCAGGCGCTCGGCGGTCTTTTTGCCGATGCCGGGAAGCTTCGACAGGCTCGCGGTATCGCCTTCGAAAACGCAGCGGGAAAAAGCGTTGGCGTCCATGCCCGAAAGAATGGCCAGCCCGATCTTGGCGCCGACGCCGCTTACCTTGAGCAGCATGCGGAATACGTCGCGGTCGCGGCGCAGCCCAAAAGCGTAGAGATGATGCGCGTCCTCCCGCACCACCTGGTGGATATAAAGTTTCACCGGCTCGCCTACGACGGGCAGAGTGTAGAAGGTGGTCATGGGCGCCTCCAGCTCGTAGCCGACGCCGTTCACGATCACCAGCAGGTGGGGTGGGTGCTTCTCCCGCAGGGTGCCTTCGATCCAGCCGATCATCGGGCCCCTGCTTCCATGGCGCTGGCCATGCGCCGCCGGGTTTGCGAGATGTGGGCGTGACACACCGCCACCGCCAGCGCATCGGCGGCGTCCGTCGCCGGCGCCTCCTTCAGGCTCAGGAGCACGCGGATCATGTGCTGGATTTGTTCCTTGCCCGCATGGCCGCGGCCGGTGACCGCCTGCTTGATCTCGTTGGGCGAATATTCGAATACCACCACTTCCCGCGTGGCCGCGGCCAGCAGCGCCGCGCCGCGCGCCTGTCCGAGCTTCAGCGCCGAGGTCACATTGCGGTGCACGAACACCTTCTCTATGGCGAGCTCTGCCGGGTTAAATTCCGCGATGATTTGCCCCAAGCCGTCGAAAATCCGCTTCAGACGCGAAGCGAAATCGTCGCTGCCGGCCTGAATCAGCCCGCAATCGACGAAACGAACCTGCGCGCCAGTCGCTTCCACCAGACCGTAACCGGTCAGCCGCGATCCGGGATCGACCCCGAGTATGCGCACCGGTTCTGCTGTTCTTAACATGAGGGGATTAAAAAAGGGGACAGGTTGTGGATGACCGTCCCCTCCTTCGCTCGGCGATTCGCCAACAAATGCTTCACGCGATCTTTTCTAGGATCTCTTCCGAGATATCGGCATTGGAATACACCTGCTGCACATCGTCCAGTTCCTCCAGCGTTTCCAGCAGCGTCACCATGCGCTCGGCGTCTTCCACATTCAGGCTCACGCTGGTGGAGGGACGCATGGTGACCTCGGCGTTCTCAGGCTCTAGCTTTTTCTTCTGCATCGCGTCGCGAACCTTACTGAACTGGTGCGGATCGGTGAGCACCTCGATTGATCCGTCGTCGTTGTTGATCACGTCCTCGGCGCCGGCTTCCAGCGCCGCCTCGATAATGCGGTTCTCGTCGCTGCCCGAGTGAAAGCTTAACTGCCCCACCTCGGTGAACAGATAGGCCACCGATCCGTCGGTGCCGAGATTGCCGCCGTACTTGGTGAACGCGTGGCGCACGTCGGCGACGGTGCGATTGCGGTTGTCGGTCATGCAGTCCACCATCACCGCCACGCCGCCGGGGCCGTAGCCCTCATAGCGCACCTGCTCGATCTGCGCGCTGGAGTCCTCGCCGGAGGCGCGCTTGATGCCGCGCTCGATGGTGTCCTTGGGCACGTGGGCGGCGACCGCCTTGTCGTAGGCGAGCCTCAAGCGCGGATTTCCGTTGAGATCTGGCCCGCCCTCGCGCACCGCCACCGTAATGGCGCGCAGAAGCTTGGTGAAAGTTTTACCGCGCTTGGAGTCCTGGGCCCTCTTGCGGTGCTGGATATTGGCCCATTTGCTGTGTCCTGCCATGGAGATTTCGCTTAACCGTCCCTCAAATCCCGCCAGAGCAGCCATTTTAACGTTTGCCGGCCCTAAAGCGTGAGCGAGCGGTAATCGAGCCTAAATTCAACTCCTGTAGGAGCCCGCTTGTGGGCGAACCGATGAGGATAGATTCGGCAAAACCGCTGAATGGCGTGGTGAAGCATTCTGGTGATCCCGAATGCCTGTGGGAGCGAGCTTGCTCGCGAATGGGCCTCACCGACGGGCACGGCGCGCCCGCCTGCGATATCTGTGCATGGGT
>Ga0224497_10000913_pt1 | contig 19544 bp, 20 predicted proteins | sample SF_Jul11_sed_USG_4_FD_167970 | JGI IMG/M metagenome (GOLD analysis project Ga0224497, IMG submission 167970) | Sediment microbial communities from San Francisco Bay, California, United States - SF_Jul11_sed_USGS_13 | ecosystem: Environmental > Aquatic > Marine > Sediment | place: USA... | reverse complement strand
CGCGGATACACCTCGCGGAAGGCGCCCCGCCCGGCGGCCTGGAAGGCGTTGTCGGAGGAGTCGACCGAGTGCGACTTGCCGTCGTTCACGACGACGCGCAGGCCGATGACGGGGAATCCGATGAGCCGCCCCTGCTTCAAACAGGCGCGGAATCCCTTCTCCACCGAGGGAATGAACTCCGTGGGAATGGCGCCGCCGCGGACCTCGCTCACGAACTCGAAGTCCTCCCCGCCCTCCGCCATCGGCTCGACGTAGCCCGCCACGTTGCCGAACTGACCGGCCCCGCCGGTCTGCTTCTTGTGGGTGTAGTTGAACTCGGCGCGCTGCGAGATCGTCTCGCGATATGCGACCTGCGGCGCGCCGGTCTCGACCTCGCAGCCGTACTCGCGCTTCATCCGCTCGACGTAGACGTCGAGGTGGAGCTCGCCCATGCCCGAGATCACGGTCTCACCGCTCTCGGGATCCACGCGGGCCTGGAAGGTCGGGTCTTCGCGCACGAAACGCCCCAGCGCCTTCGCCATGTTGTCGAAGGTCTTCTTGTCGATGGGCGTGACGGAAAGCGCGATCACGGGGTCCGGCACGTGCATCGAGCTCATCGCGACCCGCACCGACTCGTCGGTGAAGGTGTCGCCCGACGCGCACTCGATCCCGAACAGCGCGACGATGTCGCCGACGCCCGCGCGGTCGATGTCCTGCATGTCGTCGGCGTGCATGCGCACCAGCCGTCCGACCTTGTGCCGCTTCTCGGTACGGCTGTTGACGATGCGGTCGCCCTTCCCGATCGTGCCGCGGTAGACGCGCAGGTAGGTCAGCTGGCCGTAGCGCCCGTCCTCGAGCTTGAACGCCAGGGCCACCAGCGGCTTGTTGGGATCGCTCTCGACGACGATGGGAGCTTCGTCGTTCGAGAGATCGATGCCGCTGTTCTCGACGTCGGTGGGAGCCGGCAGATACCGGGTCACCGCGTCCAGCAGCTTCTGGACGCCCTTGTTCTTGTAGGCCGACCCCAGGAAGACGGGAGTCAGGTCCATCGACAGCGTCCCGGCCCGAACCGCCTCGTGAATCAGGTCCTCCGTCACCTTCTCGTCGAGGATCGCCTCGGTGAGCTCGTCGGAGAACATCGACACCGCGTCGAGCATCACCTCGCGGGCGGTCTCGGCATCCGGGCGCAGCGCCGCGGGGATCTCCATGGCGACGACGTGCTCTCCGTTCGCACCCTCGAAGTGCAGCGCCTTCATCTCGACCAGGTCGATCACGCCCTCGAAGTTCGACTCCAGGCCGATCGGCAGCTGCATCAGTACCGGGTTGTGCCCGAGCTTGTCGCGCAGCTGCCACGCCACCCGCTGCGGGTTCGCACCGGAGCGATCGAGCTTGTTGATGAAGGCGAGTCGCGGGACCCGGTAGCGGCGCATCTGCCGATCCACGGTCATCGACTGCGACTGCACGCCGGCCACGCCGCACAGGATCAGTACCGCGCCGTCGAGCACGCGCAGGGCTCGCTCGACCTCGATCGTGAAATCCACGTGGCCGGGCGTGTCGATGATGTTGATGTGGTGACCTTCCCAGACCGAGTGCGTCGCGGCGCTCTGGATGGTGATCCCGCGCTCGCGCTCGAGATCCATGGAGTCCATGGTGGCGCCGACCGCGTCCTTGCCCTTGACCTCGTGGATGGCGTGGATCCGCCCCGCGTAGAAGAGGATGCGCTCGGTGAGGGTCGTCTTGCCCGAGTCGATGTGGGCACTGATGCCGATGTTCCGGATCTTCGACTGGTCGACCATTGCATCCGCCTCGGGCGCCCGCGCGCCCTCGTCCTCACCGCATTCGAGCCTGTTTCGGGGGATCCCGGCGCCCGCCCGTCGCGGTCGAGCACCCTGGCCTCGATCGCGGCCCCGCGGGGTCGCGCGTCGGAGACGTTCCCTTCGGCAGGGAGGCAGGGGAATTTGAGATATCCCGGCGAATTGTCAAGTCTCGAGGGAGGCCCGCATGTGGTGGGCCTCGGCCTCGGGGCTGTAGGCGTGATCGGGTCCGATGACGCAGGCGCGCCGGGCGTCGCAGCGCAACCGGCACGCGGACTCCGAGACCCGGGTCGCGCGGCAGGCGGCGACGTCGAAGCCCTGCGACCCGCCCGCCGCCTCGACCACCCGCCGCGTGTAGGCGTCGAGCGGGTCGACCGCGAGGGCGGCCTCGGGCGCCGCGCGGAAGGCCTCGAAGAGAGCCGGGCCCCCGCTGGTGACGACCAGTGCCGAGCGCACACCGGGGCGGAGTGCCGCGCTGACCCAGGCCGCGGGCACGAGGGCGTCGTAGCGAGAGATCGCCAGCACGCCCAGAAAGCCCATCCCAGCGGCCTGAAGACCCAGCCGGGCCGCGAGCCCGGGCGCCGTCGATGCGCCGCCTGTCCCGTCAGTCGAGGCGCTCACCGACGGTCAGGCTCGCTTCGGCGGCCGGAACCTTCTTGCCGTTGCCGATCCGCACGCGGCCGACGGCGAGACGGCCGCCGCCCGCCGCGATCAGCAGCCTGCCGTCCTCGAGCCCCACGATCGTCCCCGGCGCGCTGGCGTCCTCGCCGGCGGCGCGGCGCCCGTCGAACAGGCGGATCGTCTCGCCCGCGCGCTGCGCGTGGGCGCCCGGCTGCGGGTCGCAGCCCCGAATCAAACGGTCCAGCTCGACGACCCCCCGCGACCAGTCGAGGCGAGCCTCCCGTTCGCCCACGAGGCCCTGAAAGGTCGCTCGCGACTCGTCCTGGGGCTCGTAGCGGGCGGTCCCCGCGGCGACGGCGGCGACCGCGGCGAGCATCGCCTCCACCCCAAGCGGGTACAGGCGTTCGAAGTAGAGGCTGGCTGCGGTGTCGGTGCTCTCGATGGGAACGCCGCCGCGCTGGATCACGATCGGCCCCGTGTCGATGCCCGCGTCCGGACGGAAGATGGTCACGCCGGACTCGCGCTCGCCGAGGATGATCTGCCAGGCCAACGCCGCACCGCCCCGGAAGCGCGGCAGCAGGGAGGGATGGAAGCAGAGGGATCCGTGGGGCGGGGCGTCCACGATCTCCGGGGGGAGAATCGCCGTGACGTAGGCCAGGACGTTGAGGTCGGCCCCCCGATCCCGGTACTCCTCGAGAATCTCGGGGATCGCCTCCCAGCCCTTCGACCCCGCTTGGCGATCCGTCCGATCTCCGCTCGGCTTCGCCCTGCCGCCGGGACCGTCGCGCCGCCGGCGCCGGAATCGGGGATGCCGGAGCAGCGGGACGCCGAGGGCCTGCGCCTCGGTCGCCAGCGGGTCCGGGCGCCCACCCTCGGGAGGCGTGTAGACGCCCGCGATGCCGTGGCCCGCTTCGATCAGGCGCACCAGAACGTCCTTGCCGAAGGCCGCCTGACCGAACAACGCGATCCGCAGCGCCATCGTCGGAAGCTACCGCGTCCGCGAACGGTCGCCGACAGCGCCGCGCACCCGCGCCGGCTGGCCGAACGCGAGCGAATGGGGCGGGATGTCCTCGAGAACCAGCGACCGGGCGCCGATCACGGAGTGCTCTCCGATCGTGACCCCGCGCAGCACGGTCACGTCTGCCGCGATCCACACGTGATCGCCGATGGTCACGGGCTCCACCCGTTCGGGCCGCTCGGCGTCGAGGTCGTGCTGGTCGGCGTCGAAGATCCGACTGCCGGGGCCCACCCATGCGCGGCGGCCGAGGCGCAGCTCGCGCTTGGCGCTCAGGTGGCAGCCGTTGAGGAAGGAGTCCGGACCGATGTGAAGCCGGGCTCCCTCGAACACGAAGATGCGAATCGGTGCGAGCTCGGTTCGCAGCCAGGTCCGCTCCTCGATCTCGACCTGGGCGCCGGGCCCGAGAGAGAACTGGAGCGCGCCGGGCAGGCGCTCGCTCACCACCCCCGCGCCGAGGCGCAGCCGCGCCCCGGGCGCCAGCTGGTAGCGCGCGGCCGCCAGATTCGTACTGGCGGCGGGGTCGATCTCGAGGCCGGGGTGGCGGGCGGCGAGAGCGCGCAAGCGTACGCGGTCGAAGGCCTGGATCGCGTGCAGCAGCGACCGGAGAGCGTACTGGCGCACGGCAATCCCGGGCCGGCTGGAGGGGGCTCGCGACCCGCGGGCTCACCGCGCGCTGGTCTGCCCTTCGCGCAGACGGAAGGTGATGAAGCCGTGGGTGGGGTCGTAGGGCGAGACGCCGACCTGAACCCGGTCGCCGGGAATCACGCGGATGCGAAAGCGGCGCATGCGACCGGAGAGCTGGGCCGTCACGACCTGCCCGCTCTCGAGGACGATGCGGTAGCGCCCCCCGCCGAGGATCTTCTCGACGGTGCCCGTCCCCTGGATGAGGTCGTCCCTGGCCAAGTCCCCTCCCTGCGCACGCAGGGCCTTCCGACGGCGCTCGCCTCCGGCCGGCCAGCCCGGCCGCCGCGCAGGGTAGCCCCTCGCAGGGGACCACGCATCGGAATCCTGAGGTAGCTTCTCGACGGTAGGAGAGGTGGCGGAGTCCGGTTGAACGTGCCTGACTCGAAATCAGGTGTATCCGTAAGGGTACCGTGGGTTCGAATCCCACCCTCTCCGCCAACGTGTCCTTGCGGAGAGCCGCGATCGCAGGGTCCCGCTCGATCACGAACCTCGTGAATTCCGTCAGGTCCGGAAGGAAGCAGCGGTAGCGGGGATTCGGTTGCGAGCGGGGGTGCCCTGCGATCCCGGCTCTCCGCAGACCCGGTGAGGAACGGAGTCCCGTGAGCTATCAGGTTCTCGCCCGCAAGTGGCGTCCTCAGGGATTCGACGACGTGGCCGGACAGGCCCACGTCACCGTCGCGCTGCGCAACGCGATCCGCGCGGAGCGCGTTCCCCACGCCATCCTCCTCACGGGTCCCCGGGGCGTCGGCAAGACGACCCTGGCGCGCATCCTCGCCCGCTGCCTCAACTGCGAGAAGGGCCCGACGGACACTCCCTGCGGCGAGTGCAGTGCGTGTTGCGAGATCGCCGCCGGAAGGTCCACCGATGTCCAGGAAATCGACGCGGCCAGCCGCACCAGCGTCGACGACGTCCGGGAGCTGATCGAGGCGGTGCGCTACGCGCCCACGCCCGGCAAGCACCGGATCTTCGTCGTCGACGAGGTCCACATGCTCTCCACCGCGGCCTTCAACGCTCTGCTCAAGACGCTCGAAGAGCCGCCCCCGCAGAGCCTGTTCGTATTCGCCACGACCAATCCCGAGAAGATTCCCTTCACGGTGGTCTCGCGCTGTCAGCGTTACGACCTGCGGCGCATCGCGGTCACCGAGATCGTCGACCGCCTGCGCCTGATCGCGGGCGCGGAGGGGCTCGAAGTCTCGGATGCGAGCCTGATCGCGATCGCCCGCGAGGCGGACGGCTCCATGCGCGACGCGCAGACGCTCCTCGACCAGGTGATCGCCTTCGGCGGCACGCGGATCGACGACGCCCGGGTGGCGGCGGTCCTCGACCTGATCGACCGGCGCCTGATCCTCGGAGTCCTCGCGGCCTGTGTGGAGGGCGACCCCGCCCGGGCTCTCGACGCCTGCGGGCAGGCCGCCGAAGCCGGAGCCGACGCCAAGCGGCTGGGCGAGAACCTGCTCCGGCTCACGCGCGACCTGGTGGTGCTGCGCGTGGCGCCCGAATCGCCGGGACTCGTCGAGGGCAGCGAAGAGGAGATCGCCGAGCTGCAGGCCCTGGCCGGCCGTACCGACGCCGCCCGGCTGCGCCGCATGTTTCGCGTGCTCCTCAAGGAGCAGGAGGACCTCGCCTGGGCGCCCCAGCCGTTCGCGGTGCTCGAGATGGCGGCGGTCCGCCTCGCCACGATGCCCGCCGGTGACGACGTCGCACGGCTGCTATCGCGCCTCGACGCCCTCGAGCGGCGCCTGAGCAACGCGCCGGGGGGCTCGGGGCCCGATTCCTCCGACGGCGCCCCGACGGAAGGGCACCGGGGCCGCGAGCGTCCGTCGCGCCGGGGCGCCGGCGCGGTGAGCGAGCGAGACCCGACGCCGCCCGCACTCGAAGCCACCGGAGACGACAGCGCTTCGATCCTTCCCGCCACCTTCGACCGGCTGCGGGCATTCGTCGGCAAGGGGAATCCCGGGCTGTTCGCCGCGCTGGAGGGCGGACGCATCGTCGAGCGCGGCGACGATCACCTGCGCATCGCCGTCCCGCAGCGATTCTCGGCCCAGCGGCTCGAGGACCGGCGCGGAGCGCTCGAATCGGCTTGCGCGCGGCTGTTCGGCTGCGCGCTGCGCGTCGAGATCGAGGCCGACGGGGATTCGCCGCCGCCCGATTCCGAAACGCGGGCGTCCGATCCCGAGTCGGTCCGGCGCCTGCGGCGGCAGGCGCTCGAGCACCCGGCGGTGAATACCGCGATCGAGACCTTTGACGCCGAGATCGTGGAGATCCGGCCGCTGGGAGGTGACGCGTGAGCGAGACCGATCTGGAGAGCCTCGTGGCCCAGGCCCGGGAGATGCAGTCGCGCCTCGCCGATCTGCAGCGCGACCTCGCGCAGCGGCGCGTCGAGAGCTCGGCCGGCGGGGGCATGGTGACGGCCGTGGCCAGCGGCGAGCTGCGGATCCTCGAGGTGCGCATCGAGCCCTCGCTCCTTACGGGTGGGGATCGGCAGATGATCCAGGACCTCACCGCCGCCGCCGTGAACGCGGCGCTGACCAAGGCCCAGAAGATGATCCAGGAAGAGATCCAGCAGGCCTCCGGAGGGCTCAGCGTCTCGCTCCCCTTCGTGACCGGCGGCGGATAGGCGGGTCCGTGCGAACCTCACCTCCGATCGAGAGACTCGTGGCCGGCCTGAAGCGGCTCCCGGGCATCGGGGAGAAGTCGGCGACGCGACTCGCCTTTCATCTGCTCGGCGCGCCGGACGCGACGGTGCGCGAGCTGTCCGACGCGATCGGCCGCCTCAAGCAGGACACGGTGCTGTGCGAGGAGTGCTTCGACCTCACCGACGCGTCCCCGTGTGCGCTGTGCCGCGACCCGAAGCGCGATTCGCAGGCCGTGTGCGTCGTGGAAGAGCCGGCGGACCTGGCCGCGATCGAGCGCAGCCGCCGCTTCCACGGTCGCTATCACGTGCTGGGCGGGGCCCTGTCGCCCATCGACGGCGTCGGACCCGGCGACCTTCGCATCGCGGAGCTGGAAGAGCGCGTACGGGGGGGAGGGGTCCGCGAGGTCATCCTCGCTACGAATCCCAACGCCGAGGGCGATGCGACCGCCCATTACATCTGCGACCGCCTGCAGCCCAGCGGCGTCGGGCTCAGCCGAATCGCCTACGGAATGCCCCTGGGCGGCGACCTCGAGTACGCCGATCACGTGACGATCGGCCTCTCCCTCGACAACCGGCAGAAGGTCGGTTGAGCGGCGCCGGCCGGACGCGCGGGCATCCGGCGGCCCGTCCCGCCGCTCCCCGCCCTAAAGCCACGTCGGTAGGCTGCCGATCCCAGCGCGACCTCGCAGTATTGCCTCGGATTCGCCGTCCGGGGTAAGGTGGGGCTGGAATTCGCTTTCGCACCGAACGGTTATCGAGGCGACTTGCCGATGCACGACACGCAGCTGGTGATGTACGATGAGGACTTCCGCAAGGTCCGCACCGTCATTCAGAAGCTGGTCCGCGACGCCAATGCGAAGGGCTGCTTCGTCGTGGACCGCAACGGCCAGCTCATCGGGGAAGCCGGCGAGATGCAGGGCATCGACACCACGAGCCTCGCCTCGCTGACCGCCGGCTGCATCGCCGCCACGTGCGGCCTCGCGAAGATCGTCGGCGAGGAAGAGTTCCCCGTCCACTTCCACCAGGGGCAGAAGGACAACCTCCACATCACTCTGGTTGCGAAGAGGATCATCCTGGTCGTAATCTTCGACGACCGCAGCTCGCTGGGACTGGTTCGACTCCGCGTCAAGAAGGCGGGCGGCGAGCTCGCCCGGGTCTTCGAGGAGATCCAGAAGAAGGCGGATCAGGGCGACGCTGGGGGCTCGGGAACGCCCTTCGCGGAAATCACGGACGAGGACATCGACAACCTGTTTTCAGTCTGACCGGACATGTCGTTCATCAATTACTCGTCGCGTGAGATCAACTGCAAGATCGTGTACTACGGTCCCGGCTTGTGCGGGAAGACCACGAACCTCCAGTACATCTACAGCAAGACGAACCCCGACGTGAAGGGCAAGATGATCTCCCTCGCCACCGAGACGGAGCGCACGCTCTTCTTCGACTTCCTGCCGCTCGCTCTCGGCCAGATTCGCGGCTTCAAGACGCGCTTCCATCTCTATACGGTCCCGGGGCAGGTCTTCTACGACGCCAGCCGAAAGTTGATCCTGAAGGGGGTCGACGGGGTGGTCTTTGTCGCCGACAGCCAGGTCGAGCGGATGGAGGCCAACCTCGAGAGCATGGACAACCTCAAGACGAACCTCGCCGAGCAGGGATACGACCTGACGAAGGTCCCGCTCGTGATCCAGCACAACAAGCGCGATCTCCCGAATGCGGCCCCCCTCGACGAGATGCGGCGCATGCTCAACCCCCGGGCGAATCCCGACTTTGAAGCGGCGGCGACCGTGGGCCGCGGCGTATTCGAAACGCTGAAGTCGGTCGCGCGCGAGGTTCTGCGCGACCTCAAGCAGATGGGTCGCTAGGCGCCCGCCGCGCAGGCAGGCGGAGCCGAGCGAAGTTCGCGCGCGCCCGGCGGCCGACTCCCCTTCTCACTCCCTCAAGGGTACAATGGCGGCGTGCCGTACGCCGCGGTGCAGGGCCGCAAGGTCTACTACGAGCTGCACGGCGAGCATCCGGGCGTCCCGCTCGTGCTCGTGATGGGGATGGGCGGCTCGTGCCAGGGCTGGCTGCCGCTCCAGGTCCCCGAGTTCTCTCGACAGCGACGTACCCTGATCTTCGACCACCGCGGCGTCGGGGAGACCGACGACCCGGGCGGCCCCTTCACCACCGCCGACCTGGCCGACGACTCGGCGGGTCTGCTCGACAGCCTCGGCATCGAGCGGGCGGACGTTCTCGGCGCGTTCATGGGAGGGATGATCGCGCAGCAGCTGGCGCTGCGTCACGCCGACCGGATCGACCGCATGGTGCTGGTGGGCACCTGGGCGCGCCCGGATGCGAAACGGCGCCTGCTGTTGCGGCAGTGGCGGGACCTCGCGCGGGCGGAGGCCTCGACCGACCTGATGGTCCGCGAGCGCCTGCTCTGGACGCTCCAGGACGCGACCCTCGAGCAGACGGATCTGATCGACGCCATGGTCACCTTCTTCACCCGCGACGGAGCCCCCCTTACCTCGGAGCTGTTCGTGCGGCAGGCCGAGGCCTGCCTGGAACACGACACCGCCGATCGGCTCCGCGAGATCCGCCACAAGACGCTCGTGATCTGCGGCCGGCACGATCAGCTGACCCCGCCGAAGTTCCACCGCGAGCTCGCCGACGAGATCCCGAACGCGGCGCTCGTGACGATCGCCTACGGCGCGCACCTGGTCATGGCCGAGTCGGCCGAGCACTTCAACCACGCCGTCCTTCAGTTTCTCGCGGAAGACCGCCGCTGACCGCCACCGGCGGGGCAGAGCGTCCGGAAGGAGAGCCGCCAGAGCGTCGCGGCCAGAACCGCGTTGCGTCCCACCGCGGCGCGGAGCGCGCGCGCGCCGTTTCCCCGGCTCGCGCCGACCAGGACGCGGTTGTCGTAGTCCGCCACCTCGATGCCCAGTGTGACCGGAAAACGGCGCCGCATCTCCCGCGCCACCGCCGGGGCCTCGTCGAGGGCATTGCTGACCAGAACGCCCCTCTGCGCGAGGCGGCGGGCGGCGAGCTCGAGACCCGGCACGGGAAGCCAGTCCGGCTTGTGCACCGCCCGTCCGCTCCCCACGAAGACGTCCTCGAGGATCGCGTCGAAGCGGCGACGGGATCGCCTCAGGAACGCGAGCGCGTCCGCCTCGACGACCTCGAGCCCGAGGCCGTCGAGGTCGAACCAGCGTCGCGCCGCCCGCAGCACCTCGCGGTCGCGTTCGACGCCGACAATCAGGGCCCCCGGGGCCAGCGCGCGAACGACCCGCGCGACGCTTCCGGCGCCGAGCCCGAGGACGAGCACGGAGCGGCGGCGAGCGGGCGGCAGCAGCAACAACGGTGCCGCCAGCGCGTCCCATACGGACCCGGTGGTGACGCTCTCCGGCGCGTACCACGAGGCGAAGGTCCCGTCCACGCGCAGCGCCCGGCCCCGCCGCCCCACCTGCACCTCGACCCGGGAAGAGCGACGCCGTTTCACGCGACGCGCCCGCCCGCCCCGCAGGCACAGTCGGGGTGAGCCGCATACCATCCGCCCATGGCCGACCCCCTGTTCGCGCCGAGCGCCGCCGGCAGTGTGCGCATCGCGCTGCCCGTTCCCGTCGACGCGCTGTTCGATTACGCAGTGCCCGCCGAACTCGCGACGGCGGCGGAGCCCGGCTGCCGCGCCCACGTCAGCTTCGGCGCGCGCCGGCTCACGGGCATGATCGTAGAGCGCGGAGAGGGCGCGCGCGCGCGCCGGCTCCCGCTCGAGAAGGTGATCGACCCCGAGCCGGTGCTGTCGATGTCGATGCTCGCCATCCTACGCGAGGCGGCTGCTGAGGTCCTCTGCCCGATCGGGATCGCCCTGGCGACGGCCGTGCCTGCGGGCTCGGCCCCGCGGCGGGTCTCCGGATTCGGGATCACTCCGCGCGGCCTCGAGGCGCTCCGCAGCCGAGCGGCGCGCGGCCCCGCCATGGCGGCCCTGCAGGCGCTGGCCGCGCGCCCGCGCAGCGCGGCCGACCTGCGCCGGCGCGTGCCGCAGGCGCCGCTGCCCGAGCTCGAGCGCGACGGTCTGGTGGCTCGGCGAGGGCTCGAGCGAGGAGGCGTCGGGCGGCCCGCCACGGTTCGTGTGGTGGAGCTCGCGCCAGGCGTCGATGTCGAGGCGGCGGTGCGCGAACAGCTCGCCCGCGCCCCACGACAGGCCGCGATCCTGCGGTACATCGCGCGCAGGGGCCCCGCGCCAGCCGCCGCCCTCGAGCGCGACTTTCCCAGGGCCTCCGCCCCCCTTCGGGCGCTCGTCGCGCGCGGTCTCGTGACCGCATCGGAGCGCCCCCTGCCCCGCGCCGCGCCGCCGGTCGACGTCGAGCGCTCGGGAGATCTCGTGCTCACGCCTCACCAGCGAGCCGCTCTCGACCCGATCGCAGCCGCGGTGCGGGAGCGTCGCTTCGAGAGCTTTCTCCTGCACGGCGTCACCGGGAGTGGCAAGACCGAGATCTACCTGCGCGCGGCGGCTGAGGCCCTGGGCGGAGGCCGCCAGGCTCTCCTGCTCGTCCCCGAGATCACGCTCACGCACCAGATGGTGTCGCGACTGCGCGAACGCTTCGGCGACAACGTAGCCGTCCTCCACAGTGGGTTGCGTCCGCGCGATCGCCTCGAGCAGTGGCGACGCCTGCGCGACGGCTCGACGCCCATCGCCCTGGGCGCGCGATCCGCGCTCTTCGCGCCGCTGGAGAACCTCGGCATGATCGTGATCGACGAGGAGCACGACACCGCGTACAAGAACGACGAGGGGTTCCGCTACCACGCGCACTCGCTGGCCGCGCGCCGAGCCGCCTCCGCTCGCTGCCCCATCGTTCTGGGATCCGCAACGCCCTCGCTCGAGACGCGTTTCGCCGCGGACCGCGGGAGTATTCGCCGCGTCGTCCTCCCCGACCGGATCGGAGCGCGCCCGATGCCGGCGGTGTCGATCGTCGACCTCGGTCGAGCGAAACAGCTCGCCGCCCGCGGCGAGCGGACGATCCTTTCCCGCGAGCTGCGCCGGGCGATGGCCGACACGCTCGCCGAGGGCGGCCAGGCGATCCTCTTCCTCAACCGCCGCGGCTTCTCCACCCAGATCCTCTGCTACGGCTGCGGCTCCGCCGAGCGCTGCCCCCACTGCGACATCGCACTCGTCTATCACGCGCCGGAACAGCGGCTCCGCTGCCACTACTGCGACCACGCGACGGCCCCCCCGGAGCTCTGTTCGCAGTGCGGCGCTCCCGACACCGCACTGCTCGGCGTGGGCACCCAGCGCGTCGAGGAAGCGGTCCGCATCCATTTCCCGGAAGCCCGGATCGCCCGGCTCGATCGCGACACCGCGCGTCGGCGCGGATTCGTCGAGGAGGTCCTGCGCGACGTGCGTCGCGGGCGGATCGACGTGCTGGTCGGAACGCAGATCGTCGCCAAGGGCCACGACTACCCCGGCGTCCGCCTCGTCGGCGCCGTCCTGGCCGAGAGCGGCCTGCACATTCCGGACTTCCGCGCGGCGGAGCGTACCTTTCAGCTGCTCACCCAGGTCGCCGGCCGCGCGGGGCGCGATGCGGCGCCCGGGCGCGTGATCGTCCAGACCTTCATGCCCGACCACTACGCGATCCGCCCCGTGGTCGCGCACGATTTCGAGGGCTTCTACCTGGAGGAGCTTGGACATCGGAGCGCCCTGGGCTATCCGCCCTTCGGGCGTCTCGTCCAGGCCCTCGTGTCGTCGAGGGAGGAGGCGGAGGCCCGTTCCACCGCCGAGGGCCTGGCGCGTTCGCTCGAGCCCGGCGCGGGCTTCGAGGTGCTCGGTCCGGCGGCCGCGCCCCTGGCGCGGCTGCGCGGCCGATACCGCTATCATCTGCTCGTCAAGGGCGCTGACGAGAAGGCGGTGCGCCGGGCCGCGGAGACCCTGGTCGCAGCCACGCGCCGATTGCCACGCGGCGTCCGGGCCAGCGTGGACACCAATCCGACGAACATGCTATGAAATTCCGGGTCGTTCTCGAAATGCCCGCTGCGTCTCCAGCAGCGCATCGATCACCTACGGACGCCCATGGCCCTCCGGGAAGTTCTGAAGTTCCCCGACAAGCGTCTGCGAACGGTGTCTCGGCCCATCGCGGAAGTGACGGATGAGATCCGCGCTCTCGCCGACGACCTGCTCGAGATCATGTACGACGAGCCCGGCATCGGCCTGGCCGCTCCGCAGGTCGGAGAGGCCGTGCGCCTGATCGTCGTCGACACGGAGTGGACCCGAGAGGACACCGAGCGCAACCCGCTCGTGCTGGTGAACCCGGAGGTCCACGACCCCGAGGGGCGGATCGTCTGGACCGAGGGCTGCCTGTCGGTGCCGGACTGCGAGGCCGAGGTCGAGCGCGCGGAGCGCATCCGCCTGCGGGCGCAGGATCTCGACGGCAACGAGCTCAGCATCGACGCCAGCGACTTGCAGGCCGTGTGCTTCCAACACGAGGTCGACCACCTCGACGGCATCCTGTTCATCGACCGCATCAGCCGCCTCAAGCGAAACCTCTACGTGCAGAAGCGAAAGAAGCAGCTGCGCCGCGAGCTCGAAGAGGCCGGCTCGGCCACGCCGGCCTGAGGCCGGACGCTCCGCTGACGGCGCGCCGCGTGCGCCTCGCGTTCTTCGGAACACCGGTGTTCTCGATTCCGACGCTCGAGCGACTGCTGCGCGGAAGACACCCCGTCGTGTTGATCGTGAGTCAACCCGACCGGCCGCGAGGGCGGGGGCGCACGCGCAGCGCGTCCCCCGTGGCCGAGGTCGCGCTCCGGGAAGGAATCGCCCTGCTGCGACCGGAGAGCGTCGGCGAGCTCGAAGTCGTCGACGCGCTCCGGCGCGCGCGGGTGGACCTGGGCGTGGTGGTCGCGTTCGGGCAGTTCCTCCCGAAGTCCGTCCGCGAGGCGCCCTCCCTGGGCTACCTCATCAATGGCCACGCCAGCCTCCTGCCCCGCTTCCGGGGCGCCGCACCGATCGAGCGGGCCATCCTCGCCGGCGAGCGCGCCACGGGGGTCTCCGTCATGCGGGTGGAGCGGGAGATGGACGCCGGAGCGGTGGCCCTCGCTCGCGAGATCGAGATCGGAACCGACGAGACGGCGGGCGCGCTCGCGGCCCGGCTGGCGGACCTCGCCGCCGAGGCGATCGCCGAGACCGTCGACCGGATCGCGGAGGGCCGCGTCGCCTGGAATCCCCAGGACCCCACGCAAGCAACCTTTGCCCCGAAGATCGAGCGCGACGACGCGTGCCTCGACTGGAGCGACTCGGCCAGCGCCCTCGCGCGCCGCATTCGCGCGATGGCCCCGACTCCCGGCGCCTTCACCAAGCAGGGGGACGACGTCGTGCGCATCCTCGCCGCGCGCGCGGAGCCCGGTCCGACCGATCGTCCTCCCGGACGCGTGCGCTGCGCGCCGAACACGCCGCTGCGCGTCGCCACCGGCGACGGTTGGCTGGTCCCGCTGCGGATCCAGCGGCCCGGCGCGCGCGTTCTCGACGTCGAGGACTACCTGCGCGGACGGCCGATTCCCGACGGCGCACCGCTCGGCGAGGCGCGCTAGACTCCGGCCGAGAGGTTCGAGTCGGTTGCAAACGAAGATCCGGGCCGTTCACGGGTTCGTCCATCAAGACCCGCGCGGCGCTGCCGTGCCATCGATCGCCACAGGAGAGTGTCGAGTGTGACGGCGCGGGGTGCCAGGGGAGCCGGTGTGCGACCGAACCGCGGTCGCCCCAGCGTGCAGCGCGCCGGTGCGCGGCGGCACGCTTCGGCGCCGACGCGGGCGCGACTGCTCGCGCTCCGCGTCCTGGAGCGGGTCACGCGCTCGGGCGCCTACGCCGACCTGCTGCTGAACGCGAGCCTCGGCCGCAGCCAGCTCACAGCTCGAGACCGCGCCTTCGCCACGGAGCTCGTCTACGGAACGCTGAGATGGCGCGGGCGCATCGACTTCTACCTCAGCCACCTGCTCGACCGCGACTTCGACAAGCTCGAGCCCCTCGTCGCGACGGCGTTGCGCCTCGGCGCCTACCAGCTTCTCTTCTCCGATCGCGTGCCAGCGACGGCGGCGGTGGATGAATCGGTTCGCTGCGCGCGCGCGGCGGGCGCGGAGCGCGCCACGGGCCTGGTCAACGCCGTGCTGCGACGCCTCGCGGCCGAACGCGACACGATCGCGTTGCCGACGCTCGAGCTCGATCCGGTCGGACACCTCGTTCACGACCTCTCCCTGCCGCGGTGGATCGCCGAGCGCTGGATCGAGCAGTTCGGCGCCGCGGAGGCGGCGGCCCTCGCCCGAGCCTCGAACGACCCGCCCCCGCTAACGGTGCGGACGAACCGCCGCCGGGTCGGCGTCGAGGATCTGCTGGCCGACGTGCGCAGCCGTTTTCCCGAGGCGACGCGCTGTCGGCTCGCGGTCGACGGCATCATCCTCGGTCGCAGGGGCCATCCCGCCCTCGACCCATCGTTTCTCGCGGGGCGCTTCACGGTGCAAGACGAAGCGTCGCAGCTGGTGGTGTCGCTGCTCGACCCCCAGGCGGGGGAGCGCGTGCTCGACGCGTGCGCGGCGCCGGGCGGAAAGACGACGGCGATCGCCGAACGCCTGGGCGACCAGGGCCGCGTCGTCGCCGTCGATCGCCACCCGCGCAGGCTCAACCTGGTCCAGCGCGCGGCGCGCCGCCTGGGTCTCGGCACGATCCGCACCGAGGAACGGGACGCAACGCTGCCCTTCGACGGGTCGCCAGGCGCCGCGGCGTTCGACCGCGTGCTCGTGGACGCGCCCTGTTCGGGTCTGGGCGCGCTGCGGCGCAACGCGGACGCGCGTTGGCGCATCGGCGCCGACGACCCTGCGCGACTCGCCGAAGTGCAGCTCGCGATCCTCAAGAATGCCGCCGACGTCTTGAGGCCGGGCGGTGTACTGGTCTACAGTGTCTGCACGATTCTTCCCGAGGAAAACGAGGCGGTGGTGCAGGCGTTTCTCGACGACACCGGAGACTACGTACGGGCCCCTGCCGGCGCGCTGCCTCCCGAAGTGCGCACCGTCGTGGGACCCGACGGCTACATGCGCTGCCTGCCCCACCGTCACGACACGGACGGCTTCTTCGCCGCCCGCCTCGAGCGCCGCTCGTGAGCCCCGCGCAAGGCCGCAGGCCGCGCATCGCGCCGTCGATCCTATCGGCGGATTTCGGCAGGCTCCACGAGGAGCTGTGCCGGGTGGAAGAGGCGGGCGCCGACTGGATCCACGTCGACGTGATGGACGGCGAGTTCGTCCCGAACCTCACGATCGGGCCGATCGTCGTCGAAGCCGTGCGCCGAAGCACCGATCTACCGCTCGACGTCCACCTGATGATCGAGAAGCCGGAACGCTACGTCACGGATTTCGTCAAGGCCGGAGCGTCCACCGTGTCCGTACACGTGGAGGCGTGTCCGCACCTTCACCGCACTCTCGCACAGATCCGGGAGAGCGGCGCGCGGGCCTCGGTGGCGCTGAACCCCGCCACACCCGCAACCGCCGTCGAGACCGTGCTCGCCGACGCGGACCAGGTGCTGGTGATGACCGTCAACCCCGGCTTCGCAGGCCAGAAGTTCATCGAAGGCATGCTGGCCAAGATCGAGACCCTGCGCGGCTGGATCGACGACCGCGGACTCGAGGTCGTTCTCGAGGTGGACGGGGGCATCCGCGAGGGCACCATCGAGCGCGCCGCAGGCGCCGGCGCCGACGTATTCGTGGCGGGAACGGCCGTCTTCGGCGCCCCCGACTACGCAGCAGCCATCGCCTCCCTCCGGCGCAAAGCAAGCGACGCGTAGCGCCGCTGCCGCGAAGGCGGCATACTCGCCGCCGGAATCGCGAGACCGATGGATCACTCGGGGCGTGGCGCAGTCTGGTAGCGCGCTTCGTTCGGGACGAAGAGGTCGCTGGTTCGAATCCAGTCGCCCCGACCACCCAGCGGCGTCTCGCTGTCGCCCGTTCGACTCGACTCCGCCTTCGACGACGAGTAGGATGGGCGCTGGGTCCCCGATTCCATGCTGCAGCGCGGAAAGCTTCTGCTGCCTCTGGTCATCGCCGCTTTCGGCTGCGGTGACGCAGACACGACGGACGTCGTCGATGTGCCCGTCCGGATCGGCATGGTCGCCCTCGACTCTCGCAACGAGCCGGTCCTGGTGCTCGAAGAGGAAGGCGGCTCCCGCATGCTGCCGATCTGGATCGGGTTGGACGCGGCCCACTCGATCACGGCCGAAATGGAGCAGCACCGCCCGCCCCGGCCGAACACCCACGACCTGGCGAAGCGCGTCATTCAGGGACTCGACGGAGAGATCACGAAGGTGGTCGTCACGAAGCTCCAGGAGGGGACGTACTACGCCATCCTGAACCTCGTGGCCTTGGGCAGGATCGTCGAAATCGACGCCCGCCCGAGTGACGCGATCGCCATCGCCCTGCGCGCCAAGGCACCGATCTTCGTACGCGCCACGGTCTTCGAAGAGGCCGGCGAAGTCGTCATTCCCGACTCCAAAGGGAAGCGCGTGGAGTCTCCGCGGCCTCGCCACGACCCGCCCACCGGAATCTCATCGGCAACTTCCCAGCGTAGCCTCTGATTCCCGTTGAATACCGGCGCCGCGGGTCCACGCCGCTGGGCGCTGGAAGCGAGAGCTGTGGCGGACCGGCCCCACGCGCTGCACGGCGGATGAACGAGAGCTGCACACGTGTTTCCCGACGGTGGAGCGGGCTCCGATCGTTTCGTTGACAATACTTCCGGGCGCTGTCAGGATGCACGCGAACGTGCCGAGGTGATGGCGCTTCCGCGCCAATCACTCGTGCCCGCAGCATCCTGCCAACCAGGGGCGGTTCGAAGCCATGGCGTCGATCGAATCCTCAGACCCGCTCACCCGTGAAGAACTCGCCTGGGAACTCGTCGAGGTCTTCGACGACCTCGAGGTGCACCAGATCAACGAGGTGCTCGCCCGGAACGTTCCGCTGGAGACGCTCAAGTTCTTCGCGGCCTACGCCCAGGACTTCGGCGAGTCGCAGGCGATCTGCGGCGACGCGCTGAATCGCCTTCCGAACCTGCTCCTCCTCGGCTACCTGCTGCGCGTCGTCGAGGATCGTCTGGTGAGCGACGGCGAGAGCTTCGAAGGCTGAGCCCCCACGGCGGGCGAAGCCGGATTCAGGGAATGAAGGGAATCTGCACCAGCGCGGCGCCGGCTCCGGTCGGCCCCTACTCCCAGGCGGTGCGGCACGGCGACCTGCTGTTCGTCTCCGGACAGATTCCCCTCGATCCGGGGACCAATGCGCTGGTGGAGGGGAACATCGAAGCCCAGACGGAACGTGCGCTGGCGAACCTGTCGGCGGTGCTCGAGGCCGGCGGCACGTCACTGCAACGCGTCCTGCGCACGACGGTCTATCTCGTCGATCTGAGCCTCTTTCCCCGCGTCAATGCGGTCTACGCGCGGCACCTCACCGGTGAGCCGCCGCCCGCCCGTGCGACGGTCCAGGTGGCCGCACTCCCCCTCGGCGCCCAGCTGGAGATCGACGCGATCGCCTGCGCCGACGGCGGCCCCTAGCCGGCCTCAGAGAGAAGGGCGTGTCAGCGCCCGGATGTTCACGGCGTTGATCAGGGCGTGAGCCACGATCGGGGCGAGCAGATTGCCGGTGGCCGCGAAGAGCCCGCCGAGCGCGAATCCCGCCACGATCGAGAACAGCGTCCACGGAGCCAGCTCCCGGCGGGGGGCAAAATGGGCCAGGCCGAAGACGAGGCTGGCGGCGACGAGACCGATCCGGGGCTGAAGAGCGCCTCGGAAAAAGGCCTCTTCCGCCACGCCGCTGGCGAGCGCGAGCAAGACGCAGTCGCCGAAGCTCAGCTCACCGAGCAGGGCGCCGAGAGCGCGCGCAAGATCCTCGCCCCAGCGCGTACGGCGCGTGAGCTCGCGTGACAGGAAGATGGCGATCGCCGCCACGAGCGCGCCGGCGCCGGCGTCGCGCAGCCAGGCGACACCCCGGATCGCCGACTCGTCCGACGCGTAGAAGAGCGAATCCCCGGCGAGGGTCGCCCAGAGCGCGGCGGCCCCGAACAGCAGCGCGTAGAAGACGAGGGCGATCCGAACGAACGAGCGCCTCGCGCCCGGGCGGGGGTCCGGGGGGCGGCGGCCCGGACCGTCGAGCCTCGGGGGCGCGCCTTCCCGCTCTCGCTCCATCGTTTCCTCCCGGGGACGCTCCACACGCCTCGTTGACAGTGCTCCCCCGGGGCGGTTACGCTTTCAGCCTGCCGGCGCCAGGGCTCCCGCGCGGACGTAGAGGGCGAACGCGTAGAGAACGGGCGTCGGATTTCGCTTTTCGGCGAGTGTAACGCCTCTGGGTGGGCCTTCGGGCGGGGTAGGTGCCATGGTCGAGCGCATTCCGATGACCCGATCGGGCTACGAGAAGCTCCAGGCCGAGGTCAAGCGCCTGCGGACGGTGGAACGCCCGAATATCGTCAAGGAGATCGAGGAAGCTCGCTCCCATGGGGATCTCTCCGAGAATGCGGAGTTCCACGCCGCCAAGGAGCGGCAGAGCCACATCGAGGGCCGTGTGCGCATCCTCGACGACAGGCTGGCACGAGCCCAGATCATCGACCCCACGGGGCAAGACGCGAGTCAGGTTCGCTTCGGAACGACCGTGGTGCTCGTGGACGCGGCCACGGACGACGAGGTCACCTACACCATCCTGGGCGAGGAGGAGGCCGACGTCGCCGACGGCAAGATCTCCGTGACGTCGCCCGTGGCCCGGGCGCTCCTGGGAAAGAGCGTCGGCGAATCGGTGACGGTCCGGGTGC
>Ga0224497_10000912_pt1 | contig 19546 bp, 21 predicted proteins | sample SF_Jul11_sed_USG_4_FD_167970 | JGI IMG/M metagenome (GOLD analysis project Ga0224497, IMG submission 167970) | Sediment microbial communities from San Francisco Bay, California, United States - SF_Jul11_sed_USGS_13 | ecosystem: Environmental > Aquatic > Marine > Sediment | place: USA... | reverse complement strand
AACTGCCCGATGGCGGCCGGCGCCACCGACGATGATTACCGGCGAGCCTTTAACGAAAAGATCACACCTAAGATCGACGAGTTCAAACCCGACGCGGTGTTGATCTCGGCCGGATTCGACGCACACCAAGCCGATCCGCTCGGGCAGATCAACCTGTCCACGGAGATGTACGGCTGGATGAGCCAGCGCCTTATGGAAGCCGCCGACCGCCACTGCGAAGGCCGGTTAGTTTCGATGCTGGAGGGCGGTTACAACCTCGATGCCCTCGCGCGGTGCGTAGCGCGACACTTACAGGCGTTGATGGGAGCGGCACCGGACTAGCCGGATATTTCACGAAGCCGGGTCGCGATGCTAGGAGTCTCTTTAGATTAAAAAGATACGACGTGTTACCGAATGAGTTTTCAGAATTTTTCCGCCACTAGCCCTTGCAGAGACGTTTCTGGCCGCGCCCCAAAATGGCTGATGACTTCGGCTGCTGCAATCGCGCCGATCCGTCCCGCCCGGGGCAGATCCATACCCTGCGTAAGGCCGTATAAGAACCCCGCTGCGTACGCATCGCCGGCGCCGGTCGTATCTACTACCTTATCGATCGGTTCGGCATCGAGCACGTGCAATTCGTCGGGCGATACCACCACTGCGCCTTTTTCACTGCGGGTGAGCGCGGCGATATCACAATCCACACGCACCGCTTGTAACGCCTCGTCGAAGGTATTCGCCCGGTACAGCGATTTGATCTCTTCTTCATTCGCAAACAATACATCGACATGACCTTTCACGAGGTCACGAAACGCGTCGCGATGGCGCTCGACACAAAACGGATCGGACAGACTTAGCGACACGAGCCGCCCGGCACCATGCGCGATCTCCGCGGCTTTCACAAACGCCTGTTGTGCCGCCGGCCGATCCCACAGATAACCCTCGAGATAGGTCAGCTTCGCGGCGGCGACGGTGTCGGAGTCAATATCCTTAGGGCCGAGTTGAACACAAGCACCGAGATAAGTTTGCAGCGTGCGCTGCGCATCCGGCGTGATGAACACGAGGCAGCGTGCCGTCGAAGGCCCGTCGACACTCGGTGCGGTGTCGAAATGAATGCCGAGAGCGCGGATGTCGTGGCTAAAAATAGTACCAAGTTGATCTTGTTTGACCTTGCCGATAAACGCACCGGTACCACCCAGCGATGCGAGACCCGCGATCGAATTCGCGGCCGAACCGCCCGAACATTCCACGGCTGGTTCCATCTTCTCATACAACACTTCAGCACTGGCCGCGTCGATCAGCGTCATCGTGCCTTTGCTGAGTGCGTTGGCCGCCAAAAATTCGTCCTCGGCGTGAGCCAACACATCAACAATGGCATTACCAATGCCTAGTACGTCGTAGCTTGTCGTCATAGTGGTCGATATAACGTCGTCGGTTTGTTCGGCACCGCTACTTATTCACGGTCCTATCATTTCGGAATATTTCGAAGCGGGCGTACCATAACCGGAACTGCACCAAATCGGAAGCCGGACACAACGGAAAAAATCGACCGACCGGAAAACCAGTAAAATACGCAGATAATGGATGAGCTGCGCGCATTTGCCTTCGGCATCACGATCGCGATCGCAATCGGGCCGATTGCGATCCTAATCCTTCAAAACGGCCTGAATCACGGTCTCCGTCCTGCGACCCGCAGCGCGTTCGGCGCCGCCGGTGCCGATTTGGCCTACGGCGTCGTCGCGTTTAGCGTGGGTGCTGCGATAGCCGCGGCGCTGCTACTGCACCACCGTAGCATTAACCTTGGTGCAAGTGCGATACTCATCGTATTGGGCACATGGCACGCATCGAAGGCCGCCCGCGGGGTGTTCAGGCCGAACGCCACGGCGACCGACAGCGTACGGAGTGCGCATCCGTACGGATTTATCGCGACCTTCGCGTTGACCACAATTAACCCACTCACAATATTGGTGTTTCTCGGTTTCGCAGGACAAATGAAATTCGAACGCAACTGGGTCGACGCGATTTACTTCCCGTTGTTTATTTTCGCAGGCAGCTTACTGGTACAGCTTGGCCTCGCGATCGGCGGCACGCTACTTGGCCGCTCGCTCACCACGTCCCATTGGATCGCTCGATTGAACGTCGCAAGCGGCATCGGTATCGCTGGGTTCGGTATCCACGGCGTAATCAACGTTTGGTAGGCGGCTTCAACTAATCTATTTTCTCGCACTGCGATAATTTAGCGCCAATCGTAAAAAAGCCCCGCAGTTCAAGCGGGGCTCCTAATTATATTTTGGTGGCGTGGTCAGGAAATCGCCTTATTCGCAGCGCTGAGCCCTTTCCAGGTGCTGACACACATCGCCAGCAGCACAATGGTAAAGGGCAGGCCCGTTGAAACCGTCATGGCCTGCAATGCGGATAGCGCCTCTGCGCCACCCACCAGCAATAACACCGCAGCGACCACACCTTCGAACGAACACCAAAATACCCGTTGCGCCACTGGCGCATCGGTTTTGCCGCCCGCGGTGATAGTGTCAATAACCAGCGAGCCCGAGTCCGATGATGTGATAAAGAACACCAGCACCAGGACGATGCCGATCAGTGACAGTACTCCGGCAAGTGGAAAATCTTTTACCATTTCGAACAGTTTCAATTCCTGGGCCGCCGCACCAACCGGCGCCGCCGCATCGGCGATTACCTGGCTGATCGCGGTTCCGCCAAAAGTCGCCATCCACAAGGTGCACAGCAGGGTCGGGATCAGAATGACACAAATTACAAACTCTCTGACGGTTCTACCCTTGGATACACGGGCGATAAACATGCCGACAAAAGGTGACCAGGATATCCACCATGCCCAGTAGAAAGATGTCCAACCCTGTGAGAAGTTGGTATCTTCCCGTCCGAACGGCATGGACAACGGTATCAGTTCCTTGATGTAAGCGATGCCGCCGGACGCCGCGGTGGAAAGGATTTCACCGGTTGGTCCCACAAACAGGATCACGAGCATCAGCAGGGCGGCGAGTACCATGTTGATTTCCGACAATACCTTGACGCCGCCATCCAACCCCCGAACCACGGAGATGATCGCCAACGCGGTAATTACCGTGATCAGGACTACGACAGCCACCGCACCGGTTCCCCAATCGTATAGAAAGCTGAACCCGGCCAACGCCTGGGTCGTACCGAAACCCAACGATGTCGCCAATCCGAACAGGGTGGCAAATACCGCCAGGGTGTCAATGACATGACCAGGCCAGCCCCATACTTTTTCACCCAGCAGGGGAAAGAATGCAGAGCGAAAGGTAAGGGGGAGCTTATGGTTGTAACTAAAGAAAGCCAGAGCCAGCGCAACCACGGCGTAGATCGCCCAGGGATGTAACCCCCAGTGGAATATCGTCGCCGCCATAGCCAGGTCACGGGCAGCTTCAATATCACCAACCGCCGCACCCAACGGGGCCCAGTCTGTTCGCACTCCGTTTTCCAGCGTCGTTCCACCCATCGAGGATGCGAAATGTGACATGGGCTCCGACACGCCGAAAAACATCAGACCGATACCCATCCCCGCGGCGAACAGCATCGCAAACCAAGCGGGGTATCCGAAATCCGGTGTAGCATCCTGCCCGCCTAAACGAACCCGGCCCATCGGCGTCACAATGAGCAAAAGCGCGAAAATGACAAACAGATTTCCCGAGGCCAGGAAAAACCAGTCGAAGGTGCTGGTAACGGCCGGTCTTAGCCAACCAAAAAACACGCCGGCCTGTTCCTGAAACATTAGGGTATACAGCACGAACAAAACTATGGTGATGCCAGAAACCAAAAACACCGGATTGTGAATATCCAATCCGAAAGGCGTGATATTATCTTGGCCGAGTTTATAGTCGGTTGTTCTCGATTCGCTCATACGTACGTTCCTCCCAAAACAGTATTTGCGCGACCAGTATCTATATAACTGCCCCTAGATACTAGTTTGAATCCGACTCATATCGTTCTCGATGGCCAACGTCAACGCACTAAATAGACCTCGCATTTGTGCTCGATACACCTAGGACGAGGCCGCTGGCGTCCCACTTCGAGATGACAGAATTGCTTATAATACGTAATTATAACAATTACTTAGCGGACTTTTGCGAAAGGTGAATTGAACTAAAACTTTGAAATTTAGACGCAATAGTGTGTTGTGCCCCGAATCGACTGCGTGGAGCCGGTCGATTTTGAATCATGACCGTCGTCCAATGTAGAAGAGCGTGCGGAGAGCACTTGCGATTGCTATATCACATTGCGGCCGCGTGGAAATTGTCTTTATCCACCTGCAAACTGTTGCCAGGGTCGTCGTAGAATTTGGGTTGCTGCCAATTGATCAGTTTTTCGATTTGCTGAGCAATTCTTAGTACTTCCGTATCATGGCCCGGTGGCCCCATGATCTGCAATGATAGAGGCAGTCCCTCGTCACCAATGCCCATCGGCAGGGATCTTGCTCTATTACACATCATATACTCAACGCTTGGTAGGGGAATCCCGAATTACGCAATTTTTCAACAATTGGTCATAAAAAACTGCACAGCCGCGCTATATTGAGGAAGCAGAGGAGTAAGCTAATACCATGCGGAACATTTTCGATTTATTCAGAATCGGTATAGGGCCGTCGAGGTCGCACCCGGTCCGGCCGATGCGTGCCGCGAATCGCTTCTTATTAGATCTCGGCTTCCACGGGTTGATCGAGCAGTCTGCCCAAGTTCAAGCACATTATGTTTGGCTCGATAGCGCTGACCCGTAACGATCACGCCACTGACAAGGCGGTGATACTGGGCAGGAAATTCACCAAGGTGCGAATCAACCAATTGGCCCTAATTTGCGCCTGCATGTTTTTCTCCGGTTGCGCCTCCCTGATGTCTTCTGCGGCTAGTGGATTGGCCGACAATCTGTCAGCAGCCGTTCTGAATCAGAACGACCCTGAAACTGTGCGCGACGGGGCGCCGGCATACATGCTCCTACTCGACAGTTTTCTCGAAGGCAGCCCCGACGATCCAGCGCTTCTGACTGCGGCTGCCCATTTGTATGCGTCCTATGGTGCGGTATTTGCGGATGACGAAGAGCGCGCGGCCCGCTTGACGGAACGAGCTCAAATCTATGCGCAAAAAGCAGTCTGTGTGAGCTACTCCGCAGGGTGCAACTGGACCAAAGCACCCTATGATGAGTTCACCGGGACGCTACATGGACTGCGCAGCAAGCATGGAGATGTTACCTACATTTATGCGGTCGCCTCGCTGGCTTATATTCGCGCACACAGTGCGGACTGGAATGCGATGGCTAGATTGCCACACATGGAAGCACTGCTGATCAAGTACCTTGATATCAGTGAATCGGCCGATGATTGCGATGTGTACAACTACCTGGGTATTTTACTGACGCGAAGACCACAGGCACTTGGCGGAGAGCAAGAAAGGGGCCGCGAATATTTTGAGCGCTCGATTGACTGCTCCAACGGGCGTGACTTGTCTGTCAAGGTAGAGTTTGCGCGTGGCTATGCGCGCATGCTTTACGACCGTGAATTGCATGACCGTCTGCTTAGTGAAGTTATGGCGGCGGACCCGAATGTGCCTGGCTATACACTGACTAACGTCTTGGCGCAGCGTGATGCTGCCGAATTGCTGAACAGTGCGGATGACTATTTTTGACCTGCGCTCACTGGTTGTGACGATTGCAAAACAGCTTAAACGGAGAATGCTGATGCGGATTCTTATCTGTCTCGTTGCTTCTGCTGTGCTTGCCGCGGTAAATATTTCCGATGCCGATGCGAAGATGCAACTTAAGATAGCAACGCTTCTGCCGGAAAGCACGGATCGCGCGAAGACCATGCTTGCGGCTGCCGATGAAATAAAGGAGCGCACGGAGGGCCGGGTGTCCATAAAGTATTACTTTGGCGGAAGTCAGGGGAACGATAACAAAGTACTTTATAAGATGAAGATCGGGCAGCTTCACGGCACAACTTTTTCGCCATCAGCTCTGCGAAAGCCGTATGTGGATATAAACCTTTACGGGCTGCCGTTCATCTTTCAGTCTGAAGACGAGGTGGATTATGTTCGTAAAGCCATGGACGCCAAGTTTCAAAGTGGACTCGAAGAAGCCGGCTACGTGAATTTCGGCTTCGCGGGCGGTGGATTTGCCATGGTCCTATCTAATGAACCTGTCCGCAGCCACAGTGACCTCATAGGCAAAAAAGTCTGGGTCCCGGAGGGTGATATTTTCAGCTATGAGGCGATGCAGGCGCTGGATTTGACGCCGGTCCCACTGGAAATAGCGAATGTTATGATGGGCCTGCAAACCGGCTTAATCGACATTGTTGCGATTCCTCCTGCAGGCGCTTTAGTTTTTCAGTGGCACACCAAAGTCAAATACGTGACTCAAATGCCGATCATTTTCACCATGTACTTCATGGTCATCGATGCGAAGGCATTTAAGCGGATTGACTCAGTAGATCAGGCGATTGTCAGAGAAGTTATGGGTCGCGTCTATGATGAGTTGGATGCGGCTGAGCGAAGAGATGCGCCCAAAGCCCTAGAGGCATTAATCAATTCCGGTATTGAGAGCGTGGAACCACTTCCAGGCGAATTTACGAAGTTGCAAAAGATAACGGCTGAAGCAATCCGCAGCATGGCGGATCGGGGCATGTTTTCTCCTGAATTGCTCGAAGAAATATTGGCTCTTGTTCAGGAATATCGGCGCTAGTAAGAATCCTGCGAAACGATGGCATGTGTTCAGGTCGGGAACGACAAGGATGTTGGTGAGCACCTCGTGGCGAGGGCTGAAGTCGAAGATCGGGAACGAAGGAATGGCTGCATGGGAGTCTGCTGCAAGCGAGACAGCACCAGGTGAGCAGGCTTCGGTGAGCGGAAGCTGATCATGTCTGGATCTGCATCCGGGTTGCTCGCTCGCCTGGAGCGTTGGGGAAACGGCGCGGAAAACGCATCACTTGTACTGTTATTGGGTGCACTGACGGCGCTGGCGGTTGGCCAGATTGTCTTACGCATCGTTTTCGACTCTGGCCTGCTATGGGCGGACGAGTTGCTCAGAATCATGGTCCTCTGGATCGCGCTGATCGGGTCGATTGCGGCGGCTCGAAGCAAGCGGCACCTCAAGATCGACGTCCTTTCGCATTTAATTCCAGAACGATACACACAGATTGCCGGCATAATCGTCGACGGATTTTCCTCTTTGATGTGTGGTCTGCTTGCGTGGCACTCGATCCGGTTCCTGCAGATCACGATAGCGATGGAAGACACCGTACTCGTGGATTTTCCGTCCTGGATTGCGCATGGCATTTTGCCGGTGGCGTTTCTCCTCATGTGCTACCGCTTTCTGATTTCATCTGCGCAAGGAATTGGTGATCTTTTTAATACGCAAAACACCCCGGGAGCAAACCAATGATATTGCTAGGGGCAATACTCGTGCTTTTGACGGTATTTGGCGCACCGCTATTCGCGGTGATCGCGGCAGGTGCCATGCTCGGATACCAAAAGGAAGGTATCGACCTGATGGCCATTGCCATCGAGCTTCTGGGCATTTCACAGATGCCGTTTCTTTCGGCAATACCCCTGTTCACTTTTGCTGGATATCTTCTAAGCGAAAGTAATGCCCCCAGCCGCCTTGTGCGCCTCACTAATGCGATTCTCGGCTGGATGCCGGGCGGGCTCGCGCTTGTGGCTCTGGCCGCCTGTGCATTCTTTACCGCATTTACCGGCGCATCGGGTGTCACGATTATTGCTCTTGGAGCAATTCTTTATCCGGCATTAAAGCAAGACGGTTACCCGGATAATTTTAATCTCGGCCTTATTACTACCTCTGGTAGCCTGGGCTTGTTATTTGCGCCATCGCTGCCTCTGATCCTTTATGGCGTGGTCGCGGAAATATCGATCGACAATCTGTTCCGCGCGGGTGCGCTGCCGGGCTTGCTGATGCTGATACTGCTGGCCGGATACAGCCTGTGGGTCAATCGACAATATCGCAAGCCGTTAAGGTCATTCTCCGGGAGGGAGGTCGCCGCAGCGCTGAACGACGCCAAATGGGAACTGCCATTACCTGTCGTTGTTCTCGGGGGCATTTACTCCGGATATTTCGCCGTGTCCGAAGCAGCGGCGGTCACCGCTTTGTACGTATTATTGGTGGAAGTAGCCATACTACGTGAAATAAGATTAGGCGACTTGCCCAAAGTCATGCGCGAGTCGATGTTGCTGGTAGGCGGCATTCTGATCGTTCTCGGTGTATCACTCGCATCCACCAACTACATGATTGACGCGGGTGTTCCACAGCTGCTGCTGGCCTATACCACAGGATTTGTATCGAGCCAGGCCGGTTTCCTGTTCCTGATGCTTATTTTCCTGCTGATACTGGGGGCGATACTCGATATCTTCTCGGCCATCGTATTAGTTGTGCCGCTGATCCTGCCGATTGCGGCACAATACGGCGTCAATGAATTTCACCTGGGCATTGTATTCCTGGCGGCTATGCAGCTTGGCTATCTGACGCCACCGGTCGGGTTGAACCTGTTTATTGCGAGCTATCGTTTTGAGAAGCCGATAATGACGGTATATTCAGCGACGTTCCCGTTCCTCATGATTCTGTTGTTATCGGTCATCCTCATCATGTACTGGCCGGAGTTGTCGCTGATGCTGGTGCCGAACTAGCTTTAGACCTCAAGTAAGATCTTTGATTAACGCGGCGCGGTAGACGAGCAAACTAATACCATGCTGAGCATTTTCGATCTGTTCAAAATTGATATTGTGCCTTCGGGTTCGCACACGGTCGGACCGATGTGGGCCGCGAATCGTTATTTGTTAGAACTCGACTTCCATGGACTGGTTGGCCGAGTTGCCCAGATTCAGGCGCATCTATTGCGATTCGAAGCGTTTGACGTGTCCAGAACGCCGTTGCTCGAAGGGATTTATTATTCAGTAGGCGGGGACTTTGTATTGAGCGACGCCGAAATTGAGGCAGGCGCCGATAAAGTCGGCACCAATGTTGTGCTTCCATATCCCTTCAATTCGGCGGCGGAACTGCTCGAGATTGGCGAGACAAACCGTTTGTCCGTTGCTGAGACCGCTCTCGCCAACGAAAACGTCTGGCGCGATGAAGAAGAGATCCGGTGAGGACTCACTTGCGACACCATCGCCGGGTTGGTACAAATCCCCCGCATTGAGCGCAATACGATGGGCGCCGTCAAAGCGATCAACGCCGCACGTTTGGCGTCGAAAGGCGACGGCACGCACTTCATCGCCCTCGACCGAGTGATAGAGACCATGCGCCAGACCGGCCGCGACATGAACGAAAAGTATAAGGAGACTTCGCTAGGCGGACTCGCGGTGAGTGTTGTGGAGTGTTGACCTGCACAGGTGCACAGCCAGCAGGAAAAGAGGTCAAGGTTTATTCTAATTTTAACTTTATAAAGTCTGGCAAAAATATTTCCGCCGGCGTCTCCCTTTCACGAGAAACCCGGTCACCTATGGATTCATTGCGCGGTACATCAGTTCGGCGGTGTGTTCGAGCTCAGCCTTTTCGATGCTGCCGGTTAGCGCATAGGCCAGCGGACCGTCTACCCAGTAGACGACGCCAATGCCACTGTTCGCGGCATGGCGCAGCGAGGTTTCGCGCGCGGTCTCTCCGTGTGCGCGTATGTAGAGCGTGATTCGCACTCCGTTCTCGTCTTCGTACATGAACTGGGCGGCGGGCCGCCCGGCATCGGGCAGTAATCGACCCCCGATCAGCTGATAGCCGGCATTGCGCACGTCCGGTGCGACGATGGTATGTGCGAGTCGCTTCGAGAGCCAGGTGTTGAGGTGCTCGCGCTCATCTGCTCTTACCTCGACGGGGTGCCGTACTTCGGGGACGTAGACCGCGTGCGCATAAGCCGCTTCCTTCGGTAGCGAGCGCACCGTGCGCACGTCGGTTATTTGCTCACGTCCTGTCTGGCTCACGACCACGCCGCCAATGATACCGCCGATGGTCATCCAGACAACGGCTGCCGCGAATCGAAACAATGGCGACGCGCCACGGTCCATCAGCGTCTGCAGAAGGCGAGTGGGAACCGGCTCATCAAGCACGGCGTCATAGGTTGCGTGCATGGCTTCGCCGAGGCTACGATACGCGCGCGCGCGCTTCGCGAGTTCAGGTTCGGAGGCGATGGCAGCCGCGACGCGGTCGTGCCCCGATCCGCCGAGTTGGTCGTCCACATAGGCATGTAACTCTTGCTCCGAGACGGCTAGTAATCTCTCGTTCATTTCACGCGCCTCAACCCCACACTGCCGCTATCGGACATCAATTCGCGCAGCCGCTCACGACCGCGTGAAAGACGGGACATGACAGTCCCTATCGGGATGCCCAATACTCGTCCCGTGTCTTTGTAGCTGAATTGCTCGAGTCCGACGAGCAGTACGACCGCACGCTGCTCGGGTGGGAGATCGCCGAGCGCTCGACCGAGATCACGGAACAACAAGCCGGCCTCGGGTTGGCCGTTCACCGCGATGCGAACATCGTCATCCTCCAATGCGACAATGTTTGGTGCTCGCGCACGTTTCTCGATGTCATTGACATATAGGTTGTGCATTATGGTGAACAGCCACGGGCGAATCCCCTTCCGACGGATCCATAGGTGCCGCTTGCGTATGGCGCGGGCGAGGGAGCCCTGCACCAAGTCGTCCGCTGCCATACGCTCACCCGTCAGCGCCTGTGCGTAACGGCGCAGGCGGGGGATCTGCTCAACGATAAGCCGCTCGAAAGATTCCATTCAATCGCCCCGCCCGCCGGCTAATTCCCGGCTGGGTTATTCAACCCCAAGCATTCGCATGGCTTCGGCGAGTACGGCGACCGAAGCGTGGTGCTTCCCCGAACTATGAAGTTCGTCTCCGGCCGCGCGTAATTCTTTGACGATCGCCATCTGCGCTGCATCGAGTGTCGGGCTCTGTGCGAGTGCCGCGTCTATCTTCTTCATGTCGGCGGGACAATGCAGGCCAAACGCCGCCCCGCTCGATAGCGTCAACGCCAGCGCGATTGTGCTTAATGTGAGTGCTTTCATAAGTATTTCCTCCTGTATGGTGTTAGGGGCCGACCTCCGCCGGTTGCGGATGGTCGGTTAGTTGGGTATACAGTACAGCACAGCGATTATTCCCGCACTCGATTCTTCGATTCAAGATATCGAACAAATTCCGCCTACCGCCGCACGCCAAAGACGTTAGATTCACCGAGGGAAGTCCGGGCGCACTTCGCTTAATTATTGCGCAGAAAATTAGTGCCGAGGAATTCAAAAATAAGGAACTATTCGTCAACACTCACTTCATGAAGGGACTTGGCTATTATTACAATGGACTCCATGAACATGCGGTGGCTGAATTTATGCAGGTACTGGATCTGAATCCTGCGCGGGCCGATGCGCGAATGCGGCTTGGCAAAAGCTATTATGAAGACGGCGAATACAATCATGCGAAAATCGAATTTGAAAGATTCCTGGAAGATTTTCCGGACCATGAAGATGCGGAAAATGTGCGATCGGTACGCGGCACACTCTTACTCAAATAGGAACCCAACCGGGATCTTTATCCGCTGGGGCAACTACCGTGAATAGGTCTGGATTTGTGCCGCAACGGACGTCGCCATGGCAGAGAATGGACGATCTGTATCACAGGATACGTTCACACGAGATGGAAGCGAAACGGCGCGTTGCCCCAACAATATGGGTAGATTGTTTACAATCGTCTTCTTTTGCTAAATATAAAAACTCTGATCATTTGCTACGATAAGCAACACTATTCAACAGCAGGAGAAAATACATGGATATCATGGACATTGCGACGAAAATGCTGGGCAGGAAACTCGGCAGCGACGCAAGTGCGCTTCAGGGCGTACTCGGGAAACTGATCGGTGGTGGCGACAGCCTGGATTTAGCCGGTCTCATAGGTGGCTTGCAAGAGAAAGGCCTGGGAAATATCGCAGACTCATGGCTGGGCGACGGTGACAACGCGGAAATCTCCGCACATCAGGTCAAGGACGTCATCGGTGGCGACAATATCAAGCAAGCCGCGGAAGAATTAGGCACCGACGAAAGTTCACTGCTTGACGGACTTAAAGACCTGCTCCCGCAAATGGTCGACAAATCCAGCGGCGGCGGATCGCTGCTCGAGTCACTGGGTGGACTGGGCGGACTCGGCGGCATCGCTAAGAAATTCCTGTAATCGGAAGTCGTTCAAGTTCTCGAACACGAAAAAGGCGCGTTCTCACGCGCCTTTTTTTATGGCTCCGAATTATCCCGCTTCGTCCGCAAAAAGTAAGGGCCTCAGCATAGATGCAGTCCATGCTAACTGTGCTTCGTCTCCTCTAATTCGCTCAGGCCATCTAACTTTTCAGCTCCTACACCATATCCAGTTGGATGCTCGCTCCATACGGCAGCTGCGCCGCCCCTGTTGCCGTCCGCGCGTGCTTTCCCGACTCACCATACAGTGCGATTAGCAGCTCTGACGCGCCATCGATTACCTGAGGCTGGCGGGTGACGTACTTGTCCGAATTTACGAATCCCTACATCTTCAAAATGGAGCCGACTCGGTCAAGGCCTCCAATTTCGGCTTTGATAATAGCTAACAGATCGAGCAAAGTGTTCCTGGCGGCCAGCTTTGCCTCATCGTTGCTGACATCGGTTCCAACCTGACCCCGCTTCTCGCTCACACACGCCGAGACATACAGCGAATTGTCGCTGCATTTTATTCCTAGATAGTTCGCCACCGACATCTTCGCGGCACTCAGGGCGAGCCCCAACTCGGCCAGTTTCTTTTCCACCCGATTCACAACGGCAAGTCCCGCAGTATTAATTAAGACAGATAGGGCACGTAGTACGAATATCATACCTGTATCTTGTGGTGCCGCCACTCATTAACAGCGCCACTGCTCCCTTCGGGCAAATCTTATTCCCGGGCCGCTGTAATCAACGCGCTGGCGAAGTGTGCCGTAGCTTGGCGAGTGCTCGCGCAGTCGACCTGGACAACAAATCGATGGTTCCGGAATGACGCCGCTATAGATAGCCGCGTTTGAAAGCGCTCGCGTAGAAAATTCAGGTTACAATAGGCTATCCTGAGGAGGCCCAAGAGTCCGTTTCGCCGAATCGGCCGAGTCTTTCATGCACCGGTGAGTACGCAACCGAAATGGAGCCGTCAGCCACAGCGAGATATGGCGTCAAATGATGGAGCAAGTCTTACAGCAACTACTCGAATTGCGCACGGCACTCGGGGCGTTCTTTGTCTTCGACACCGCTTTGCTTGGCGAGCCGTTCATGGTTTTTCGTCTGGTTCTGCAAGTGCTGCTGCTGTTCGGCTCGGCGTTCTTCTCAGGTTCCGAGACCGCGCTGTTTTCTTTGTCACGACTCGACCTGCAGCAGTTGCGGCGAGAGCGTAATCCGCACTCCGAGACTCTCCACGCCCTACTCGACCAGCCCCGGCGGTTGATCATCTCTATCCTTTGCGGCAATGAGCTAATCAACATTGCGGCGGCGGCCAATATGGCCGGTATCTTCGTGACACTTTACGGGGTCGAGCGTGCGGGTGTGATCAGCGTGATCATCATGGTGCCACTGCTGCTGCTGCTCGGAGAGGTCACCCCGAAAACCATTGCGGTCTCTAACCCGGTGAAGGTAAGCACCACATTGGTCGCCGCGCCAATGAGCCTCTGGATCAGGCTGGTGACACCGCTGGTATGGGCAATTCGAGCCATTTCGGACCGGGTAACGACGCTATTTGTGGGAGAGCAGAAGGCGGCTGAGAATATCCTTCAGGTCGACGAGTTCCGGTCATTGGTGGAGGCAGGCGCCGAGGAAGGAGAACTCGATGCCACGGAGCGGGCCCTGATTTATAACCTTCTCGAAGCGGGCGACACCGAGGTGGTCGAGATCATGACACCGCGCACACAGGTCGATTTTCTGAACGTGGAGATGGCCGTCTCCGAGATGGTCGAGAGAATCCAAGTCTACCAACATCCCCGAGTGCCGGTGTTCAGGGTGCATCGTGACAATCTGGTTGGATTCGTGCACGCCGAGGACGTGCTGCGTCTAGTGCTGGACGGCGCGGATCTGACGGCACTGTCACCCGAGGACATCATGCACCCGGCCGTCGTCGTACCCCTGACAAAGAACGTCGACGAGATGTTCGATTTCTTCGAGGAGAACCGCGTGCGTGCCGCCGCTGTGCTGAACGAGTTCGGGGGTGTCGAAGGATTCGTCACCATGAAGGATGTGCTCACATTTATATTCGGGGAAATTTCCGGCGACGTGGAGGGCCACGAACACTATCAGGAGCGGGACGAAAACTTCTACGAGGTTCCGGGCGACATGAAGCTCAACGACTTCAATAATCTCACGCATTTCGGGATCGAAGATCCCCGCATGACCACCATCGGTGGTGTCGCCTTTCGCCATCTCGATCGATTACCGCACGACGGTGACAAAGTGACCGTCGAGGGTATCGAGATAACCGTCACCGAGATGGATGCGCACCGTATCGTCAAGGTTCAGGTCGCAAGAGGCAGTACCGCGGATGTTGCCATCGATATGCCCGAACCCGAGGCTGACGCGGTGGAGGTTGCCGAAGCGCCGCCAATGACCACCGAACCATTATCAGAATCGGTTTGTGGACCGCTGGACCGGTCAGAAGGGAGTGCCGAGACCGACGAATTGCCCGTGCCCACGGCAGATGCAAAGCCGGATAAGAACCCGCATCGGAGCGCTGCGGGGAGCTGAGCGAGGAGAGCCAATGTTAGACGCAATGTTGATACTGCTAATCATGCTGGTACTGCTGCTCCTCAAGGGCTTTTTCTCGGGCTCAGAGATCGCGCTTGTCAACGCGGACAAGCTCAAGCTCCACGCCCGAGCAAACCAGGGGCATCGTGGAGCGAAGTTGGTGCTCAAGCTATTCGAAAGGCCCGATGTGCTGCTCGGCACCACCCTGGTTGGCACCAATATCTCGACTATCATCCTAACCACGCTCGGTGCCGTGTCGATGATTCAGTACTTCGGTCCTCGGGGCGACATTTACGCCTTTCTGCTCTGCACCCCGATTTTCTTGATCTTCGGCGAGGTCGTTCCGAAAAGCATCTACCAACAGGGGTCTGATCGCATCGCTCCGATTATCATATATCCGCTGAGGGCATTCTCGCTGCTGCTCTACCCCATCGTATTCGTGTTCTCCCGTATGGCACGGACCGCGTCGTGGATATTCGGCGGGCGGCGCGCGAAACAGACCTTGTACATTACCCGCGAGCAAATTCGCTCGGTCGCGGAGATGGCAGAGCTCGCCTCAGACGTGAGCGTGTTTCAGCAAGGACGTATCCGCAGAGTCATTCGATTCGCGGACACCACGGTAGGGGAAGCGATGATCCCGGTAGCCGAGGTAACGGGCATCAACGAGCTCGGCAGCACTGCCGACGCCATTCGGCAGGTACGAAAACGCGGCTACAACCGATTGCCAGTCTATCGCGACAACATCAGCAACATCATAGGCGTCCTGACCCTGACCACTTGGGACCTAATGAAGCAAGATCTCGGCGATCTCCCCTTGAGCGAGCTCACGCGAGATGCGCATTATGTCTCACCGTTTCAGACCATCGATGAGCTGTTACCGATACTTCGTCATCGCGACGATCACATGGCAATCGTTGTCGATGAGTTCGGCTCAGCAATCGGTATGATCACGATGGAGGATATCCTCGAGGAAGTGGTCGGTGAGATAGACGTCGGTTATGATTTCGACGAGTATCTGCCAAGACGCAAACGAATCTTCGAGATGCTTGACTCAGAAGTGTATCTGATGGATTCCAGACTTCCGATTTCGGAGGCGAATGAAGCACTCGGTGTTAACCTTCCCGCCAAGGAATCGCATACGATTGGCGGCCTCGTAATGGCCCGGCTGCGCCATATTCCGCAGCAAGGCGAGTCGATTCTGGAGTCGGGTTACCGCTTTACCGTGGAGCAGGCCGACGAGCGCACCATCTTGAAGCTGCGAGTAGAGCCCGTTTGATAGAACATCCACAGATCACGGACATCATTAAAGCCACGAGTTGATCGATCATAAGGAGAAACCGAGCCCATGCCCATTTCCACCAATCCACTTGCCGGTCTGATAAAGCACTCCCCGTTCAAGGGTATGCAGGAGCACATGCAGATGGTGCTCGAGTGCGTGCGACATGTACCAGCTGTCATCGATGCGCAGTGCCGCAATGACCGTGAATCGCTAAAAGCGACCAAAGACGAGATTTTTCGTCTGGAGGATGATGCAGACAAACTCAAGAACACGCTGCGCGCCAACCTTCCGCGGTCACTTTTCATGCCTGTAGACCGGCGCGACCTGCTGGATATCCTACAAGCGCAAGACAACATCGCGGATACGGCCCAGGACATCGCCGGTCTGCTTTTCGAGCGTCCCATCGACATACCGATCGAGCTCCAAGAGCCGCTGCGCTCGCTCACGCAGCGATGCGTTGATACCTGTGAGCATGCAGGACGAATCATCAACGAGCTGGACGAACTGGTGGCGACCGGTTTTCGTGGCCGCGAGGCCGCCCAGGTAGAGGCCATGCTCGACGAGCTGAACGTTCTCGAGGACGAGACCGACCACAAAGGAATCGAGCTCTCTCGACTGCTGTTCGCCCACGAGGCCGAGATGAATCCCGTTTCGGTGATACTGTTCTACCGACTCATCGAGTGGATTGGCGATTTGGCGGACTATGCCGAGAAGGCTGGCGACCGCCTCCGCTTGCTCATCGCCCGATAGTCGTCACTCATTAAATAAGACACAAACTCTGAGGAGGAGAACTGTGGAGCTCATCACCACATACGGGACGGTGTTCATCGTTATGGCCCTGGTGTTCGGCCTGTACATGACATGGGGTATCGGCGCCAACGATGTCGCCAACGCGATGGGGACGTCGGTCGGCTCCGGTGCTCTCACCGTGATGCAGGCCATCGTCATCGCGGCAATATTCGAGTTCGCCGGTGCTTTTCTGGCGGGTGGCCATGTCACATCAACGATCCGGAAGGGCATCATCGACCCCGCACTGATCATCGACAGCCCGGAAACGCTCGTGTTCGGGATGCTCGCCGCATTGCTCGCGGCCGGTATCTGGTTGATGGTGGCCTCGACCCGAGGCTGGCCGGTTTCGACCACCCACTCCATCGTCGGTGCGGTCGTCGGCTTCGCCCTGGCAGGCATCGGCGTGGATGCGGTGAACTGGGGCAAGATCAGTCAGATCGTCGCGAGTTGGGTTGTGTCACCCGTTCTGGGCGGGCTGCTCGCGTTCCTGCTCATGATGAGTATTCGACGCCTGATTCTCGGCGTCGAACATCCGTTCGAAAGCGCAAAGCGGTGGGGGCCGGTTTACGTCTTTCTAGTGGGTTTCATCATATCGCTCGTAACGATGTTCAAGGGGCTCAAGCATCTTAACCTCGAGTTGTCGGTGAGCATGAGTTTCGTGGCCGCCACCGTAATCGGCCTTGGGATTGCCGTGGTCGGCTGGGCGCTCATCAGAAGAGTCCAGGTGGATCCGATGGCGGATCGCGATTTTCATTTCGCCAGTGTGGAGAAGGTGTTTACGCCAATGATGCTGTTCACCGCATGCGCGATGGCATTTGCCCACGGTTCGAACGACGTGGCCAATGGAATCGGGCCGATGGCCGCGGTCGTGAGTATCGTTCGCAGCGGCGGCGAGGTGGCCCAAAAGTCCGAGCTGCCGCTGTGGATATTGCTCGTTGGAGGAGCCGGCATCGTGGTCGGTTTAGCTACCATGGGTTACCGGGTAATGAAAACAATCGGCACTCGCATCACCGAACTCACGCCGAGTCGGGGATTCTGCGCGACGTTGGCCGCGGCGGCGACGGTTGTCCTCGCATCCAGGACTGGCCTACCGGTCTCGACGACCCATATTGCCGTGGGGGCAGTGGTCGGAGTGGGCCTCGCCCGTGGGGTCGGTGCAATCGACTTGCGGGTTATCGGAGGTATTATCGTTTCCTGGTTGGTTACCCTTCCGGTTGGTGGCGTGCTGGCAGCGCTATTCTTCTTCACCTTAAAAGGTATGTTTACCTAGGCCCGCGCCTAGCCCGTTAGCACATTGGCACCCGTGTAACATATCCGTTGCGGTCACGGCGACTATATCGATTGGAGGGATAGTGACAGAGGCCGAAGCAAGCCGCCAATGACTCTGCAAACAACGCCGATCACGGACGTTAAAATCATTCGTGGGCACTCGATTCCCGCGAACGTGGGTTTTCGTCAAGTCATCGTAACCGGCCCTCCCGACTGCGGCAAAAGCACGTTGGTGCGCTCCCTGGGTGGCTGGCCCGAAGAAGGTTATTTGGATTTAGCTCAGGACAACTGGTGGCTTAGCCGGCTTCTGACCTTCAGACCAAGAGAGGTGCACCTGGGGATCCCGTTCATCGGCTACCGGGAAAGCCACGCGGTGTTTGACGCAGAATGGGTGCCCGAACCCACTGATATCGCCTTCGAGAGAATTCGAATTCCACCAGCCAAGCGGGGATTCTTCAGCGTAAACTGGAGACAACGATACGCATTTGATTTTCAGCTACCCCCAGTTGAACAGGTTTACACGGCAGCCACTGCGAGGGCACGGCCTGATATGCCCGCGACCAGCACAGTTGTCACGCGCGAGCACATAGCGCGCCAGCTTGCCGTTTATGAATTGGTCGCTCTACACATCCACCGCGAAGGCATGATTGTGTATGTCAGACGGGAATTCCAAGGGCCACCGCTGCGCATAGTCGACATTGAGAACGAGCGCTGATTGGCACGGATATTTTACGACCCGGCAACTACTTTGCCTTTGGTCCGTTGGATGAGCCACTGCGTCAACGGTTCACCGCGGACAACTTGTGGCAGCATCCGTTCTCCGTACTGCACGAACGCACCAATCGCTGCGCGGTTCGAGCTGTACACGACATGATGGCCGTCGATTCCGCCGGTGTCTTGCCAAATGCAACCGTTTTCATCGCGGGGATAGTGACCAACGATGAACGGTGTTTTCTTGCTTAGACCGAGCGCCTTGCGAAAACGGCGCGCGTGTTTCTTGGTGTATCCCTCGGGTCGCCCCGGCACTCGCTGCCGGGTCCACGTCAGCTCGTGCACCAGGTGCGGAAATTGGCGTGCATTGAGCATCATTTCCATGTCGAGTTTGCCCTGCGGGGGGCCCGCATGACAGGCACAAAACACCGGCGAGTAAACAATCAGTGGCAATGAGGCATAGATATTCGCCAACCGCTCACGGTATGCATCCCCCCTAAGCTCGACGAGCCGTTTCGACCACAATAATCCTTGCGGAACTCCTAATTTGGTGACCTCCGACGAAAAGCTATCGTGGTTTCCGAGCAGGTAGTAGACGTTGGATGGAAACCGCAGCTTCAAGCAGAAGACCAGGTCCATCATCAACACCGACTCGTCCATGTCGCCTAGATCAGGCCCACTGTCAGGGTGAACCGCATCACCGAGGATAACGAGGACGGCTTCGTTGTTCATTAATGACTGCGCAAGCCCGCTCCAACTCA
>Ga0224497_10000910_pt1 | contig 19569 bp, 19 predicted proteins | sample SF_Jul11_sed_USG_4_FD_167970 | JGI IMG/M metagenome (GOLD analysis project Ga0224497, IMG submission 167970) | Sediment microbial communities from San Francisco Bay, California, United States - SF_Jul11_sed_USGS_13 | ecosystem: Environmental > Aquatic > Marine > Sediment | place: USA... | reverse complement strand
GCGCCGTCGCGATCGTTATTCCCCGCGCCTTCTCTTCCGGAGCGTTGTCGATCGAATCGAATGCCCTTACGTCGATCTTGTCGTTTGCCTTCGCCAACACCGTAGTGATCGCCGCCGTCAATGTCGTCTTGCCGTGATCCACGTGCCCTATCGTCCCGATGTTTACGTGCGGCTTGCTCCTGTCAAACTTCTCTTTGCTCATTACTAAATTGCTTCTCCAATCGAACGTTCAAAAATTAAGCTCCATGGAGCCCAAGACGGGATTTGAACCCGTGACCTCTTCCTTACCAAGGAAACGCTCTACCCCTGAGCTACTTGGGCAAACATTTCAAATTGCCCAAAAATATGGAGCGAGAGACGAGGCTCGAACTCGCGACCCTCAGCTTGGAAGGCTGATGCTCTACCAACTGAGCTACTCTCGCCCGTTCCGTTCCGTCAAACCGACTCTCCGCCTAATCCTCCTGAAGGTCTCCAATCCCCTTCAATACTGAATAAACATCAACAAAACCGGTATCGAAATCAAAACTTGTTCTTAAATCAAATATCTTTATCAGTGGTGCAAGGGGTAGGATTCGAACCTACGTAGGATTTTACTCCGTCGGGTTTACAGCCCGATGCCATTAACCACTCGACCACCCTTGCACACCCTCTTAAACGACTCATTCTAACCGACAATTTTAGTCAGTTAGCAAAAGTGTCATGATAACTAAGAAGGTGGCAACTTGCAAGCGCAGATCAACACTCGTACCAACTATTTTTCATAGATGGTTGTCGGCTGAAGCTGGACACAAAATTTATATAAACGCACGATCGAGTTAAGGGAAGGAAGCCTCCTCGATGGAGCATAGCAAATCCATCAAAACTCTGTATATCAATCATGGAGACTTTAATCGGCGTCTTGGTCGGTGTCGCTGGATTCGTTATCCGACCGGCTCCCTGCCCGCGGATGAAATTTTTTGTATGCATCTCGCAGGTGTTTATCGGTCATGTGGGTGTAGATTTGGGTGGTTGAAATATCCGAGTGGCCAAGCATCGCCTGGACGGAGCGCGAATCGGCTCCACGCTGCATCAGGTGTGTCGCAAATGAATGCCGAAGCGTATGCGGCGAAACATCGTCGAGCCCGGCCTTTGACGCGTATTCCTTTATGAACCTGAATATGGTCTGCCGGTCGATGGCCGTGCCCCGGCGGGACAAAAACAGCCGACGCGAACCTTCCTTCTTTCTTCGATCTACGAGGTACCTCGAAACCCATTCGACCGCTGAACGTCCGAGCGGAACGCGCCTTTGCTTGTTGCCCTTTCCCTTGCACGTGAGGATCCCGCCGTCGAGGTCGATGTCCCCGATCTGAAGTTCTGCGGCTTCTGTCACACGCAAACCGGCGGCGTACATCAGTTCGAGGATCGCACGGTCCCTGAGGCCGGTCTCATTCGCGGTTTCCGGCTGCTCGAGCAGTCGTTCCATCTGGTCTTCGGTCAAAAACTTCGGAAGGTAAAAGCCTTTTGCCGGCGTCTCGAGATTTTCTGCTGGGTGTTTCTTGATATAGCCGTCCAGGAGAAGGAATTTATAGAAGCCTCGAACCGCGGAAATGATTCTCCCGATTGAGCTTGGAGCAAGGCCGGCACGGGAGAGTTCGGCGATAAATCCGCGTAGGTCGCCACGACTGAGATCGGCGGGATGAAGTCCCTCGTCATCGGCAAATGCCTGAAGCTTGGCGAGATCGCGTTTATAACCGGCCAACGAGTTCTTCGCAAGCCCGCGTTCGACCTGCAAATACGAAAGATATTCCCTTGTCAAATCTCGCGGCATACGAACTTATCTTACTCCAAACTCGCAGGGCCTTCGAGGGTCGGTCACCTGCACAGTGCCGGTCTTCCGGTATTTCCCGAAGAAATAAGGGCATCCGCGACAGAGCGGGACCAGTTCCAGTTTCTAAGGTCGCTCGTCGAATCGGCGTAACACCCTTTGTCGTCGAGAGTTTCCACAACGGTTTCACGGTCCGCACTGGACATTTGATCGAGAGATTCAACGAGCGCCGGCGTCGCGTCGGTGCTCAAGCTCGCATTGTATGCGGCGTCGAAGACGCGGCCCTGCTTCATCAAATCGACATTCGCGCGAACGATATAGTCATCGGGGTTAACATAGTGAAGCATCGCGATAATAAAAAGAGCCGACCAAAGAGCGCCGTACGCGAACTGCTTTCGCAATCCGCGCAAAACCGTCATCCCGAACCAGACAAAGACCAGAGCCAGCCATATCAGGAAAAAGAAGGCATAAAAGCGAAATGTCGTCTGACCATAACCGAGACTTCCGGTCAAAAGCGATAGCCGTTGGGTGGCCGAAATCATGATCACAAACAAAAGTCCGATCTGAACAGATGCCAGAACCCTGAATACCTTCTCAGCCGCCGGCCGTTCTTTCCTGAGCAGCCAATGCATCGAGAGCAGGATTGGCAGCACAAGAATTGAAACCGCGATTAACTCAGTGACACCACGCCGTGCGTATTCTGCCAGCTTGAAATCCGGAGTTTGCTGAACGAGGTCCATCCCCCCGAATAAATATGGAAGCTGGAAGATCAAAAAACCGGCAAACAGAAGGTTTACAGAGCCGAGGACGATCGTTGTCTCGATCAATCCAAGCCTTAGCCATTCCGGAAGAGAATCGTATAAGTTATCCACTTTCCGATCCGCAACACTGCTCGTTGGCTGCGTCCCGTACGTTTTTTCTCTTTCGGGGTCTCCGGTCGTGTGTTCGGTGATGCTGAATCGGGGTGCGGCGATACTTATACCGGTTTCGGCCTTCGAAGCTCTTGACGGCCCTATCCCAAAAACTGCGGCGCGAAAATAGCCCAGCACTCCCCATGCGACTACGCTTGAGAATGCCACATGAGCGAATATCTCTTCCGGGTCGATGTGAATGGTCTTTTCAACGAATGATTGAAAGGAGGCGTCTGCCGCCATAAGCAACCCACCGATGACAAGCGTGATCGGGAGGGTTAGTGCCAGCCCCCTGGCAACCGGAATCAGGTATTTCGAAAACCCGGTTTTTGGCACGGACTTCCAATTGATGTCGTTGGCGACCACCGCGAACGGCCCGACCGCCGCGCTTACGGCGGAAGTAAATGCCGCCGCCGCGAAGTGGAAGACTCCTGCCTTCGTCATGTCGGAAACAAAAACGGGTACCACAAGAGCCACCAGGACTACCGCGATCGCGACACCGTCGAGAAAAAGCAGCTCGGGCGAATCAAAAAGCGCAAACATTCCGCCAAAGAAAATGAGGGCCCCGAAAAGCCACAAACGATGCGAATTCCAGCCACCGCCACCGCCCCGTTTTGTTACCGCAATCATCCCGGCGGCAAGCAGTGCAGTCCAAAATGCGATGTTCAGACCAAACGGAAAGGAACGCAGAAGCAGGTTGCCCGCGATACCGAGAACCAATGAGGCCTTTATTATTTCGATTCCTGTTCGTGTAGTCTTGTTCATATGAAACTCCCGAATCTGTTAGTTCCAAGTACGTCCTTAAACCTTTGTAGCGACGTCGGTTAGGGTCTCGCATTGATCCGGCCCGAAAATTCCTGAAAGATTCACCTGTTTTCCATAAGGGGCGAGCTGTCGCCGATGTTCTTTGAAACGACCTTTTGTGAAAAGTCACCGATAAGGTCAATATCCGGAAAAGAAGCTCGCTCAAAAAAGATCTTTTTTGCAAGTCTCAGACCCGGCACGGTCCCTAAGAGCGCACAGCCCGCCTCTAATGCGACCTGGCCGCGTGCCGTGTTCAGTGCAAGCCGCATCATGAGCCTGGTAGCAAACTTTTTGCGAAACATAGAACCGGAAAAATCCAGTAGCCGGTCCGGATCGTCCTCACAAATGCGCCTCGTGATGATTTCGGCCGCAAATTTCGAAAGCCTCAAGCAGGGATCAAGCCCACCTGCCGTTAGTGGCGACACGGCACCCGCGGCATCTCCAACGAGCAACCCGCGGCGGTTTCCAATTCGTTTTAAAACACCGCCGACCGGAATTTTTCCGCCTCGTTTTTCCACGATTTTCAGCTTTCCTGTTTCAATTATCTGTGGAACGATTTCCTGTTTGAACACCTTAAGCGCCGAGCGTGGATCGAATCTACTTGGATAGCCACCGACACCGATGTGGGTTTCCTCACCGTCGCTGGAAATCCACGCCAGATAACCGGGTGCGAGTCTATTGTTCAGAAAACAATGTATCTCGGGCGAGCCAGTCGCGGGTACTCCGGTGGCGACCTCCTCATAACCGACGATCCAATGCCGGTTTTGATCCAGTCCGAGATCTTTTGCGACATTCGAACAGGCGCCGTCTGCGCCGACCAAAACGCTCGTTTCCACAGTTTCCTTTACACCGTTCCTTTCGAGAGTAACGATCGAACCCCGGCCTTGATTTTTGTATTCGGCGGCACCGCGATAGGCGGTTGCGCACCTGAAATCGACCCCGCCTTCAAGGCAGTCCTGGAGAAAGGAGTTGTAAAGCGCCCCCATCCGGCCGACCCGAAATTCTTCAAAGCTGCTTTCCAGTTCGATCTTGCGAAGCGCGGGAGAGTAGAGGCTTATATGGCTGATCGGAGGCCCGAGCGTGCCGGCCGGAAACTGAAAATCCTCAAAAGTCTTCCTGACAAAAATCCCGGTCGTATGAATGCTCTTGGAAAGATCCTGCTTACGATCCACGAGCAGTACCCGGACGTCATTGTCACAAAGCGTTTTGGAAAGGAAGAGTCCTGCGAGGCCGGCACCGATTATCGTGACATCGTAATGTTTCATTGTTTATCGCCTTTGGGAAACAATTCGGCGTTCTTCCCGGATTGCCGCAGTGCTCCCGTGTTCGAGCGAGAGGTATGTTCGTTTGTGCAAGAGACTATCCTCGTCGCCAGCGCTGCGAAGACGCCCATGGCTTACATGCCCTCCTTTACAGACTTTATAAGCGTGTCCATATGGTCAATATAGCCTGCCAGCGCAGAGCGGCCGGACTCGGTAATCCTGTAAAAAGTCAGCGGCTTCCTGCCCTCAAAGGTCTTTTCACAGATCAGGTACCCGGCGTCTTCAAGCTTTCGCGCATGGACACTTAGGTTCCCGTCGCTAGTGTCCAGGATTTTCTTGAGTTCGGAAAAAGTGAGTGTCTCGTTCGCAGCAAGGGCGCTTACCATTCCGAGTCGAATGCGTTCGTGAATGAGCTTGTCGAAACGGGCGGGCGCCGCCTCCCGGTTTCCATCGATTTCCCGAAGCTGACCGATGCCCTGTCTGTTGAGTTTCTTTCGTGATTTGCGTTGAACCATCGCCTAACCCCCGTAACTCCGCCCGATAATCAGGCCAAAGACGACGTGAAGCACGCCAAACCCCAAAGCCATCAGCCAGTTCCCGTAAAGCGGCACAAACGCCGCGACCGCTCCGAGCACGATAAACAACCATCCCATTACTGGAACAACCTTGACCGAATAGGCACCGCCGGTTACGACCGAAGTGCCGTAGAGCAAAAGCCAGACTGCGGGCAGATAAAGGAAATGCCCATTGAATGCGAGCATTGCCGTAAGGATTACGCCGACAAGCAGAGGCGGGGCGAACCCCAAAGCAAATTTCCTTGCCGGTTTCGATTTGAGTGAATCCTCGGACGACTGCGCCTTTTGCCACATTGCGAACAAGCCGATCAGAAACGCGAGTGCCGCTTCGACGGTCCATGTCGCAACCCAAACTGGACTGTGTCCGGGCCCGGCGATCACGGCCGCGCCGATCGCGGTAACTCCCATAAGGGCGCCTCCGTAGCCGGGCACGGCGGTAAATGCGCTGGATCGCTGCATGGCGTCACGTATGAACTCGAGATTGTCCATTGCCCGACCGTGAAGGGTGGGGATCTCTCCATTCCTGGTTTTGGTTTTTGTGCCCATGGATTTGAATTTAAGATAAAGTGGTATGTTTTGTCAAGTACTTTGTGTGGCAAAGTATAGTGTAACGGGCGAGTGCAAAAATCAAAGCATTCTATTTCAATAACGGATCGGAAGAGAAAAGGCCTGCACCTGTTCGACAAATTTGGCGGCCGCATCCGGCTCCAACCGGGTGGTAAAGAAATAAGCTGCCGCGATTGCGAACCCGACAAATATGCCGATGCCAAACGAAACGCGGTATTTTGCATCGCGCCAGACCAGAAACAAGGCGCTCATTAAGAGAAGGGCGGCCGGGAGTATCGTCCAAAACGAGATAGCGGCGTCAAACGTATTCGCGAGGGTTTGACCAAAGACGCTCTTTTCGATCAACAAAGGGATCCAGTAGGAATTGTGGGGATAGCGCAATGCCGCCGGGGCAAATGCGTGGGTAAGGAGCGGCAGGGAGGCAAAGACAAAGGAAACTGAAAAGATTATTCCGCGCCAGTTACTGGGATATTCTTCAATTTCGCCGTCAAAGAACGAGTCGAGCAGAAACGGCATTATGATTATCAAATGGCGTGGTCCGATATCCGTCCCGTCCGGGTTTATTTCGGTTGTACAGACGGCGATGAACGTCAGTACAACCGCCGCGATCTTCACGACCTGCCTTCTTACCCCAGCCTCGTCTGAACCGGGCAGCGCCAGGACTGCAAGTATGAATACCGGAGAGAACACAAGCAGTCCATGCGAAGGGCTGAACAGATATGCGCCGACGGTGCCAAATCCCGGGACGGATACCGCCAATTGGTCGAGAATCGCCAGTGGCGATCCGAACACGAAAAAATAGTAACTGAACAGAGCCGCCAAGGGCGCCAGGATACCCGTCGCAAAGAACAGAATTCTCCTGACCTTGTCGATCCGATCCATCGTCAGCATGCCGATCCCAAAAACAATTGTCGGCACGACCGCCGTATAGTCGCAAAGAATCGCCACCCCAAGCAGAAATGCAGCCGAAAAGCAGGTTTCCGGTGCCGCCCGCCGAACGTCGTACATGAGGCGGAACGACATGTAGACGATGATCGCGACAAACACATGCCGGTAATACAACATGCTGTAAGGAAGCATCGGGGTCGCGAATAGCAGGACCGCCATCGAATACGAATCTACCTCGCGATTATTTAACCAAATCGCAAGCAATAAGAGAGGCATTGTGCCGAAGACCAAACGCAGAACGTACCAGCTCGTTCGGATGTTGCCGCTAGTCGGCGCGCCCAAAACGGTTCTCGTAATTGCGTAAAACGGCGCAGAAATCAAGGCCAATCCCGGCGGTTTTGTAGAATACACACCGCGGTTCGGAATCCGCTCGACAGATTCAAAGCGGCCGCCGACGATCCTCTCCATTGCGGAGATGTCAAATGTATTGCTTTCAACAAGCGAAGCGGTTGTAGCCCAGTCCGTCAGCTCGTTCAAAGATCCGCTTTCCGGGTAAAACGGAAATAAGTAGACTGCCAGGAGCAGGTACACAATGAGCAGCAATACCCCGCTGTTAGTCCTTTCCACGACTCTCCCTCAGGGTCTTTTCGCCCAGGTTTTCTTTTGGCGGCAGATCCGGGTTAGTGAGATCATATGTGAGCCTGTTGCCTTTCATCTCAAAACCGGCCGCAGTCCTTTTGTAACGGTTCCTGGTAAAACTATCAGGACAGCACAACCGCGGTTCATCGCCAACGATCTTAAGCGTTTCCATCTGATTGAATATATACCGGTCCTGACCAAACAACTCGACGACCAAATCACCCTCGTCGGCATATACCCTCTTGAGGCCGCCGTCTGCACGGTCTCCTGTCCGGAAGTACCAGATGATCTTCGGTCCTTCCGTGCCGGATTCAAAAACGTAGACAATGTAAGGGGTCGCGGCCCCGCCCGTCTCGACCCGCAAAATTACAAATGCCTCGTCTTCGCCGTCACCGGTTACGTCGCCGAATTTTTTCGTCAAATAGGACAAACCGATTTTCTCTTTCGTCATACGACGGGCGCCATCAACAAGCTCGACCTCGTTGCCGTCCGCGTCTTGCCAGCCGCGCGGGAGCGGATAGGTGTAATTCAGAAAATCGAATTCAATCAACCGCGAACTGCTTTTTGTATTTTTGAGGTCCAGGATTTCCGAAAGAATCATGGGTATTGCGGTAGGCGTGGGCGTTGGAGCCGGTGAGACCTTTTGCTGGACCATCTCCGGCTCACTCGAGCAGGCGGAAGTCAAAACAATCGATAGTGCCGTCGCTAGGATTAATGAAGTTATTCGGCTCATAAAACTTTCCGGTTTTTCTGGGCGGAGATAACAAAAACAAAGGAACGATTTTAATCGCGGGTCAGGCTTCGATATTTTATACGATGAGGCTGATCGGCCTCATGGCCCATCCTGCTCTTGTAATCCTCCTCATACTGAGAGAAGTTACCGTCAAAATATACGATTTTCGAGTCACCCTCAAACGCAAGGATGTGGGTTGCGATGCGATCCAGGAACCAGCGGTCGTGGCTGATCACAACCGCACAGCCGCCGAAATTTTCAAGCGCCTCCTCGAGCGCCCGCATCGTATTGACGTCAAGATCGTTTGTCGGCTCATCGAGAAGCAGCACATTGGCCCCGCTTTTGAGCATCTTTGCGAGATGAACCCGGTTTCTTTCGCCGCCCGACAGTACGCCTATCCGTTTTTGCTGTTGGGAACCGGAAAAATTGAACCGCGCGACGTAGGCCCGAGAGTTGACCTCACGTTCGCCGAGACGTACCACGTCAAGCCCGTCTGCGACCTCCTCCCAAATTGATTTCTTTGGGTCCAGAGCATCGCGCGATTGATCGACATAGGCCAGTTTTACCGTTTCGCCAACCTTAAACGAACCCCCGTCGGGCTCCTCCTGGCCCGTTATCATCCGAAAAAGGGTTGTTTTTCCGGCACCATTCGGCCCTATCACACCGACAATACCGCCCGGAGGCAGCGAGAAATCGAGGTCGTCGAACAAAAGCTTATCGCCGTAAGCCTTCGAAACGCCATGGGCTTCCACCACGATATCTCCCAAGCGCGGACCCGGCGGGATAAAGATTGCAAGCGTTTCGTTGCGTTTCTCGACATCCTGATCGACCAGCTTTTCGTAGTTGCTGATCCTTGCTTTCGATTTCGCGTGCTGGCCCTTTGGCGACATCCTGATCCATTCCAGCTCGCGGGCCAGCGTCTTTTGGAGCTTTTTGTCGGCTTTTTCCTCGTTCGCGAGCCGGTTTTGCTTTTGTTCGAGCCAGGAAGAGTAGTTGCCCTCCCACGGGATTCCCTCACCGCGATCGAGCTCGAGTATCCAACCCGCAACGTTGTCGAGGAAATAACGGTCGTGGGTAACGGCGATGATCGTTCCCTCGTATTTCTGAAGATGCTGTTCAAGCCACGAGACGGTTTCGGCATCGAGATGGTTAGTCGGCTCGTCCAAAAGCAGGATGTCGGGTTTTTGAAGAAGCAGGCGGCATAGTGCGACCCTCCGTTTTTCTCCGCCCGACAGCGATCCGATTTTCGTATCGGGAGGCGGACAGCGCAGGGCATCCATCGCCATTTCAAGCCTCGAATCGAGATCCCACGCGTCGGCCGCGTCGAGCTTGTCCTGGACCTTGCCCTGGCGTTCCAAGAGCTCGTTCATCTCGTCGTCCGACATCTCCTCGCCGAACTTGAGATTTATCTCGTCAAACTCCGCAAGTAGTGCTTTTGTATCACTTACAGCTTCTTCGACGATCTCGCGTACGGTCTTGTCGTCATCCAGCCGCGGTTCCTGTTCGAGATAACCAACCGTATAACCATCGGCAAAAACCACTTCGCCGTTGATCTCCTTATCGACACCCGCAATTATCTTCAAAAGCGAGGACTTACCCGAACCGTTCAGGCCAAGGACACCGATCTTGGCACCATAAAAAAATGAAAGATATATGTCTTTAAGAACAGGCTTTTTGTCATAAAGCTTGCTCACCTTGACCATCGAAAAGATGACCTTTTTTGGATCTGGATTACTCATTTATTAGTGAATCGTGAATAGTAAATCGTATTCGTTCGAAAATCCTGGAAACACCAATCGAAGCCTCGTGTGTCCGTGTTCATCGCGTTGATCCGGGTCCGGCGAAATACCTGCTAGTTCCGATTCAACATCTAACCCATATGCGGAGGCAATCAGGGCGAGATGCAATCCGAACGATCCGCGCATTTGGTCCCCGTAACGTTGAATTTCAATGTGGACCAGCAGATTAGAGCGCCGAAGGCGTGCCCGGACCTTAGCCAGGTTCAAGCCCGAAGGGCGTAGAATCTGTTTGGATCAAACAAGATAATTCTGCCCCGCAGGGGCGGAATAAACATTCCATCTAAACCCTTTACCGCTTTCGCCCCGTCGGGGCTAAATGTCCTTTCCAACTTGTACCCCTGGTCCGCTTCGCTGCACCCCGGGGCTTTTGTTGAATTCAACCAAAGTTGAAACTGCAAGCAGAAGTACGATTATAAGCGCAAATGACTTTTTGGAGTTAACTCACCAGTTATCAGGCTTCAGTAATCTTACAACGTTTGACGGTTAGGTCGTCGATCCGACCCCGTTTGACCTCGAAGCCGATTCCCGGACCCGTTGGAACATCGATCGTTCCTTCAGTAGAAACAAAGACCTCGGGTTCGATGATGTCTTCGTGCCAGTAACGCGCGCTCGCGGAAACATCGCCGGGCATCGTAAAGCCCTCGAGCGTCGACATCGCGATATTATGCGCACGTCCAATGCCCCCTTCGAGCATACCGCCGCACCAGACTGGAATCCCTTTTTCACGTGCAACTTTCTGGATTGCACGCGCCTCCGAGTGCCCGCCGACCCGGCCAAGCTTGATATTGATGATCCGGCATGCGCCGAGCTCGATTGCCTTCCGCGCATCCGCCGGTGAATGGATCGACTCATCGAGGCATATCGGGGTCTCGATCGCACTCTGAAGCTTCGCGTGATCGACGATATCGTCATGCGAAAGCGGCTGTTCATACATCATCAAACCGAACTTCTCCATCCTTCGAAATAGCTCGACGTCATCCAGGGTGTACGCCGAGTTTGCGTCACCCATCAGCAGAATATCGCCAAATTCGGCACGGACCGCCGCCAGGACATCGTGATCCCAACCAGGTTTGATCTTGATCTTGATCCTCTTGTAGCCGGCGTCTACCTCGACCCGTATCTTTTCGATCAGATCTTCCAGCGTGTCCTGTATGCCGATCGAAACGCCGGAAACGATCTCGTCGCGGACCCCGCCAAGATGCTTTGCGAGCGGGACTCCGAGCGCTTTGGCCTCGAGGTCCCAGACAGCGGTCTCGAGCGTCGCCTTCGACATCCGGTTGCCCTTCATCGGTGACATCAAATCCCAGACGCCCAGTGCCGAGTCGATCTCGTCCTTCAAAAGCATAGGGCCTAGTATTTGTTTGATCGTCGCCCAACAGCCATCCGTCCATTCAGACGAATAGGTCGGGAGTTCGCCGCACGTACATTCGCCCCAACCCTCGTTGCCGTCCTCATCTTCGATTCGCACGAGGATGATCCGGCGTTCGTAGGTTCGGCCGAAGCTCGTTTCAAAAAAGTGAATGAGCGGGAGGTTAATCTCCGTAAGTTCGATCTTCCTGAGTTTCACATGGTCATTGTCGACGATCAATTGCCAATTTTCAATAACCGGAGCAATTGGTCGTTTGAAGCCGGCGGGGAACCAAAATGCTATGCAACCAGTATTGCATGCTGACGCATGACCTCCTCAGGAAAGCTGGAAGATGTTTCAGGGCCGCGAGGGTTTTGAATCCAGGTGCCGCCGGATACCCATAAAAGTATCCTTCCAGCCCTTTTCGCACGCCGCATAAAATTCATCCGCCGCGGGATCAACCGGGAATCCATCCTGTATAACCTTGATTTTTGAACCTTTCGCAGTTGTCTCAAAGAGGAATTCCGTCGTCATATTCATTTCAAACGGAAGTTTCTGACCGGAAGCCGTGTATTTTGCGTCGGTAAAAAGGATTCGCCTGGGCGGGTCGTATTCGGCCATCGTGAACGCCGATACATAAGCGGGTGAATCCTCATCTTCGCCCCATGCAGCCACCCAGATGCCGCCTTTCTCCGGCATCACGATAGCGCGGTCAGCGCCCCACCAATCCCTGATCGCGCTGGGCGTTATCAAAAGTGCGAAAGCCTTCTCAATCGGGACCTCAAACTCTTCTTCATGGATATGTTTACGCGTCATAACGCGTCGATTCTATGCGGATTGCAGGTGGCGCAGCAAGCCCTTTGTCTGGAAAAATGCGAAGGAAGCAATGACCAACGCAACCGCCAGGACCGAAACCTGTCCGATAAAAGTCAGTATTTCGTGACCGGAAAGAACGAGTGCCAGGCTTCCCAGGACCCACAGCGCGTCCATCGCGATAATCGAACCGACGAGATACTTGTTCACATTACTCAACATCGACACTGAAAATACGAATATCGAAAAAGCGATCAGCATGACGCCCGTCGGCAGAATGCTGACCAGCATGTCATCGGTCAGGACCCTGACGATTGTGCTGTCGAAGACGACAAGATCAATGCCCGACAAAAGCGAAAACAGTGCATTGACACGGAGCGTGGTATTAAGAAGTTTTTGCCCGTTCATAAGATTACCCTTTGTCTATGAATTGTTTTTTTTGTAACGCGAGAGGGTTTCCGCAATTGAATCTCTTGCGTGCTGAAAGGCCCGCGTACGGCCGTGAAGCCGGTAAAACCAGTTCGCCTCCTGCACAAAACCGTGAAATTGGTACGCGAGGAGTTCCGCATCGCAGTCCGACCTTAGCTCGCCAAGCTCGATCGCCGTTTTTACCTCGTCCTCGATCACGGTTACCCATGACATCGTGAGATGTGCGATCAAATCGCGTACACGGCCCGGCCGGTCGTCCATTTCCGCGGACACGGCGAAAAAGAAACACCCGCCGCGAAAAACGCCGGATTCAACATATTTAATCCAGTTATCGAGAAGCGCTTCAAGCCTTTCCAGCCCGCGTTTATCTTTGGATGCCGGCGCTACGATTTCCTCGATAAAGACGTCACGCGCACGCCTGACCGTCGCAATCTGCAGGTCTTCCTTTGAACCAAAATGAGCAAAGAGTCCGCTTTTGCTCATCTTTAGGTCCTTGGCCAAACGACCGATCGTAAGACCTTCGAGGCCTTCGGCCGAAGCGATGTCGACGCTTTCGCTCAGGATTTCGCTTCTCGTTTGTTTTCCTTTTTCCAACAATTTGTTGGCTTTGTTTAAAATATTCCCACTCATCATTGAGTTTATAGCACGACCGTTCGTTTTGTGTCAATGCCGCTGAGTCCGTATAACGCTGCAACCTCGCCAAAATTAGGCTAACTCTAATCTTGAATGATATCGTAATTTCATAACCACAAAACCAAGCAGGGAGATTATTAAATGAGAATCGGATTTATTTTCTTTCAGGAGACTGTCGAAAAGGCTGCGGCCGCAACTTCAAACGCGCAGGAAACAATCGCAAATATGATCGAAGGATCCTGGGCGCACTTGCCATATGTGGCTGTCGGGTTAGTCGTGTTTGTGCTATTTCTTTTTGGCGCCGCGTTTTCAAGGATGCTAATAAAAGCAGGAATTGAGAGGGCGGGTCTGGACGTAATGATCGCTTCCCTGATCGCACGTCTAGGATTTATCGCGATAACCATCATCGGCTTCTTTGTCGCTGCAGTTGTTGTATTTCCGGGGCTGTCCCTTGGCGACCTTTTGGCGGGACTAGGAATCGGTTCGGTCGCCCTTGGCTTTGCACTAAAAGATGTGCTGCAGAACCTTTTCGCCGGTTTTTTGATCCTTTTATACCGCCCTTTTCAAATTGGAGACCAGATCAAGGTCGATGATTTCGAGGGGACAGTTGAAGAAATCAGCATTCGGGCAACAAAGATCAAAACCTATGACAACGAAATGGTGATTATTCCGAACAGCGAGTTGTACATGAATTCAGTTCTTGTGCGGACGGCCTTCCCGAACAGAAGGACGAGTTTTGTCGTGGGAATTGGTTATGAAGACGATATTGAAGAAGCGCGTCAAACACTTTTTGAAGTACTCTCGGAGACCGAAGGGGTTCTTAAAGACCCTGCCCCAACCGTTGATGTGGACACGCTTGGCGACAACGCGGTAAATCTGAAAATCCGATTTTGGACTGATTCGGTTCGATCCAGCGTAAGAAAGGCCACCAACGATCTGGTTACGAAAATTAAATACGCGCTCGACGAAAAGGGTATCGATATGCCGTATCCGACCCGCGTGGTCTTTAACAAATCCGTCTCGTGAATCAGGGTACCCAACGCTGACCTCGCACCTTACGGAAGTTCGATTTCAAGGAGTGCGAGGCCTCCATTTTGTTCGGACTCAACTGTGCCGATCCCGCAGATCAATCTTTTTCGCGGGTTCGGCAATTTGCTGATCCGCCCGAATGCCTCAAAAACCTCGCCCAGCTTGTTTTGAGATTCGTGTTCGAGCAATTCAACGGCACGGGGACGCGACGCTTTGACGATGATCTGCCCGTTTTGTTTGCCCATATCCAGCAAGACGGTTGCCGAAGGGTATCTGAATTTTTCGGGGTCTTTCCCAAACAGTCCGCATTTTGCGATTTCACGAACAAGCTTTCCCTGTACACGTACGATCCCTGTCATGAAATCGGGATGCCGGCTCAGCCCGCCTGCAAATGTCTTTTCGTTTACAACCGGCACACGGAGCTTTGGATATACCTTCGTATTCAGATAGTTGTAGGAAACGGATACCATCAGGGGCACCGCGATAAGCCACCACATTACGAGTGTCGGCCAGGGAACATCGGGTTTGCGTGCTTCAATCCTTCTGCCAAACACGTACCAGGAGACCGCGCGAACGAGAGGATACGAAAACGTCATGACAAGGAATACCCAGCCGAATACCCATTCAAAGTTAAAAGCGCACATCGTCTCTGAGCGCCCGGCCTGAAAAAGTGCGATCGCCGGAATAAAAAACACGGCATCCAGAAAAACGTAAAAAGGCTGAGTACTCAAAAACCGCAGATTCGTGTCAGTCGATGAAAACAACAGTTGGCGGTCGATCCGCTGGCTCCAGATGGCCGGAAATACAATAAAGTAAAAGCTGACGAACGTTGCCGCGATACCGACGATGCCAAAGAGCCACATATAGAGATTAAGAATGTCGCCGATAGGCGGGCAGCCGCGGACGCCGAACAAGAGCGCCGCCTTGCCGGCCGCGTAAGCAACAAGCACAATGCTCAAAGCCTGCAGACCCGCAATGCGCGCCACACTTAGAAGCTGCCAAAAGTTCTTTAGCAGTGATTTGGGATCCATTTGCGAGATAAAAAACCGCCTGATTCTGGGGTAAGAAGAGAATACTCGAAGGAGTTGAGCCCCTGCAAGGGCATCCCTGAGTCCGGATATGAGTTTCCCTTTAAGGTCACCGCACGGGTCCGTGTCCTCGCGGGAATTACCCGGCCGGTGTAAGACCGATCGACTATGACTGTGGCCGGGTTTTAATTTGCGCCTGATCCTGGTTGAACTGTCGATCGAGACTGTTTGAAATAAATGAGGCTTTCGATTTTGCTTTTTCGGCCGTTTCGCCAGCGAAATGCATATCGACGGTGGTGCAGAAGACTTCCAACCACCGCTTGAAGTGAGTCGTGAGCAACGGCGCTTTCTCGTTGAGTTTTTGGTGGGTCAAAAAGGGATTCCCAAAATAGACCGGTTCGCCGAATAGTGTCTTTACCCAAAAATCGGTGATCACGGGAATATGCGAGGCTAAATCGAGATCGGCAAAATGACCGCCGATCAGCTCATCATTTGTCGCGGTCTGATAAAACTTTTCGAGCAGGAATTCTAGGTCCCGACGAGTTTTTATATCCCTCATCGCGGCGCTTATTCGGTTGAAACTTCTTCTTCGCCGTGAAGTGCGGCGTTGATCGTGTGCCAGCTCAGCGATGCGCATTTAACGCGCGCGGGAAACTCAAGTACCCCGGCAAATATCCGCAACTTTCCCAGTTCGTTTTCTTCCGATTCGATATCGAGTTTGCCGGTCACCATTCGATGAAATTGGTCAAAAAGCCGTTCGGCATCGGCAATTGTCTTACCCTTCAATGTCTGGGTCATGATCGAAGCCGAAGCTTTGGAAATCGCACAGCCCGATCCGGTAAACGAAACATCCGTCACCGTATCGCCATCGAGTGTCGCAAATACCTTTAACTTATCTCCGCACAAAGGGTTGTTCCCATCGGCATATTTGTCCGCATTCTCGATCGGGCGGAAGTTCCGCGGGTTCTTGTTGTGGTCCAGAATGACCTCTTGATATAAATCGTTTAGTTCTGACATGTGTCTTTATTTTACCGCAGTGAATTCCGGGTCGTCGATATTTCCGGTGTTCTTTGTATTCGCCGGCTCAAAAAGCATCACCTCGACTTCCTCTTCCGCGACCGGCCGGTGTTCGACGCCGCGCGGAACAATGAGGAATTCGCCTTCGCCGATTTCGACGCTTTTGTCACGAAACTCGAGCCTGAATGTACCCCTGAGCCCCATAAACATCTCGTCTTCGTTTTCATGATGATGCCACGGGAACTCTCCCCGGAACTTTACGACCTTTACTTCCTGACCATTGAGCTCACCGACGACCCTCGGCCGCCAGTGCTCGCTGATTTCTTCGAGTTTATTTTTCAGGATTACTTTTTCCACGGGCCCTATTTTCTTCTGAGACGCTGCGTTCGCCACGCACGCTACGGACGCACCAAAGAATTGGTTCTATTCGAAATGAAAAAGGTGAACAGGCAGAGTGAATAGCCAAAAACGACCATGTATCCGTTTCCACGCATTTTCAATAATTTTCTTTGCGCACTTTGCGTCCTTCGCGATCTCTGCGTCAAAAACCAGAATACGATCACCGTCAATAGCACGCCTGCGGCGCTCTCTTGTTTCAATCTATTTGTCCAACAGCCGGCGGTGATAATTCAACTGCCCAAGGTGATACGAAAGGTGCCCCGACATGTATGCAAGGATCGTACCTTTGTCCATCTGCTTGTCGAAGAGTTTTTCCGGGTAATCTTCGGCGAGTTCTTCGGTGGTCATACCGGATATCGTGTTCTCAACGATTCCGGTGACTTCTTCGATCCTGTGAAGCAACTCCTCCCGGCTCAATCCTTTTTCAGAGAACTCGAGGTCCCGTTCGCGAACATAGCCGGTATCGCCGAGCATCGCGCCGATAAAGTGGTTCAGATTGCCGACCAGATGAAGGCAAAGATTGCCGCCCGAGTTGATGATCCCTTCGGCGACCTTCCAGATATTGTCCTCGTTCTCATAAGCCTCGATCTCTTTCCGGAGGTCACCGAGTTTGGTCGTGTACGCCGCCAGTAATGTGCTCTTTAGAGTGTTAGTTTCGCGTGATTCCGGCTGTTGCATGTTCATCTCCTTTCAGCATCCAATGCAACTTGGTGCTTTCTATAAATTCTTTTCCAGGAAATCCGTGATCTCCTTCTCACGTTTTGTTTTAATACGCATCATGTCGGTTCCGTGCCCACCGTCGGCAAAGATCTTCACTTCGTACTTGTCATTGGCCCCCATCCTCTCAAGGTTCCTGACCGCGTCAGCGGACGCCTTGTCGTCTTCCGCAGCCAATATCAGAAGCGGACGGTTGCCATATTCCTTTATAGCGGAGTCCAATTGCAGATTTCCAAAATAATTCATTCCCGGCGAAAGCAGCACGACCGTTTTAACCTCTTTGTTTCGCGCGGCATATATTAGGGCAAGACTGCTGCCGTAAGAAGCCCCGACGATTCCGATCCGGGACTTTTCTATATTCTTTTTCTCAGAAAGAAATCTGATCGCTGCATCAACATCGGCCATCATTCCGTTTACAGCCTCTTTAGACCGTTCAGGTTTTAAGGCGTTGCCATCTTTTGTCTTCACCGATTCGCCAAACCCACGGCCATCGATCGCGAGGGACGCTATATCCAAATGACGCAGCGCGGTGCCAAGACTGTGAAAAGAGCGTCGGTCACTTCCCCACTGGTGCAAAAGCAAGATCGCGCCCGATTCTTTCCTAGGTGCATCCCAAAACGATCCCGCGATCTCCAGTCCATCCTCCGATTCGAATCTAACAGGAACCGGATCAAAAACGCTCTGCTCAGGCATGATCGTTTCCGGTTGTTCGACGCCATCGGCGATGTCCCGTTTTTCCTGCGTCTGTAAACTGCAGCCAACAGATAAAAGAAGAATCGCCGTTACGAACGTCGAGACGAAAAGTGCTTTCATATATTCCCTCCACATCGTGACAGCCGGGCTGCTATCCGAAAACATCTATCACTTTTTGCACCGCTTCCGCGAGCTTGTCCACTTCTTCCTTTGTATTGTAAAAAGCAAAAGAGGCCCGCGCCGTCGCAGGCACTTCGTAAAAATCCATCACCGGCTGCGCGCAATGATGTCCCGCCCGGATCGCGATTCCCTGCTGATCCAGTATCGTGCCGATGTCGTGCGGATGAACATCTTCTACCATAAACGAAATTACCGAAGCTTTTTCCGAAGCGGTCCCGATTATCTTGACGCCCTCGATGGCGCCAAGTTTCGAAGTGGCGTACTCGAGAAGCTCGTGCTCATGTGTAAAGGCCGCGTCCAGATCGATCGAATTCAAATAGTCGATCGCCGCGCCAAGACCGATGCTGGGAGCAATTGCGGGTGTTCCCGCTTCAAACTTTTCCGGCAGCCCGGCATAAGTTGTTTTTTCGAAGGTGACCGTCCGGATCATCGAACCGCCACCCTGATAAGGGCTCATTTTTTCGAGCCATTCCTTCTTGCCGTAAAGCACGCCGCTTCCGGTCGGTGCAAACATCTTGTGACCCGAAAATGCGTAGAAGTCAGCGTCAAGATCCTGAACATCGATCCTCAGATGCGGCGCAGCCTGTGCACCATCCACCAACACAGGGATGCCGAATTTGTGGGCGGTTTCAATCATTTCCTTGACCGGGTTAATTGTCCCGATAGAGTTCGATACATGTGAGACGGCGACCATTTTTGTACGTTCGTTAAGGAGTCCCTCGTATTCGTCCAGGATCAACTCGCCCGCATAGGTCATCGGAATAACGCGGATTCGCGCTCCGACCTCTTCGGCGATCAACTGCCAGGGGACGATGTTCGAGTGGTGCTCCATTTGCGAAAGGACGATCTCATCACCCTCGCCGATGAACTTCCGGCCGTAAGCGGAAGCAACGAGGTTCACGCCTTCGGTCGTCCCCCGAACGAAGATGCACTCTTTGGATTCCGCGGCATTGATAAACCGGCACACCTTCTCGCGCGCCGCCTCGTATTCTGAGGTCGCCTTCTGCGAGAGATAATGAACCCCGCGGTGGACGTTGGAATGTTCTTTCTTGAGATACTCGCTACCACGTTCGATAACGAGGCTGGGAACCTGGGAAGACGCGGTGTTGTCCAGATAGACCAGCGGATTTCCATTCACCTTTTGCGACAGCACCGGGAAGTCTTCTCTGATTTTTTCGACGTCAAAACTCATTTCTTTTGCTGCTTTCATTTCAATTTTGTTTACCGCAGAGATCGCGAAGGCGCGGAGATCCTTTTCCGTCGATAAAACATCGTTTTTCAAAATTCTCCGTCTGCTTGTT
>Ga0224497_10000908_pt1 | contig 19585 bp, 17 predicted proteins | sample SF_Jul11_sed_USG_4_FD_167970 | JGI IMG/M metagenome (GOLD analysis project Ga0224497, IMG submission 167970) | Sediment microbial communities from San Francisco Bay, California, United States - SF_Jul11_sed_USGS_13 | ecosystem: Environmental > Aquatic > Marine > Sediment | place: USA... | reverse complement strand
GGAGTCGACGAGTTCAGGATTTCCTTGATGATATGTTTGAGACGATGGTTCATTATGAGGGAATCGGATTGGCGGCCCCGCAGGTCGCACAGTCGGAACAGATTGTCGTGATGGAATGTGAGGGGAAGGAGGGCATTCCGAAGACTGTCCTCATTAATCCCAAAATTGTGTTTTATAGCCCGGCGCAAAGTGAAATGTGGGAAGGGTGTCTCAGTATTGATAATATGCGTGGGAAGGTGGTCCGGCCGTCGATGATCCGGGTACAGGCCTATGATCGACAAGGTGTGCTCCAGGACTTCGAAGCGAACGGGCTCTATGCGGTGTGCATCCAACATGAAATAGACCACCTCATCGGGAAATTGTTCATTGACCGGATGACCGACATGTCGACCCTGACCCAATTGGAAGAGTTTGATGCCTATTGGCGGGAAGAATCCGCCGCGGTGATTTAATCCCTGCTTGGAAGAGCTGACCGCCGATCGTTTTCTGCTCATCAATTCCACGAATGCGTTTCCGTGATTTTCCTCAGGATCACGCCATCTGTTGACGAAAAAGGGTTCTGAACTCTCTGTGAAATCGTTGCTCCGAGTCCTGTCGTACCTGGCCCCGTATCGTGGGCTCGTGTGCCTCACCTTCTTCTTTGCCGGTGTGACGACGGCGCTGGAACTGCTCCCCCCCTGGCTCATCAAGGTCGTGATCGATGACGTCATCCCGGCCAAAAATATGGATACGCTGACCTGGGTGCTTGTCGGATTATTCCTGGCCTATGGACTGAAGAACCTGTGTAATTCTCTCCGGATCCGTTTCAATAACATGCTCGAGCAACGGGTGGTGCATCGTCTCCGACAACAAGTGTTTGCGGCTCTGCAACGGTTGTCGTTGACGTATTATGAAAATCGATCGACGGGAGAAATCATGTCGCGTGTCGTGAACGATACGGAACATGTGCAACGAATTTTCATTGACGGGCTTGAAGGCATATTAACCGCCACTCTGACACTCGTCGGCATTACCACTATTTTATTTATGCTGAATTGGAAAATGACCATTCTCGTTCTGCTGCCGATCCCGATATTAATCATTGGAGGCGTGGAATTTACCCGCCGGGTCCATCGGTATTATCACGATATCCGTCAGCAGGCGGCTGAGCTCAATGGCTATCTGCAAGATTCCTTGTCAGGGATTCGGGAAACCATGGGATTCAATCGACAACCCTATGAGCAGACTCGTTTTCAGGACATGAGCCACCGCTACAGCCAAGCGAACCTGAAAGCGATGTATTTATGGTCGATCTATTCTCCGGGCATGATTTTCATCGGAAGCCTGGGAACCGTCTTGATTGTGTGGTATGGCGCGGGCGAAGTGGTTGCCGGTCGCCTCTCCACCGGTGAATTGGTCATGTTTTTATCCTACCTCGTGTTGTTTTATACCCCAGTCAATCAAATTCATTCCGTGAATCATTTGTTGCAGCATGCCCTGGCAGCCAGTGAACGGGTTTTCGACGTCTTAGATGCGGAGCCCGCCGTGCCCGACCAGGGGCGCCTTCGTTTGGCTCAACCCAGGTTGTCGGGAAAAGTCGAATGGAAGGATATGGCATTTGCCTATCGGCCTGAGATGCCGGTCTATCAACATCTTTCACTGGTAGTCGAGCCGGGAGAGCATGTGGCGTTGGTCGGGCCGAGCGGTGTAGGAAAAAGTACGCTCATGAAACTCCTCTTCCGGTATTACGATGTGGGGGAGGGAGCGATTGAGCTGGATGGATACGATATTCGTCATCTCCCATTATTCTATCTTCGTGAGCAAATCGGCTTTGTGCAGCAAGAACCCTTTTTGTTTAATGGCACCGTGCGGGCCAATCTCGCCTATGGAGACTTGTCGGCGCCACACGATCGAATAGAAGCCGTGGCCCGGGCTGCCCAAGCGCATGAATTTATCCAAGCGCTTCCTGACGGCTATGACACCTGGATCGGGGAACGCGGGGTGAAATTGTCCGTTGGACAAAAACAGCGTGTCGCCATTGCCAGGGTGTTGCTCAAAGATCCACCCATTGTGGTCATGGATGAAGCCACGTCGAATATCGACACGGAAACCGAAGTCGACATTCGAATCGCCATGGATGAGCTGATGCGCGGGCGGACAACGTTTATCGTGGCCCATCGGCTGTCGACCCTCCAAACCGTGGATCGGATTGTCGTTTTGGAGCATGGACAGATTGTTGAGGAAGGCGATCATACAACCCTACTGGCGAAAGGGGGCTTGTATGCCGGTTTGTATGAAGCCCAATTTCATGTCTAACCGGGCGCCCACACATCAGCCTTGCATATGCTAGGGGTTCGTCGGTGTGTGAGTGTGGGCGTGAGCTAGGGAGCCGGGTGTGTCGGGGGAGGACGAAATGACCGCGAAATGCCCGATGTGTGGCAACGTGGAAGAATGGGAAGATAATGCCTTTCGGCCCTTTTGTTCCAAACGATGCCAATTGCTGGATTTGGAAGGCTGGTTGAGTGAGCGTTATCGCATTCCCGATGCGGAAGAAGATGGGTTGGATGAGACCGTTCCCGACGCAAGCCCACCATCTTCTGACTAGACATCATATGGAGACGAACGTATGCCCAAAATGATCACGGCCAAACGTCATGAGGACGATACGGATAAAGCCCAGGAGTTTGTCCGGACCAATATCCTGTTTCCCGCCAGTTTGTTGGGGTTACTTTCAATCGTCGTCGGGGTGATCGCGTTAGGCTTTCAACTTTGGAAAGGGACGTATGGATGGGAAACCTTTACCTACAGTTCCGCACTCATCGTCGCCGGAGTTCTTGTGGGAATCGTTCAAACGAAATACCAACAGTACCTGTTGCGGGAGTTTCCCGGACATTTTGCCAACAGAATGAAAGCCTATGCTCAACGGTCGGTTCGTAAGGCCAAGAAGGCCATCTCGAATAGTGATATTGAGCATCGAGGTCGTGGATTCGTGCCGCTCTGGTACCTTCTGGGCATCGTGTTGTTTTTTACACTTTCTGGATTGACGGTCGCCACGGGTTTTCTGGAGCCGGTCGCCGCGTTTGCCTTGCCCTGGGCAGGCTATTTCTGGGCAAAGTTGTTTTTTTGGAAAGGATTAGTGCTGCCGTCAGGTCACAAAGGGAAGTGAGGCTCTCACGGCTGTGGCGTCCTGGATCAGCTATGCCGGATTACGGCTTGGAGGGTGAATGACTCTTGGCCCTGCGTGGCTTGGATGCAGGTTGGGCAGGGAGGAGCGATTCAAGATGTTGGACCTGCTTCTGAAGAGCCCGCAGTTCCTTGCGTAATTCGGGGAGTTGGTATTGAATGACCTGCGACCGTCGCCAGATCCCATGTTCGACCGCTGGCCGTCCCCCCACAACCTGACCGGATTTCACATCATTGGTCACCCCTGACCCGGCCGCGATTTTCACTTGATCGCCGATGGTGACATGATCCACCAGGCCGGCCTGGCCACCCACCATGACGTGGTGGCCTAATACGGTACTCCCCGCAATCCCCACTTGTGCGACGAGAATACAGTCTTCCCCGATCACGACGTTGTGGGCGATCTGGACCTGATTGTCGATCTTGGTGCCGCGCTTAATCACGGTGCTGCCAAATGTGGCCCGATCCACGGTCACATTGGCCCCGAGTTCGACGTCATCTTCAATGATCACATGGCCCAATTGCGGAATTTTGTGGTGGCGACCTTCATGTTGCACATAGCCGAATCCATCGCTCCCGATGACGGTGCCGCTGTGCACAATGACTCGATTGCCGATCACACACTCGGCTAGCAACGAGACATGGGGATAGAGGAGGCACTCGTCTCCAATGATGGCATCATTGCCAATATGAACCCCGGCATGGATGGTGACACCGGAGCCAATCTGCACGCGGTCGCCAATGGTGACGAGAGCGCCAATTGATACTTCCGGACCAATGCGCACATCGAGTCCCGTCACAGCCGTGGGGTGAATGCCACGTGGTGGAAGAGGGGGAAGAAAAAAATTCTGTGCCAGAGTGGTCACGGCGACCAAGGGATTGGGGACAATCAATTGCGGTCGAGGATCGTCAGGAATAGGCTGTGTCACAATCAAGGCTGCAGCCTGTGACTGACGTGCAGCTTTCTGAAACGAAGGCTTGAGGACAAACGAGACATCTCCGCAGGAGGCCCCCTCGAGATGGGAAAGGCCTGAAATCAGGATATCGGAGGGCCCGTGAATCGTGGCGTGAATGGCTTGGGCTAATTCCTTGAGAGGAATATTCACGGTCCGTGAAGAAGACGATAACGTCATGTGCGCGATTTTTTTGAAGGGGTGCGGCTTTTGGTTTTCTTGGCAAGAGGAGTTGGGCGCGTGGCCGTTGCCAAGGGTGTGGCTTGAGGGCCGGAGAGGGATGTGCCTTCAGGCCGGGTGCGTTCATCCAGGTAGAGGATGACCGCGCCAATGGTCGTGAGCCGTCCAAAATCCTCATCAGGTATTTGTAGATCAAAAGCCGATTCGACTTCATAGACCAATTCAATGGTTTGCAGCGAGTCCAACCCTAAGTCATCCCGGAGGGAATCTTCCGGATTCAGAGCGTTCGGATCGAGGCGCAAGTACTTTCCGAGGGTGTGGTACACCAGCTGACGGATTTCAGGCGATTTTTTTAAGGAGGATTTCATGAAAACTTCTTTAACACCAGCACCGCATTGTTACTACCGAATCCGAAGGCATTGACCAGACCCACCCGAACGGATTTTTTTTGTACCTTAGTAGAAAGTCCTGGCAAGGCACAATGGGGATCCGGATCATCATAGTTCACAGTGGGGTGTATTATACCAGTTTGAATGGATAAGGCCGAGACAATTGTGCCGATCGCCCCGGCCGCTCCCAGTGTGTGGCCAATGAGCGATTTGGTGGCATTCACCATGATGGTATTCAGGCGTTTTCCGAAAACCGCCCGTAACCCCCTGACCTCCACATCGTCCCCGACCACGGTGGATGTGGCATGGGCATTGACATAGTCAACCTGCGAGGGAGAAACCCCCGCATCTTTCAGAGCCAGGTTGACGGTTCGCGCAATATCGGAGCCGTCCTCTCTGGGAATCACCATATGGTACGCCTCGCTGGTGGCGGCATACCCGACCAGCTCCGCATATATTCTCGCTTTCCGACGAGTCGCATGGCCAAGCGATTCCAGGATCAGGGTACCGGCCCCTTCCCCCATCACAAATCCGTCCCGCCCTCGATCGAATGGCCTGGAAGCCTGGTCGGGGTGATCATTATATTTGGTGGACAAGGCGCGTAAAGAGCAAAAGCCGGCAAATACCAACGGGGTGATACTGGCGTCCGCTCCTGAGGCAATGACGACATCGGCCTGGTTCAGGCGAATGGCCTGCATGGCTTGTCCGATAGAATGAATGCTGGAAGAGCAGGCGGTTGAAATCGTCAGATTAGGTCCCTTCGCGCCAAACGCTAAGGCCAGAATGCCTGAAGCGGAGTTCAGCGTAATGGTCGGAATGAAATTGGGGTGAACGCGATGAGGCTTGTGAGATTGATAGAGGGTGGTGAGTTCTCGTTCCCCCATCATCATGCCGCCCATGCCCACCCCGGCCATCACCCCGATCCGTTCGGCCCGTTCCTGCTCAAGGTCCAGCCCACTGTCCTGGATGGCTTCACGTGTGGCTGCCAGGGCAAATTGCGCATAGCGGTCCACGCGAGAGGAGAATTTGTCTTCTGAGGGATCCGGAAGGCGAAAGGCAGAAACCTGCCCTGCCACACGGGAGCGATACGACTCCATGGGGAAATCCCCAAAAGAGGAAATGGCTGTGATACCCGTTTGACCTTTGAGGGCCGCCTTCCAAAAAGACGGAATATCTGTGCCAATTGGAGACACGATCCCAAGCCCGGTAATGACCACGCGCGCTGCCATAGACTTCTCCGAAAATGAAGATCCTAACCTACCAGAACATTAGGTCAAATAGGGAGGGGTAACTGTATGAGAAATTTCGTTATCCACAGGTTTCTTGTCTCAGAATTTCGAAGTGGAGGAACGAGTCTATAGATATGATGAATAGAAAAAGGGTTCTTTGAACTGGCCTATTCATAAATTGCTTAAGAAATGAGCAGTACGTCGTGTGGGATCGGCAAAAGTTCATGGGAAGGCAACTTTGAGCGGAAGTGGGGCACCCCGGGGGAGATAAGTTCAAAAATGCCTTCCTCAATCCTGCCGGCGAGAGCATCTTGGCCCATCCTGTCCCTTCCTGCTGCCTTTTAGAAGAAATTCAGCGTGGCAGAGTGTGTCGTCCCTGCGGTTGGTGGCAGGTATCGATCTACTTTCCGGTATTCCGCAGGTCGTTAAGCCTGCTCCTGTTGGTAGCTTGTAGGGACGTCAACACTGAATTGACATGGCCCTTCTCACCGCTTAGCGTATTTCTTCTGATTGGCGTTTCACATTCTTTGACGGAGGCTAGTCTCCCATCAACGAAGGACTCGTCGACTGAGAAAATATTGAGGAGCGCTCATCAAGGAGGGGGAAGCCCTGATGAAAAAAAACAAATGGTTGCCCGGCTGCTTGCGGCAAAAAAGGCCTCAAGAAAACCCTACGATCAGCTGGCCAAGGCCCTTAGGTTGTGCCATGCCCCAGTCGCGCAGGTGTTTCGCTTGCAAGTTCGACTCAAGCCAAAAATGGAGGCGAAGCTGGTCACCCTTTAGGAGTATGGGATGATCAGACACGCTGAATTGCCGGCAGAACAGGCCTCAATTTTTCCACAGTCGCTGGACGGGGTGTTATTTGACATGGATGGCGTCATCACCGATACCGCGAAGGCGCACGCGGCTGTGTGGAAGCAAGTGTTCGACGAGTATCTGAAGGAGCGTGCCGATCGCGAGGGTGAGGAGTTTCAGCCTTTTGACTCGAGGCGGGAGTACCGTCAGTACGTGGATGGAAAGCCGCGCTATGACGGCGTGAAGAGTTTTCTCGAGTCGAGGGGGATCGAGCTGCCGCACGGGAATGAAGGCGATGGGCCTGGTAGGGAGACTGTGTGCGGGCTTGGCAATCGGAAGAACCAATATTTTCAGGGATGGCTAACTCAGAACCGTGTCCGGACTTACCCCGGAACGCTCGCGCTCATCAGAGCGCTTCGTCAGGCCTCCATCAAGATCGCGGCGTTCTCTGCCAGCCGCAACGCCGACACCGTCTTGCGTCAGGCAGGCGTGCTTGAGCTGTTTGATGTGGTGTTTGACGGAAGAAATCTGGCGGAATTCGGCCTTCCCGGGAAACCCGACCCGGCGATGTTGCTCAAGACCGCTTTGCGATTGGGTGTGCCGCCTGGGCGTGCCGCTGTGCTGGAAGATGCGATCGCAGGGGTTGAGGCCGGGGTTGCCGGCGGATTCGGCCTCGTCATTGGTATAGCTCGCGGTGACGGCCACGATGATCTAAAAAAGGCTGGTGCGCATCTCGTCGTGCATGACGCCAGTGAGCTCATGCTTAGCGGAGGCAAGCAATTGACCGTGAAGACGCTCGTAGATTTGCCATCCGTATGGGATTGCGAAGAGCACATACGGCGCCGGGTATCGGGAAAAGCCCTGGCCGTGTTCCTTGATTACGACGGGACTCTCACACCCATCGTGGAGGATCATACCCGGGCATGGCTCTCCGGGGACATGCGCGCGGCGGTGGCGGAACTCGGCAAGTGTTGTACGGTGGTCATTGTGAGCGGCCGTGATCTGACCATGCTGCGGGGTCTGGTCGAACTGGATTCCGTGGGCTACGCGGGGAGTCATGGGTTCGAAATCGTCAGTCCCGAAGGTTCCACCGTAAGCCTGGAACGGGGTCTCGAGTTTTTGCCCGAACTCGATCAGGTGGAGGAGGAGCTGCGAAAGCGGCTGGCGGGCATCAAAGGCCATGCGATCGAACGCAAAAGGTTTTCGATCGCGCTGCACTATCGGCAGGTTGCGGACAAAGACACCGGTCAGCTCAAGCCAATTCTTGATCGCGTGCTTGCCGACCATCCGCGCCTGTGCCGGGGATACGGCAAGAAGGTATTCGAGATCAAACCGGACATTGACTGGAACAAGGGCAACGCCGTGCTCTGGCTCCTGGAGCGGCTTGGGCTTGATGGCCAGGAAGTCCTGCCTCTCTATATCGGGGACGACATCACCGACGAAGATGCATTTCATGTGCTCGCCGGCCGTGGCCTGACCATTGTCGTCAGGGACCATGAGACACGGCAGACGGCGGCGGACTTTGCCGTAACGGATACGAAGGATGTTAAGCGGCTCCTCGAAATGCTGAGCTCGATGGTCAATGAGACAAAAGGAGGCTGACCGTGGGAGATCGTGATGCCGGAAGGGAAGAGGCTGGAATGAACAGTTGGCATGTGGTGTATGAAGGTTACATTCCGGCTCAGGAGGGGTTACGCGAAGCCCTCTGCACGTTGGGTAATGGCTATTTCGGGACCAGAGGTGCTGCCCCGGATTCATCGGCCGACGAGGTGCACTATCCGGGCACGTATCTGGCTGGCGGATATAACCGCCTCACAACGGAGATGGCGGGTCGTGCGATCGAGAACGAGGATCTCGTCAATCTGCCCAACTGGCTGCCGCTTACCTTTCGCATTGACGACGGCGAATGGTTCAGGCTGGACGACGTGGAGATTCTGTCGTTTCGCCAGGAACTCGACCTCAAGCGCGGGCTGCTCCGCCGTGACCTGCGGGTCCGGGATGCTCTTGGCCATACTACCCGTTGGAGTGAACGCCGTCTCGTCAGCATGGCCGACCCCCATCTTGCCGGACTCTGCGTCGAATTGACGCCAGAGGATTGGTCGGGTCAACTGACGGTCCGCTCCGCGCTGGACGGACAGGTGACCAACAACGGGGTGCGGCGTTATCGCGATCTGGCCAAGCAGCATCTGGAAGCGTTCGAACTGGATCAGATGGGAGAGGATGGGATATTTCTGGGCTGCCGCACAAATCAGTCCCTGATCGGCATGGCTCAGGCGGCGCACACCCGCCTATTTCGGGATGATCGTCAGGTGGAGGCCAAACGGCACACAAGAGTCCTGGAGAGGCAGGTCGTTCAGGAAATCATCTGCAGAGTAAGAGAAGGGGAGTCGATCGTCGCAGAGAAAATCGTCGCGCTGCATACCTCTCGCGATCCGGCAATATCCGAGCCGGGGCTCGAAGCCCGGAGGACGCTTGAACAGTCCGACCGGTTCAACGAGGTCCTTGTGGCACATGAGGTGGCCTGGAAGCACCTGTGGGAGACGTGCGATATCGACATCCGCAACAGCGAGGTGCCGGATATCCAGTTGAAGCTGCACGTCCACATTTTTCATCTGCTGCAGACCGCATCGGTCCATGCGATCGACCTCGATATCGGTGTGCCGGCACGAGGTTGGCACGGCGAGGCCTATCGCGGACACATCTTCTGGGACGAGCTGTTCATCTTTCCATTCTTGAGCCTCCGCATTCCGACGCTGACCCGGGCATTGCTGCGTTACCGGTACCGGCGGCTTCCCGAGGCACGGCGGGCGGCGCGAGAAGCCGGGTACGAAGGGGCCATGTTTCCATGGCAGAGCGGGAGCAACGGAAGGGAGGAAAGCCAGCTGGTGCATCTCAATCCGGAATCCGGCCGCTGGATTCCCGATAACACCTACCGGCAGCGTCACATCAATTCAGCAATTGCCTACAACATCTGGCAGTACTACCAGGTCTCAGACGACCACGAATTTCTCTATTTCTACGGGGCCGAAATGCTGTTCGAGATTGCCCGCTTCTGGGCCAGCATCGCCACCCATAACCCGACGCTCGACCGGTACGAGATCAAGGGGGTCATGGGGCCGGATGAGTATCACACCGCCTATCCTGGCGCCGATCCGGAGAAGGAAGGCGGGATCGACAATAACGCGTATACGAACGTCCTGGCGGCCTGGGTGTTGACCCGGGCCTGTGATGTCGTCGCCCTGCTCCCCAAAATCCACAGCAATCACTTGTGCGAACGCCTTGGTCTGAAACTCAGCGAAATTGATCGCTGGGACGACATCAGCCGCAAGCTACGGGTTCCATTTCACGACGACGGAATTATCAGCCAGTTCGACGGGTACGAAGATCTCGAGGAGTTCGATTGGGAAGGCTATCGAGAGAAATATGGCAATATCCACCGGCTTGATCGGCTGTTGGAGGCCGAGGGGGACATGCCCAACCGGTACAAGATATCCAAGCAGGCCGATGTGCTCATGCTGTTCTATCTATTTTCGGCAGACGAATTGGTGCTTCTTTTTGAGCAACTCGGCTACCCATTTGACTATGACACCATCCCGAAGAACATCGACTATTACCTCGCCCGCACCTCACATGGTTCAACGCTGAGCGAAGTGGCCCATTCCTGGGTGCTGGCACGGTCCAACCGTCCGCGCTCATGGCATCTCTTTCAAGGGGCCCTTGATAGCGATCTTGCCGACAGACAGGGCGGCACGACACCGGAGGGAATTCATGTCGGGGCGATGGCCGGCACCATCGATCTGATCCAACGGTGTTATCTCGGGATTGAAATGCGCGCCAGCATTCTACATTTCGACCCGGCCCTTCCCGACGACCTCCAATGGGTGAAGGTACAACTGCGCTATCGAAGGCAGTTGCTCGACGTCGAGATTGACCACGATCTCCTACGGATCAGCAGCCGGTCATTCACGTCCTCCCCAATCAAGGTGGGCTATCGGGGGCATTATCGCGACGTGGCTCCCGGCGATACGTGCGAATTCCGCCTTCTCAAGCCTCAAGAGCGGGACCGTGACGAGAACCGTGCAGACCGAACCTCAAAGGAGAGTTGAGGTTCGGTCGAAAGCCACCTTCTCGATTTCCCGGTTTTCTCGAGATCAAGGCCCCCTCCTGAACCAACCACATGGCTTCCCCCAAAGAAAAAAAGCGCGGGGAGGGGGAGCTCTCATGTAGCTGTAAAACCTCATGTAATAGATTCGTTTTACGTGTCGATGCCTGTAGCTAACATCTGGCCAAGGTTATCTTGAGTGAGCATGAGAAGGCGGTCTTCCCGTCAGTTCAGTCGTCATTGCGAAGTGAAAATACGCGCAAATATTCCCCATCACAAAAATAGAGTTTCGCCTTTGTGGTATGGTCGAATATCGTTTATTGATTTTGTAAAGTTAAAGTTAAAAATAAACTATAACATTAACTTTTGGCACATGATTGAAGGGACCAAAACAAGGGTCTGTGCCTGGGAGCTATCGGGGTTTGGTCCTGCGCCACCACACAAAGCCATAGGTGCCAATGTTTACCAAAATGACGACGAACCCCAATACAAATTGGACCTGCGGGGTGAGGCCTGCGGGATAGATGAGGGGGAGGGCATAATGCTCAATAAATCCTCCACTGTATCCGGCGTCACCGCCGGCCTGGCGGAGGTGGTTTTCCAGGGGAGTGAGGGGGCAGATCCACCCGCCAAACTCCAGGGCCGCAGCCCAAAGCGCTGCAGGAAGATGAACCCACGGGACCCAGCGACACCAAATCGTGAGAAGTCCGCCGAACAACACAAAGACGATGAAGCCGAAGTGAATGAGAAGGACCAGGTCAGCAAGGACTTGCCAAAGCATGGAGACGCTCCAAATCAAAAATCCTCCCTGGGAGAAGTAAAGATCCCAAAGGGGAAGCGGGGTTCATGGACGGGGTAAGAAAAAAGACCTCCCCTTTGTTGCCGGTGGGATTGTACCATCCAGGTATGCCGCAAGCGGAATGGGCCTACCGGCAAGTGCCACCAAAATCTTCAAGGGGGCTTACTGGTTCTCCGTGACGTGAGTCTCAAGCGCAAGCCGACTATGGATGTGTAAAATGCAACTGGAGGCCGGTTCATCATCCTTCCGGATTCAAATGAGGAGGAGAAGAATATCGTGAATCATTGGGCAGTATTCCTGGAATCGGCGGTTCCTTCCCACTCCCATCGAACAACAAGCATGCGCCAAAGGCTAGTGCAGGGCTTATCAACTGTCTACCGGTTTGGACCGGCTGCCAGGGCCTCCTCCTGGGCAAAACGCCTGGGTGTTCCCATCCTGGGGATAGGATTGTTTGTGGCCATGGCCCCACTGGCCATGGGCAGTCATAGAGGTTCTGAGGATCACCATGTTGGTTCGCATACCGCAACAGAAGAAACGGTGGGGCATTCGATCCCTGGTGCGCCCTTTCAAGTGTTCCTGCATGGGGGAAAAGGGGCGGTCGAAGATGGAAGCCGGAGCCAAGCTCAAGCCAACGCAGCGCTCAAGACCGTCGTCGAGGCATTCAACCATATGATGGATCATCGGACCGACTACCCCAGATTTGATGAAGCTCTAACCAAAGGGGCCCTGCAAAAAGTCATTATTGAACCGAAGGTCGTGAACCGGGAGGGCAAAGAATTTTTATTGCTGGTGGCCCGCACCTCACAAAAAAGTCAGGTCAATCTCCTCATCAGCGCATCCGCGCTCGAAGAACACGGCTACCTCAATCATCCGGATCAACTGGTGCCGGTCCTGGCGAGAGAATTTCAATGGGTGGTGAGCAAAAGCGACACGACGCTGGAACGTCAAACAAACGTGCTTCCCAGCGACCTCAAACAGGCCCCGATCAAGACCAATCAAGAGATTGCGGAATTGTCAGGAGAAGAACGCGAACATCTGCTTCAGAATTTGTTTCGCACCTATTTAACCACCACCGACCGGCATAACAGTTTGGAAGGACAATCCTATTACGAAACCGGGACCACCTCACTGATTTCCCCCGCACAACCGGATTCCACCACCAAGCTCTATGACATTCGGGTGCGCGCAGCGCTGCAAGCGATCGTGCGCGAGCCCTATTTTCAGGAACACACCCCGAAGGCCGTAAGGAGCCTACTGAATGGAAAAATATGGAATGTGACGTTTGCCAACATCCCGGATCGGGATTGGGCCACGCGCACCCGTGTGGTTTCCAAGGAGCAATCGATCACAGCAGGCCAACACGAAAAAACCATTCAACCCGCCATGATCCTGATCAATATTTATCGGACCGCCTCGCTAGAAGATCCCTTCTATGCGGAGACAAATGGACTTCCGATGGGTGCGCTCCCGGTCGACAAACTGGCACGCGTCATTGCCCGGGAAATTCAAGATAACATCACGGAGAAGTCGATGCGGGGCCATGTCGCCCAGGATGAAATCTCCGCCCCTCAATGATCTGGGCGGTGTTCACAATCTTTTTTCCCCACTCTTCCAATAAACCGGCTTGTGCGTGTGAATAGTCTGTGATATCGTCAAGCGTATCGTGTAAGACCTCTTCTTCCTGGGGCAACAGACCCCGTGAGAGCGAAGTAAGGTTTTACACGATTTTTTTGTTCGAACCCTCCTTGGTCTCCTGAAAGCAGGAACAATCCAACAAGCATCCGGGAGTTGTGTGATGGGACAGAAAGGGTCGTCGGCTTGAGCCGCCACCCCCAGGGTCTCTTGGCGTGTGTTTTTTGCGAAGAAGGGCTGTCTGAATCAAAAAAAAGGTCATTGATGATACAAGAGATGGTTGCCAAAATCCGTGAAGGGAAGAATATCCGAAACGATCTGCTTGCAGGCCTCGTGGTCGCGCTGGCTTTGATCCCTGAGGCGATCGCCTTTTCCCTGATCGCCGGGCTTGACCCCAAGGTGGGGCTGTACGCCTCTTTCTGTCTCGCCACCGTCATCGCCGTTTCCAGCCGGTCGGCCGGGCATGATCTCGGCTGCCACGGGTGCGATGGCGCTCCTGATGGTCACGTTGGTCAAAGACCATGGACTACAGTATTTGTTGGCGGCCACGGTGCTCACCGGAGTACTGCAAGTCGTTGCGGGCTGGCTCCGGCTTGGTTCCCTGATGCGCTTTGTGGCGCGTTCCGTCATCACCGGCTTTGTGAATGCGCTGGCCATCCTGATCTTTGTGACGCAACTGCCAGAGCTGATCGGCGCGAGCTGGGAGGTCTATGTGATGGTCGCGGCCGGCTTGGCCATCATTTACCTTTTTCCATATCTCACCAAGGCCGTGCCGTCCCCACTGGTGGCCATCGTGGTCCTGACAGGGGTGTCCGTTGTTTTTGGCTTGGACATTCGCACGGTGGGTGACATGGGCCAACTTCCTGACAGCCTTCCAATATTCCTGTTCCCGGATGTACCCCTAACCTGGGACACCTTGTGGATCATTTTCCCGGTGTCCGTCACGCTAGCCGTGGTGGGACTGCTGGAATCTATGATGACGGCATCCATCGTTGATGATCTGACGGATTCCTCGAGCAACAAAAATCGCGAATGTGTCGGAAGGGCATCGCCAACATTGCGTCGGGTTTCATCGGCGGCATGGCTGGATGTGGCATGATCGGACAGTCGGTCATTAACGTGAAATCGGGCGGACGAGGGCGGCTCTCGACCCTCGCCGCCGGAGTGTTTTTGCTGTTGATGGTGGTGTATATCGGTGACTGGGTTGGCCGTATTCCGATGGCCGCATTGGTGGCCGTGATGATCATGGTGTCTATCGGTACCTTCAATTGGGCCTCGATCCGCAACCTGCGGGAGCATCCGAAAAGTTCGAGTGTGGAGATGATCGCCACCGTCGTGGTGGTGGTGGCCACGCATGATTTGGCAAAGGGCGTCCTGGTTGGCGTGCTCTTGTCCGGATTCTTTTTTGCGCACAAGGTCGGGAAAATTTTGCATATCGGTAGGAAGTCTGAAGACAGCGGCCGTGTGCGGGCGTACACCGTCACCGGACAGGTCTTCTTTGCCTCGGCTGAGCGTTTTGTCAATTCATTTGATTTCAAGGAAGTCATCGAAAAGGTACGCATCGATCTGAGCCGTGCGCATTTCTGGGACATTACGGCGGTCAGTGCCTTGGACACAGTCGTCATCAAGTTCCGTCGCGAGGGAACGGAAGTCGACGTCATCGGTTTGAACGAAGCCAGTGCGACGATGGTTGATCGCTTTGCGATCCATGACAAACCCGATGCGGTTGAACAACTGATGGGCCACTGAGAGGGGAACATCCCATGAAAAACGAAAACACGGTGCTGGCCTGTGTGGATCAATCGCATTTCGCCGATTACGTCGCCGACTATGCGGCCTGGGCGGCATGTCGCATGGCGGCACCGCTGGAATTTCTGCATGTGATCGATCGGCATCCTGAGATTGCCAACGGCCACGATCATAGCGGTGCTATCGGGTTCGATGCGCAAGAAGTCCTGTTAAACGAACTCTCTAAAGAGGACGAGTCCCGCAGTAAGGCGGCCCGTGAGCGTGGCCGGATCTTCCTTAACCGTTTGCGGGAGCGCGCCATTGCGGCGGGGGTTGAATCTCCAGATGTTCGCCAGCGTTACGGCGTGCTGGAAGAGACCTTGGTGGAACAGGAAGAAGTCGTGCGTCTGTTTGTGTTGGGCCGCCGGGGTGAATCAGCCGAGGCGACCCAGCGTGATTTGGGGCGCAATGTGGAGCGGGTGGTGCGCGCCCTACACAAACCGATTCTCGCGGTCACCAATCACTTCACGGAGCCACGCCTGGTCATGATTGCCTTCGATGGCGGGATCGTCACCCGACGAGGTGTAGAAATGGTGGCGGCCAGCCCTCTCTTCCGTGGCCTGCCGGTGTACCTTCTGATGTCAGGGAAAGACAGGCAGAATGCACCCAAACAGCTTGAATGGGCCAAGACCACATTGGAGGCCGCAAGCTTTGACGTGTCCCCTTCACTCATTCCCGGCGACGCGGAACGCGTCATTGCCGAAGCTGTCCGTGATCAGGGCATCGATATGCTGATCATGGGCGCATACAGCCATTCTCCTCTTCGCAGTCTGTTATTCGGCAGCAAAACCTCCGACTTGTTGCGTTCAGCTAAAGTTCCGACGCTGTTGCTCCGATAGATCTCATGGCGTTGCTCGGGCTGAAATCTGATACCACCCCAAAAAACGATTGAATGCGGAGTGACGGTGACTGGTTGAAGCCACCGCGCAGCATCCGCATGTCGGCTAGGATACTTGAGTGGTGTTACTCAATCGAAGCTGTGGTCACAGGAGAAAACAGAACAAGCCAGGCTTTCACCTGTCCAGCTTGTCGGAATGAAAACTCTGTGATACCGTCAAGCGTATCGTGTAAGACCTCTTCTTTCTGGGGCGACAGACCCCTCGAGACTGAACTAGGGACTTACACGATTTTTTTGTGCAAACCCTCCATGGTCTCCTGAAAGCAGGGACAATCCCACAAGGATCCAGGAGTTGTGTCATAGGGTAGCAAGGGTTGTCGGATCGGGCCGACACCTGAATGTGCTTATTTGTATAACGTGTGTGAATTATTCAGTGGTTCTCTCGTGAACCGAAAGAAGGGTAAGTTAAGTAATGGTAAAAGAGATCGTGGCCAACCTCCGTGAGAGTATCAAGAATGCTTCGGAGATTGGCTATCATATTGTAGTTCTGTGTCTGAGTGCGGGGATTGCGATGTCGCTCCCGACCGTGGCCACAAGTTTTCTGACCTACTGGACAAGGGTGGAGAAGGAGAAGATGTCAATCGTGGCCTTGGAAATAGGCGTCGCGGCGTTACTCATTGTGGTGATGACCTATATCCGGCGAAGTCGGCAGGACCGGAAGCTGGCCAAAATGGCGATTGATGCCGGCTTCGTGTCATTTTTCCCCCACCGGGCGCGACGGGCTGAGGATGGGATTCGCAAGCTCCGGGAGACCCAGGGGCGCGGCCGGACGGTCATGGTCATCGGATCAAGTGGGTATGACACGTTGCGTGATCAGGTGGGGGACTTATCGACCGTGCTGGATAAATGCCTGGGAGCCAACATCATGTTGGTGAACCCCTTTAGCCAAGGCGCCAGTGCACGTATCCGGGCGATTGCGGATCCGATGATGTCGATTGAGAAATATCGAGCGGGAGTCAGGCAGAGTATTGAGTTGCTCAAGAGACTTCAGGCGGTGGGAAAATCCGTTAAACTTAAACTCTATTCGGACCCTCCGCTCTTGAAGTTGGTTATTCTTGGAGACTATCTCTGGATGCAGCATTACCATACCGATCTGGATATTCAGGAGATGCCGGAATATGTGCTGCGGCACAACGCGAACGACCATGGACTGTACACGTTATGTTATCAATATTTTGTACATCGATGGGAACGGACCGAAATACCGGAATACGATCTGGATACCGACGAGTTGGTCTATCGGGATAAAAATGGCCGAGAAGTCAGAAGAGAACAATTTTGGCCGGATGACGTTCCGCAGAGCATAGAGCAGGGGAGAGAGAGCCCCGCGTGGGCCTCAACGCCACACACGACCATGGAGCGACCGGCTCTGGAGCATGTCATGTGTCGAACGGCAACCGAAATTCCAAGATCGCTCGCATGAACCTCTGAGAACGGTAACGCCCCGTATGGCCAAGGCTGGCGCGGGGCATCATTGCGAACGTCATCGCACCCACCGGAAGCGCCGGCACTGCATCCGCCGGCCGCAACCCCGTCATAAGAATCGCGCCTCCCATTATTATTAATGAGCGCCAGCCCAAGTCTCTCTAGGCTGGATCAGCATCAACTGCTCCATCTTCGAAGCAAAAGAGACATTCCTGTCGTATCTCCCTATGATAGCTCAATAACGATTTCGGAAGGCGCCTCTCGCATGCATCGCATGAAGAGGCAGTCTCCCCAAATGGCTATGACCAAACGAGACCGCGCAATACCCCGGCCCTCATCGAGAAATACTGATGCGTGCTGTGACCGTGTTTCTCGGATTTGTGGGTTGTCTTAAGAAAGCTTCCAGATGCTCCGTCCATTAAACGAAGAATCCGTGCTCTTTCTTCATGTTCTGCGATGGTTGGTCCTGGCTTCGGTGGTCGGGCTCTTAGTCGGGCTAACCACGACAGGATTTATTCAGGCGTTAACCATCCTCATGCAATGGGTTGAGACGCGATCCTGGGGGGTCTGGCTTCTTCCGCTGGGCCTATGCCTTTCAGGGTGGTTGACGACCCGAGTCGTTCCTGAAGCAGGCGGTCAAGGATTGGAACGAGTCGTTCGAGCCATCCACCTCCATTCAGGAAAAATCACCTGGCAGGTGATTCCCACCAAAATCGCGGCCACTCTGCTGACACTAGCCACAGGAGGCTCGGCCGGCAATGTGGGGCCCTGCGTCCAAATTGGCAGTGGTCTCGCGGCGGTGATTGCGGATTATTTACGTTTCGATTCCGCTGAACGGAAAACCCTGGTGATTTGCGGGTTGAGCGCAGGCTTTGCCGCTGTCTTCGGCGCGCCCATGGCAGGCGCTCTTTTCGGAATGGAAGCGTTGTTTGTTGGCTCCCTGGCCTACAAGGTGCTGTTTCCTTCTGCGATTGCATCGGTGGTTGGCTATTTAGTCGCAGTCTGGGCCGGCATTCCTTCGATGAATTTTCAGGCTCATGCGTTCCCCGATTTCGATGGATCTCTTTTACTGCTTGCGGTGGCGGGAGGGTTCGTCTTTGGATTCCTGGCTCTGGTCTTTATTGAATGCCTGAACGGGGTCCAACGATTCGCGGATTCACTCCCTTCATCAGTTCTTTTTCAAGGTCTTCTCGGCGGATTCCTCGTGCTTGGCGTGGGGTATTTGGTGTCGTTCGAGGTGCTGGGATTAGGCACAGCCACCATCCAACAGGCACTCCAGGGAAACCCGTTTTTGTGGAGTGTGTTTTTAGGAAAGATGGTCACCACGAGCCTGACGTTACGGTTCGGGGGAAGCGGGGGCATTATCTTGCCCATCTGTTTTGTCGGGGCAACCGGCGGGGCCGTTCTTGGAGGACTTCTCAATCAGGACCCCAGCCTCTTTGCGGCCCTTGGACTCGCCGGACTCCTAGCCGGAGCCATTAATACGCCCATCACCGCCATCATCCTGGGCTTGGAACTGTTCGGGTTATCCAGCGGTCCGTACCTCTTATTAACCTGCACGGTCGCCTTTCTCCTGTCCGGCCATAGAAGCGCCATTCCAACCCAACTCTTGCAATTACAGAAGGCTCCCGCGTTACAGGCAGGGATCAATCAAGAAATCGGAATTGGGAGTTTCGGAAAAAAGCTCTGGCAGGAATCGACCTACTCTTCTCTTTGGAATTGGCCGGAAAAAATGAAAAAAGGATTATTCCCCGGTCATCGAAATCGCACGGTCGCAAAAACACCAACAGACCAACCACCAAAATCTCCTGACGAGCACGACCGCAGTTCTCATCCGTAAAAGCCGTAAGGAGATGACAGAGACAAGACGCCTAGTCCCAACCAAACACTCTCCTCCGATCCTCGGCTCATGAAACAGTAAGGCGCAGATCATGGCATGTCCCGGTTAGCGACTGCATGGCGAAGGTTCGTCTCCGCTGGTCCAACGCCTGCCGGCTGGCCCAACGGAGGGACGCTCTCATTCGCTGGCGGGCCTTGTTTGAGCCAAGCGAGTTGGTCAGCCCTCCTAAAGCTAGCGTCCCTCCGCTTTAATGAGGCCAGCCGGGGCGTCAATGGTTTTGGGTACTTTTGCTCCACAACAAAGGTTGCGCTCCTCGAGACGCACCACGCAAACCCTCGCCAGTCGGGGCGAAACCCGACAACACGGAAAATCACGTTGATGCGAAAGCTAGGTG
>Ga0224497_10000906_pt1 | contig 19604 bp, 19 predicted proteins | sample SF_Jul11_sed_USG_4_FD_167970 | JGI IMG/M metagenome (GOLD analysis project Ga0224497, IMG submission 167970) | Sediment microbial communities from San Francisco Bay, California, United States - SF_Jul11_sed_USGS_13 | ecosystem: Environmental > Aquatic > Marine > Sediment | place: USA... | reverse complement strand
CATTTATCGTGGCAACTACTTTGTATCCATTTTGGATTTCATTTTGTTCCTTAACTGCCTCAAGAATCTCAAATTTCAAACCAGGAATTGTTACAATTTTAGGAGGATTATTTCTACTAATTTATGGTTTAACTGCAATTAGTCCTAACTTTTCTTTGCTGGAAGCTGCTTTATTTTATTCTCTAAATTTAATTCCATTTGTAATATCAGATCTGATTTTGTCATTTGGAAAATCAAAACGATTTTCTTTATGCGCAGGAGGAATTTTAGGCTCAGTTTTTTACATGGTATACTTTCCATATGTGATGTATACCTACAACGAGGTTTTGCTTGGAAAGCTAGTATCACCTAGTATGATTTTACACACATATTTTGAGATATTACCACAAGTGCTCCAGTTAACAATTATTCCTGCCATTATAATGGGGATTGTGGGAGTATTTGCAGCAAATAAATTTTCAAGTAAAATCTTGATGAAATAAATAAAAAAAGAGTTTTAGATTTTACTTAAGACTATCACAAACATCAGATGTTGAAATAATTTTACCTCGTAGTGCACCAGGACCATGATTCTCCGAATTTAGATTAGACAAGTAGAATTCCATTTTGAATTAAATACTGTAATCCTTGAACAAATGTTACGTCATCAATTTGACCGTCTGCCCACCAAGCTGCATTATTTTTTATCCATCCAGGAATTTCCTGTGTAACAGAAGTTTCCTGTTGTGTTTTTGGGATTAGTACAATATCATTTTTAATTAAATATTCAATACCTTGAGTGAATGTTTTATCATCAATTTGTCCGTCTGCCCACCAAGCAGCATTGTTTCGAATCCATTCAGGAATAGATATTTCATTATTTTGAATTCCAATTCTGTCGATAACTACTGGTATTGAAATTCTTGCTAGGTTATTTCCATCTATATTTTCGAAATTAAGATAAGCAATTCCAGAAACATCACTAGGAATTGTAATCTCTATAGTATTGTATTGATCTTTAAAATCTGTGCTAGTACCACTTTGTTGGTGAATAGTTTTTCCATTTGTATTCATTGAAAAATCGTATGTTGCTGCGATAGGTCGGTTTTTAAGAAAAATATCCATTATGTTAAAATTAATTTTAGCTTTAGAATCTGATTTCAAGTTTTCAGGATCAGATGACGTAATCACTCGGAATTGTCCGTTTTCAGTTACAGAGCTTAGTTGAATTTGCTCTGAGTTTGGTTTGACAAGAAAATCCATTCTATCCTGGGTTTCAGTTTGATTGTAAACATTCCATAATTCATTTTGATTGATAATAAAGTGGATTATCCGTTTATCAGAAAAAAAATCATCAATAGTTACAATACTGTCAGAAAGTTTTACATTATTGATATGTATTGAAAATCCAGAAACTAGTAAATCTCCAAATGATTTGGAGATAGCTATTTCCTCATGAACTACTGATGTTTGATTAATGTTATCAAAACTCCAATCAAATGGCATTGAAAAAGAAATTTCTCTTGAATTTGAATTGTATTTGAAATTATTCAATTCATCATAATATGTGATGGTTTGAATGATTTGTTTTCCGAAATTTGGATCATCAATTTCGTGATTTTTAGTTTGTGCAATTGAAATTCCTGATTTGAAAAAAAGAGGTTCGTCTAGTTTCTTTGAGTATCCATCAGCAGTAATAATACTAATATCAAATTTGTACAATCCACCTTCACTTAGTTTAGGTCCTTTTACTGCAATTAGCCTTGAATCAAGGCCAAGTAATGAGCCAAAAAAATTTCCTTTTTCCTCCTCTTCAATTTGAATTGAATTATTTTCCTCTGAAATAAAATTAAAAACGATAAACCCATTATCTGCCTGAAATTCTTTTTCAAATAAAAATTGATTTCCATGTTCAGCTTTAATTAGAAATGTAACATCTCGTAAAGTTACCTTTGAATTAAAATCTATTAAAGAAATGGAAATTTGTTGATCATCAATTTTGTTTTGATCATTTGTTGATGATGATATCTCCAAGGTTACTAATTTTCCATTCAAATCAACTGGAGGAAATGTTTCAGCCCCAAACCCATGACCGTCAACATCAAGGATTAATGGAGTTAAAATTGAAAATGACAACAAGATTACAAGGATATAGAATTTTTTTTCCAAGAGTATTTTAGATGCATTTACTGTCTATTTAAAAATCTAGATTAAATTATTCTCAAGTCCATTTGTTTGGATTTTTTTTCCATACTAGTTTTCCGTCAATAGTAACATTATCTTTTTCTTCAAAGATTGTATGCCATTTTCCATTGTCTGGAAAAATTTTATCCATTTCCTTTACTTTGTCATTAGTTGGTGCTTTGTTCATCAAGGCTCCCCATTTCATGTTGGGGATCTTGGGCATAATATCGTTGATGTCTTTCATTATCTTCACTACACAGAATTTATTAAAAAACCTATGACTTTATCTTCATTATTCCTTCTTTTATGAGCCATTGAATTCCTTGAACAAACGAGTTGTCATCAATGTCACCATTTGCCCACCATCCAGCATTATTTTTAATCCACTCTGGAATTTCATTTCCGCCTGCCCCAATACCCTGAGTAGTGGGTGGAATCTTCATTATTCTTTCTTTTATGAGCCATTGAATTCCTTGAACAAACGAGTTGTCATCAATGTCACCATTTGCCCACCATCCAGCATTATTTTTAATCCACTCTGGAATCGTAGTTGTGTCAGGAATCATTGGATCTACAACCAATGGTGGTAAAGTAGAATCTTTAGGTAGACTGGGACCAATTTCAATTATTGCTGAGCCAATTCCTGCATATTTTGGATTATAACTTAGTCCTGTTCCATACACCAGAATATCAAGTCTGTATTGGCCTTCTGATTCAACATAAATTTTTGGAATGTCAATTCCTTCTATTGCAACAATTCCAGGATTATTAGGATCACTTCCAGAGTTTCTCTCGATTTCTATATTATTTGCATCAATTAGGGAATATGCATATTTTACATCCTTTATGAGATCTCGATTTTCATCAAAGAAAGTTATTTCAAAGGGAATTTCATCTGTGGCACCATATCTTCCATCCCACGCAATGTTAACAGTAGTTGGAACTTTTTCACCAGTTTTGGTATCAACTAGGTAAAATTCAGTGGATGTTTTTGACACTTCACTTTGTGGGACAAGCTTTAATTTCATAATATCGCTATTTTGGTTTTCAGATCCTAAGCTTTCGTTGATCTTTTTTAAATCCTTATTGGTAATTAGAAAATGTATAATGTTTGTATCCTCAAATGAATAGGGATCATTTAGAAGAGCCCGTTGATCAATTTCAATTCCATTGACGTACCCTTTGAACTGTTTACCTTCTGCATATGGTGCAAAGTCTTTTGGAACTCTAACCTCTTCATGTACTACTTGTACCAAATCAACATAGTCTGGACTCCAATCAAACGGCATGTCAAAATAAATTGAATTATCTGAAGAATCAAATTGGAAATTTTCAACCTCATCATAGTAGGTCTTTACAATTACTGGAATTTCTTCTGCATTTGCTGTTTGAATAAGAAAGTTTTGTTCTTGTGCAATGCTTACAAAAGTATCATAACTAAGCAAAGTAGCCAAAACAGTTCTAGGACTTGTTGCACCCTCAATATCTACTCGAATGTTGTATAGTCCCCCTTGCACAAAAATTGGACCAGTTATTGATGGTCTACCTTCACCTTGTACAAATAGGGCACCAGGAGCACTAACATGTTCAGATCCACCATAAATGGTGCATCTCCATAAATCTATAGCGTTGCAACCTTCTTTGGGTTTAATTTGTACATTTAATTCTCCATCCAAATCATAAAACAAATTTCTAGCTAAAAGTTCTCCTGCTTGCCATATCTCTAATCGATAGGTTACTTTTTCAAGAGTGATATCTGTTAATGTATCAAAGAAACGAATTTTCATGTTAATGTCATCAATGTTACCTACGGTAATATCAGATGGAGTCAATTCAGTACGAACTGTTACCTCCATGTCTCCAAAAGTAAGTGGTTCGGCTTGATCTCCTCCCAATCCGTGTCCAAATGCATCTGGAGTAAATGCTGAAATTGTAAGGATTCCAGCTATAGCTAAAATTAATGAAAAATTATTTGACAATAATTGTCTTGCGAGAATTCCATATTTAAAGATGGCATAGAATTCTCAAGTAAATTTCTTGAGATGATTTTAAGTGTAATTTTTATTTATGGTTGTCAAAAAGAGATCATATGAAATTTCTAGTGGCATTATTGTTAATTTTTGTTATAATGACCCCTGCTTTTGCTCAAACAAATTCACAGACTTTGCCTACAGAAAAGGGAACATTAGATGTAAAATTATCATATGATGAAATTATCCCTGGTCAATTAACTACATTGAAAACTGATTTTATTAATCCTCAAACACAGAAAATACAAGAGCACATCGATTGGAGATTTTCAGTTTCAAAAGAGGGTGAAACTATTTGGGGACCCACACAACTAAGTCATACATCAAAGGGATCATTGGATAATTTGAAATATGAATTTCAAGATGACGGGATGTATAATTTAGAATTTGAAATTGAAGGGATTTTATTTCAACCAATTCCACTTGAAAAAGTTTCATTTTATATTATGGTTGGCGAAGCCAGTGCACAACCTGATACTCCACCCCCAGTAAATGATAATGGCGGCGGATGTCTAATTGCAACTGCAACCTATGGTTCAGAATTAGCACCCCAAGTTCAACAACTAAGAGAATTAAGAGATAATACAATTCTCCAAACAAAATCCGGTGATTCATTTATGAATGCATTTAATGAATTGTATTATTCATTCTCACCTACAGTTGCAGACTTGGAAAGACAGCATCCTATTCTCAAAGAAAGTATGAAAGTAACATTAACTCCATTGTTAACATCACTTTCTTTTCTCAATCATGTCGATATTGACTCAGAACAGGAGATGTTAGGTTATGGTATTTCTTTAATTTTGCTAAATATTGGAATGTATGCTGGACTACCGGCTTTTGGAATTCTAAAATTGTACCAGTTTAGAAAACAATAGATTTTGGTTCTGAAAATCCCAGAGAGGTTTTTATGGATCCCATCAATAGTTTCTATTAATGAAGACTATAGCTATAGGCTCCTTTTTCGTACTATTTGCTATTGTAGTCAGTATGACTACAAGTCCAGCATTTGCAGATCATGCAACTGCCAGTGTTAGCACTCCACAAGGAACTTCCGTTCCAGGATGTGAAACCACAAACGAATGTTACATTCCTTATGAAGTAACAATCGATGTTGGCGGTGAAGTAACATGGTCAAACGATGATTCCGCTGCACATACTGTAACATCAGGAAGTGCCGCAGATGGACCATCGGGTCATTTTGACAGCAGTCTATTTATGGCAGGAACTACATTTTCTGTCAAATTTGACGGTTACGACCCAGGTGAATATCCTTACTTTTGCATGGTACATCCATGGATGGAAGGAATTGTAACTGTTCAGGAAGCAGGTGCTGAAGGAGAAATGGAAAACAAAGGAGGAGAATTAATGGTAGTAATTTCTGACGCTGCCGTTAAAGGTGGGACTCAAGTTGACCTTGAATTCAGTGAATTACATGTCAACTATGAAATTACTGCAAAACAAAATGGTAAAGTAATCTTACAAGAAACTGCACATGCCATGGAAATGACAGCAAGTCACATGGTTGATGCTGTTGGATCTGATCAAAATCCAATTGACATTGAAATAGTTTCTTTAGGAATTGGAGCTCCAGGTAATGAAAAAGATTGGACTGGTCCTACGGGTTCAGTAGCAACTGCTAAAGTTGTTCCAGAATTTGGAACTGTCGCAATGATGATATTATCTGTTGCAATCATAAGTATAGTAGCAGTAACTGCCAAATCTAGAGTAATTCCAAGATATTAGGATTCTACTCTCTCTATTTTCTTTTTATTAAAGCAACTACTGCTAAGATTATTGCAGCAGCAGCAATTGATAATCCTAGAATTGCATAGTCGTACGCAGCACCATCAGATGATACTTCAATTCCTTGACCTGATTTCATTTCATTAACATCTGCTTGTAAAGATTTTACGGCACTTTTCAAAGCGGTAACGTCTTGATCAGATGATGAACCAGCTATTGGTGGAAAGTCCAATATTGCAGAAGATTCTACATCTTCAACTGGAATATCCACATCTATAGGAATTCCATTAATTTCTCCTTTTAGATGAATTGAAATTGAGCCTGTTTTAGTTGGGATTACCTTAGAAAGGTAGTGCCCTGGTCTTGGATCTGAATCTATATCCAAAACTTTAGTTATACCTCCAAATTTTGCAGTGGCTTCAAGGTTTTTGAAGGCATTTTTTATTCCAACCTTCAACCCCGCTGTCTCTCCCTGCTCACTAATTGCAAAAACAAAATCATTTCTAAATCCTACAACTGGTGGTTCTATTCCCCAACCCACTTCAATCTCGTATTGTTCCACTTCTACTGTAGTATGAGCAAAAGCTTGTGAAACTAATCCTGCAAAAACCAACAGTGCAAAAATACTCAAAGTAGCGACCTTCATGTCTATAATTCTATAATGATGTGTTATTATCTTTACGTGAATTGGTACAAATCTCAAACTAAATGAAAACTGTTTAAATTATCAGGAATAATCTGAAGATTAAATGAAAAAACTCTTGATTTTTTCTTTGTTGATTTTATCAATTTCAATACCCTCTGCTTTAGCACATCCGTTTACAGAAGAAACTAGCCCAAGTTCGGCGGTAAATGCTCCAGTTGGGATAACTGAAATCACAGTAATTTATTCAGAACCATTGGAATTAGATTTTAGTGCTCTGAAAGTTTTTGATAATAATGGTGTTCAAATCGATAATAGAGATTCCAAATATTACCTAGGAGAAAATTCTCTAATTGTGACTACTCCTCCGCTTGAAGGTGGAGTATACACGGTAACAAGTAAAGTCCTTTCAAAAGTTGACGGTCATTTAGTTGGTGACGCATTTATTTTTGGTGTAGGAGATGTCACTATAGATATTCCGAGTGATGCAGAAAAATCAATCTATGAAATATTATTTTTTCCAGAAGCTGCCGCTAGATTCCCAGGACTTGTAGGACAAACTATTGTTTTAGGATCAGTTATTGCCTCTATGCTAATTTGGGGAACTCAAAATAAAAATCTGATTCGAAAAGATATTGAAAGAATAAATTCTGTTCATCATGGAAAATTCATGACCTTAACTGGTATTGGATTTATGACAGTATTTGCATCAAATATTGCAATGCTGGCAGTGCAAACCTTGCGATTAGAGGCTTCGGTCCTTGATGCAATACAAACAACATTTGGGACATCATGGCTAATCAGAATGATAATTACCGTTATCCTTTTGGTAATTTGGTTTTGGATGGATAGAAAAAAATCTACTACAAACAAGAATCAAATTCCAATACTTTTGGTATCTCTTGCCCTAATTGGGACTACAACTATGATTGGTCACGGTAGTGCTAGCGGAGAGATGGCAGCTATTGCTTTAGATTATGTACATAATTTAGTTGCAGCAATTTGGATTGGTGGAATTATTTATTTTGTATTTGCCCTACTTCCTACACTTTCAAAACTAGACAGTACTGTTAGAGAGAAAATGTCACTTGTAATGATTCCTAGATTTTCAATTGCATTTATCATTGCAATTGGAATTGTCATTATAACTGGCCCAACCTTAATGTGGATTTTAGAAGGTGATATAGGAATAATTTCTCAATCAATCTATGGAAAATTAATTGGGGCAAAAATAATCATTGCTGCAATTATGATTGGATTAGGGAGTTTTTTTCAATATAAAGTTCAAAGGTCTGGTGAAAAGGCAATTAATTCAAAATCATATTCAGTCCATAGGAGACTAAAAAGATCTTTAAAGGTTGATGCCACCTTAGGAATAATTTTGTTAGGAGTAGTTGCACTTTTGGCTAATGGAACTTTACCTGCAGGGGAAATTCAAAAGGTTGATGCACAAGAAATTTCATATGAATTTAGAACACTAGAATTTTCAGAAAGTGCAAAATATGATATAAAAATTGCACCATTTTCTAGTGGTGCTAACACCATTTTAGTAAAAATTAGTGACTTTGAGGATAACCAATTACAAGATGCAAATGAAGTTAAAGTAAAGATTTCAAATCCAGAACGAGGTATTTCACCGATTGAAATTCTTATGGATAAGACTATTTTAAGTGAAAATAAACCAGTGGAGTTTCAAGGAGAGTTGACGTTCGGATTTTCAGGACAATGGCAAATAGAAGTTGAAATTCAACGAACTCAAAATGCAAACGAATCTGTTATTTTGAATTTACTTGTTAAACCTAGATTACCGGATCTTCAAATTGAAATTTTAGAATATGATTTTCCCGAACCCACAAAAGCACTATATTCATTGTACGATGGAAAAACATCAATCTGGATTAGTGACCCAGGAGCACCACGACTTTGGCAATTTTCACTAGACACTCAAGAGTTTACCTCTCATCCCTTTGATGGAGTAGTTTCAGTGATGCTTACTAAAGATAACAAGGGGAATATTTGGTTTAATGATCCTCCTCGAAATCAAATTGGATTCATCGATACAAATAATGGAGAAATAACTACAATCACATTGCCAACAATTGCACCAACAATTGATCCAAGTAGAACAACCTTTCTTCAAGCAGACTTTGATGGAAATATTTGGATTGCAATAAACAATAAAGATAAGATTTTGAAATACATTCCAGATTCCAATTCTTTTAAAGAAATTCAATTGGCCAAAAGATCATTGCCCTTTGCATTGGCAATTGATAATGAAGGAAAAATTTGGTTTTCTGAGGCTGGAACAGGAATGATAGGATACATCAATCCAGACAATAATGAGATTACAAAATTTTCAAGAGATGAACCTTTACAGTCACCTGAGGCTTTAATCTTTGATAAAGAGGGCAACCTATGGATTGCTGAACATACTGGATTAGGAATAACCAAATTTAATCCAATTTTAGAGACATTTGAAAAAATATCAGTACCTGATAAGGAAGCACTTCCATTTGGAATGACCTTTGATAGATACGATAACATTTGGTTTGCACAGCATACGGTTGATAGTATTGCAGTATATGATCCGCAGAATAAAAATTTGATAGAAGTTCCTGTACCAACTAAAACATCATTTATACAATTCATGACCTCTGATGATAGTGACAATGTTTGGTTTGTTGAACAACAAGGAAACAAGTTAGGGATGGTAAAGATTACAGAAGTGCCGTTAGTAACTTCTCAAACACAATCAACTAGTAATATTGAATTAAAATATGCAGAGATTGCATCACCATTAATGGCAATGGGGATAGTTGCAACATCATTATTTTTTGTAAAAAGTATTAAAGACAAAAGAAGGCTAAACCTGTTAATTAATTCTTAGATAACAAACCCATGGATTTTATGGCCATCGTTGCTCCAAACAATCCGATAGATAATAAAACAATGGTCCCTGCAGGAGTAATATTAAAAATATAAGAAATAAAAATTCCTGTAACAACTGAGAATATTGAAAATGATATTGAAAGAATTGCAGTTGGTTTGAATCCCTTCCCATACATGATTGCAGTTACATTAGGGATAACAAATAATGCAGAAATTAACAATACCCCAACTAGTTGAATAGATGTAACAACAGTTAATCCAGCCATAAAGACAATTAGATAATTTATTTTTTCAACAGGAATGCCACTTACCTTGGCTTGTTCTTCGTTAAATGTAGAATAAAGTAATTGTCTATACAGCAATAAAACTACAATCAAGATGATTCCAGTTAATGACAAAATTAGAATTGTTTCATTTACACTTACTAGAAGAATACTTCCAAATAGAAAACTAAAGATATCAATAGTAAATCCCCCGGAAATTCCAACTATTACAAGCCCAACTGCAATACCTGATGATAAAAGAACTGCAATTGCTGCATCTCCAGAAATATCATATTTTTCTTTAATTTTGGTAATTATCAAACCACTAGCTAAAGAAACACCATAAGCTGTCCAAAGTGGATAAACTCCTGCCATTAATCCCAAAGCAATTCCTCCAAAAGAAGAATGAGCTATTGCATCTCCAAACAAAGAGTATCGTCTTAGAACAAGAAATAGTCCTATTACTGAGCACAAAATTGCAATAGCGACACCTGAGATAAGTGCTCGTTGCATAAAACTAAAAGTGAGAATTTCTAATGACATGTTTAATGATTATGCATGTGTTCCTGCATGGAGGCTTCAGAATATTGTTTTACAAGTTCATCATTTTCAAAAAATGCATCAGATTCACCATGAAAGAATAGAGTTCTATTAAGACATGCTACATGATTTGCTAGCTGATTTACAGCATCCAAGTCATGAGATGACCATATTATAGTAATTTTTTGTTTTGCATTTAATTCTCTAAGAATACTATAGAATAGTTCAATGCTTTGTTGATCAATTCCAGTTACTGGTTCGTCTAGAATCAAAATTTTTGGTGAATTAACAAGAGCCTTTGCAATAAAGACTCTTTGCTGTTGACCACCAGACAATTCTCCAATTCTTTTTTGACTTAATTCGTGAATCCAAAGTTGTTGTAAAATTTCATCAATTTTATCTACATTAGATTCTTGTCTTAAACTCATTTTTACGACATCATTTACTGTAGCTGGAAAATTTTTTTCAAAAATAGGTTTTTGTGGAACATATCCAATTTCTTTTAGATAATCTTTTGATTTTCTAATATCTTGTCCAAAAAATCGAATTATCCCTTTGTACTTTGTATTTAGTCCAAGCATTGCAGCAAATAGAGTACTTTTTCCTGCACCATTTGGTCCAATTATGCCTAAAAAATCGCCTTTTTCTACTGTGAAACTAACATCATCAAGAGCTTTTACATCTGGATATTGAACCGTTAGATGTTCAATTTCTGCAACACTCAACATAATGCCTCTTTGAGATTATCTAGATTTTCAGTCATCCTTGAAATATAATTTTCATTGTTAGAGATTTCTAATGGAGATAAAACAAGAATTTTTCCACCTATTTCATTTGCCACAACATTTGATATTCTAGGATCAGTTGTTTCTTCGGTAAATATAATTTCAAGTTTTAATTCTCTTGCAATGTTAATTATATTTTCCAAAGTTTTTGCTGTAGGTTCGGCATGAGGATCGTTTGAGGAAAGTATTGTATGTTGATGTAAATCATATTCATATGCAAAATATGAAAATGCATCATGAAATGCAATAAATTCTCGATTACAATTTGATAAATCATCTCTAATTTTAAAATCTAATTTCTCAAGCTCGATAATATATTCTTGAGCATTTTTCTGATAGAAATTTTGGTTTGGAGGATCTGATTTAGAAAAAGCATTTGCGATAGCTTGAACCTGAATTTTTGCAAAATTAGGATTTAGCCAAATATGAGGATCTCCCTTATTTAGAAAAGTAAACATTTTCTCATTTTGATTTTTAATAATTCCATCACTAGTATTAACTACAATTCCGCGATAGTTCATCTCGCCTAAACTTTCTACCCAATTTTCAAATCCTAATCCATTAATTATAATTAAATCAGATTTTTGCAATTCTTGTACATCTTGTATTGTTGGTTCCCAATCATGAGGCTCTACGCCTTCAGGAACTAGTAATTGTACATTGACTTTGTCCTGACCAACTTTTTGTGAAAATTCGTATAATGGATAAAACGATGTAATAGCTTGAAGTTTAGTCAGACCGTTTTTTTCTACAAATTGAAACTCTGAATCACTTGCCCATACAGAAAATGAGCTAAGAGGAATTACGATTGTAATTGCAATTATTGCAAATTTTATCTGCCTGTTCACATAAAAAATCTATTAGAATTATTAATAAATCTATAAATTCTTAATAACATTAATTGCTAAACTTATAAGATAATTAATAACATTAGGCGTATGCCCATAGTTTCAATTTCACTAAATGATGAGATACTAGCAGAGTTGGATAAACTTCAAAAATCTATGGGATTTTCTGGGAGATCAGAGGCAATAAGGGCAGGTATCAGATCGTTTGTTTCAGACGAAAAACAAAAATCAGATTTGTCTGGTAAAATACATGCAATTTTGCTTGTAGTTCACAATGATGAGTTTGATCATGTTGTTTCTGGAATTACTCATAACTTTGAGGATCTTATTACAACACATCTTCATAGTAAAATTGATTCTGAAAAATGTATGGAGTTATTTGTAATTGATGGTGATGTTGAAAAAATTTCTACAATGACAAAAGATTTTCAGATAAACAAAAACATGGATACTGTAAAGTTAGTGGCATTATAGTTATAGGTTGTTTAGATTAACCGAAAATTTCTTGGATGCAATAATTACTGATGTTATAGAAATAATGAGAATTAAAGTAATAATAGAACCAAACTCCGGTGCAACTACAATTCCAAATTCAGTTTCTTGACCAGTATTTCTAATATTTTCAAATCGAATTATGGTAGGTCCTGTTTGACTTTCTGTAAAATAATAATCTTCTGACTCTCCACCAACTTGTGCCAGCCCAGTGGTCCTATGAATTTCTTTGCCTCCTTGTAGGATTACAAAGGTATAATCTGAATTTCGTAGTGGTTGATTTGTTGCACCATCTCGAATAGTAAAGACAAATTTTGTTTTCGTATCTGGTTCAATTAAAATTGGATCCCATGATAGATTTACTAGGAAATCTTCACTTTTGGTATATGCAGTAAGAGGAAAGTCAATATCAGCAGATGTAGATAATGTAAAGATCATATTATCTGGTAAGGGTTCTTCAGAACTTTTCAATTGATTTTTTAAAAATCTTAAATGGTCCTGCAATAACACAAAATGAACTATTCTTTCGTCTTTTTCAGTATAATCATCAACAGTAATTGAAGATTGGAATAAGTCAATTCCGTTTATTTGACCAGTATATCCACCAGACAAAAATTCATCAAAGTCATTGGGAAAATGAACTTCTTCATGAACAACCGGAATATGAGACATTTGGTTTTCACTCCAATCAAATGGCATCTCAAATGTTAATTGTTTTTTTTCAGAATCATACTCAAAATTAGAAATTTTGTCAAAATATGACTTTATTTTAAAAGAAACATCCTGATTTTGAGCATCTTTTTGCCAAAATTGGGTAGTTTCTGCTACAATCAAATCTGCATTATACACTTCAGAATCTGGTATGATATTTGTAGGCTCATCTATGGTTCTTACTTCAATCTCAAAATTATAAAGACCTCCAGAATTAAAGATGGGTCCTGTGATTTCAAGTGGTTGTGATTCTGTTTCATACCATGCATCCAACAAATTGTCTTGTTTACCATGAATTGTAATTTCACCTTCTTGAGTTGGTTTTATTTTGATTGAGAGAATACCATCTGATGTAAAAAAATAATTTCTAAAAATCATTTCATTTTCATGAAATAGCCCAATGAGAAAGGTAATGTTTTTGGCATTTTTCTTGGTTTCATCTTCAGTTGCAGTAATTGTAATTTGTTTTTCATCAAAGTTATCAAATGATAGTGGGACTTCAACTGAGATGGAAATTTCTTTTCCCTGAATTTCTACTGATGAGATTGTATCAAGGCCTAATCCGTGGCCATAAACACTACTTAATGGAAATATAAAGATGATTCCAAGAAAAATAATTCCAATCTTTGATAGAGACAATATTCTTTTTGAAACCTTAGGGTTATTTTACTGTCAGTAATTTCTCAACTCTATGTATTAGGTCTTCAATAGAATTAGCCTCCAAAATTGGTTGTAGATCATTTGGATCCTGAGCACCAAGAGCAGCTAAGGAATAGACATAATCAATAGTTGGCGTATCAGTGACAAGGTAGTATTGCGTTAAAACTTGATCCAGGGCAAAAGGATCAATTATCTGTGGAAGAGCTTGATTGATGGTTTTTTTCTTCCACAAGTCAACTAGGTGCTCCCATTGATTCAATGAAATATTATCATCAATTTCAGGAATCAATTCTACTTCTGCTTGAATATACATTTTTTCGTTATTGTTGGATTTTTCATCAAGATCTGATATTGCTTGATGACCTTCAATTGAATGAGGATCGTAGTTTTCAGGCAGTTTTACGGATGGTGGAATAATTTTTTTTATCTGGAATTTACTTCTTCCCAAAGTCTGAATATGCAATTGCATGCCATCAAGTTCAATGTCTTCGCATTTGATGATTTTTGCAATTGTTCCGACTAGTTTAGGTCCATTCCAACCTTGAATTTGATTAGCTGAATCAACTAAACAGACGCCAAACTGTCCATCACCTAGCATACAGTCATCAACTAGTTGTTTGTAGCGCGGCTCGAAAATTCGAAGTGGTAATTCTTGTCTTGGAAACAAGACCAAATCTAATGGAAAAATTGGTAAAATTTTTTGTTGAGTCAAACTGTCTTTCTTGGGTTTTCTTCAAATATATGGAATACGGAAATTTAATCAATTCTCAAATTTAATCAGAATCCATTTTCGTTGAGAATTAAACCTAACAATGCAGCACGAGTGTGTTTTCCATTTTCAGCTTGTTGAAAATATTTTGCGTTTTTTGTTTTATCAATGTCGTTTGAGATTTCATCTAGTCTTGGTAGTGGATGTAAGATTATGGCGTCATCTTTCATCTTTTTTAGCAAATCAAGGCCAATTACATAACTTCCCTTTACCTTGAGATATTCTTCCTCATCAGGAAATCGTTCTTTTTGAATTCTTGTTACATAAATCACATCTAGATCTTCAATATAGTCCTCAAGGTTAGTAGATTCAGTAAAGGATAATTTTTTTCTAATTTCATAAATAGAATCTGATCGTATTCGGAGTGATTCTGGAGAAATCAAATGAACATTCACGTCATAGTTTCCAAGGCCGGATAAAAGTGAGTAGACAGTCCGACCATATTTTAAATCTCCAATAATTCCTATTTTTAATCCATCAATCTTTTTCTTTTCTTTTTTAATTGTAAACAAGTCTTGTATCGCTTGTGTCGGATGTTCCTCAGTTCCACTCCCTGCATTAATTACAGGTTTTGTTGAAATCTCAGATGCAAACCTACTAGATCCATCAAGTGGATGCCTCAAAACTAGTATGTCTGAATATATTGACATTATTTTTACTGTATCTGCAAGACTTTCACCTTTTTGGGTAGAGGATGAGGAGATATCAGAAATTCCCAATGAATTGCCTCCTATGGAGGCCATTGCAGATTCAAAACTTAGTCGAGTTCGAGTACTTGGTTCATAAAATAAGTAACTCAAAGTTTTTCCTTTACAGATTTCCCGTCGTGAGGAGGGATCCAAGTTCATTATCTTTTGGGTATAATCAAAGATCTTTTCAAATTGATCTTTATTGTAATCTTTAATCGATATGATATCCTTATTGTAGAACTCGTTCACTCTTTCAATAATATATACTGGTGACTATACAAAGTATTCTGATGCAAGAATCCGAACTGATGGTTCGCCGAATCAAGGAAGGGACAGTAATTGACCACATTGATGAGGGAAAAGGTCTTCAGGTCTTAGGAGCCCTTCAAATTGATGGCAGAGATGGGAGTCTCATTACTATTGCATTAAATGTACCAAGTGGAAAATTTAAGAAAAAAGATATTATCAAAGTTGAAAACAAATTTCTTGCCGATGATGACACGAACAAATTGGCAGTGATTGCTCCCAAGGCATCGATAAATATTATCAAAAATTACAAGTTGATAGAAAAAAGAAGAGTTTCACTTCCAAATGAGATTGATAGGATTTTCCGTTGTTCTAATCCTGATTGTATAACCAATAGTCATGAACATATAGAATCTGTTATGGATGTGATGGATAAAGAAGGGAGAGTTCTCAAGTGTAGATATTGTGGACGAGTACTTGATGTAAATCAATTAAAATATAATTAAAAAAGTTTTTAAAAATTTTAAAAAAAAGTTTACTATTGGGTCTATTGTCCCAAGATGATAAACATCATAACTATACCGTAGATAGCGATTGATTCTACCATACCTACGAAGATGAATACTTTTGACTGTAATGCTGGGTTTTCACTAATTACTGCAAGACCTGCTGCACCTACTTGACCTAAACCGAGACCGGCTCCAAAAGCTGCCAAACCAAATGCTAAACCTGCACCTAAAAGTTTCATGCCAGCAGCATCAGATGCTCCAGATTCTTGAGCATAAGCAGTACCAGTAAATCCTAATGCTGAAATTACGATTGTTGCCAAAAGTGCTAATACAATAGGTTTCATGTACGATTTAGCCCCTTCCGTTCCATATTTAAATCATGAGAATTTTTTTGGATCAAATTTGATCAAGTGTCTTTCTTTTGAAAGATTGAAGTTCATCTTTAATAGATTGGGAAGATTTTTTGTGATCTTGTTCTAATGATTTTTTTGAATCTTCAATTAATTTTTTAATTTCTTCTTTTGCCATTTTTATCTACTTTCCATCTTTGCTTTGACTTTTTTTAACTTTGCGAAATCTTCTCTTTCTCTTTCTTCTAGTGTTGCTAAAATAAATCGAATTTTTTCCTTATACTGGGGGATAATTACATTTTCCAATGCGTTTAGCAACTTTTGGGTTTTTTCCAATGCTTTAGCAAGACTGAAGATGGAATTTTCATACTCTGCTGCTTTGCAGATTTTTGGAAGTAATTCTTTAATCTGTTTTGCTGCCCTGTCTATTGAAGAGTTTGTGTCTGCAAATCCATAAGGCATTGATTTGGTATCTTTTTCAGTTACGGTAAGGGCAGGAATTTTTACATCCACAACTCTTCTAGTATGGACTTCCACTTCCATTACTGGTGGGGTTGATTCAGCTACAGAATCAACTGTGCCTGTTCCTAATGCAAGATATGCTTCATTGACTGATTTGTAAATGTCTTGTAATGGATCCCAAATTCCTCCTCTTGCCTTGGAGGCTTCTTGAATCATTTCTTCTATGTTTTTTAGTAAAACTTTACGTTTATCATCTAGGATTTTCTGAACCATTGTTGCAACTTGGCTTGATTTTTTGTATTTGAGAAGTTCAATTTTCGTCGCAGCTACATTCTGTCCAAATGACATTTTGCTACTTTTCCTGATAATATTGATCTACGTACTTGTCTTTGATTTTTGTAATTTCATTCTTTGGAAGTTTAGAAACTATCTTCCATAAAATACTAAGAGTTTCTTCAATAGTTCTATTTTCATCTGTTGCTTGGGTTAGGAACTCTTTTTCAAAGGTATCTCCCACATCCATGTACTTCAAATCAATTTCAGTTAATCCTGCTTTACCTACAATTCCTGCAAGTGCTCGTACTTCTTGTGCCCTAGAATATGCATCATAAACTTGATTCGAAACTTCGCCATGATCTGCTCTTGTACTTCCCTCACCAATTCCGTCTTTCATCAATCGACTAAGGCTCATCAAGATGTTTACGGGAGGATAAACTCCTTGCCTGAATAAATCTCTACCAAGTACGACTTGACCTTCTGTGATATATCCTGTAAGATCTGGAATAGGGTGAGTAATATCATCTGAAGGCATTGATAAAATTGGAACTTGTGTAACGCTGCCTTTTCTTCCATTTAGTTTTCCAGCTCTTTCATAAATTGTTGACAAGTCAGTGTAAAGATAACCAGGATACCCTTTTCGTCCTGGTACCTCTTCTCTTGCGGCACTAATTTCCCTTAATGCTTCAGCGTAGTTTGTCATATCAGTTAGAATTACCAAAACATGCATTCCTAATTCAAATGCCAAATACTCCGCGACAGTTAATGCAACACGTGGAGTAATAATCCTCTCAATGGCAGGATCATCTGCAGTGTTTAAGAAAAGAACACTTCGTTTTAATGCGCCAGATTCTTCAAGACTTCTTCTAAAATATTCTGCCTCACTATATTGCACACCGATAGCCGCAAATACCACTGCAAAGTCATCTTGAGTTCCAACCACACTTGCTTGTCTTGCAATTTGCGCTGCCACAAGATTATGCGACATTCCAGAACCTGAAAATATTGGCAGTTTTTGTCCTCTAACCAGAGTAATCATTCCATCTATGACTGAAATACCAGTTTGAATGAAGTCTTTTGGATATTCTCTTTGTTCAGGATTCATGGGTTCACCATTAATGTCAATAAATTTATCTGCAATAGGATCTGGTAGTCCATCTTTTGGTCTACCTAAACCATCAAAAACTCTTCCTAGTACCTCTTTTGATACTGGCATCTCCATGAGTTTTCCAACAAACTTGGCATTAGTACCAGATATTGATAATCCAGTTGTTCCTTCAAATACTTGAACTATAGCTTTTCCGTTTCCTACTTCAAGAACTTTGCCTAATCTTCTTTCTCCATCATTTGTTTCAATCTCTACTAGTTCATCAAATGCTGCATTTGAAACATCATCAACTACTACTAGTGGTCCTTTAATTTCTGCAATCTTACTGTACTGAACTCCACCTTCATTCAATTTTGAACTTTCACTCCTGTAATGCTTTTAAATTGTTCTTGCATGTCGACATCTAACTGATCAAGTTTTGGCATCTCATCATCTTTGATATCCATCCTTGCCTTTAGAATTGAACTTATAACTGACATTGCTCTAATATCAGATAATTCTGCTCCTTCTTTGAGGGCTTGTTGTCCTCTCCTGTAGAATTCTACAAGAAGTTTTAGTAATTTGTATTGTTTTTCAGGACTGCAATATGTATCAACATCATCAAATGAGTTTTGTTGTAACAACCCAATCTTTATCATTCTTGCAACTTCGAGAATTAATTTTTCTTCATCAGGTAGTGCTTCTGGACCTAAGAGTCTTACAATTTCTTTTAGTGTATCTTCTCTTTGCAAAACACCATATGCTTCACTTCGAAGACTAAGCCAATCCTCATTGATGTTTTCACCCCACCATTTTGCAATGTCTGCCAAATAACCAGAGTAGCTGTTCATCCAATTAATTGATGGGTAATGTCTAGAGTATGCAAGTTTGGCATCCAATGCCCAAAAAGTTTTGATAAATCTCATTGTGTGTGTAGTTACTGGTTCAGTAAAGTCACCACCTGATGGAGATACTGCGCCAACTAAGGTTACTGATCCATCACGGTCTGGACTGCCAGAGGCTCTCACACGCCCTGCTCTTTCATAAAATTCTGCTAATCTTGATGCAAGATATGATGGATAACCTTCTTCAGCAGGCATCTCCTCTAAACGTCCACTCATCTCTCTTAGTGATTCTGCCCATCTACTAGTTGAATCAGCCACAAGTACAACGTCTTTACCCATATCCCGGTAATATTCAGCAATTGTTACACCAGTGTAGATACTAGCCTCTCTTGCTGCCACTGGCATGTTACTAGTATTTGCAACCAAAACAGTTCTATCCATTAGTGGTTTCCCAGTTCTTGGATCTTTGAGTTCTGGAAATTCAACAAGAACTTCGGTCATTTCATTTCCTCTCTCACCGCATCCGATGTAAACAACAACTTGGGAATCAGCCCACTTTGCAATTTGGTGTAGAGTTACCGTTTTCCCAGTTCCAAAAGCA
>Ga0224497_10000905_pt1 | contig 19623 bp, 20 predicted proteins | sample SF_Jul11_sed_USG_4_FD_167970 | JGI IMG/M metagenome (GOLD analysis project Ga0224497, IMG submission 167970) | Sediment microbial communities from San Francisco Bay, California, United States - SF_Jul11_sed_USGS_13 | ecosystem: Environmental > Aquatic > Marine > Sediment | place: USA... | reverse complement strand
AGTATCGGCAAGCCCTCGAATGGCAGGTCCCGGGGAGTGATCACCGGCTGTGGACGATGCTGAAAATCGACGAGAATGTATTGCCGGAAGATCGGCCATTCGAATTCCAGGTCCCGCGACAACATCGAATTGTCGTGCGTATCGACGATCGGCGCTATGAAATGAATCCCGGGGACCGCATCAGCCTGCCGGGCGGAATATTACGTTATCGAGAATTATCCACCTGGATGGGTTACAAAATCGACTATGACTGGACCAGGCCCTGGCTGCTTGCCACCGCGATTATTGGCCTCATGGCCCTGTTCGTTCACTATATTTTCAAATTCTCGCTGCCTGGCTCGCAGCGGTTGCGGGGAGCCCTGCTGCCACGCCCTGGCGTGCGCGCCTGATGTCGATGTCGCGCAGCATGATGCATCGCGAAGACGCGGGAACGAAGAGCCGCTAATTCAGAAAGTAGCAGGCGAAAATCAGGGCCAATCGATACCCTGTTTTTTCCTGCCTGATGGCGGCTTTCGCTGAAAGTTCTCAAACCACTGTTGGTTGGCCTCGCGCTCCTTCCTGTCTCGCTCGGCGTCAACCCGGTAATTTGGTCTTAACCTGTAGACGCTGGAATGTTCCCTGAATTTCAGGTAAGGCCTGTCGGAATCGACCCGTACTCTTACCCGGTGGCTGGCATCGATTCGGATGTGCGCAGGCAGGATTCTGGTTTTTACCCAGATGGTGCGGTCGAGATAATAATAGGTTCCTGTCGTGAAATGAAAATAGACGCGAGCAGAAGGGTAAAAGTAATAATCCTGGTAATACGGATAATAATGGTAGTGTGTGGGCGGTCCGTAATGTCCAGGACCAACGACACAGGCGGTGAGCAATACGGGGAGGCCCAGGAAAATCAGAATAACGGCATATCGATATACCCGTTGCCGTCCGCAAAAAGACATATTTTCCATAACATAACTCCCTGATTAAACAAAGATCCGGGCGATGACCCGAGCATTCGGAGATCTGTCGATCCATCAGGCCCGCGGGTAAAGGCGTGCTCCGGCCGGGCCCTCGACTACTCATTTATCGGAATCCTGACCGTTACGCTCAAGCCGCCAGCCGCGGATTCCGCAAACGCGATACTGCCCTGGTAACCCTCCACGATTTCAGCGCAGATGCCGAGACCCAGACCATGGCCCCGATTCGATTCATCGAGCCGTGCACCTCGCTGCTGCAGCCGTTCCATTTGCTCGGGTCGGACGCCCGCGCCATCGTCTTCGATAGTCATTTCGAATACCCGTTCGGTTTTTCGAACGACAAAGCGGGCTTTGCGACGGGCGAACTTGCAGGCATTGTCGAGCAGGTTGCCGATCAACTCGAGCATATCGTCACGGTCCAGGCTCGAGGGGGGGAGATCGGTTTCGTTTTCTATTTCTATTTCTATTTCGATCTGCGGGTATATCCTGGCCAGGACATCGACCAGGAAAGGAAGTTCGTCGGCAATATCGAAATGGACGCTGCCGGATTGCGAACCTGAAATTCTGGCGCGTCGTAACTCACGCTCGACGATATTCCTTATTTCGGCAAGCGCGTTAACCGGATCCTCGCTGCTTGCCTGCTCCTGTTGCTGGGAGAGTAACTGTAACGGCCTTTTCAGTTCGTGCGCGAGGTTGCCGATAGCATGCCGAGTGCGGCTTATTCGATTGCGCAGCTGATTCACCAGTTTCTCGATTTCATCCACCAGCGGCATGATCTCGCGCGGCACCTGAACGCCCGCTTTTTCGGTCTCGTGGTGCCTGATCGTGGCGAGATTCTGGCGCAGCCATTCGAATATCTCGAACGAATGACGCAGCGTGCGCTGCTGCAGCAATATCAGCAGGACTGTCGCGGCGAGGACCAGCAGGATTGCGTAGCCGGTGTATCGCAGCAAGCGCTGGCCCATCGGCCCGATATCCTCCGCGACCCAGACCCGAATCGGCGCGTCGTTTTTGGTAATCTGCTGCCGCCAGACGAGCCAGGTTTGCTGCCACGGCCCCGCGGTTAGGTAGTGCCCGGGTTCCTGCACAGCTTCCTCCGGCAACGGAAAATGCTCGTCGAAAAGTGAGCGTGACCTGATTTCCTGGTTGTCGAAGTTCACCTGGTAGTAATGCCCCGATTTGACGCGATCGTAAACCGTAGACATACGCGTGGGATCGACCCTCCAGCGCTGATCCTGGTCCCGTTCGATCACGCTGATCAGGCTTTCGGCGTCATGCTGCAGCCGCGTCAATGCGTATCCCTGTAATAATTGCTGCATCGAAAAATACATGATGACCAGTAGTGCCGTCATCACGATGACCAGGTTGACGATCAGATTTCGGGTGAGCCTGTTTTTCAGCGAGTACATCGTTTGCCGGTTAATCTTGCGAGTCGTCAAGACGATAACCCTGGCCGCGAAAAGTCCTGATCGATGACTTGCCCAGCGCCACTCGCAGGCGGTTGATATAAACCTCGATCACGTTGCTGTCCTTGATCTGCTCTTCCTCGTAGACGTGTTCGCTCAGTTCGGTTTTCGAGACGATCTTGTCCGGGTGCAGCATCAGGTAGCGCAGCAACCTGAACTCGATCGCGGTGAGCTGCAGCTTGTCACCCTTCGGCGTGGTTACCGTCTGCTCGTCCTGGTCGAGGATAATACTGCCATGTTCCAGTCGATTGTCGGCATGACCGAAACGACGGCGCAAAAGTGCCTCGAGGCGAGCCGCCAGTTCTTCGAACTGAAATGGTTTACCGACGTAATCGTCGGCGCCGGCTTTCAGGCCATCCACCCGTTCCTGCCAGGAGTCGCGCGCGGTCAGGATCAGTACCGGCGTTTGCAGCTTCCCGGCGCGCCAGTTTCTTAGTACTTCGAGGCCCGGTCGCTGCGGCAGGCCCAGGTCGAGAACGATTACGTCGAAGCTTTCTTCCTGTGCGATAAATTCCGCGTCCACCCCGTTGTCTGCCCATTCGACGGCATATCCCGCCCGCTTCAGCCGGGGCCGCAGGTACTCGACCAGCGCAGGGTCATCCTCGGCCAGCAGCAGTTTCAATTTTCGATTTCCTGTTTGATCAGACTGCCATCGGCAGCGTCGATTTCGAACTCGACCACGTGGCCGTCGCGCTGCAGAAACTCGAGCTCGTAGATGATATTGCCATGCTCGTGCTCGACCCCGAGATCGAGCAGTTTGCCGTGGACCTTTTCCGGGTAAAGCCTCAGGATCGCCTCGAGCGAGAGAATCTTTCCCTGTTGCACCAGTGCGCGAATCTCGTCCTGGCCCAGGTTATTGCCTGCATGGACCGTCGCGTTAGTCGTCCCAGCGGCCAAAGCCAGCAATAACAACATCGTCTTCATCGAAATAACCCTTTTCCGCGCCCTGGTGGCAGGCGTTACATTGGCTGAGCGAGCCTACCCTGTCATTGCCCTCGATCAAGCGCCGAGGAATTTCGTCGTGCTCGTGGACGAAATAGGGCAGTTCGGTAATGCGCAGTGGCGCCTGCCTACCCAGATTGCGCTGCAGCTTACGATATCCGCCGGCCTTGCTGACGCGGACCAGGTAGTCTTCGACCGACTGACGAGTGTCGGGATCGAGCTCCGCATTTTCGCCGAAATGGCCGTCGAGGCCGGCCATTATTTTGCGCCAGCTGCCGGCCGGTAGCAATTCACCCGGATAGGCCATGTGGCAACTGCCGCACTCCTCGACGTAAATCGGGTCCTGTGCTGGCGATGAGCGATATTTGCGAGCATCGTCATTTTCGTGATCATCGTAATAGGACTCGCTTTCGAACCCATCGTTACTGGCCGACGCCAGATTCCTGCCGACTCCGTACAGGCTGAACGCCACGATCGTACCAAGTAAAGCAGTTCCCGTTATCATGCGTATATTCACTTGCATCGTATTTCCTCGATTTACTGGCTGGATAACCAGGTTAAAAGATCGGCCTTTTCCTGCAGGCTGCACTGCCGGCCAAGGGTCCATTTGCAATTTCTGAAAAACCACTTTTCGATCTTGTTGCCGTCCTGGTAGCGCCCCGGATTAACCGACAGCGCCATCGGCTGAATCGGTTTTCCGGTTTTGGCGTGTTTGCCGACTTCGCCCGGGCTGCGCCCGTGGCAACTGGTGCAGCTACGCCCGTTAACGACGGAATTCCATAGTTGACGACCGTGATTTTGATCGGTTTCGGAGATGCCTTGCTGCCGATATACCCGAAGATGATCGACGCTGTTCCCGGCGCTACCGCTATTGATCGCGCAGACCAGCAAAACTCCCGCTATCAGGTATCTCGCCTTTTCAAACCTGTTCACGATTCAACTCCTGCTGCCCGGCGTCTTCCCAGCGTGCACGCTGCTTTTTACGACCGGTAATCATCGCCCTGACCAGGTTCTCGCGCTCGAGCAGACTGCTGATTACGACCCCCAGGACGTGACCGAACACCAGCAGCAGCGTGAAGTTGGCGAAAAATTCATGCAATTCCTCCATCCACTCACCGCGCCAGCTGGCGAAAAAAGTTGCCGCCAGCGGCCCCTGACCCTCGCTCGCGATCGTGACCAGGCCGGTAAAGCAGGTCACGGACAGGCTGAGCAGCAATGCCAGTACCATGACCGCCGCGACCGGGTTATGTCCGAGATAATGCGCAGGTCTCAGGCTCAGCATCGATCTGAGGTAGGCAAGCACCGCGCGCGGCGGCTTGACGAACGATCGGAATTGCGCCTGGTGGGTGCCGATCAGACCCCACAGCAGGCGGAATCCGAGCAGCAGGGTAATCGCGTACCCGGCCTGTACATGCAGATCGAGCCAGTCGTCCTCGGTGACGAAGGCCACCAGGAAGAAAAACACCAGGCTCCAGTGAAATACCCGGATCAGTGGATCCCAGGCTCTGATCGTTGTCTTGCGTTTAACGCTGTCCATCATCATTGTTCGAGCTAAAGAATAAACAGGTGAGAGCATATCGATAGCGTCTTAAACGAAGCTTAAAAACGAAAGTAAACCGGGGATCTGGTTTATATATTCGGTGTGAGATCGGACCCTCGAGCGGTTCGGGGGGTTTCGGGATCCGTTGAAATCCCTGGCCGAGGCATTACCTAAGAGGTTCAAAAAGCAATCAGAAGAAACCGATGACCCTGATAAACGAGACCAGGCCGCGGGTGCTACGGGATGTGACACGGCGCTGGATAGAGCGGCCGCGGGTGCAACAGGCAATAATGGCGTTGATTATGATCAATGCCGTCATCCTCGGGCTCGAGACCGTGCCGGCTGCGATGCAAAGCTACGGGGTGCTGCTGGTCGTGGTGGACCAGGTCATCCTCGGCATCTTCGTCGTCGAGATCGTGCTGCGCATTTTCGTGCATCGGCTCGCTTTTTTCCGCGATCCGTGGAGCATCTTCGATTTCATCGTGGTTGGCATCGCGCTGATACCGGCGAGCGGACCGCTGGCCGTGTTGCGCGCGCTGCGCATACTGCGCGTGCTGCGCCTGTTGACCCTGGTGCCGTCGATGCGTCGCGTGGTCGGTGCGCTGCTGGGTTCGATTCCGGGGCTGAGTTCGATCGCGCTGGTGTTGTTGCTGATTTACTACGTGTTCGCGGTGATCGCGACCAAGCTGTTTGGCGCAAGTTTCCCGCAATGGTTCGGCAGTATCGGCGAATCGCTTTACTCGTTGTTCCAGATCATGACCCTGGAAAGCTGGTCGATGGGCATCGTGCGGCCGGTGATGGAAGTGCATCCGAACGCGTGGATCTTCTTCATCATCTTCATCCTGATCGCGACCTTCACGATGCTGAACCTGTTTATCGCGATTATCGTCAACGCGATGCACAGTTTCACCGAGGAAGAAAACGAGGAGCGACGCGTAGCGTTGAACGATGCACGCGATCATATCGAAGCCGATCTGCATCGCGAGCTCGCCGCGCTGCGCTCAGAAGTTTCCGAGCTGCGGCAACTGCTGCAGGCAAAATCCGGCCAATAGCCCATTAAATACTGGTCAGATCGAAAACTGTTGGTTACCGGACCAATCGTACGGCGGGATTTTTGATCTGATCAGGAACTGAAAGACTGGCCGTGTCAGCCGCCCTGCGAGGCGCCGACGGGCGACCGCCCCGGGATTTAGGCCACGGCTGGTTGATGCTGCGACGGGTTGCCGAGCAATGTGCGGGCGGCTGCGAAATCCGGTAGAAACGGTAGCATCCGCAGGTAACGCGGAGCGTTTAGCAGAGGCTTGCCGCTTCCAGACGACGGGGTTACCGTATCACCCGGCTATCGCGATTCATTACTCTGCGGATCGGAATCTGAAAGCGAGCGTTGAAAAATGGCGCCTGTCTGGTTTTAGAATCAGTATAATGCGTTGTTGAATACTGTTATCACGGCGCACGGGCAAATGACGCGAAAAATTGTAAATCCTGAAGCTATCCGGCCGACAGGTTGCGGTGCACCCTTGACCTCAAGGCTGTCGTCAATCCATTTGATCTATCGGGCCAATGGCTATAGGATGAATTTGATGCGGTCCGGTCGATCCCGGCCCCGAGATCGCTCGAAGGCAGTTTTACAAGAAATGAAATACGGGAGGGAGCGCTAGTTTCACCATGACCATACGTCGGTTTTTGACATTATCCAAATCGTCAAACGGCAAGAAGATCGTGCCTAAACTGCGCGATGTGAACGTAAGGGCAAGCGTGAATATTTCCGATGCAACGCTACTTGAATATCAGCATGACCTTGCCACTAACTCGACCTACTTCAATATCGAACTGACGCTCGACCCCGCAAATTCCGAGATTTCTCCGCTGCAGCAGTATTTTATCGTCAATGGGCTATGCGATGAGTTCATGTTCACGCTCAATTATGACGAGTCGATTGTGGCGGAGGCGGAAAATAGCGATTCAAAAGAGACTTTACTGGTCGAATACGCCAGAAACATCTGCAATGAGAAAATGACGCGTGAGTTGAATATTGCCGAAAAGCTGCTGGGCACGGACCATACCGAACTTTTTGCCTGCATCGAGGCTAAGGTTGATGACTTGTTAGACGCCGAAATCGATCCAAAGGCTATTGAAGCTGGCATCGTCACCCTGACCGAAAAAAGCTCGATTGTTTTCCTGGAATGGTCCTCGATGATCAAGCCTTGCATCGAGAAGTGTGTCAAGAGCGCCGGTTTAGACGCTGAAGAAATTTCGATCGAGGAGCCCTTTGAACTAATCGATCTCGCCAAGGTGAAGTCACTGGGGAGCATTTTCGGTGTGTGCTACGAGGGCAACTCGGACTGGACGCCTCACAAGTTAGAGGTGAGGAAATATCACCCCGGGTCGGTTCAAGTATGCGCCAACGCGAAATTATCAGAAGAGCAAATCAAGAAATGTATCGCACATTGTGCCGCGTCATATTTTACGAATATCGCAAAGCCCCCGCTGGGGAGTAAGTTTCGTGAATCTGCGACTCGCTTACAGCAAAAGTATATTTCCCTGGCGCAAGAGTATTACAAGATAGTCAGGTCGATGAGGCGGGAGCAAGAGGTCGCAAATACGAAGCTGGCCCTCAAGCATGCCAACAAGCTTATCAAAGAGCTCGATTCCAGAGCCGAAAGACTGAAACTCGCCATTGATCAGGGCTTGCCATACCGTGCAATTTACTACGAAACCTTGTCAGGTTACATCCGTAGCGAAATCGAAAACACTTTGCAAGACAGGCTTAAAGAATTGTATTCCTGCGGAAGAGTGGATGTCTCCCAGGCAATAAGCCATGTCGAAACCGAAGGCAGAAGCTTTTTACAACAGTGGGACACGGGGCAAACCAGTTCGCCAGAACTATTGACGCTGCGTGTCAGCAAGCTTGTCAGGAACTACTTCGACGAACATCCCTGGCTGTCCGACCTGGGCGTCAGGAAACCCCAGATTAACGTGCTGGCGGAGCCCGGGCCGGGCCGAAATGTCGCCGCCGTTCAGGCCGTGGGGGAATACGTTCTTGTCAGTTACTCTATACGTGACCAGTCGACGCACGGAAACGCCGAAATCATCATCGATATAAATCGAATCCTGTTGGAGTTTGACCAGGTCGAGGCAAACGCCGCAGTCGAGAATATCCGCAAGAAAGCTGACGGTCTTGGATAGCTAAACCTTTCTTGCATGATGCGGTGCCGGAGCCGAGTTGTTCGAGGCACTGCGCACCTCCTCCATCTGGCTCTTTGCCGCAAACGCTTTCTACCATAAATACCCGGGTCTCCGCTCGAGAAACCATGCCTGGATTTTTTATCGAGCCGAAAAAGCCGCGGTTAAAGCTGCGCGTGGTTTCGAAAGCCTGTTCGGCGCCATTTTCAGCTAGACGGTGGGGATGGTCTTGACCACGATCTTGACATCAGGCCAGAAAGACCTGTGGGCGATGTAGTTCATGCCGAAATTTCCCAGCTGCGGCGGCTACTGCAGGCAAATGTAAGGCAACAGCGCCATAATTTTTGGTCAGATCGAAAACTGTCGGTTACCGGCCGCCGATCGCGTTGAAAGGTTTTTGATCTGGCCCACAATAAAAATGCAACCGGTCTCAACTGCCCTGCCAGACGCTGGTCGCGACGCGACGGAAGTTTTCGCCGAGGAAACCGCGAATATCCTCATCGTCGAAACCGGACCCTGCGAGCGCTTCGACCAGTGACGGAAGCTGCGCCGGCCCGGCGTGCTTTATGTCCCGGGTATCGTATTGCTGACCGGCGGGCCAGTAATCGGGACGGCTGCGCAGGATGACGCCGATATCGACGTCGATGTCGGGGGAATAGTCGAAACCGAAGCCGATGTGTGCGCTGCCGACCAGCTCGCTGACGTAACGCACGTGTTGGAGCATGGTGTCGATGCCGATGTCGTTGTCGCCGAGAAAAATGCCCATGCCGTTAAGCCCGATGACGCCACCGTTAGCGGCGCAGGCCCGGATCTGGTCGTCGCAGATATTGCGTTGGTGATTCCACACCGCGACCGGGTTCGAATGCGAAAAGACGACCGGCTTGCTCGATTCGTTCATCAGGTCCATCGTGGTGCGGTAAGCGGCATGCGAACAGTCGACGATCATGCCGACGCGGTTCATTTCCCGCAGCACCGCGCGGCCGAAGTCGGTCAGCCCGGTATCCTCGTCGTGGCAACCGCCGGCCGCGGCGTTGTTCAGGTTGTAGGCGAACAGCATCTGCCGCACGCCGAGCGCGTGGTAAACGCTCACCATGTTGATGTCGTCGTTGAGCGCGTTCATGCCCTCGATATCGAAGGACAGCGCGAACTTGCCGGCCACGCGGGCGCGGTCGATATCGTCGACGTTTCCGACCAGCACGAAACGATCGCCGTGATCGAGCACCCAGCGCCGGTAGGCGGCGAGCGTGGCCATCGTCTCCTGCCAGGCCATGACGTCGAAGCCGACATTGATGCTGAGATAGCTGACCCCCTGTTGCCGCCACTCGTCGAGCAGGTTCAGATCGACTTCGGGGCCTGGAAACACGCCGGCGTGCGCGTCCCAGACCAGCGCTTCCCGGTACAGTTTTTCGAGATTTTCCGACATCGGCCCTCCCTATAAAAAAACCTGTCCAGCGAAGATTTTCGTCGCTACGCCCCCGACCTGCAGGCGGGCAATCCCGCCGTCGACGAGACCGACGACCGATTGTATTTGACTCGGGCGCCCGAGTTCGAGCCCCTGTTCGGCGCAGAGCTTGATCTGTTCGGCGTCGGTGGGCACCAGGCCATGGCGCAACAGGTAGCTGGTCAGGGCGGCATTGGTGGTGCCGGCCGCGGCCGATTCGCTGACGCCGACTGCCGGGCAGAAGTCGCGTACGTGGATTGTGTTGTCCGGATTATCGACCTCGCGGCAGAACACCGCGATCGTCTCGATGCCATTCTCGTTGCAGAAGTCGACCATGCCGTTGAAGTCGGGCTTTATCGCGCGCATCGCGGCGAGACCGGCAAGCGGCACCACGAGGTGGATGAAATCGCCGCGCGCGGTTTCTGCAGGCAATGCGTCGTCGAGCGCGCCCGCGTCGAGGCCGAGCAGGGTCAGCAGTTTGCCGATGTGCGGCGGCGGCGCGACAAAGGACGGCGGCCTGATATCGAGCATCACGCGGTAACGCCCGTCGTCGCGCCGGCTCAACTCGACGGTCGCCGAGGTCATCGGCAGGCGCAGGTCGAGGTCGCGTGATTCGTATTCGTCCAGGTCTAACAGGCCCGACTCGAGCAGGTGCGTGAACAGGCAAATGGTGCCATGCCCGCACATCGGCAGTTCCATCACCGTCGACATGAACTGCGCCTGGACCCGGCCGTCACCGATGTCGTCGATGAAGGCCGTCGCCGGCATACCGATTTCACGCGCGATCTTGCGGCGACGTTCCGTGTCGATCGTGAGGGCGTTTTCAATAACGGCCGCCTGGCTGCCGCCGAAGGCGTCTGCGCTGAAGGCATCGTAAAGCGCGAAGCGGTAACTCGTCATCGCCTGTGTTCCCTGCGGGTGGCCGAATTGTCGACGCCGACGTCGCGCTTCAGCACCACGCCCGCGCCTTCGATACACCCACTGAACGGTACTTGTGACCAGCGTTTCACAGGACGAGGTTTGATTATCCGGGCCTGCTTCTGCGAACAAAAAAACGCGTGCATGGTGTTCGGCCCTTTGGCTGCGAGGTGAACGAAACGTTAGCACCGCGACCCCGGGCGGTCAATCGGGCCGTCGTCCCGCTTTCGGCATCAATTGCTACGTCGTCCCGGGGGCGCCTGGCGGGTATTTCTGTCATCGAATTTTAAGCTGGCTGTGGCGTACTCCCGCTATCCGCAATCGGTTATTTGACGCTATACTAAGCAAAGGTTTACGCGGTGGAAAAGTAAGGCATAATAAAGTCATGAGGAACGCGAAGATACTGAGATTAAACAAGGCGGGTACGCCGATCAACTGGATCACGCGCGAGGAGGCTGCGACGCTGGTAGTCAAGGAGCAGGTGGTCTGGGCGCTAGGCGAGAATGCCTTCGAAATACGCGGCGGCATCAATCGTCTCGGCAAACAGTCGGTGCTGGCGTTGCCGAGCATCCTGGCCAGCGACGGCAGCATCAAGCTCAGCGACTTCGTGCCGCCGCTGGTCAACGGTTACCTGTTTCGCCGCGACCAGTACCTGTGCATGTATTGCGGCGGGGAGTTCGGCGCCGACAACCTTTCGCGCGATCACATCCTGCCGGTATCACGAAACGGTACCGACAGCTGGACCAACGTCGTCACCGCCTGCAAACGCTGCAATCATCGCAAGGCCAACCAGACCCCGGAAGAGGCGGGCATGCAATTGCTCGCGGTGCCTTTCGTGCCCAACCGCCACGAATTCTTTTACCTGGCGAACAAGAATATCCTCACTGACCAGATGGAGTTCCTGAAATCCCAGTTTTCGAGGAACGGGAACTGGTCTTAACCGTAAATCGGGAATTGCTCGCACAGGGCCAGCACCCGGTCCCGGTTTTGCGCGACCCTGTTTTCGGCTTCGTCGGCGCAGTCGCGCACCGCGTGCGCGATAATCTCGCCCAGTAATTCGAATTCTGCTACCCCGAGGCCGCGGGTAGTTGCCGCCGCAACGCCGAGACGCAATCCGACCCATTCCGACGGCTTGCTCGAATCGAAAGGAACCGGGTTCCTGTTCGACGTGATATTGACCCGCGCCAGGCTGTCCTGAGCCTGCTGCCCGGTTATGCCGAGCGTGGTAAAGTCGAGCAATACCATGTGCGTATCGGTGCCGCCGCTGACCAGGGCGACGCCATGGTCGGCCAGCACCCGCGCCAGTACGCGCGCGTTGGCGACTACCTGCCTGGCATAAAGCCTGAAGTCTTCACGCAACGCCTCGCCCAGGCACACCGCCTTGGCGGCGATGATCTGGCTATGCAGGCTGCCCTGGATACCCGGGAAAATGGCCGGCTGCAGCTTTTCCGCCCAGGCCGAATCTTTTGCAAGTATCAGGCCGCCGCGCGGTCCGCGCAGGGTCTTGGTCGTCGTGCAGGTAACGATATCGGCGTGCGGCAGCGGCGAGGCGTGGACGCCACCCGCGACCAGTCCGGCAATATGCGCCATGTCGACCAGCAGCAGCGCGCCGCTCGCATCGGCAATGCGGCGCATACGCTCGAAATCGATGGCACGGGGATAGGCCGAGCCGCCGGCGATCAACAGCGCGGGGCGAAACTCGTCGGCGATGCGCGCGATCTCGTCGTAATCGATCAGGCCGGTATCGCGATCGACGCCGTAGTGCCGCGCTTCGAACCAGCGCCCCGACTGATTCGGGCTGGCGCCGTGGCTCAGGTGTCCCCCCGCGGCGAGGTTGAGGCTCAGTATCCTGTCACCCGGGTTGAGCGTTGCGAAAAAGACCGCCTGGTTGGCCTGGCTGCCAGAATGCGGCTGCGCGTTGACGTAGTCGCAGGCAAAGAGTTGTTTCGCGCGGTCGATCGCGGCCTGCTCGACCCGGTCCACGAATTCACCGCCGCCGTGAAATCGATGACCCGGGTAGCCCTCCAGCGTCTTGTTGGTCATCGGGTGGCCGAGCGCATCTAGCACCGCCCGGCTGACGATATTTTCCGACGCGATCAGTTCGATCTGCGACTGCTGGCGATGCAGCTCGCGCGCCAGCGCGTCGCCGATCAGCGGATCGGTGGCGTCGATCCCGGCGCTGAAATAATCAGACATCGATCGCGCTGTGATCCGCGGGAGAGGCCAGCTCGAAGATTTCGATATCTTCGGAGTATTCCATGAAATCGTGGACGTGCCCGGGCGGATGGTAAACAAAATCACCGGCGTTCAACACGAACTCACCCTCGCCCTCGTAGTACATTTTCACCCAGCCGCGCGTGACATACATGATCTGGAAATCGTAGTTGTGGTAGTGGCGCCCGGTACTGCCGCCGAGATCGTTGGCGCGCGTCACCCATGCGTCGTACTTGCCGTCTGTGGCGTCGCTCAAGCCGAGGTCGCGAATCTTGAGCCAGTCGCGATAGCCGTGCATCGGTTCGAAATGCGCGTCCGCGGCGCGCGACAGGCAAAACCTGGTTTTTCGGTCTGACATGATATGCTCCGGTTTAGCAGGCAATGAATCTAGCAACTGACGCGATTTCGCGCAATCAATCGCTTAACTGCGGCGCCGGGCGGGATGTATTTTGGTTGTCGTTGCGTTGTTCTTCTATACTCAGGGCTGACTTCATACATTAACTATGGCGATGATACGCCAGCAATGAGCGGGTATTGATACGGATGGAGCATATATTCCACGATATTTCCAAGTATTACGCGGCCAATATCATGGGCAACGTGCTGACCGTCGGCAAGATAGTATACAAGGACGGGATGTACAGCTTCGCGCGCGACGATATCCAGGGGCCGTTCAACCTGGTCGAGCCGGATGCCGACGTGACCCGCATGGTGCATGTCATCGGCGAGGTACACCCGCGTGCGGCCATCGAAAAGCTAATCACGGTGGAAATCAACTCCTGTCTCTACCTCAACGAGAACGAAGACACCGGCGAAATCGAGGTGCGCTCGATTCACAAGGGCATGGGTACCGCGATCTATTCCAAGCAGGAATGCCCGTTGATACTGTGGAATCCCAAGTACGAAGAGCACCTGTATTTCGACGTCATCGACATTCAAAACGTGTTTGCCGAGGAGCGACTGAAAAACAGTTTTACCGCGATTCTCGCCGAGAGCCTGCGCGAATTCGAACTGTTTCCGCCGTTATTACAGATGAAGCGGGAAACGGGAAACTAACCGGCGTAAACCGTTTCCTGAATGTCATCCCGGAAACCCCGCAGGAGTTATCCGGGATCTTGCAGTAACCGATGCTGCCAGCCCCGTGCAGGATTTTCCGCGATGCCAGTGCCATTAGATTCCCGCTTTCGCGGGAATGGCTGTCGTTACTTCAGGGCAGACGGATATTAAATTTTTCGCGTATTTTCGCATCGACCGCGGCATCGATATAGTTCGGTTCGTGCCGCGCGAGAATCTTTCGCACCTCGGCGTTGGCGCGCTGCCAGGCATCCTGCGCGCCTGCCTCGGCCCAGGCGGTTGGCTCGAGCCGGTCGCCGAGCTTCGGATAAAAATAATCCCGCTCCATCGCTTCCATGGTCTGGATTTCGCCGATGAAGTGGCCCTCGCCGGTGATGACATGCTTCATCGCATCGAAGGCGAGGGTTTCTTCGCTGACCTCGATGCCGCGGATCATCCGGTAAACCAGGGACAGCATTTCGTTGTCGAGCAGGAAGGCCTCGAACGACACGCCGAGCAGGCTCGCCATCATGCCCGCGGACTCGTAGACCATGTTGGCGCCGGACAATCCGCAGGCGAGCGAGGACAGGGCTTTTTCCATGCCCATCTGCGCATCGACCGCCTTCGCGTCCGACATGCTCGAAGCGACCCCCGACGGCAGGCCGAGACGGTTGGCGAGCTGCGCGGCGCCTGCGTTCAGGATCGAAATTTCGCCGCCGCCGCCGCAGAAGGCGCCGGTGCGCAAATCGATTACGAAGGGCCAGTTGGAAAAGATCATCGGGTAGCCGGGTGCAAAGATATTGACCATGACCAGCGCGGCCAGCGTCTCGGCGTGCGAGGCCGCGAGCATGCCGTCTATGGTCGCCGGCGACGTCGCGCCGGACATGGCCGCGACGATCGCGTTGATCGGCATGCCGCGCCGGATGCAGGCGAGCGCGACTTCGAAAGCGTCCGCGCCGTAGCGCATCGGCGAAATGATCGGGCTGATATGCGCCTTGCAAAAAGGTTTCTCGGCAAACCTGCCTTCACCCCCGGCGATCCAGTCGAACATGTCGACGATCGGGTCGACGTGCGTGCCCAGCGTGAAACTGGTGCCCACCGGTTTTTGCGTGCCGCGCATCAGGCAATAAACGGTATTGACGTCGAGCTCGAAAATGTCGGGCACGTCGGTGGCGACACAGCAACGCGTGAACCAGGCGATATTCGGCAGCGTGTCGACGACGCGGGTGAAGTCGGCCAGGTCGACCAGTGTCGATGGGCGATAAAGGTGGCGGTCGAGATCGAGGGTTAGTACCGCAGCGCCGCCGGTGCCGAAATAGACGCGATCGCCGCCGACTTCGAAGGTATGTTTATCGTCGCGCCCATGGAATACGAACGACTTGCAGGCGCCGGCGATAATGTCTTCGACCATGCTGCGCGGAAAACACAGCCGCCCGAGTTCGTTGATCGTGGCGCCGCAATTGATGGCCTGGTCGGTCAGCGCCTGCGGCGCATCGCCCATGCCGAGCTCGGCCAGCATGCGCAGCGAGGTGTCGTGGATTTGTTGCAGCTGCGGGTCGGTCAGCGGGCGGTACTGGCCGCCGACCGGGCCGGCGGGCGCCGGGTTTAGCGCAGGCGGTTTGCTGCGCCGGGCCAGCATCGCGTCGCGGCTGCTGATTCCCTTGCGGCGTCGCCGATTTTCGCTCATGCGCGTAGCAACGCGTTGTCGGGATCGTACAACACCGGGTCGACGACGCTTGCCGGGTAGCGCTCGCCGATGATGCCGACGCTCAAAACGGTTCCGCTTGCGGCGCAATCGGGCTCGACGTAGGCATAGGCGATATTCCTGCCGACGCGATGGCCGAATCCCGCCGACGTCACCGAGCCGACCTGCCGTTCGCCGCAGAACACCGGGTCGCCCCCGTGCGCCGGCGCGATGTCGCAATCGATGGTCATCGACACCAGCCGCTTGCGCGGACCGCGCTCGACCTGCTCGAGCAGCGCCTGCTTGCCGATGAAATCATCCTTGTCGAGCCTGACGAAACGCTCCAGCCCGGCCTCGAAAGGATTGTGTTCGTAGATGATATCGGCCTTCCAGTGCAGGTAGCCCTTCTCGAGGCGCATGCTCTCGGTTGCGTAAAGGCCGAAGTAACCGAGGTCGAATTGTCGGCCGGCCTCGTTCAGTATCTGCCATACCAGGTAAAGCTGTTCGTTCGGCACGTGCAGCTCCCAGGCCAGTTCGCCGGAGAAGCTGACCGACATCGCGAGCACCTCGGCATGGCCGATGAACATCGGCCTTGCGCGCAGCCACGGGAAAGCCGCCTTTGACCAGTCGCCGCGCGGCGAAACCGACTGCAACAGTTCGCGCGACCGCGGCCCGGCGACCACGAGGATGGTATACGAAGAAGCCAGCTCGGTAAGCGTCACCGTGTCCGGCCTGAAGCGGTCGAGCCAGTCGCGGTCGTGCCATTCGGCGGCGGCCGCCGATCCCCACCAGTAGCGCTCGGCTGCGAGCTTGACCAGCGTCGCCTCGCTCTGCAGGTTGCCCTTTTCGGTGAGCAGGTAGCACAGGCCGACCTTGCCGGTCTCGGTCGGCAGGCGACCGCAAATCATGCGATCGAGGAAAGCCTCGACCCCGGCGCCGCTGATCTGGTAGCGGTTGAACCCCGACACTTCCATGATGGCGACATGCTGCTGCAGCTGCGCGACCTCGCGCGCGACGACGGCCATTGTCGGGGTGAAGCGATAGCTGTGCTCGTCGATAAAATCGGGGTCGGGCTTGAAGAACAGCGCGCGCTCCCAGCCGTTGACGACGCCCCACTCGGCCTGCATCCGGTCGAGCACCGGGTACAGCGGCGTGGTGCGCGCCAGCCTCGAGGCGGGCCGGTGCTCGTGCGGCATGTGGTAGTGAAACTCGTTCCGGTAATCCTCGATCGCTTTCAGGCAGGTGTGCTCGGTGTTGGCATACCGGGTGAAGCGGCGCGGATCGAGAAACCAGGCGTCCCATTCGCACTCGCCGTGCACGATGATTTCGGCCAGCAGTTTGCCGTGGCCTCCGGATTCGCCGATACCGGCGCGCAGCCCGATGGCGCAATAGGCGTTTCTGACTCCAGGAATCGGCCCGATCAGCGGTGCGCCATCGATGGTATAGGTGATCGGCCCGTTGATGACGGTATGAATGCCGGCCTCGGCAAGCGCCGGCAGGCGTTCGAAGATGCGCTCCATGTTATCGAGGCAGCGATCCAGATCGGACGGGCACAGCGCCTGGGTAAAATCCGGGTCGATGCCGTCCATGCCGAAGGTTTTGCAACCCTGCTCGTAAACGCCGACCAGCAGGCCGAGCTTTTCCTGGCGGCTGTAAAAATCGTCGCCCGGGTCGCGGATAATCGGCACGCGGAAATCGAGCGCTTCGAGTTCGGGCATGGTGTCGGTCAGAAAATACATGTGCTCCATCGACGTTACCGGGTGGGTGACGCCGAGCATGTTGCCGACCTCGTTGACCCGGTAACCGCTGGCGTTGACGACTTTCTCGCAGGTGATATCACCGTTCCTGCTGTGCACGATGAATTCGCCGTTCGCCTTGCGGGTGATACTCTCGACCGGGTTGAAGCGATATACCTCGGCGCCCGCCTCGCGCGCCTTGCGCGCCAGCGCAAAGGTGATCCCGGCGGGATCGATATCGCCGTCGAGCGGGTCCCACCAGGCACCGAGCAAGCCGTCGGTATTGATCAGTGGATGACGCTTGCCGACCTCGGCGGCGTCGATAAACTCCATCTCGACGCCCATGCCGGCGGCCAGGCCGACGAAGTGCCGGTAAGTGTCGACCTGCGCGGGCGTATGCGCGAGGCGCATGCCGCCGGTAATGTGGTACGAAATCGGATTATCCGGGTCCGCCGCCAGTTCGCGGTAAAGATCGATGCTGTGACGCTTGAGCGCGACCATGGTCTGGTTCGCGCCGAACTGGGTGACTTGCGCCGCGGCGTGCCAGGTCGAGCCCGACGTCAATTCGTCGCGCTCGATCAGCACGACGTCGCTCCAGCCCTCGCGGGTCAGGTGATAAAGCGTGGAGCATCCGGCGATACCGCCGCCGATGACGACTACGCGGGCCTGCGATTTGACCTTACTGGCCATGGCCTGGTCTCGGTTACAGTTCGGCTAATCATGCCGGTTTTGCATCGATTGACAATACTAATGTTCCCCAATGTGATTAAAACAATTCGAAACATGCGCAAGGAGGTGTAAAAACTATGGCCCTGCGTAAGGTAAATCTGCGATACCCTCTAATCCATGAAGCACCACTTACCCTCGCTCGATGCAGTCAAGGTCTTCGAATCTGCCGCCAGGCATTTGAGTTTCAGCCGGGCGGCAGACGAGCTTTGCCTGACCCAGGGCGCGGTTAGCTACCAGATACGTAAACTCGAGGAAAACCTCGATTGCGCGTTGTTCAAACGATCGGTCAGGCAGGTTTACCTGATCGATACCGGACAGCAACTGATGCAGATGACGCAGCTCGTGTTTGCGGAACTCGAGCGCACGCTCGATCAGATCGGGCCCAGCGATACCAGCCACGATGTCATTGTCGGCGCCACCATCCATGTCGCGTCGCACTGATCCGTTAGCCCGGTTGGTGCTAATATCATGAACCCGGATACTACACCGACACGGAGATCGAAAATGAAAATATTTATCTTGCTCCTGGTTTCGCTGATAATTTGCGGCAGCGCCCTCGCCGATGCCCAACTCAGGATTAAGGATTTGACGGGCGCGGTGAGCACGATTAGCAGCAACGGTCAGAAAGCACGTATCGAAAACAGGACGATGCCGGGCTTTGCCATAATCGACTATGCCAACAGTCAGTTCATGATGGTCGACACGCAGCGCAAGCAGGTTATGAGCATGTCTCTCGAAAGCGGCAGGGTAAGCGGGGCCGATGCGACGCTCGACGTGAGCCTCGACGACAAGGGCGGGGGCCCGAAAATCGCCGGTTACGCGACGCGTAAATACGAATTCACCGCAAACGGCGAAGCCTGCGGCACGGTATACGCGTCGCGCCAGTTGATGAGCAACGGCGAAATACGGGCCATGTTCGAATCGATGCGCGGTATGCAGCAGATGGCCGGCGGCGTAGCGGGAAGCATGCGTGGCCTGCTGCCGCCATGCCAGCGCGCCAACCTGCAGCTCGCCGACGCGATGGGTTCCAGCGGTGTGCCGATGCGGATAATCGATGCCGGCGGAAAGGTAATATCCGAAGTCCTGTCGGTCGACACCGATAAGAACATCGACGGCAGCCATTACCAGCTGCCTGCCGGGATGCCGATCGTCAGCATGGACGAGCAAATGAATCAGGCGGCCGGGCAGATGCAGGAAATGATGAAGAATATGCCGGACATGAACCAGATGATGGAGCAGATGCAGCAGGGCGGCGGGCAGATGACCGAGGAGATGCAGCAGCAGATGGAAAAACTGCAGCAGATGCTGCAACAGATGCAGCAGCAGTAAACCTCGACCCATGCAACCGGCCTGGTAAGGCCGGATAGATGCCCGGGTCGCGTCTACGCTTCCAGACCGACAGTTAGATGACGTCCTGCCGGGACAATCCCGTGGGGATATCGGGAAGGACTAGAGGTTCAGCGGATTATCTATCGATCGGCTAGGCTCGGTAAACCAGCGCGGCCCGTCTTCGCCGATATAGGCATGATCCTCGAGCCGCACGCCAAACTCGCCGTAGCTGCATATCATCGGTTCGATCGAAAAGCACATGCCGGGAGCAAGTGGCAAGTCGTTGCCTTTGACGATATAGGGGTGTTCGTGCACGTCGAGCCCGACGCCGTGGCCGGTACGGTGCGGTAAACCGGGAACCCGGTAACCTGGCCCCAGGCCCGCGGCCTCGATCACCCTGCGCGCGGCAAGATCGGGCGCCGAACAGGGCGC
>Ga0224497_10000904_pt1 | contig 19638 bp, 13 predicted proteins | sample SF_Jul11_sed_USG_4_FD_167970 | JGI IMG/M metagenome (GOLD analysis project Ga0224497, IMG submission 167970) | Sediment microbial communities from San Francisco Bay, California, United States - SF_Jul11_sed_USGS_13 | ecosystem: Environmental > Aquatic > Marine > Sediment | place: USA... | reverse complement strand
CCAGGGCGGGAGTCCCCGTAGGCAACATCCGGATTGCCGTTGTCGTGCACGGCAAGGCCATCAAAGAAATGGCTGACGAACTATCGGCCAGCGCCGGGCTAATTGCCGCACTCACTAATCAAGGGGTGAGGATTATTGTCTGTGGACAAAGCGCTGCCTATTACGACGTTGCCACCGATGATCTCCTGCCCGGTGTTGAGATGGCGTTGTCCGCCATGACAGCACATGCTGTGTTGCAACAGCAGGGGTATACGCTGAATCCGTTTTAGGAAATGCCTGGAACGGTGGTCAGGTCTTGTCACATTGGTGCTGCGTGGTCTCATCGCAGCGTAATGCGTATTTGTTCGGATAGGAAAGGACCATTGCATAGCCGAAAATGTTGTCCCATGTGACAGATCAAGCGTTGCATGCATGTCATGGATGACACGATTTGCTCAAGAAAGGTAATGCACCAATGACTGACTATATTGCGCCACTTGAAGACTTGAATTTCGCCATTAGCGAACTTGCGGGCCTGGATGAAATCAACAAGCTGCCGGGATACGAGCATGCGACCGGCGATCTGTTAGAACCAATACTGGAAGAAGCGTCGCGATTTGCGCGCGAAGTATTAGGCCCTACCAACGTCATTGGTGACCAGCAAGGATGCAGTGTGGACAACGGCGTCGTAAAAGTGCCGTCGGAATTTTCTGAGGCGTACAAACTTTTCGTCGAGGGTGGCTGGCAAGGACTGGATTGCCCCCAGGAGTACGACGGTATGGGACTGCCTGCCCTGATCGGATCCGCAATGACCGAAATGTGGGCGACGGCCAACCTCGCATTGTCTCTGTGCCCCATGTTGACCAGCGGAGCCATTGACACCATTGAAATCCATGCCACCGATGTACTGAAGCAGCTCTATTTGCCGAAGATGGTCAGCGGTGAATGGACCGCCACGATGGATCTGACGGAGCCTCAAGCGGGTTCTGACCTTGCGAAAATACGGGTGCAAGCCGTGCCCGATGGCGACCACTACAAGGTCAGTGGCACGAAGATTTTTATTACCTGGGGCGATCACGAGATGGCCGAGAATGTCGTTCATCTCGTTCTTGCGCGTTTGCCGGACGCGCCTGAAGGTGTCGGAGGGATTTCGTTGTTCCTGGTGCCGAAGTTCCTTGTTAAGGATGACGGTAGCTTGGGCGATCGCAACGACGTGTTCGTTACGTCCGTCGAACACAAACTCGGCATTCACGCGAGTCCGACCTGCGTATTGAATTTCGGCGACAAAGGAGGCGCTGTTGGTTACCTGGTCGGCAAGGAAAACCGCGGTCTCGCATGCATGTTCACAATGATGAACCTGGCGCGTTTGCAAGTAGGCCTTCAGGGCCTTGCAGTAAGCGAACGTGCTTACCAGGCCGCACGAGACTATGCGAAGGAAAGAGTCCAGGGCCAGGTTCCGGGCAGCCATGAATCCGCCCGGATCATTCAGCACCCCGACGTTCGCCGGATGCTGATGACGATGAAATCACTCATCGAAGCCATGCGGGCGACTGCTTACGTCACTGCCTCGGCAATTGATATCGCGCGTCACACCGAAGACGCTGACATACGTGCCGGAGCGCTCGAGCGGTCGGCATTGCTGACACCCATCGTAAAGGGATGGTTGACCGAAGTAGCGCAGGAACTGACATCTCTTGGCATCCAGGTTCACGGCGGCACTGGTTTCATCGAGGAAACAGGTGTGGCGCAATATCTGCGCGACGCAAAGATACTAACGATCTACGAGGGGACAACTGGCATACAGGCGAACGACCTGGTCGGTCGGAAAGTCCTTGCTGACAGTGGCTTGGGAATGCAGCGCCTGCTCAAGGAAATTGCTGAATTCGATGCCAGCCTTGCAAGCTGTGGCACGGATTTTGAAAGTATCCGGGACGCCGTGGCAACCGGCCGGAAGCGGCTCGAAGAAGCAACAAACTGGCTACTTGGCAAAGCGCAGGACGAACCGGCTGTTGTTTACCTGGCCGCGTTCGACTACCTGATGCTGGCAGGATCCGTGATCGGCGCCTGGCAAATGGGGCGTGCCGCCGAAATTGCGCACAGGAAGCTCGCCAGCAAAGAGGCTAATGCCGATTTCTACAAGGCGAAGATCATAACGGCGAGGTTCTACGCCGAAGAAATCCTGCCTCGGTCCGCGGGCTACCTCGAAGCAGCCACATCGGACAGCAGCTCAGCGATGGAAATGCCGGAAGATCAGTTTTAGGTCACGGCCGGATGCCGAGATCAGAGTGGATACAGCAAGGGCAGCGCGATGGAGAACCCGATCCACAAGATCAGGATCAATGGAATTCCTGCTCTGAGAAAATCCGCGAAGCGGTAACCGCCGGTACTTAGTATCAACAGATTTGTCTGGTAGCCAAAAGGCGTAGCGAAACTCATATTCGCGCCAAACAAAACGGCGAGGACGAACGGCAGCGGATCAACCCCCAACTGCTGCGCCGCCGCTATTGCGATCGGGGTGCCGATGACGGCGGCCGCATTGTTAGACACGATGTTCGTCAACACGGCCATGATCAGGATGAAGGCGCTGATAATTGCTGGTGTCGGCAGACCGCCCGCAGCGCTAACAAACCCGGCCGCCAGGTATTGTGCCATGCCGGTCGCAACGAGCGCTTTGCCCATCGCCAGACTGGCGACGATCAACATGATGACGGCTACCGGGAGAGATCGTCCGACGTCACGCCAGGCAAGACATCCGAAAGCAACCATCAACCCGACGCCGATAAAGGCGGAGATGGAAATCGGCAGCAGGCCAGTTGCCGTGGCCCCAATCACCAGCGTAAGCACAAGTAGTGCTCGCTTGGTCCGGCGTGTCTTGGGAAGCTCTGTCGTGCCATCGACGACCAGCATCTTGCCGCCGGATTTCAAGGCGTCGACTGCCTTGCGAGTGCCTTGCACGAGAACGACGTCGCCGGCGCGCAGGCGAACCGCGCCCGGATCCACTGCCTCGCGTTCGCCTGGCACTCTCGCCCGATGTACTGCCAGGGGAACCAGGCCGAAAGAGGAATCGAATGAAACGTCGTTCAGTGCCCGATGATGCAGGGGCGAGTGGCCCGTTATGACGATTTCGGCCAACTGCTGCTCGCTTTCCCTGCGCGGCATTTCTGAATTCAGTACCGCAACCTCATCCGCCGTGTCGAAGAGTGTGGCCCCGATCGCTGCCTCGAAGATCTTCAGATTTTCCGGCGTGTCCTTGACGCGCAGGCGATCACCGGCCTGCAATATCACCGACGGCAATTTCGCCAGTAGCAGCGATTCGCCTCGCCGGATCTGCTCGATATTCATTTCGTGTTGCGTCTTTTCGAGAACCTCTTTGAGGGTCTTTCCGGCCGCAAATCCACCCTCGCGGACGGTGAACAGGGCATCAAAGAGGCGCGGGCGAGTATCGGTCATCGGCATCGTCCGATCCGGCAGCAATCGCGGCACGACCAACCACACGAATACCAGACCGACCCCGCCCACCATTAGTGCAGGGCGCGTGACGTCGAACATGGCTATGTCGGCTACGCCGAGATCCCTTGTGATTCCTACGACCAGCAGGTTCGTCGATGTGCCAATTGTGGTGCACATACCCCCCATAATCGTTGCCAGACCCATTGGCAACATGAATCTTGATGCCGGCAGCTTCGTGCGCAAGGCAATTCCGATAAGAATGGGAATCATCAATACCACGATCGGCGTGTCGTTAATGAATGCGCTCAGCACGAACACCGCGACAAGCATCAGCAACAGCGCCACCTTTGGCCGTCGTGACCACTGATCGCCAGCAAATCGCGCCACCGGCTGCAAAGCACCCGTTGTCTCGAGCGCCTTGCCGATAATTATCAAGGAACAAATAGCTACCAGTGCCTCGTTACCGAAGCCGAGCAAGAACTGTGCCGGATCGACCGCTACACCGTCGACCTCATAGGGAAACAGATGGAATCCGAGAACCAGCACGATGATTATGGCGAGACTCGAGGATTCCAGCGGCAGCCTGTCGCGCGTGAACAGGATCAGGGCCGTAACGATCAAAATAACGACGGCGATCCCGTGCACATCCGGCGTAATCGTATGCGTGGCCATATCGCAGTACACCGTTCATTGGAAAGGCAGCGATTCCGCAGCAATCAATTTACTATTTTCCAACAGACGTCATGATCGCATTTGCGAACATCGTGGTAAATACTTGCGTACGAGGGGATGGCAACCGGCGGACTCACTTCGCTGCACGGCTCAGTCACGCAAGTCTCACGCGTCGAATCCGCCGCGAACAACGTCCGATCGGATCTTCGATTTTTTGGCGTGCAGGGGTTTCAGACCCACAAGTGGCCGCAGCCAGGCGATTCTGCGCCACAACAATTCATAGCCGCCAAGCGATACGACGATCGTTCCCGTCGTAATGGCCAGGTACTTTGTCAAGATCGACCATTCAAGAGGAACGATCACATATGCCAGCGCGACAATGATAGTCAGGTGTAGGCAAAAAAGCGGGTAAACGGCGCCACTGAGATACGTCAAGAGACGGCTGGGACGTTGCAGGTAACGTCCCGCGAAACCCAGACAAGCAAGCAACCAGAACCAGACGTTCGATACCCGCAAGACACAGAACCAGGCATAGGTTGCAAAATCGGTTTCCCCATTGACGAGGGGCGAGAAATGTCCCTTCTCGGGTAACCAGAACTGCGCGAACAAGGTCGCCGTGGCAATCATCGCCAACGCGAAAGAAAGACCACGCAATTGTTGCGTTCGATCCAGCAACGGCCGGCTCGAAGCCAGCAGGAACCCGGCTGTGAAAATCATGAACCAGTGACCGAAGTTCGCCCAATCGTGTATCAGGTCAGGAAACCCGGGAAACCACGCTCGCAACAGGATCTCGACAACGGCCAGGGGAACGATTACCAGATACAAACACCCTCCTCGCGAAAGTCTCTGCGACCAGTACGCAAGTTGCCTCCGCCCGGCAGCACGCTTGAAGTACGCGAAAATCGGCCAGCCCAGCCGGCAAAAGAGGTATAGATAGACGATGAACCAATAGTGGTGCCAGCTCAGGTTACCGCGAGGGTAAACGCCCTCGGTGAAAAACTTTGGATAAAACTCGGCGAATGAGCCGGTGAAAGCGCCGATGAACTGCTTCTCGAGAAATATCATCGGCGGCACAATGACCAGAACGCCAAAGACCAGTGGCACGAGCAGTCGCACCGCGCGATCCCGCATGAACAGCGCTTTGTTTCGATGCCGAAGCGCAAACGACACGCCGACGCCAGAGATGAGGAATAGCAACGCCAGCCTGAACTCGTGCAGGAAGCCGGCCATCGCCTGCAATACAGGGCTTGAATCGGCATTTTGAATCATGGGTATTCCACCCGGCATGAACGCTATCGCCGCGTGATAGTAGATCAACAGCCAAAACGCGATCACACGCATCCAGTCCAGATCTGCACGTCTCTCTTTGATGGCCAGATCGCTGCTATGGTTGACCGCACATATCGGGTAACCCATCGTTGTTCTCCGATGAAACAACAATGGGCATTACACGCCTGGGGCACCTTCGACTCTCCCGAAATTGTGTCAGTTGCTTACGAATGTTGAAATTCGATAGCTTTTCTAAGAATTCGACAGCCTGCTCTTTCGGTAGTCCGTAGGGGTTGTTCTGTACTGAGCCCGAAAGGCGGTATTGAACGACGAGATCGATCGAAAACCGACGTCTAATGCGATTGTGAGCACGGGGGCTCGCGGCTCATTAACGAGCCGCCGCGCAGCTTCTTCGACGCGATACCGGTTGATGAACTGATTGAAGTTCTGGTGACCGAGGCTTCGGTTAATCGTACGGCGCAGCTGATACTCCGGCACCTTCAGGGTTGCTGCCAGGTCGGCGATACGCAGATCATGGTTGGTATAGACGAGACCTTCGCTCATTAGCTTATTGAGCGCGTCAATCAGCGAGGTATCTTCCGACGACACTGGCGCCAAAGCACGTGAATCCCGCAGAACAAACGAGGGATTGATCCGCAGGAAGGCCAGATTGAGCATCAGCGTTGCAATGAAAATTGCCGCCATTCCGAGTAACTCAATCAATTCCGGAACCTTCCATCCCGTAACCAGCTCGGTTGCTACAACGGCTGCGACGATGACACCGATACTGGCGGCAAACACGCGGCGCAGTTTTAAACGACTCTCCACAACGTCGTATTCTTTACCCCTCCAAACGATGACTATTGCACCGACGGCAAATCCCAGTTTTGTCATTTGAAGAGGGACGAGTAAGTAGAAATTCACAGCCGCGTTCGTTGCACCCCTCTCGAGCCCAAGCCACAACGCCACGACAAGGTAGAGCGCCGCAATCAACCAAACGAATATTGGCGGCTCTCGGTCATCCTCGAACAAGTCCCAGGTGAAGAAGAACAACAAAGGCGGAACGGCATCGGCCGGCAGGGAAAGCCACGGCCCCACCTCCAGGTTAATGTGGCCGAAAACAGGTGATGAAACCAGGTAGGAAACGACGCCGAGCATAAGTGCAATACCGAGCAAGCGTGTTCGATAAGGATTTGAAGAAATGATCAGCGCAGTCGCCGAGAGTAATACCTGGGATACAGCGAGTATGCGCAGTACCAGGATAGCCGCCGTCATCGTCGTCATGACGCTAGACTACACCGAGCTCAATATGAACACACCAACAGGGTCCGAGCGAAAGCAACTGACTGCCGGCTTCAGGGCGATGACGCCGAATGGTCAGCGCAGGTCAGGTCGAATCACTCGCCGATGCGCCCCTTTTCGTTTTTCTTCGCCTTCTTCGCGGCCTTTTTCTCTTTTGCCGTCATGGCCGGTACTTTCTTGGTCTCTTTGTTGCTCTTTTGTCCTTTACTCATCACTTTTTCTCCTGCTTTGAGCTGCATTAGCGCGCCATGTATTTTCGGCGCATAGATTTCACGACCGAGTATAACCCTGCGTATACATGTCGATGCACGAAGAGATGAAACTCAATCTCTGAAACAACCCTACTTGCTCCGCTTCCCCGGTTTCTTATTCCGTGGCGCAGGCGTCGACTTGCCTCTCGCCCTGGAATTTCCTTTGGGCTTTCCTTTAGGGCTCGGCTTGCCTTTGCGTTTTCGCGGCGCTTTGGCTTCGCCGTGCAATGAAATATTCATCGCCTGACCGCAAATTCGGACTCTCTTCAGGTCCATGAATATGTCTTTCGGCATTCCCGCCGGGAGATCGACCAGGCTGTACTCCGCCTCAATTTCGATGCTGCCGATATGCTCACCGTCCAGACCCGATTCGTTGGCGATAGCGCCAACGATATTCCCTGGCTTGACGCCGTGCACATGACCGACCTCTATCCGGTAGCGTTCCGCGCCGCCCTCCACATCCCGAACAGGCTTGATCCTGGTCTTGCCCGTGTTCTTGTCGGGACCGAGCAGCATCGGCTTGTCACCAATAGTCATCTTCGCCAGGGCGGCAGCTATTTCGACGGCAGGAACGTCGTGCTCCTGCCGATATTGCTCGACGAGGCCCTGCATGAATCCGAGCTCTCCCAGGCTAAGCGTATCCGTAATCGTCTGTTTGAAATCGGCAATGCGCTTGTTGTTAACGGCTTCCGTGCTCGGCAACACCATCTGTTCGATTTTCTGCCGCGTGGCTTTTTCAATCGCATATAACATGCGTCGTTCCCGCGGCGCCACAAACAGGATGGCATCGCCACGTCGCCCCGCCCGTCCCGTGCGGCCGATGCGATGAATGTACGCCTCGGTGTCGTATGGAACATCGTAGTTGATGACATGACTGATCCTGTCTACGTCTAGACCGCGTGCTGCAACATCGGTCGCTACCACAATATCCAGTGATCCTTTCTTCAACCGCTCAACAGTCTGTTCACGATGCTTCTGAGCCATGTCGCCGTTCATCGCTGCGGCAGCGTAGCCACGGGCCTCGAGTTTCTCGGCAAGTTCCGTTGTTGCGGTCTTGGTGCGAACAAACATCAGAATGGCATCGAAGGGTTCGACCTCGAGTATTCGCGTCAATGCGTCGAGTTTGTGCAGGCCACTCACCTGCCAATAACGTTGGCGAATGGTTTCTGCTGTTGCGGTGCGCGCCTTGATCGAAATTTCCGCTGGGTCATTCAGATAGCGCCGCGCAATTCGTTCGACCTCTCTCGGCATCGTTGCGGAGAACAATGCCATTTGACGTTTGTCAGGCGTTTGATCGAGTATCCACCGCACTTCGTCAATGAATCCCATGCGTAGCATTTCATCAGCTTCGTCCAGGACCACAGCCTGCAGGCCGCCGAGCTTCAAAGTACCTTTGCGCATGTGGTCCATCAGGCGACCGGGGGTTCCGACGACAACCTGTACGCCCCGTTTGAGTTGCCGAATCTGACCGCCATATTCCTGGCCACCGTAAACGGGCAGCACATGAAATCCTTTGATGTGCGATGCGTAATGCTGAAACGCTTCGGCCACTTGAATGGCCAGTTCACGAGTAGGAGTGAGCGTCAGGACCTGGATGTTTTTGTTCTGCACGTTGATACGGGACAGTAACGGCAAGGCGAATGCGGCTGTCTTTCCAGTGCCCGTGGGTGCATGCCCCAGGATGTCCCGGCCGTTCATCAATGGCGGTATCGCCTGGCTTTGAATCGGGGTTGGTGTTTCATAGCCGATCTCATCCAACACTCGTAGCAGAGCTTCGGATAGCTTGAGATCGCGGAAACTGGTCGTGCCTGGCTTGGCATCAGACTTGGACATCGTATGGCTCTGGAGTAGGAAAAAGCCGCTGGAGACCCCACCAGCCGGTGCAGCATGATAGCATCCGGCCGCTGATTCACCTGCGCCCGGCCCAAACCCATGATTTCTGCAAATAACCTGTCGATTCAGTTCGGCGCCAAGCCCTTGTTCGAGAATGTGTCCGCGACCTTCGGCAACGGCAATCGCTATGGCCTGATCGGCGCGAACGGTTGCGGCAAGTCAACATTGATGAAAATACTGGCCGGAGAGCTGGAGCCCAGTGCTGGCAACGTTTCTGTCGAGCCCAATGCCCGGGTCGGGCAGCTTTCGCAGGACCAGTTCGCGTACGAGGACTATCGCGTACTGGACGTGGTGATGATGGGTTACGAGAAATTCTGGGCCGTGATGCAGGAACGTGATCGCATCTACTCACTGCCCGAGATGAGTGACGAAGAAGGCATTCGGGTCGCCCACCTTGAGGGCGAATTCGCGGAAATGGACGGCTATTCGGCGGAATCGCGGGCAGGCGAGCTCCTGGAGGGCATCGGTATCCCGGTCAATCAGCACCATGGACCGATGAGCGCCATCGCACCGGGCTGGAAGCTCCGGGTGCTGCTCGCACAGGCACTGTTCTCCGATCCGGACGTGTTGCTGCTCGACGAGCCCACCAACAACCTCGACATCAACACCATCCGATGGCTGGAAGATTTCCTGGATTCCAGCAAGTCGACGATGGTTATCATTTCGCATGATCGTCACTTTCTGAACCGTGTGTGCACGCACATGGCGGATCTCGACTACGGCAAGTTGCAGCTTTTTCCGGGCAATTACGACGAGTACATGACAGCGGCAACGCAGGTGCGTGAGCGAATGTACGCGGACAATGCCAAGAAGAAAGTCAAGATGGCCGAGTTGCAGGCATTTGTCAGTCGTTTTTCTGCCAATGCTTCAAAAGCCAAACAAGCCACGTCGCGCGCCAGGCAGCTTGAGAAAATCGAGCTCGAAGACATCAAACCGTCGAGCCGTGTCAGCCCGTACATTCGTTTCGAGCAGGCAAAGCCACTGCGCCGTCTCGCTGTCGAAGTGACGGGTTTGAGCAAGAGTTTTGATGATGGTCCGCTCTTTGAGAATTTGGATCTCACAATCGAAGCGGGCTCGCGTGTCGCGATTCTTGGTCCGAACGGCATCGGCAAGACGACGCTTCTACGTTGCCTGCTGCAGGAGCTCGATGTTGATAGCGGCGAGGTCAAGTGGGCGGAGAACTCACAGCCTGGCTATTTCGCTCAAGATAACGCGCACGAATTTGAACACGACATCAGCCTGTTTGACTGGATCACACAGTGGCAACCGACCGGCTCCCCCGAGCAGTTGCTGCGCGCCACGCTCGGCCGAATGTTGTTTTCCAGGGACGACAGTGAGAAATCAGTGAAGGTTGTATCGGGCGGCGAACAACGTCGCTTGATGTTCGGCAAGCTGGCTTTGCAGGAACCGAATGTGATCGTGATGGACGAGCCGACGAATCACCTCGACATGGAATCGATCGAGGCCCTGAATCTCGCTCTCGAAAATTACCCAGGCACGCTGATCTTTGTCAGTCACGACCGGGATTTCGTATCGTCGCTTGCGACACGCATCATCGAAATGGCGCCTCAGAAGATCATCGACTATTCGGGCACCTACGATGAGTACCTTCGTTCGCAGGGACTAATTGAGAAGACGCGCGCCGCGTGAGCGAATAAAGACTCATACGGGCGGCCACAAAAAAACAGGGGTCGAACCGAGGAATTGCAGAAAACCTCGGTTCGACCCCGATTATGCGTAGTGCGCCCTGCGGGATGACATTTCCTTCAATACGCGTGCTCGTGCCATGTGCGTTGCTGCCTCTCGCGGCAGCTTGTGTTCGCTGCGCGCGGTTGTAAGCACTTCGCGCATGTTGTCGCGGATCTTCTCCTCGATTACGTTCATTGCCTCGGACTCGCTCGCGTTTTTGAGCTCCATTGCGGCGCAAATCACCCCGCCGGCATTGCAGACGAAATCGGGCAAAACCAATATGCCACGTTTTGCAAGCAGGCGTTCGGCCTCGTCGGTTGCTGGTATGTTGGCCCCTTCTGCGACAACACGAGCTTTAAGGCGATCGACATTGTCCGCTGTCAGCACGTCAGGGCGTGCAGCCGGAATCCAGATATCGCACTCGACACCTAACAGTGCATCACGCTCCAGCGCTTTGGCGGCAACATAGTCAGACACGGGATTTCCAGCCTGCTTGAACTCAATCAACGCGACGATGTCGATGCCGGCAGCGTCATAGCAGCATCCGCGACTGTCAGAAGCGGCGACCAGGCGCGCACCTTTGGCACCAAGAAATCGCGCAACATGCTGACCGACCGAGCCGAATCCCTGCACGGCGACACGCGCACCTTCGATGCGAACGTCACAGAAGTCTTGTGCGACTTCTATTGCGGCGCTCAAACCAAATCCGGTCGCGCCGATTTCATCGAGGGGGATGCCGCCTTTCTCGCGAGGCAATCCAACCGCACGACCGATCATGTCCTTGATCCAGCCCATTGCTTCCTCGTCGGTTCCCATATCCGGCCCGGGAATGTAGTCAACGATATCCTCGATCGCGTCGGCAAAACTCCTGATCAAGATCTCTTTATCGGCTTTCGCCATGTGTGGATCACCGAATATGACCGATTTGCCACCGCCATGCGGGATTCCGGCCGCTGCATTCTTCAGTGTCATGGCTCGTGCGAGACGCGCGCATTCGTCGACGGTGACATCGGGCGCCATACGGATACCGCCGATCGATGGGCCCAGCGCAACGTTGTCGATAACCAATATCGCTTTCAGCTGCGTCTCCGGGTCGTAGATCTCGATAACCTTTTCCGGCCCGAGATCGTCGATATTGGAAAACGGGCCCGTCATTTGTCAGCCTTCATGAGTTCTCATCCAGGCCCAGCATGTCGATGGTTTGCTCGCGCATCCTGAATTTCTGGACCTTGCCCGTGATCGTCATTGGAAACTCATCGACAAACAGAATGTAGCGGGGGATCTTGAAATGAGCAATTTTTTCTCTGCAGAAGTCACGTATCTCGTCCTCGCTCGCGGCCTCTCCCTCACGTAACTTGATCCACGCGCAAATTTCTTCGCCATACTTTTTATCCGGCACGCCGATAACTTCAGCCTCTTCTACCTTTGGATGCTGAAACAGGTATTCTTCGATCTCGCGCGGGAAGATATTTTCACCGCCACGAATCAACATATCCTTCAGTCGACCGACGATTTGGCAATAGCCGCTTTCGTCGAGAATAGCGATGTCACCCGAGTGCAACCAATTCGCCGCATCAATAGTCTCGGCAGTCTTCTTATCGTCGCCCCAGTACCCCGGCATCACGCAATAGCCGCGTGTCAGTAATTCTCCAGGCGTGCCGCACGGGACGACTTTACCCTGCTCATCGACGATCTTGACCTCAGTGTGCGGCAGCACAGTACCGACGGTGGACACCTTGCGTTGGACCGTATCCTCTGGTGATGTCTGAAAGCTCACTGGTCCGGTCTCGGTCATGCCATAGGCGATCGTGATGTCCTCAAGATGCATTTCAGCGATCAGCCGCTTCATCAACTCGATTGGACAAGGTGCGCCGGCAATAATGCCGGTACGCAGATGGCCGAGGTCAAAGCGATCGAAGTCCGCGTGATCCAGTTCCGAGATGAACATGGTCGGCACACCATGAATTGCTGTGCACTTTTCTGTGTCAATGGCCTGCAACGCGGCGCCGGGCTCGTAGCCGGCCGACGGTAACACCATCGTCGCGCCATGCGCGACACTGGCCAGCGTGCCAAGCACCATGCCAAAGCAGTGATACATGGGTACCGGTATGCACAATCTGTCCGCAGAGCTGAACTTCATTCGGGCACCGACGAGGAACGCGTTGTTGACGATATTGTGATGAGTCAGTGTTGCAGCTTTCGGTAGACCGGTCGTGCCGCTCGTGAATTGAATGTTGATCGGATCATCGAACTGCAGCTCGGCGTTGACCGCCGCGAGTTTTTGCCTGGCCCGAGGGTCGGCTCGCTCACCGACATCTCTGTAGCGCAGGAAACCTGGCTCGCTTTCGTCGGCGAGTGTAATCAGAAAACGCAGATCAGGGAGGCGAGCCGCCGCAAGCTCGCCGGGCGTACTGGCCGCGATCTCGGGCGCGAGATCCCGTAGCATCGAATGATAATTGCTGGACTTGAACTCGGGCGCGACGATCAATGCTCTGCAGCTCACTTTGTTCAGGGCATATTCGAGCTCTCCCAGACGATAAGCCGGATTGATATTGACGAGTATCATTCCGGCTTTGGCCGTCGCAAATTGGGTGATGACCCATTCGGCACAGTTCGGCGCCCAAATGCCGACACGTTCACCGGCGTTGAGCCCGAGAGAGAGCAGCCCGGCAGCGAGCAGATCCACGCGGCGTTGCAACTCGCCATAAGTCCAGCGTATTTGCTGATAGGTGACGACCAGGGCTTCTTCATCGGCATGTTGGCCCGCAATTCGGTCAAACATGTCACTGACGGTGTCGCCGATCAGCGGCGTGTTGCTTACTCCATGAACATAGCTGATTGCCATTCGCGTTTCCCCACGTGCTTTTTGGAGTGTGACAACCCCGGAGCCCGGCGATACAGCGCTTGGTATAGTCTCTTAAAACTTAGGCGGCCGACTCTATCCGAGGATTTACCTATTGTGTGCTCGACCCTGCCGGAGAATATACGTCTGCACCGCGTGAAGATTCCCGGTATGCAAGCACAACGATTCAGCCACGCGCCTTTTCACGTCGCAATGAGCTAGTCGACGTAGACAAACAGCAGTAATTGCGGGAATACTCTCGCAAGGGATCATGATGTCTGATAGCAGAAGATGGATATCGAAGAACGTATCGAGTATTTCGGTCTCGGCCATCAAGGAGATGGCAATGCGCGGCGCGCAAGTGCCCGACGCCGTCTCGCTCGCATGGGGATTACCTTCATTCAGAACGCCGCGGCGTATTTGTGAGACGGTAGAACACGCGCTCGAATACGATCCCGACGTCGGCAAGTATTCCCTGCCCGATGGCTTGCCGGAACTCCGGGCTGCCGTCGCCATCAAGCATGAGCGCGTAACCGGTATTGCGACCGATCCGGACAGCAACGTCTTCATCACGTCCGGCAACATGCAGGGGCTCAACGCGCTGTTCCATGTCGTCCTCGATGCAGGTGACGAGATCATCCTGACCGACCCGGGTTTCGCGTCGCATTTTCAGCAGATTCGTCTGTGCGGCGGCACACCGGTTGCCTGGCCACTGGATGAATCCCGCGGATGGTCGCTGGACGTCGATTCGTTAACTGGATTGATCAGCCGGAATACCAAGGCAATATTGCTCGTGACGCCATCAAACCCGACCGGCAGTATTTTTGATAAACAAGAGCTGCGAAAAGTCGCGGCTATCGCGGCCGAACACGAGCTGCTGATACTTTTGGATGATCCATACAGCCATCTGACCTACGAAAACGAGGACCGTTATTTCAACCTCGCCGCCGATCCCGAGTATCACGACAGAGTTGCCTATTGCTTCACGTTCTCCAAGATCCATGCGATGAGCGGCTGGCGATTGGGCTACATGATCGTGCCCGAGACACTGAAACGTGAGGTAATGAAAGTGCACGACGCCACGATTATTTGTACGCCACGCATCTCCCAGGTGGCGGGGCTGGAGGCGTTGCGCGGAGATCGCGTGCATATTCCCGAATTCCAGCAAATACTTGCTGCCCGCCGATCCCTGATTTGTTCGAGACTCGATCGGGTGCCGCACGTATTCGACTACGTTACACCGCAGGGCGCTTACTACGTGTTTCCCAGAATCCTCGTGGACCATGGCGATTCGATGGAATTCTCGCTGCGCCTTCTCGACGAGGCAAAAGTAACGGTCACGCCGGGCGCAGCCTTCGGCCAACGGGGCGAGCACCATGTACGAATGGCGTTCTGCGTCTCCGAGGACGTCATCAATATCGCCTTCGACCGTATAGAAGCTCTATTCCCCGCCTGACGGATTGCGCGGCTCTCGGCCCGCTGAGCTACCCGAAGCATCACGGATACTCCTTACTACGTTGGTCAAGTGAACAGCCCTGGACGGAGATAGTTTTGTTGCAAGAGGATTATCCACGCCGACAGATCCAAGCGCTATAATCAGAAGGCCCGACAAACAGAACACAGGAGCCGTCGAAACATCATGCCTGCCGACCTCTTTAAGGTTATCGCCCGGTTCGAGAATGCCGAAGGCCGGCCATTTACCGGATCTGCATACAAGGTAACGCTGCTCGATCGAGACCGCCTGCTCGATGACAAACTGGGCTCGACCACGCTCAGCAAGGACGGCACCGCTGAATTCCTGTTTTCGGCGGCGGATGTACTTTCCATCGACTCCGTCGGCGAACGGACACCTGATCTCTATTTCGTCATCACGGAGAACGGCAATGAAGTCTTCCGTTCCGAGATCTTTCCCGAAGTCGATTTCGACGCGCCCAATCCGATCACGGGCCGACAGGACGACGTAACCAGGGAATTCGGCCCCTTCCGTGTGACCGGGCAGATAGACCCGTGGATTGAACTCTGATTCACGCGAAGGTATTTGCGATCGACTGGATCTCCATGGCAGGTGATTGCGCAAAATATGGCGCCGTATAGGACCAGATCGATGCATCGATTGAGGACGCGGTCCAGCACGTGCGTCGCCATGGTGGTCTTTATGCTCGCTGGTATGAGCGTCGCAGCAGATACCCAGATCCACCGTTGTTTGCTGGCGGATGGCACGATCGCCTTTCAGGAAACCCCGTGCCCCGAGCCCGCCGTGCATGTCGACAACGGCAGCGAAACCAACGAGAGTCATAGCGAAAGCGACACACCCGCTGCCGACGATAATGCCTTCGACTTCGTTAATCCCTTCGACGAACCCGCAATCCCGTCGACGCCCGCCGAACCAACGCTACCCGAAGCGGTGTCACAGGACCGTACCGGGTGCGAGAAAACGACGCGGGATGCGATCGATGCGATTGATCTCGAGATGCGAGGGAATGCCTATACGAAGAAACAGGGCGAGGAATACCTTGTGGAGCTGCTTGCATTGACACAGCGGTTACGTGCCTGCAAGCAGCTGTAGGTCTCTGTTCCAGATCGGTGAAAGCCGCTCAAAAAACAGGGTCGAATCGGGGGTTTGGAAAACCTCGGTTTCGAAGAAAAATGAGGCAAAGCTTTTTCGCCCGCCATGCGGCCTGACGTTTCCAGTTTACGATCATCCAAAAGAAAAGCCCCGGCCTTGCCGGGGCTTCTTGCGCACAGCGCTGCAAAAATTAATCCTTACTCAGAAAACGTCGTAGCCGCGCCGCCCGAGATTTTTTGTACAAACAGCAAATCTTGCCGCAAGTTTAGCGGGCACGGAATCAGGATCGGCCAGCCCATCCCGCCAGGCGTCCCACGCCTTGCCAAAGGTCGCAGCATTTGCGCTTGTACCTAGCCAATACATGCTGGTCAGGTTGTTACTTTGCACCGGAAATGCGATTTTCGCCTGGTAGCTGTACTCTTTTCCCCATTTATTGAAGTCCTGCACGATCGCCATGTATTGGTCCATCGGGCAGCCCTCCAACATCTCGAATTCGATGACATCCATATGCTCGGCAACAGCATTCAATGGCAACAGGAGGAATACGGCGATTAACATCTTTTTCATTTCTAACCCCTTAATTAGTACTTTTAGATTTACTCATTGACGGATTGCTTCGCCGGTTGGACTGAATTTCCGACGGACTCCAAGGATACATCGATTCTATTGCGATCCGATCTCAATTCTCGGGCTTTTCCCCATGCAGCCGAAGGGCGAGCGCCGTCAGGCGCGAATCCATCAACCACCGACACGCGGATTTTCAGTCGCGTGTTGGATCGCCTGAGGCTATATATTTCACCGAGTTACCGGGGCGTCCGTTGCTCTATTTGCATCACGGCGCATGACGATGTGCAGCTCTTCCACGCAAATATCACGCACAGCGCCGAGTGCCTCCATTATTCGAGAGGCGTTGATCGTCCGCGCAAACCGCGGGCAAGCCCTCGATTTCAGGGTGTTCGTTCTGCTGCGCGCCAAGGGCGCGGTGGACGCCCTGCCCTGATGAACGCGATGGCGGCTAGAAATTCGGAAATCACTTATGGCGCACAGTAATTTCGGGGCGTATCACCTAAATTAGAAGGGGTGTGTCTCGACGCCATCCCGATTGTGGTGCGCACACGCTACCACTAGGCAGTCGCTATGAGCTGACCACCGCCCCAATCGCCAAGGCTTGCCGGTTCAGATCACCACGTACGGGGGGCGGAAATGTCATCTTACAATCTATTACGCCGTGGCAAAGTTGCTGCCGGCGGATCGATCGGTTTTGGCCTCATACTCTCCATAGCGTTCGCCGCACCGTGTGTTGCACAGGATGTCATCGAGTCCGGCGAATCGGAGGTTGATGAGACAACAATCGAAGAGATCATCGTCACGGGCTCACGCATCAAGCGCCGGGATTTCAACACAATTAGTCCTCTCACGACGATTGGCAGCGAGGATTTCGATTTCTCGGGCCAGGCGACCATAGAGGAAACACTGAACCAAATGCCACAGGTGACGCCTGACTCTGGGCGTACGACCAACCGGACCGGTCATGAAAACGCAGGCACAGCGACGGTCAATCTGCGTGGCCTTGGGGCTGGGCGATCCCTGGTATTGTTGAATGGGCGTCGCGTAGCACCCTCCGGAATCAGCAACGCAGTCGACTTGAACAATATCCCCGAGCTCCTGATCGACCGGGTCGAGATAATCACCGGAGGAACCTCGACTGTCTACGGGTCGGATGCGATAGCCGGCGTCGTCAATTTCATTACCAAAGATGACTTTTCAGGTTTCGGTGTCGATGCCGGTCTTAGTTTGGCGGAACAAGGAGACGCGGAGACTTATGACCTCAGCGTGGCCTACGGTCACGACTTGGCGAATGGACTCGGCAATGTCACTGTTTACGTGAACATGCTTGATCGCAGGTCGCTATTGGCAAGTGAGCGGGAACATTCTCGCGTGCCTTATATTGATGACTGGGAAGGTAATCTCGTCGTCAATGGCAGCTGGGAAACGCCGGCAGGGGTTGTGCGCTGGCCGGAAGCTGATCTCGGCGACGGCCCTGTACTGATGACATTCGATCCGGACGGTACGCCGCGCGAATTTGACGAGATCGACGATACCTATAACTGGCTGGCTGCTAACTACTTGCAAATACCTTTGAAGCGACTCGCTGCCGGAGCAATGGGCCACTACAATTTGTCAGCGAGGTTCGAGGCTTATGTCGAGGCCAGTCTTGTTCGGAACGAACCATCGCAAAAAATCGCGCCGGTGCCAATGCGACTCCCCATTGAAGTGAACATCGACAATCCGGTACTCGCACCGGAGGCACAACAACTTTTTGCTGAAAATTATGTCTGTGCCCCGGACCTCGCATGCTTCGTTTTTGGCAAAAGACTGCTCGAAATGGGACCGAGACTGGCCGAATTCGAACGAGACTATGCTCGGTTGGTCGCCGGGTTCAGCGGAGAGCTGGCCAAAGGTTGGGATATCGATGGCTGGGTTACGTATACGACAGAATCGTCCACTCAATATTTGCGCAACGATGCTTCGCGATCGCGGCTGCGACAGGGACTGTTGGTCGATTCTACAACCAATCTGTGTTTTGATCCGGCCGGCGGCTGCGTGCCATTGGATATCTTTGGCGCGGGCAACCTGTCGGCAGAAGGCGGCGCATTCCTGCGCCTTGCTGATTTCGTAAATCGAACGGAGCGAACGCACAAGCTTGCCAGTGTTTTTGTTAACGGTTCCCCATTTGACACTTGGGCGGGTCCGCTCGACATGGCCGTGGGAGCCGAATGGCGTAGCGATGACACTTCCTTCAAATCGGACGACACCTTGGAATCAGGAGATGCCTTGGGCTGGTCAGCCAGACCCTCCGTGGAAGGAAATGACTATGTTTACGAGATCTACGCAGAGGCAGTTGTTCCTTTGGCGACTAATCAGAATTGGGCCGAGTATCTTGGGGTCGAAGTTGGCGCCCGTTATTCAGAACACAAGCATGCTGGTGGCTTTTGGACATACAAAGCGGGTGCAGAATGGCAACCAATCGACGGTTTTCGCGTGCGCGCAATGCACCAGCGAAGCCTTAGAGCGCCCAATAGTGGTGAGCTCTTCAAAGAACAGGCCACTGTAGCTGCGTGGTTTGTCGGGTCCGATCCAATCGAGGACCCATGTTCGGCCTCAAGCGACCCCAGGGGAAACGGCAACGTCGAGAAATGCGTATTGCAGGGGCTGCCTGAAGACCAGATCGGGATTTTTGAGGCGACTCCCAGGTATCCGGTTGATTACCTCATCGGAGGCAACCCCGACCTGAAGCCTGAGGACGGTGAAACCTGGACGGTTGGTGCGGTTATTTCTCCCGATACAATGCCGAACTGGACGTTCACCGTTGATTACTATGCGCTGGAAGTTGCCGATACGATTGGCGACATATTTCCGTCTGAGATTTGCTTTGATCCCGTCAACACCGGCCATGTCTTCTGTGAAGACATGGTGCGCGATGACACCGGCAACGTGGCTTTTGTTAGTGAGCTAATCGGCAATCGCGGTCTGATGGAGACGACTGGCATAGATACGCAAATACAGTTCCGGGCTGATCTTCCCGATTTCTTAAGCTTCCGTGGCCATATTGCCAACATCAGCATGAACGTTTATTGGACACATGTATTGACCGACAAGGAACAAGAAAGTCCTGTTACCGAAGTCCTCGAATGCGCCGGCTACTGGGGCTGGCCGTGCAATTC